>ODAK010000369.1_pt1 | contig 51661 bp, 56 predicted proteins | sample 1539591 | NCBI WGS metagenome assembly ODAK01 (sample SAMEA3539303, study PRJEB22396) | soil metagenome | biome: tundra; feature: field; material: soil | place: USA | collected 2010-05 | depth 0.15 m
GAAGAGGTCGACCGTGTGCGCGGCGTGGTGCCAGAGGAGGTTGTCGGTCCAACTGCGCGGCTGTCCGAGGGCGTTCGTGTTGGTGCGCCGAAAGAAGTACGTCTGGACGTCCATTTGGAGAACGTGCAGTTCTCCGGCTTCGACACGACGGTGGATCCACTGGTGTGAGGGGTTGAAGCGTCGCGTGTGTCCGACCATGCACACGAGTCCGGTGTCGCGTTGGGTCGTGGCGACGGCGCGCGCGTCGCTCCAGTTGTCGGCGAGGGGGATCTCGACTTGGACGTGCTTGCCAGCGCGCATCGTCGCGATGGCTTGTTGTGCGTGCAACTGCGTCGGCGTGGCCAGGATGACGGCGTCGACCTCGGGTGACGCCAACACCTCCTCCAACTCCGTGCTCGCCATCGGTGCCCCGTATTTGTCGGCGATCTCGCGGGCCTGGTCGAGTCGGCGACTGACGACGGCCGCAATCTCGACGCCGTCAATGCGGGCGAGGGCGTCGAGGTGCTTGATGCCAAAGGCTCCGGCTCCGGCGAGGGCGATGCGCATGTTCTCTACGACGCCCGAGTACTTACTTCGACGGTTTCAAGATGAGGTGACCGACGGCCGTATTCGACGCCGGTACGTGATAGAAGCGGTAGAGTTCTTTCACTTTCTTGCCGAGGGCGCCGCGCATGATGAGCCACATGATCATTTCGATGCCCTCGGAGCCGGCCTCGCGCAAGTACTCGATGTGCGGCACCTTCTTGAGCGTGTCGGGGTCTTGGACCAGTTGATCGAAGAATTCGTGGTCGAAGGCGGAGTTGATGAGACCGGCTCGCGGTCCCTGCAATTGGTGGCTCATGCCGCCGGTGCCCCACACCTGGACGTTGAGGTCTTCGTCGTAGCTCCGGATCGCCCGGCGCAGGGCCTTGCCCAATTCGAAACAGCGATTGCCGGTGGGCTGGGGGTACTCGACGACGTTGACCGCGATCGGCACGACCTTCACCGGCCACGCCTCGGGCTGGCCGAACATCAGCGACAGCGGGACCGTGAGCCCGTGGTCGACTGTCATCTCGTTGATGATGGTCATATCGAACTCGTCCAGGATCAGGTTCTCGGTGATGTGACACGCGAGGTCGGCGTGGCCGATCACCTCCGGAACCGGCCGTGGACCGAATCCCTCGTCGGCGATGGCGTAACTCTCGGCGCAGCCAATGGCGAAGGTCGGCAGCACCGCCAGGGAGAACGCCGAGGCGTGGTCGTTGTAGATGAGCACGACGACGTCGGGCTTTTCACTCGCGATCCACTGCTTGGACCAGTCGTAGCCATCGAAGAGCGGTTGCCAGTAGTCCGAACCGGATTTGCCGAGGTCGAGCGCCGCACCGATCGCCGGCACGTGACTGGTGGCCACGCCGGCCGTGATCCGCGCCACGGGCTAGCGCCCCTCTTTGATGGAGCGTTGTCCCTCGGGTGAACGTCCTCCGGACAACATCATCTGCGCGTATGCCTCGCTCGTCATCCCCGTCATCGAGGCGGCGGCCTGCTGGAAACTCTGGCCGTCCGTCGCGAAGATCTTGGCCAGGAAGTAGATGTTGCCGCCTTCGGCGATGGCGGCGTTGTAGTCGCGAGCGAGAACCGCCTGCTTTTGCACCTCGGTCATGGGCCACTCGTCGAGGTAGGCACGTTCGCCGGCGCGGAAACGCTCGCGGTTCTCGGCCTTCATAAGGCTCATGCAGAACTGATTCAGCTGAAAGCCCTGGCGTGAGCGCTTCGTCGTGAAGACCGTCGTGCCGGGGATGTCGTCGAATTCCTCGTGCTCGTTCATTGATCGTCCCTCCAATACAGTCGCATCGGATTGTCGACCAGGAGTTTACGCTGCAGTTCCGGCGTCGGGGCAATGCCCGGTATGAAGTCGACGATCACTCCGTCATCGGGCATGTAGTCGTGCAGGTTCGGATGCGGCCAATCGGTTCCCCAGAGCACTCGAGTGGGGAAGCGTTCGACGACTCGTCGCGCGAAGGGCACGACGTCGACGAAGCCCGGCGGTCCCGCGACGCTCAAGCGTTCGGGGCACGTCACCTTGCACCAGAAGTTCTCGTGCTCCTCCATGAGCGTCAAGAACGCCGCGAACGCCGGTCCGTCGACCGAGAGCGTCACGTCCGGTCGACCCATGTGATCGACGACGACGTCGGTCTCGAGCGACGTGAAGAAACTCCGTCGCTCGACGAGGTCGGCGGCTTCAAAGTAGATCACCACGTGCCAGCCGAAGGGCGCGACCTTCTCGACGATGCGGTGATAGTACGAATCCGGTTCGGGGTCGACGAGCCGACGGACGTAATTGAAGCGCACGCCGCGCACGCCGGCGTCGTGCAACTCGGAGAGTTCGCCCACGCTCACGTCGGGCCGCAGTGTCGCGACGCCCCGAGCTCGTCCGTCCGCACTGGCCAGCGCGTCGAGCATGGCGCGATTGTCCGAACCGTGACAGGTGGCTTGGACGATCACGTTGCGCTCGACGCCCAGGAAGTCACGGAGCGCGAAGAGCTGGTCCTTCCCGGCGTCACACGGCGTGTACTTGCGTTCATCGGCGTACGGGAAGACGTCGCCGGGACCGAAGACGTGGCAGTGGGCGTCGACCGATCCGGCCGGGAGCGTGAACGTCGGGCGTGACGGCTCGGGGTCGAAGACGAGCCAGTCGGCGTCCATCGTGAATGCGGCCACGTCCTACGTCCGACTCTTCAGGGCCGCGTCGAGTCGGGGATAGACCCGTCGCGCGTTGCCTTCGTAGACTTCGGCGCGCGCACTGTCGCTCAAGGGAAGCGCATCGATGTAACGCTTGGTGTCGTCGAAGTAGTGGCCGGTCTCGGGGTCGATGCCGCGCACCGCACCCAGCATCTCGGAGCCGAAGAGGATGTTCTTTCGCTCGATGACGTTGAACAACAGGTCGATGCCCGGCTGGTGGTAGACGCAGGTGTCGAAAAAGACGTTCTGCATCACGTGCTCGCTCAACGCCGGCTTGTCCAACATGTCGGCCAATCCGCGATAGCGCCCCCAGTGGTACGGCACCGCGCCGCCGCCGTGGGGAATGATCAGTCGCAGCGTGGGAAAGTCCGCGAAGAGATCGCCCTGGATCAGCTGCATGAAGGCCGTCGTATCGGCGTTGATGTAGTGCGCGCCGGTGGCGTGAAAGTTCGGGTTGCAACTACTGGAAACGTGGATCATCGCCGGCACGTCGAGTGCGACCATGGTCTCGTAGATCGGATACCAGTACTCGTCCGTGAGGGGTGGGCCGTCCCAGCGACCACCGCTCGGATCCGGGCTGAGGTTACAGCCCACGAAGCCGAGTTCGTTGACGCATCGTTCGAGTTCAGCGATCGAACCTTCGAGCCCGACACCCGGAGACTGGGGGAGTTGCGCGACGCCGATGAAGGAGTCCGGGTAGAGGTCGACGACGCGCTTGATGAGGTCGTTGCAGGCCCGCGACCAGTGTCGGCTCACCCCTTCGTCGCCCACGTGATGCTCCATCGCCGAAGCACGCGGCGAGAAGATGGTCATGTCGGCACCTCGTTCGCGAAGTATCCGCAGTTGATTCGTCTCGATGGTCTCGGCGATCTCGTCGTCGGAAATCTGGGGATACGCGGGAGCCGCGTCTCGCGCCTCGTACGCCGCGACCTGGGTCCTGCGCCAGAGATTATGCGCGTCGGGCGCCGTCGTGTAGTGGCCGTGACAATCGATGATCATGCGTCGGGCCACACCGCCGAAGGAACAAAGACGTCACCGCGCATCAAGAGACGCGCGGTTCGCAGCAACGCCACGTGTCTGACCTCGACGCCGGCGTCGCTCACGTTCACGTCGAGCGACACGGAGAAGTACCCCGTGGGGTGCTCGATGTCGAGGACGTCGCGGTCCGCGCCACCCCCGCCAACCAGTTCGTACGCCACGGAACCGGGTATCAGACACGCGGTCGCGACCGAGACCGCGCCGAAGACGCCGATCGCGTCGTGGACGCGTGTGGGAATGAACGTGCGCGTACTGACGGCCCCGCCGTGCTGAGCTGGAGCGAGGAGGCACATCTTCGGGACCGTCGCTGAGGTCACGTCGCCGAGATTCATCATTGGTCCCACCGCGAGTCGGATTCGTTCGACGAGTTCACACACGTCGCGGTTACTCTCGATGGCGCTCGGTTCCTCGTAGCCGGAGAGTCCGACCTCCTCGGCCTTGAGACACACGACGGGCATGCCGTTGTCGATGCACGTGACCCGAATCCCTTCGACGACGTCGATGGCGTGTCCCGTCGGCAGGAGCGCACCACAAGTCGATCCGGCGACGTCGACAAACTCAATCGCCACGGGAGCGTGTGAGCCGGGTACGCCGTCGATATGAGTCTCCCCGTCGTAGCGAACTCGACCGTTGGGTGTCTGCACGGTGGCGACGGCCACGCTCTGCGTGTTCTCCATCCAAATGCGTACGGGAGTCGTGTCACCTCTGGCGCTGATCAGACCTTCTTCCAGGGCGAACGGTCCGACACCGGCGAGGAGGTTGCCGCAGTTCTGGCTGTCGGAGACCTCGGCGCGGTCGGGCCACACCTGCAAGAACAAGTAGTCCACGTCCGCGTCGTCGCGTGTCGACGGGCGGATGACGGCGACCTTGGAGGTGAGCGGATGACCACCACCCAGCCCGTCGATCTCTCGGGTGTCGGGTGAACCCATCGCGGCGAGCAGCACCGCGTCGCGCGTGGGTATGTCGACGGGGAGATCGCCCGCGTGAAAGTAGAGGCCCTTCGAGGTGCCGCCTCGGATGACCGAGCAGCGAATTGCCATTTGCGAGCTCACCGATCGCCGGCTTCTCGGAAGGTGAGTCCGCGCTGGGCGAGCTTCTCACGCATGGCGTAGATGTCGAGTCCGAGTTCACCACTCGCGAGTCGTTGGCGCTTCTCCACTTCGTTGGCCTCACGTTGGGTTGCCGCGGCGAGAACGGTCTCGGCGCTTTCGCGCGAGACGACGACCACGCCGTCGTCGTCGGCCACGATGACGTCGCCGGGTCGCACGCGGGCCCCCGCGCACACGATCGGCGTCTGGACGTTCCCGGGGGTCTCCTTCACGGTGCCCTGCGCGCAGATCGTCTTGGACCACACGGGAAAGCCGAGCGCAGTCAGTTCCGCGACGTCGCGCACCCCGGCGTCGATGACGAGACCGCGCACGCCGTGCGCAATAAGACTCGTCGCGAGTAGTTCGCCAAAGTATCCGTCGTCGCAGGGACTGGTAGGTGTGACGACGAGCAGGTCACCCGGTTGGGCCATCTCGACGGCGACGTGAATGGACCAGTTGTCGCCGGGCGCAACTTCGCACGTGAGTGCGTTGCCCGCCACTCGTACCGGACGATAGATCGGTCGGAGCCGTGACGCGAACAGACCGGTGCGCCCCTGCGCTTCGTGAATGGTGGCGACACCGAAGTGTGCGAGCGCGTCGACCGTCGCGAGTGAGGTGCGCTCGGTATTCCTGACGACTTCAGCCATGGGTTCCTCGGAGTCTCTCGTCGACGTTATCGGTAGGGTTGACCGTTGCGCGTGATGCGCCGGCCGTTCTGCGAACAGACTAAACGCCACTTTCGAGACTGTCGAGTAGCCTCCGATTCGTCGACAAAGTGTGCCGGATTGTTGGAGGAACGTGAAGTCAGTTCGCACGCAGGTGGTCATCATCGGTGCCGGTCCCGCCGGACTGTTGCTGGGACACCTACTCGGACTCGACGGCGTCGACACCGTGATCGTCGAGACCCGCAGCCTCGACTACGTACAACACCGCGTGCGCGCGGGCGTGATCGAATACGGCATCGCCAACTTTCTCGAGGAGTCCGGCGTCGGGTCGCGCATGCGCGCCGAGGGACTCGTCCACCACGGGATCGAGTTCCGCCTCGACGGGGTCTCGCACCGAATTGCCCTGAGCGAGCTCTACGAGGGGCGCGCGATCACGGTCTACGGGCAACAAGAAGTGGTGAAGGACCTGATCACGGCCCGTGTCGCAAACGGCGCGCCACTTCACTTTGACGCCACGGTCACGAGCGTCTCCGGACACACGACCACGACGCCGTCGGTCGTCGTGACGACGAGCGACGGCGAGATCGAGATTATTGGCGACTACGTCATCGGATGTGACGGTTCTCACGGGGTTTCGTCAGCGTCGGTACCGTCCGGTGTCCTTCGGCGCTACGACCGCGTCTATCCGTTTTCATGGCTGGGCATACTCGCCGAAGCGCCTCCGGCGACCGAAGAGCTCATCTACTGTCGACACCCCCAGGGGTTCGCGCTGTACTCCATGCGCTCACCCGTGCTCAGTCGGCTGTACCTCGGCGTGAGTCCCGACGAGACGCTCGGGTCGTGGTCCGATGAGCGGATCTGGGAAGAACTCACGACCCGTCTGGCAACCGATCGCGCGGCGTTGATCGCCCAGGGCCCGATCATCGAGCGCGGTATAACGCCGATGCGCAGCGTCGTCGTCGCACCCATGCGCTACGGGCGGCTCTTCCTCGCCGGCGACGCCGCACACATCGTGCCGCCGACCGGCGCCAAGGGGATGAACTTGGCCCTCGCCGACGTGCGACTACTGGCCCCGGCGCTGGTCGCGTCGTTGCACGACCACGACGAACGACTCCTCGATTCCTACTCCGACGAGAGTCTTCGGCGCGTCTGGCGCGCCGAAGAGTTCTCAACGTACATGACCCAGATGTTGCACCCGCATCCGAGTGATGAATTCGAGAACGGGGTACAGAGCGCGCGACTGCGCCAAGTCATCGACTCCGAGGACACGGCGCGAGCGCTCGCGCGCAACTACGTCAATCTGTCCAGTCTGTAGGCGACTAGAAGGGGTAGAAGGCGATATCGGCTTGGGCCGTGATCCATTGGGTCTCGGTGTAGGCGTCCAGGTTCGCGAGTCCACCCATTCGCGAGCCGTTGCCGCTGTCGCCGATCCCACCGAAGGGGATCGTCGCTTCGTCGGCGGGCGTCGCGTCGTTGATGTGGATGGCCCCAGTCGGAATCCGACTCGCCAACTCGAGCGCTCGCAGGCCGTCGCCCGAGAGGATGCTCAGTGAAAGTCCGTAGGGCGAGTCCGACGCCATCGCCACGGCTTCGTCCAACGAAGCGTAACTGACGATCGGTGCGACCGGCCCGAACACTTCTTGGGCGTAGGCCGGGGAATTCATTGGGACGTGGGTCAACACGGTCGGTCGGTAGAAGAGTTCTTCGAACGTCCCCCCGGCCGCCAATGTCGCGCCGGCAGAGACGGTCTCGCTCACCAGGGCGTGCACGCGATCACGCTGCTTCGCGTCGATGAGTGGTCCGAGGGCCACTTGTCCGCTCTTGGGATCGCCCACCGGGAGGTGGTTCGCGTGCTCGACCATCAGAGCCGCGTAGTCATCGGCGATCCGCGCGTCGACCAGGTGACGGCCGGTCGTCATGCAGATCTGTCCCTGGTGGGCAAAGGAACCGAAGGCTCCCACCGCGGCTGCCTTTTCGAGGTCCACGTCATCCATGATGATCATCGCCGAGTTCCCGCCGAGTTCGAGGTGGACTCGCTTGAGGTGCTGGGCCGCGAGCGATCCGACGGCCCGTCCGGCGGTGGTCGAACCGGTGAAGGCGATGATGCGAACGAGTGGATCCTTGACCAATGCCTCGCCGACGTCGGCGCCGCCCGGCAGGACACTGAAGACGCCGGTGGGAAGTCCCGCCTCTTCGAAGACGCGCGCGAGCACGACACCGCCGCAGACCGCGGTGCGCGGATCGGGCTTCAAGATCACGGCGTTGCCCAAGGAGAGCGCGGGCGCGACCGAGCGAATCGAGAGGATGAGCGGAAAGTTGAAGGGCGCGATGACGCCGACCACGCCGGCTGGTACGCGACGAGAGAAACTCAGGCGAGGCATCTCCGTGCGCAAGATCTCCCCGGTGGGGTGCGACGCGATCGCCGCCGCCTCGTAGGACTCCTCAGCGGCGGTGTGCACCTCGAGGCCGGCCTTGAAGGGGATGCCGCCCGATTCACGGATGATCCACGACGAGATCTCCTCCTCGTGCTGCTGAAACAGGTCACCGGCCCTTCGAAGCACCGCAGCGCGCGCGCTGTAGGGAAGGGCCGCCCACTCGCGCTGGGCTTCGCTGGCACGCTTCGACGCACGGGCGACGTCGTCGACCGAGGCACGGCCCGCGCGCCCTAACTCCTCGCCGGTTGCGGGCTCGAGTACCGGTGCGTCACCGGCACCGCCCTTGGTCCATCCATCCAGAAAGATGTTGGATTGCCAACTGGCGTCGTCTAACAGTGCCATTGTTTCCTCGTTTCGCTTGCCACGTCTTGACGTCTTATCACACTGGCGTTAGTCTTCGCGACGTTGGCACGTCGAGTCGTGTCCCACGTTCGCACCGTCGAGACGTGACGCAAGGAGGAGCATGTTTCTTCGTGAGCACTGGTACGTCGCCGCACTTGCGTCCGAACTCTTCGAGCGTCCGATCGCTCGCACGATCCTTGGTGAGCCGGTCGCGCTCTATCGCAACGAACGAGGACGCGTCGTGGCCCTCGCCGATCAGTGCCCGCACCGCGGCTATCCACTCTCCCTCGGCACCGTCGTCGACGACGTGCTCGTGTGCGGCTACCACGGCTTCACCTACGACTGCGAGGGTCTCTGCGTCGCGGTTCCCGGTCAGGATCGGATTCCCACGAAGCTCTCGGTGCGCACGTATCGCGTCCTCGAGAAGGGCTGTTGGCTCTGGATCTGGATGGGACGAGGCGATCCGGACGAGTCAGGCGTGCCGGACACGCCGTGGCTCGAAGATTCGACGAACTGGTCGGTCGTATCCGGCGTGGCCAAGATCGAGGCCGCATTTTCCCTGCTCGTTGACAATCTTTTGGACCTGTCGCACGAGACCTTCCTGCACAACAGTTCGATCGGGACTCCGGAGGTCGCCTCGACGCCGATTGAGGTCGAGGTCGATGATGCGTCGCGGATCGTCAACGTGTATCGCCACATGGCCAGCGTCGATTGTCCGCCCTTCTACGCCACGACGACCGGTCTTTCGGGCTCGATCGACCGGTGGCAGGACATTGAGTATTTTCCTCCGGGCTTCTACAAATTGAATTCGAGGATTGCGCCGGTCGCGCAGCCGCCACTCCCTGATGGAACGGATGATCACGCCTTCCACTTGAAGATCTTTTACGGTTTGACCCCGTCCACCGAAACGTCGGTCTACGACTTCTGGGCCCTGTCGCGTGACTTCTGCGTCGGCGACGTCGCAATCGACGTTGCGCTCGAGAAGATGCAGGTTAGCGTCGTGCAAGAGGACGTCGACGCCCTCAACATCATCCAACAGCGCGTCAACAGTGGACGCGAGATGACCGAAGTCAGCGTGAAGATCGACCGCGGCGGACTCGCCGCGCGGCACATGCTTGCGCAGATGGGGGAGGACGAACTGACGCATCCACCACATTTGACCGCATAGCGAACATCACGGCTCAGAATGTAAACATTCGCTCAACTTCTTGCATGAAATTTGCGGCGCGTGAGACGTAATGTAATGAAAACATCAGCGCAGTTACTTAGAGGGGGATTTCATGGGGATTGAAGAATCTATCGGTAGTGGTTCTGACGAGAGAACCATCCCGGGTTGGGGCAGCGTCGAATTTGGTCGTCGCCTCGGTTTGAAGGCGCTCGCAGGAACGGCGCTCGTCGGTGGGGTGGCAGCTCTGGCCGAGTCGTCCGCGGCGTCTGCGGCGACGAAGTCTCACACGATCAAGATCGGCTACGTGACGCCCTCGACGGGATCACTCGCTGACTTCGCGGGGCCGGACAAGTTCGTCCTCAGTCTCGTTCGTAGCGCGAGCCAGTTCGCCAAGGGCATCACGATCGGCAAGACCAAATACAAGATCGAGGTGACGGTGAAGAACTCTCAGTCCGACCCGTCGATCGCCAGTACGGTCACGACCGAACTGATCCAACAAACCGGCGTGGACCTCATCGTCACCTCCTCGGCACCCGAGACGACCATTCCGGTCAGTGTGGTGTGCGAGGGCGCGGGCGTGCCGTGCCTTTCCACGGTCTGCCCGTGGGAAGCGTGGTGGGGTGGTTTCACCGGCAATTCGATCGGTCCGGCCGGTAACGCCGTGGGAACGTCGCCGCAGTACTGCTCGATGTTCTTCTTCGGTGTTCCGGAGTTCGTCGAATGCTTCTTGCCCATGTGGAACAAGGTGCTGAAGACAACGAGCGCGAATCAGGTCTACGCGGGGATGTTCCCGAACGACTCTGACGGTAACGCGTTTCGCGCGGCCTGGCCGCCGACGCTGTCGGCGATCAACACCGCCCAAGGTGGCTCGCCGTGGACTTTCGTGGACGGCGGCGCCTACACCGACCTGGCGACGGACTACACGGCGATGATCTCACTGTTCAAGTCCGGTTCGGGAGGGAAGTCCTGTGACTTCTTCATCAACTGTCCGTTGCCGCCGGACTTCAACACGTTCTGGAAGCAGGCGTCCCAGCAAAACTGGAACCCCAAGTTGGCGACCGTCGCCAAGGTCATGTTGTTCCCGACCGACGTGTACGCCCTCGGGGACCTCTCGAACAACGTGGCGACCGACTGTTGGTTCGCACCCAACGCGCCATACAAGTCATCGTTGACGGGCATGACGGCCAGCACGTTCGCCGCGAACTACCAGAAGGTGACCGGTCAGCAGTGGGTGCAATCAATGGGCTCGACCTATTCGCTCTTCGAGATCGTCGTGGAGGCCTTCAAGAAGGTGAAGAACCCGCACGACCGCAAGGCCGTGGCGAACGCGTTGAAGGAAGTGGCCTACAACGGCATCTGTGGACCGCTCAACTTCTCGGCCAAGACCAACCCGGCCAAGGGCGTCGGCATCATCAAGCCCGTCGGCATCCAGTGGAAGCCGGGCTCGAAGGAGCTCGTCGGAAATAAGAAGTTCTCCTGGTCGCCCTGGGTCGTTGACAACACACTCAACAAGCACATTCCGTTGCAGGCGACACTCGAGCCGACCAACGCATAGGAATCACTAGTTACATGCCGCTTCTACAACTGGAAGGTGTATCCAAGCGCTTCGGACAGGTCGTCGTTGCCGATGGGATTACCTTCCAGTTGGAAGAAGGGGCCTCGGTTGGGGTGATCGGACCAAACGGTGCGGGTAAAACCTCGATGTTTGGCATCATCTCGGGCGACATCAAAGCCGACACCGGGCAATTGCGCTTCGCGGAACACAATCTCGCACGCGTTTCCACTCCGCAGCGCTGTCGGATGGGCATTGGGCGCACCTACCAGATTCCGCAACCCTTCGAACACATGACGGTCTTTGAGAACGCGTTGCTCGGCGCACAACAGGGCGCGCGGATTCGCGGACGCGATAGTTACGACGCGGCCTATCGGGCCCTCGATCGCGCGGGCCTCGCGGCGCTCGCCAATCGGCCCGCCGGGTCGCTGGGATTGCTGCACCGCAAACGGCTCGAACTCGCCCGAGCGCTCGCGACGAATCCGCGTATCTTGTTGCTCGACGAGATCGCCGGGGGGCTCACCGACGCCGAAGTAATCGAGCTGTCCGACGTGATCCGCACGCTCCAAGGCGAGGGTATCTCGATCCTCTGGATCGAGCACGTGGTGCGCGCGCTGCTCTCGACGGTCGACCGACTGCTCTGTTTGGCCAACGGCGCCCTCGTCGCCGACGGTGATCCCCACGAAGTCCTGGCCTCGGACGCCGTGCGGCGGGTCTATCTGGGTGGGCGCATCATCAACGAGAGCGGTGTCGCGTGAGCGAGTCGGTGTCGGAGAGTTCCGGTCACGGCGTGCTGGCGGTGTCGAATCTCAGGATTCACCACGGTCAGCTCCTCGCCGTCGACGACGTCAGCTTCACGCTGGGCGCGAGCGAAGTGCTCGCCATCATCGGCGCGAACGGCGCGGGAAAATCGACGTTGCTACGAACCATTGCGGGACTGCACACCCAGACGTCCGGGACGATCACCTACGACGGTGAGGAGATCTCCAAACTGCGGACCTTTCGCCGCGTTCGACTCGGGATCTCGCTCGTGCCCGAAGGACGTCATCTGTTCCCTTCGCTGACGCTGGAAGAGAACATCCAGGTCGGCGCACAAAAGCCCGCCCCCGGTCCGTTCAACATCGACTTCGCCTTCGAGCTCTTCACCTGGATGGCAGAACGTCGTCGCCAGAAAGTGGGCCAACTCTCGGGCGGGGAACAGCAGGCGGTCGCGATCGCTCGCGCACTGGTCGCCAATCCCAAGGTGCTGATGATCGACGAAGTGTCGCTCGGTTTGGCGCCGATTGTCATCGAACGCATCTACGAGTTCCTGCCGACCATCGTGGCCCAGGGAATCGGCGTGTTGCTGGTGGAGCAGGACGTCTCCCAAGCCCTCGCCGTCGCCACGAACGTGCACTGTCTCTTGGAGGGCAAGACGTCGTTGGTGGGCGCGCCGAACGAGCTCAGTCCGGCGGCCATTGAATCGGCCTACTTCGGAACCACCACTTCTCCGCCGACCCCCGAGGCGTCGCCGTGATCTGGCTCAACGTGATCGTCTCCGGCGTCCTCCTGGGCGGTTTCTACGCCCTGTTCGCGTGCGGGCTGTCCCTGATGTTCGGTGTGATGAAGATCATCAACCTCGCCCACGGCGATATGGCGGTCGTGGCCGGCTACACCGCCGTTTTCTTGGTACCCAAGTTCCACCTCCCAGAGGTGTGGTCGTTCCTCATCGTCGTGCCGCTCTTCGCCCTGCTGGGTTACGTCGTGCAACGAACCCTGTTCCAAAAGAGCATCGAGCGCGACCCCTTCACGACCCTCCTCGTGACCTTCGGCCTCTCGGTCGTCATCGAGAACCTGTTGCTCGAGATCTACACCGCCAACGCTCAGTCGATCAACATCGGTTCACTGATCGCGAAGTCGTGGCAGGTTAATCAGACGATTTACGTGTCCTATCTCTCGCTCACCGTCTTGATCGTCTCCGTGGTCGTGCTCGGCGCACTGCAGCTGTTCTTGTCCAAGACCAACACCGGTCGCCAGATCCGCGCGGTCTCGGACGACCGTGAAGCGGCCATGCTGTGCGGCACCAACTACCGCCACATCTTCGGCATCGCCTCGGCGTTGGCGTTCGCGACGGTGGCGCTGGCCGGGATCGCATTCGGGATGTATACGAGTCTCGATCCGACGTCAGGCGGCGTGAATCTGCTGTTCGCCTTCGAGACGGTCGTCATCGGGGGCATCGGTTCGCTGTGGGGCACGCTGGTTGGCGGCATCCTGTTGGGCATCGCCCAACAGTTCGGCGCTCACTTCAACGAGCAGTACACCATCCTCGCCGGCAACCTGCTGTTCCTGATTGTCCTGGCGATCCGCCCCCAGGGTCTCTTCGGCAAGAAGGTGGTGATGTCGTGAGTATCGAGGACCTCACGCCCAGCCCGTCGATAACGGTCAAGCGCAATCAGATACCGGTCGCCTACACGCTCGCCGGTGCCGTCGCGTTAGCCATCTTCTTTACCTGGGCGCCGTGGATACTGCCGGCGTCGGACGTGACGATCCTGATGAACTTCTTCATTCTCGTGATCATGGCGACGATGTGGAACCTGCTCGCCGGGTACGCCGGGATGGTCTCGATCGGCCAACAGGGATTCATCGGTCTCGGTGCCTACGCGACGCTGTTCTTCGCGATCAAGGGCATGGACCCGTTCGTCGCTATTCCGCTCGCGGTCGTGATCTGCGCCGTCATTGCCTACCCGGTGACGTACCTGCTGTTTCGCCTGCGCGGTGGGTACTTCTCGGTCGCGACGTGGGTGGTGGCCGACAGCGCGATGCTCATCATCGGCTCGATCGCCTTCTTCGGCGGTGGCACCGGTCACTACCTTCCGGGGCTGACGAACCTGTCGTTCAAGGTGCTCAACCACGACACCTACCTGGCGGCGTGGTTCGTGGCGCTCTTCGTCGTCGTGGCAACATATATATTGCTACGCAGTCGCATGGGCCTCGTGCTTTCCTCGGTGCGCGACAACGAGGTCGCCTCGCGCAGTTCCGGTGCCAAGGTCACCTCGACGAGGCGCACCATATTTATCGTCGCGGCGGCCGGTTGCGGCGCGGCCGGAGCGGTCCTGGCGATCAGCCAACCGTTCATTCAGCTGGGGAACGAATTCAACCTGCAGTGGGCCGCCGAGATGCTCTTCGCTTCGATGATCGGAGGTCTGGGCACGATCGAAGGACCCATCCTCGGCTGCGTGATCTTCTTCGTCTTGCAGCAGACGCTCCAGAATTACGGCGCGTGGTACTTGATCATCTTCGGCGCCCTCGCGGTCGGCGTGGCCATATGGCAGCCCCGAGGGATCTGGGGATTCATTCGTGACACGTTCCACTTCGAATTGCTTCCCGTCGGCTATCGAGTGTTGGGGGCCGGGGTGAGCGATCAGTCTCGTGGTGGCGTCAGCCCGTGGCGAGGACTCCGTCGCCCTGCGAGGACGCCCTCGGTGGAGGACACCGAATCACCGTGACCGAATCTGGTCCTTCGAAGCCTTTAGTAGGATTCTTCGGTGCCCGCTCGAAATCCCTCGCCTCGTCGCGCCTCCGGTGGGCGACCATCGGGCGCGAATCGCGGTGCCCCTCGGGGCGCGGGCCGTCCGACTACCGGCGCCGGCGGACCCCGACGAGGTCCTCGCGACGATGATTCATCCAGTAACGAGCGTCGCGAACCCCGCGACGGCGCGGAACGGCGAATCGATCGTCCGAAGCCCGCCGGTCGCCCGGCGCCGAGGGGGGCACGACCAAATGACCGCGGCGCCCGTGACTCTAAGCCGTACGGCGATCGAGCGCCCCGCCGTTATGACCGTGACGAGCGCGAAGGAAACTCTGAGCGTCGCCCTCGACCGAGCAGTTCCGGACGAGACGATCGAGCCCCATCGAGAGCGCCGTCGCGTGACGGCCGAGCGCCGCGCCGCTACGACGCCTCGCGGCCCGCTCGCGAAGGCGGACATTCCAAGGACTATTCAACGAACCGAGCACCTCGATCGAACGATCGCCGAGACGCGGAGCGCTCGTCGCGCGCTCCGCGATCTGACGCTCGTTACGACTCCAAGCCGCGCGAGCGCCGACCGAGTCTGCCGCCGCGCAACCGACCACCCGCGCGCACGAGGCCCCAGCGGCCCCGGGAACTGAGTCCCGAGGAACTCGAACGGGCCAAAGCCGATTCTTACGGCCGCTCTAAAGGCTGGGGTGGCGTCGCGCGAAAGGGTGGCGCCAACCTGAAGTCGACCGGTCAGGCGATGGAGGTCACGCCGAGTTCGGGCACCAAGCCCGATCGCATGTCGACCTGGGTGCAGGATGAACGTCCGACGAGTGCCGCGCCCGTCGCCCGAGCGAAGCCCAAGGTCAAGTACGCGTTGCCGGGCGATATCGCCGCCGACGTTCGCAAGGCCTTCATCGGCACGTCCTACATGCGCGAGAAGATGGTGCTCACGCTCACGCGGGCCGCCGAGGCCTACGACCGCAAGCGCTATGAAGAGGCACTGCGACTCGGGCGCATCGTGGCCGACGCCGTGCCCGGGGTGGCCCCGGTGCGCGAGCTCACCGGCCTCGCGGCCTACCGCGCGGAACGTTGGAACATGGCGAAGATTCACTTGCGTGCGCATTTCACCATCACCGGTGACGCCGAACACCTTCCCCTCGTCATGGACTGCGACCGGGCGAACTTCCGATTCCGCGCGGTCGCCAAGACCTTCGCCGAACTCGAAGCCAGCGAGCCCTCGGCCGAGGTGCTGGCCGAAGGGCGCATCGTCATGGCCGCGTCACTCGCCGATCAGCGCCTGTACGCCGAGGCGATCGATCTCTTGACCAAGGCCGGGGCGACGAAGCAGCTGCGCAACCCTTCCTATCGCCACGTTCGCCTGTGGTACGCGTTGGGCGACGTGTACGACCGCGCCGGGGATCTCACGTCCGCGCGCGAACTGTTCGCGCGCGTCGTCATCGCCGAACCGGACGCCTACGACGCCAAGGCCCGGTTGGGTGAGCTCGGTACGACCGCGCCACGCAAGAACCGCAAGCGACGCACCACGCCGGTATCGAAGAAAAAATCAGTTGACTAACTCATCGCGGCGACGGCGGCTAACAGGGAAATTTCGCTGCCTCGCGTGTCACCAATCAGTCCGACGTCCATCTTGTTCATCATGTACGAGACGGTCAGACCGAGGTCCTGGTCCATCATGATGAGCGATCCGCCGAACCCGCCCCAGAAACAGGTGCGCGGGCCAATGGGCACGTAGCTGCTCGCCAGCCCGTAGCCCAATCCGAAACTCATGTCGACGCCGAGCACTTGGTCGACGCCGCCGACTTGACGTTCGAAGACCATGTCGCCGGTCTTCTCCGAGAAGAAGCGGTGCCCGTTCACGTGGCCCTTGTTGGCCATCACCTGCTGCACGGTCGCCACGGAGAGGGCGTTGCCGTGTCCGTTCGCCGCGGGGATCTCGGCGGCCCGCCATGAACGACTCCGTGGTGCGACGGCGAATTCGTCGATCTGCCGGAGTGTGCGCGCCCGAATGGAGTCCGGCGCGTCGTTGGAAAAGTCCTCCGGGGGAGGGGGGATCACGACGCTGACGCGGTGTTCTTCTGATTCCGGCAGCCCGATGAAGAAATCGACGCCGAGGACGTCGGCGACTTCGCTCTTGAAAAAACGACCGATGGTCGTGCCCGTGATCCGCCGCACTACCTCGCCGATGAGATAACCCTGGGTGACGGCGTGGTAGCCCGTTAGCGTACGGTCGCGCCACCACGGTTCTTGGGCCGCGAGCCGACTGGTCGCCAGTTCCCAATCCGCCAAGTCCTCGATCGACATCAGTTCTTGCCAACCCGATAGTCCGGAACAGTGATTCATTAAGTGGCGAACTTCGATGTCCGCCTTCCCGTTGGCGGCGAATTCTGGCCAGTACGCGGCGACGGGAGTGTTGAAGTCAAGTTCGCCGCGGTCGAAGAGCATCAGGGCGACGAGGAAGGTCATCGTCTTCGTGGTTGACCACACGTTCACGAGCGTGTCGCGGTCCCAGACGACTGTCTTCGCCTCGTCGCGGTAGCCGCCCCACAGGTCGGCGACGAGTTCTTCGTGGTGAAAGACCGAGATCGAAGCACCGACGTCCGCGCCACTGTCGAGACTATTTTGAAGGTGATCGACCAGTCCGGCGAACTTCTCGGTCGTCGTTCCCTGGACCTGTGACATGGACCCCCTAATTCAGTGACTGTGCCGACACTATATTCACGACGTCATTCCCTTTAGTCCGACGAGAGCTCGGGCGTGTTCGATCTCGCCCATGTGACGAAGCGCGTGCTGGTAGATCCAACATTCGATGGCGTCGCTTCGGGTGATGCCGGCTTCGCCGCCGACGCGCGCCGAGAACGTTTGGGCGATTCCGGGTCCGTAGGGGAAGGCGATCACGACGTCAGTGAAGGTCGCCGGATCGATCGAGGTGACGAATTGCTCAGTTGCACGAAAGACCAGTCGCTGAAATTCGAGGAACGCCTCGTAGTCGCCGATGCGCTGATTCATCATCTCCTCGACACTCTTCTCCTTCCCCGGGTCGTTGATCGCGAGTCCCATGCGCGTCGCCCAGGTCTCGCTCATCTGCGGATCGGGACCGCCTACGAAGACGACGCTGCCGTCTTCGATGAGCACCTGGTGCACCAGCGAGAACGCGATGGGCAGCACGCCCGGGAGAACAACCCGGTTGACTTGCTCAAGGTCCATGCTCGCGCACGCCTCGCCGTAGAGCGAGTGCACGGCCGTGAGTCGACGTGACAGTGAGGATCGGTAGTCGTAGTCCATGATCGAAGTCTGTCGCACGAACCCGATGGTCGTGTACTTCTGGTCACGCCGACGAGTGCTGATCAGATTAAGTCGCCGTCCTCATCTTGTAACCTTGTCTTATGGACATTGCCTCGCTACTGGGTGACGAAGCGTCATCGCTGCTCGATCATCAGGCCACCGCGTTCCCCAAGGAACTGCTGACCCTCCCCGGACCGGACTATATAAATGACGTCTTCGCCCTCTCCGACCGTTCGCCCACGGTGCTGCGCAACTTGGGCACCCTTCACAACCACGGACGTCTGGGCGGAACGGGTTATCTCTCGATCCTCCCCGTCGACCAGGGAATCGAACACTCCGCCGCCGCGTCGTTCTCGCCCAATCCCGAGTACTTCGACCCCGCGCGGCTCTGTGACCTGGCCATCGAGGGTGGGTGCAACGCGATCGCCTCGACCCTGGGCACGCTCGGCTCGATCTCGCGACGCTACGTCCACCGGATCCCCTTCATCGTGAAGATCAACCACAACGACCTCTTGCGCTATCCGAACTCCTACGACGAACGTCTCTTCGCTTCGGCCCAATTGGCCTCGGACTTGGGTGCGGTCGGCATCGGCGCGACGATCTACTTCGGGTCCGAGGGTTCCGTCCGTCAAATCGAAGAGATCGGCAAGGCCTTCGCCGAAGCCCACCGACTCGGGATGTTCACCGTGCTGTGGACCTATCTGCGAAATGACGCTTTCGTCAAAGACGGCGTCGATTATCACCTCAGTGCGGACTTGACGGGTCAGGCGAACCACTTGGGCGTGACGATCGAAGCTGACATCATCAAGCAGAAACAACCAGTCAACAACGGCGGCTACAACGCGGTGAAGTTCGGAAAGACCAGTCCGCTGGTCTATTCGGAGTTGACGACGGACAATCCCATTGACCTCACGCGCTGGCAGGTCGTCAACTGTTACGCGGGGCGCATCGGGCTGATCAATTCGGGCGGGGAGTCCACGGGCGACAACGACTTGGCCGGTGCGGTGCGCACTGCGGTCATCAACAAGCGCGCCGGTGGTCAGGGACTCATCCTCGGTCGCAAGGCCTTCCAGCGACCGATTGCCGAAGGTGCGGCATTGATCAACGCCGTGCAAGACGTGTACTTGGACGAATCCGTCACGGTGGCCTAGTTATACGCTTCTGTGATGAGTGCAGATGAAGCTTCGGACGCGGGTTGGTTGACGTGGCCGAATCTAGTGACCGTCATTCGACTGGCGCTGCTGCCGCTCTTCTTCTGGCTCCTCTTCGACACCGATCACCGCGCCATCGCGGCGTGGTTGCTCGCGACCCTCGGAGCGACGGACTGGATTGACGGCTTCTTGGCGCGCCGGTTGCACCAAGTCTCCAACGTCGGAAAGGTTCTCGATCCCGTCGCCGATCGCGTACTGCTCATCAGCGGACTGCTCGCCGTCGCGGCCGCCGCGGGGGTGCCGTGGTGGTTCGCGTTGACGACACTGGCGCGCGAATTGATCGTCTCGGTCTTGACGCTCGTGCTCGCCGCGTTGGGCGCCGCGCGGATCGACGTGTTGTGGTGGGGCAAGGTGTCGACGTTTGCCCTGATGACGAGCTTTCCACTGTTTCTCTTGACGACGAACCCGCATCACGCCGCACTGCACGCGTGGCAGCACGACGTGCGTGATGCTTGTTGGGTGCTCGGCGTGCTGGGGCTCGCGCTGTCCTGGATCGTGCTCGCGGGCTACGTGCGTCCGGCCTTGCGGGCGCTTCGCACGGGACGCGACGCTCGCAAAACACTGTAAGTTTGCCCCATGCTGATTCCCTCTGAACTTCGATACTCCAACGACCACGAGTGGGCGAAGGCCGACGGCGACGTCATTCGAATCGGGATCACCGATTACGCCCAAGACGCCCTCGGCGACGTCGTGTTCGTCGACCTACCCAAGGTCGGTACGTCACTTGCCGCGCACGGCACCATCGGTGAAGTCGAATCGACCAAGTCCGTGTCGGAGATCTACGCTCCGGTTGGTGGGACGGTGAGCGCGGTGAACGACACCCTGACGAGCGCACCCGAGTTGGTCAACGCCGACCCGTACGGTGACGGGTGGATCTGTGAAATCACGACGACGAGCAGCGCCGACTACGACGCGCTACTCGACGCCGCGGGCTACCAAGCCCTCACCAACAATTGACCCTGACGTCCACTCGCGAAGTTAACTAGTGTGAAACCGATGAACTGCCGTCGATGTGGAGAAATCCTTAACGCCAACGCGAACTTTTGTTGGTCGTGTGGAGCACCACAACACGACGCCAACTCTCCGGAGACGATCGCCGTGCCCGTCGTCACGGCGGCTGAGGAGTTGCATCCCGGTACCAATCGTGGACCGAACGGAGAACACGGTGACGAGTTGGTAATCGCCGCCGGACTCGACGCGGGCAGCCGCATCGAACTGAAGAGCGAGACCACGACCGTCGGTCGACACGAAAACAGCGAGCTGCTCCTAGATGACGTCTCGGTCTCTCGTCACCACGCGATCTTCACACGCACGGCGAGCGGACGGATCACGCTGCGCGACCTCAATTCGCTGAACGGCACCTACGTCAACGGCACTCGAGTCGAAGAGACGACGCTTCATTCGGCCGACGAGGTTCAGATTGGTAAGTTCAAGCTTGTCTTTTGGGAGGCGACGCAATGAACGCAAACCAGGGAATAATGCGCATCGGTGAGGTTCACGCTCAACTCCGAAAGTACTTCCCTGATATTGAACTCTCCAAGATCCGTTATTACGAAGACAAGGGTCTCGTGCAGCCGAGTCGTAGCCGCAAGGGGTACCGCCTGTATTCCGAGCGCGACGTCGAATGTTTGCGCGAAGCAATTCGTCTCGCGCAAGAGGAGTTCGTGCCGCTACGCGTCGTGCGGCTTCGACTGATCGAGCAAGGACTCTTGAAGGACGTTCCCGTGCCGACGAATCCGCGTCACGCGGCTCGCGAAGCGGTCTCCAACGTCGTGTCGATTCCGGCGCCGACGCCACCGCCGGCCGTGCGTCCTGTTCTCAAGGTCGTGCCACCGAGTGTCGATACGCCGGTGCCGAGCGATCGGCACTACATGATGACGACGGAGTTCTTGGGTGCGACGGGTCTGGCGCCCGTGGTCCTCACGCAGCTTCACGCCCTGGGGCTGCTCGCTCCGGTATTGCTCGGCAACGAGATCGCGTTCACCGAGTTCGACGTGCAGGTGGCCACACTCGCCGTCGTGCTCCTCGAACGTGGTGTCGATGTTCGACTCCTCGGTTCGCTTCGGCGCGTCGCCGAGCGAGAGGTTGGATTGATCGACGACCTTTCGGCGCCCCTGCGCTCGAAGGGGAGTGGGCTCTCCGGTGATCAAGCCCGCAGCGTCACGGTGGAACTGGCCGCCGAGGTCGGCGCGCTGCGCTCGGTTCTCTACGAACGCGCGCTGCAGGAGCACCTCGGTCACTCGACGTAGTTTTCCAATCGGACGCGGTCTAGGCTCATTGCATGGTCGAAGTGGTCCTGCGGGCGGTGCGAGTGGACGTTGGATCCTCCACACCTCTCCTCTTGCTCGAAGAGGTAGCGGGTACGCGCGTGCTCCCGATCTTCATCGGCGCACCGGAAGCCACCGCGATCGCCTACGCCCTCCAAGGTTTGAAAGCTCCGCGACCGATGTCCCACGACCTGCTCGGCAACGTGATCGTCGCCCTCGGCGCCCAACTCTTCGCCGCGGAGATCACCGAACTTCGCGACAACACGTTCTACGCCAATCTTCGCTTGCTTCGTGATCACGACGAGATCAACGTGAGCGCGCGACCGAGTGACGCCGTGGCGCTCGCCCTGCGTGTCGGCGCACCGATCCTCGTGAGCGACGACTTGATGGCCGCCGAAGGAAGGGTCATGGAGCTCGACCTCGATGATGACGATGATGACGACGAAGACGATACCGACGCTCCGAATGAAGCGGACCTGGTCGCCGAACTGAGGGAGTTCCTCGACACGATTCGGCCCGAGGACTTTGGTCAGTGAGACGTGGTTTCATTTCGCTCGCCATCTTCGTCGCGTTCGTCGTCATCATCACGTTGAGTCGACACGTCATCGATTCGACCTCGGGTACCACGACGTCGACGCTTCATACGACCACCACGATTAGTGCGGCCACGACGACCACGTCGGCGTCGGCGGCGCCGACCTGCCAGGGGAGCGCGTTCACGGGCCTCTTCAACGAGGGCGAGGGCGCGGCCGGCACGATCTCCGCGAGCGTCACGCTGACCAAGCACAGCGCCGGGTCCTGTTCGGTCAAGGGCTGGCCGATCCTGACGCTGCAGGATAAGACCGGAGGGGTCCTGCCCCTCAATCTCGTCGACCAGTCCGGCACCAATAACGCAATCCAGTTCTCAACCGCCAAAGCGAATCTGGCGCCCACTCTCTTAACACTCGCCAACGGGTCGGTGACCAACTTCTCGCTGGCCTATTCGAGCGTCTCGACGGCGAACACGGTCTGTGACAATGCGGTCACGATCAGCGTCCAGTTCGCGACCGGCGGCGCGTCATTGCCCGTCACCCCGGCCTACCCGATCCAACCGTGCGACAACGGCAAGATCTGGATCAGCCCCTTCTACTAGGCCGCGTTACCTGCCGGTAGCAATAAGTGAGCTTTTCAATTTGAACGTTCGTCGTTCAACTACATTCTGAGTAAGCGTCAACGCAGACGTTCGTCGAGCGGTTCATTTCTCGATTCGATAGTGCAACAGGGGGAAGAATGAGTGAAGGTTTAAGCGCGGACTTTCTGGGAGCGAAACAGCCAGAGCTCGGAGGTCACGAGCGACTCCGCAAGGGTCAACTAGGCCCACTGGATATCGCCGCGGCGACGATGGCCAACATCGGACCGGCGATGAGCTTCTACTTCGGTTTCGGCTACCTGGCCTATACGGCCGGTTTGGCCTCACCGCTGACGATCATCCTCGCTGGCGTGGCCATTCTGTTCCTCGGCAATACGCTCTCGGAGTTCTGCAAGGTGTTGCCCTCGACGGGCGGATTCATTTCCTTCATCGGCAAGACCTTCGGCGGTCGCGTCGCGGTGACGACCGCACTCATGACGGGAGCGGGCTACATCGCCGCCATGGCGTCAGTGGTGGCGATTGTCGGCGGATTTTTCCAGATCATCTTGAAGAACTACAACGTGTCGGGCCTCGAGAACGTTCCGTGGATCATCTGGACGTTGGTGTTCTTGGCGTTTGCGGTCTTCATGATGATTCGAGGAATCTCCATATCGACGAGGATCGCTGGAATCTTTTTCGCTTTCGAAATGGTTGTACTAGTCGTCGTCAGCGTGATCGCATTGTTCAAGTTTCATGGTTCAATCACGTTCCGCCCCTTCGAGCCGAAGAACATTCATAACGGCTTCAGTGGTTTGGCGGCCGGATTCCCTCTCGCCATCTACCTCTTCATTGGGTGGGAAAACTCCGCAGCGCTGGCCGAGGAGACCGACAATCCACGAAAGAATATTCCAAGGGCAGTATTTCTTTCGACGCTTATCATGCTCGTCGCCTATGTTCTGTTCGCCTTTGCGACGGTCGTGGGATTCAAGAACAATGTGGGGAATCTCAGTGTTGCAGCGATACCCTTCATCACCGTCGCCAAGGGCGTCCTCGGGGCGGCGTTGTTCTTCGCCCTGCTGGCTGGAATGACGTCGACGTTGGGCGCCTTGATCGCGGGCACGAATTCACAAGCTCGTTTGATTTTCAACGCCGGACGTGAGGGCCTTTTGCCGAAGTTCATTGGCAAAGTGCACGACACTCGCCGAACGCCGGTCAATGCACTATTTGTGTTTCTTGGTATAGCGCTGGCCATCATCGGAGTGTGGGGACTTTTGCACGTCATTGGTACTCCCGCAAACGCAGCGTCCATGAATCCCGTCCTTTTCTTTGCCGAGTCCTCGACTTTCGGCACGATTTTGGTAATCGTGGTGTATGCACTCAGCAATCTGGCGTTGCCCTTTTACTACAAGCGTTTCCACCCGGATCTCTACAACTCGTTTCGACACGCGGTGTTGCCGGCAATCGGGTTCATTCTGATTGCGGTTCCGCTCTACTACCTGGCCCGACCCAACCCTGCGACGCCGCCATTCAACTGGTACCCGTGGGTCGCCGGTGGCTTCATCGTCGTGGCCTTCATTTACGCCTCGGTCCTCGTCAGTCGCGATCCCGGACTCGGCGAACGCGTCGGATCGATCGTCGCCGACGAGTAGTCGCGAAGTGTGTCGATCAACCCGGGGCCGGATTCACCAGAATCCGGCCCCGGGTTTTTCCGTCGCGCACGTCGTGGAGCGCTGACGTCAGCTCTTCGAGTTGGACCTCGCGATCCAAGAGCCCCTCGAAGTCGATCCGTGACGTGATCGCACCGAGGGCCGACCATACCCGCGCACGAGTGGCCATCGAGGCTTCGACGGAGTCGATGCCGAGCAGAGCGACCGAGCGGGTGATGAAGGGGAAGACCGTGGTCGTCAACTCGGCGCTCGCCACGAGACCGCTCGCGGCGACCGCGGCGCCGTAGCGAAGGGAGCGAAGGATTTGCGCGAGCGTTTCACCGCCCACGCAGTCGATGGCTCCGGCCCACGTTTCACTGGCCAGCACTCGTCCGGGGTTGTCCGCCACGTCGTCGCGACCGATGACTCGAATGGCGCCTCGCTCCATCAACCACGGCGACTCCGACGGGGATCCCGTCGACGCCACGGGACGATATCCCGTCGCGGCGAGAAACGCCACCGCTTGGGAGCCGACGCCTCCGGTCGCCCCGGTCACCAACACCTCGGATCCCCTTTCGAGACCGTGGTCCTCGAGCGCCAGCAGGCTCTCCATCGCGGTGAAGCCGGCGGTGCCGATGATCATCGCGATCCGCGTCGTCACCGAATCCGGTAGTGGCGTCACGTAGCGGATGGGGGAGTAGATGAACTGCGCGAACCCGCCGTCGCGAGCGACGCCCAGAGCCCCGCCGTGGACCGCAACCCGCGTGCCAACCGGCAAGGTGTGATCATTCGAGTCGACCACGGTACCGGCGGCGTCCACTCCGCCCACGAGCGACGCGACGCGACGGACCCGACTCTTTGGTGCGGCGACCATCGTGTCCTTGAAGTTCACGCCGCTGAAGTCGATGGAGACGAGAATGTCGTCGGACTCGGTGGCGACGGCCTCGACCTCGCGAAGCTCCATCGACAGGGTGTCGTCGACCTCGGAGACCACGAACGCTCGCACGCAATAACACTACGGCGCAGCGGTTCACTTCCTTCGTGACGCCTACCATGACCAAGGTGACGACGATCTCATTGAACGGCCATCCCACGTGGGCCCGCCTGCCTCGAGGCAAGGGTCCGACGGTCGTCTTGTTACACGGGGGGATGAGCAGTAGTGCCAGTCTGCTCACGTCGATCGGAACGTCGATGGCGAAGCGCTTTCGGGTCGCGGCCTTCGACCGGCGTGGTCACGGACGCACCAAGGACACCGATGAGCCGTTCTCCTACGACGCGATGGCCACGGAGACCGTCGCCTTCATCGAGTACCTCGACCGACGCGTGCATCTGGTGGGACACAGCGACGGAGGAAACATCGCGCTGCTCGTCGCGATGCGTCGGCCGGACCTGTTGCGCCGTGTCGTGGCCATCGGGGCGAACTACCACCACGAGGGACTCATGCCAATGGCGCCCTTCGACAGCGAGAGCGAAGCGTTCTCCGAGTGGGCGCAGCGCTTCGGCGAGAACTCTCCCGACGGCCCCGAGCACGCGCGAGCGGTCGAAGAGAAGACGCGGATCATGACGTTCTCCCAGCCGACGCTGACCCCGAAGGACCTCGCGACGATTCCGGTTCCCGTCCTGGTCATGGCCGGGGACGACGACGTCGCGACGCTCTCGCACACGTGTTCGATGTACGAGGCGATTCCCCAGGGTCAACTGTCGATCGTCCCCGGGACGTCGCACATGCTCTTGAAGGAACGCACCAAAGAGAGCGTGCGGATCATCGATCACTTCCTCGTCTCGAAGCTGCCACCGGTCACGTTCGCGCCCCTGCGCCGTCCGAGTACGGCGATTGACGACTAAAAAGGTCGTCAAAATTTTGTGGTGATGGGTACAATTGGCCCAATGCTGACGCGGTTCTCAATCGCGCGCACCCGCTTCGTGTCGCGGTGGGGAGCGCTTCCGGAACTGCGCAGCGACGCACTTCTCTACGGTCTGGCGGCGGTCTTCGCCCTGGGGCTGGGCGTGACCTCGCGCGAAGGCGCCCAGTGGCAGTGGGGTTACCTCGCGACCGGTCCGTACGCACTGGCAGCGTTCATCGCCCTCGGGTTCGATCGACTGAAACTACAGCGCACCTCGATGATCCGCATTGGTCTGCTCGGCCTGGTGCTGCTCGGATCGGTCGCGATCCCACTCGGTCTCGAAGCGCGTTGGCGCGTCGCCCAACCCGAAGTCGGCGTGATCCAACGAGCGGGCGACAATCTCAGCAAGGACCGCAATCTCTATCCGTCCTACGACAAGCACGGCAAGTTGATCAATCCGATCGCGGGTATCCCGAGCTACGAGTCGTACTTTCCGTACTTCCCGTTGATGGGCGTCTTCGGCCTGCCGTCGGCCGAGACGCACAAAAGCAAAGGCCTGACCGACCCGCGCATTGCGATGTCGCTCCTCACGTTGTTGGCGAGTGGACTGGCGCTCGGACTGTTGCGCGCAACGATGAAGAAGAAGATTCGCGTCGCGCAGTTCCTCCTCGCCCTGCCGACCGGAGCGCTGTTCTTGTCAACGGGCGGCGACGACATGCCGATCCTCGCGTTGACCCTGCTGGGTGTCGTCGCGCTGCAACGACGTCAGAACAACATGGCCGGCATCAGTCTCGGTTTGGCGGCGGCGATGAAACTGACGGCGTGGCCCATGGCGGTCGGCGCCCTCCTCGTGGCGCGCGACCGCAAGGGCCGTTCGGCGTGGAAACGGATCGCCGCCTGGATCACGGCCATCGTCGTCGTGACGGTGACGCCCTTCGCGATACGGGCCCCGTGGGCGTTCATGTCCAATGTCTTCGCGTTTCCACTCGGTCTCACCAGCGTCAGGTCGCCGGCCGCGAGCGCGCTGCCGGGCCACATCGTGACGACACTCTGGGCTCCGGCCGGGCACTTCTTGGCGCCGGTGACGTTCCTCGTTGGGGGATATTTCGTGGCGAAGTACCTCCGTCATCACTGGCCGCTCAGCCTCTCCCAGGTACTGGCCATTCTGAGCCTCGTCTTCCTCACCATGATGTGCGTGTCATCGGCGACGCGCATCGGTTACGTGATCTACCCGCTCAACTTCGCACTCTGGTCGTGGGCCTGTAAGGAAGCGATCGTTCCGACCAAGGAGCTGGTTCAGACCGTTTCGGAGTTCTGATAGATCCGGAAGGTCCAGTGCACGAGGTCGCTGGATGATTTCGTGACAGTGATTCCCGCGACCCAGTAGAAGCCGTCATTGCCCGCCTTTTGAAAGAGCGATTGCGGCGAGCCGTTGCTCGATCCCTGGGAGAAGAGTGACCAGCCGAGGGCTTCGAGTTGAGTCTTGTAGAAATTAAGGAGTGACGCGCTGTTCGTTGTCGTGATCAGCGGCTGGTAGCAGTCGTAGTCGCCGGCGCCGGCGTTGGGTATGTTGCCAGCCGATTTGCTCCGAGTGCCCACGGGCACGATGAACACGTCATTGACGTTCGACGGGATCTCCGAAGCGTTGGCGCAGTAGTGCAGGACCGCCGACGACGGCGCCTTGAGGAGGCCGCCAACGACGACGGGCAGCGTGGTCGACGTCGGGGACACGCCCTCATCGGAGATGAGATTGATGATCATGAAAATCGCGACCATGACGACCGCGAAGATGAGGACGCCCGCCGCCGGCCAGATGCTCGTGGTCGTCGTCAATGGCGCGCGCGGTTCGTCGCTCATTCACCCCAACCCATGTGGTCGATCGGACCTCGACCGCGACCTAGTTTCCAGTCCGCGGCGCTCGAGAGCGCGGCGAGTACGAAGGACTTCGCGTCGCGCGAGGCGTCGGGAACGCTTCGGCCGAGGGCGAGGCCGGCGCAGAGTGCGGCCGAGAGCGAGCAGCCGGTCCCGTGATCGTTCGTCGTCGTGACGCGGGCCGCGTCAAAGACGAACACGTCGTCACCTCGAACCAAGATGTCGGGTGCGCGGCTCTGCGTGAGCGATCGTTCGGCGAAGTGGCCACCCTTGACGAGCGCCCACGTCGAACCGAAGCCGAGGAGTTGTCGCGCCAGGGCCACCATGTCGTCGTGACTTTGCACGTCGTTGACGTCGACGCCGCAGAGCATGGCCGCTTCACGCAGGTTGGGTGTCACGACCTCGGCGAACGCCAACAGAGCGTCGCGGTAGGCGTCGACGCCGCCTTCGTCCATGAGCGCGTGACCGGTCGATGAGACGAGGACTGGATCGACCACGAGGTGGGGGAGCAGGCCCTCGCGCGCGAGTTCAGCCACCTCCTCCACGGTCGCCGGTTGCGCGAGCATGCCGGTCTTGACGGCGCTCACTTCGAAGTCGGTGACGACACTGAGGACTTGTGCCACGACCACGTCGGGATCGATGTTCTGGATCGAGGTCACGCCCAGGGTGTTCTGGGCGGTCACGGCCGTGAGCGCGCTCGTCGCGTGGACTTCGAAGGCGCACAGGGTGCGCAGGTCGGCCTGAATCCCGGCCCCGCCACCAGAGTCCGACCCCGCAATCGTGAGGACGGTGAGGGGTTGCACTTGAACAACCTTAATGATTGGCCGCTCACGCTCAGTACGATTGGTCCGTGGGAGATCTCTTTCAAGTCGGTTCGCTCAGTTCTGCGTCGCGCCTCATCGTCGGCACCGGCGGATTCCGCTCGATGGAGGTCCTCGGGGCTTCCCTGGTCGCCTCGGAGGCGTCGATCGCCACGGTGGCCCTGCGCCGGATCGACCCCAACGTGCAGGGCTCGATCTACGACTTGCTCGATCGACTGAACTTCTCGCTGCTACCCAATACCGCCGGTTGCTATAGCGCGGCCGAAGCCATCAAAGTGGCCGAACTGGCTCGCGAGGCGTTCGAGACGAACGTCGTCAAACTCGAAGTCATCGGCGATGACGTGACCCTGTTGCCCGATACGACAGAAACGCTGGTCGCGGCCGAGAAGCTCGTGCGCGCAGGCTTCGAGGTCTGGGTTTACACCTCGGATGACCTCATCGTCGCCCAACGACTCGAACAGCTCGGCTGCGTCGCGGTGATGCCGCTCGGTTCGCCCATTGGCTCGGGTCTCGGGGTTCGCAACCCCCACGCGATCGGACTCATCTGTGAGCGCGTGAGCGTGCCCGTCCTGCTCGACGCCGGAGTCGGCACGGCGTCGGACGCCGCGCTGGCAATGGAACTGGGCTGTGACGGAGTGCTGGCCGCGTCGGCGATCAATCGGGCATTGGACCCCGTCATGATGGCCGAATCCCTGCGCGACGCCGTGAAAGCCGGGTTCTTGGCCCGACGGGCCGGCCGGATCCCACCTCGCCTGCACGCCGAGGCATCGTCACCGTCCCTCGGCCGACCGGATTTGTTTGTGGAATAGGCGTGGTGAAACTACACTCGTGTAGTCCGTCGGGTTAGTCTGGACAGACCTCGGTCGGGAGGGAAACGACACATGGCAGATTCTGTAGCGTACGGATTTAGTGGCCCGATGGTCTGTCGCCTCACGGGCGTCACGTACCGTCAGTTGGACTACTGGGCGCGAACCGACCTCGTGACGCCGTCGATCACGGCGGCCAAGGGCAGCGGCTCGAAACGCACCTACGCCTACTCCGACGTCCTCGAAGTGAAGGTGATCAAGTCTCTGCTCACCTCCGGTGTCGCGCTGAACCGCGCCCGCCAGGCCGTCGAGTGTTTGCGAAATTCTCTGGGCGCCGATCTCGCCTCCAGCAGTCTCGTGTTGAGTGACGCCGGATCGGTGCTCGCGCGCGACGACGGCGACCTCGTAGACCTCCTTCGCGGGGGCCAGGGCGTCTTCAACATCGTTCCTCTGGCGAGCGTGGTCGCCGAACTCACGACCACGATCCGCCAGGCGCAACTCGCAACGTCGGAGAAGGAGACCCGTTCGGCGTGACCGATCCATCGCCGATCGACGCGTCGCGTCGTCGACACCCCAGTATTGAACCGGTGCCGCCCGATCAGTTCGCGCACCCCAGTGAGAAGGCCTTCGCTCGACTCTTGAACCTCTACGGGTTCGCGTGGTCGTACGAACCAGTGGAGTTCCCGCTCGAGTGGAACGAACTCGGTGAGCCGGTACGAGGATTCCGGCCGGACTTCTATCTCCCCGAACGACGACTCTTCATCGAGCTCACGGTGCTCGAACAGCGACTCGTCACGAAGAAGAATCAGAAGGTCCGAAAGTTCCGCGCGCTCTATCCCGAAGTCCAACTTCTCGTGGTCTACCAACGCGACTTTGTCGCACTGCTCGAACAACACGGTCTCGGAACTCTGGCTTCTTTCGCGGCGTAGAGTGGCTGACGTGACCGATCGACGCCCGTATCTCTACGACGCGCACGTCGCGTTAGGGGCCAAGATCGTTCCCTTCGGGGGCTGGGAGATGCCGTTGCACTACGCGACCGGTACGGTCGCCGAGCACCTCGCCTGTCGCCGGGACGCCGTCGTCTTCGACGTCAGTCACCTCGGCACCGTTCGCTGTGACGGACCGGGAATGTTCGACGCGCTCCAGGCCACGCTCACGAACGACCTGCGAAAGGTCACGCCCGGACGGGCCCAGTACACGCACCTCTTGAACGAGGACGGCTTCGTCGTGGACGACATCATCGTGTGGTGGGTGAGTGACGCCGAGTTTGACGTCATGCCCAACGCTTCTAATACCTCGGGTGTGACCGACGCCCTTCCGGGCGTCGACGTGACCTCCGAGCGCTGCGTGCTCGCGATACAAGGACCGCAAGCGCGCGCCAAGGTCGCCAAGGTCGACCAGCGATTCGCCGACGTCAACCGGTTCCGGGTGACGCGATTCGACTACGACGGTGTCGAAGTGCGCGTCGCCGGCACCGGCTACACCGGCGAAGAGGGTCTCGAGATCGCTGTGCCGAACGCTGCGGCCGAGGGACTGTTACAACGGCTCGTCGACGCCGACGTCACGCCGGCCGGGCTCGGCTCGCGCGACACGCTACGCCTCGAAGCGGCCCTGCCGCTGTACGGACACGAACTGACGCTGTCCTCCACGACGCTCGAGGCCCGCCTGGGTTGGGTGCTCGGTTGGGACAAGGAGACGTTCCGGGGTCGAGCGGCCGTCGAACGCGAGCGCGAGCGCGGACCCGACAAGCTGTTGACGGGACTGATCGTCGACTCTCGCCAGCCGCTGCGCGACGGCGGCGAGGTCGCGGTCGACGGCGTCAACGTCGGCACCCTGACCTCGGGCAACTTCTCGCCCGTGTTGGAGCGCGGTATCGGTCTCGGACTTCTCACGGGTGGATTGGATTCCGGCACTGCGGTGTCGGTCGCGCTTCGCGGTCGAGAGATCGCGGCTCGCGTGAGCGCGCTGCCCTTCGTACGAAAGGTGAAGTGACGTGGCCGATTATCTCCCACACACCCCCGCCGAAATCGATGAGATGTTGGCGTTCTTGGGCATGGACTCGCTCGATCAGCTCTTCGCGCACATCCCACCGGCCGTTCGTCTTTCCCAGGGACTCGACCTACCCGAAGGTATGAGCGAACCGGACGTCGCGGCGCTCTTCACGCGCTACACGTCGGCCAATCAGTCCAAGGCGAGTGAGATGACGTGCTTCGCCGGGGCCGGGGTCTACGACCACGAAGTACCGGCCGTCGTGAAGATGCTCGCCGGCCGTTCGGAGTTCGTGACGGCCTACACGCCGTACCAGCCCGAGGTCGCCCAGGGTGTCTTGCAGGCAATCTTCGAATACCAAACGTTGATCGCGCGACTCAGCGGACTGCCGATTCCGAACGCGTCGCTCTATGACGCCGCCACCGGACTCGTGGAAGCACTCAACATGGCTCACGGCGCGACCACTCGTCAGAAGATGGTGATCTCTGCGGGCGTTCATCCCCACTGGCGCGAGGTGGCCAAGACCTTTGCCCGCGGTACCGGCCACGAGATCGTTGAGGCGGCCCTGAAGGACGGCGTAACCGATTGGGAGAGCGTCGACGCCTCGAACGCTGCCGCCATCGTCGCGAGTTATCCGAACTATCTCGGCGTGCTCGAAGACATGAGCGGGGCCAAGGCGTTGGCCGTGGCGAACGACGCGCTCTTTGTACTCGGGGCCGACCCCGTGGCGGCGGGGGTCTTGAAGACGGCCGGCCAGTGGGGCGCCGACATCTTCGTCGGCGAGGGACAGCCGTTCGGGACGCCCCTCGCTTTCGGTGGACCGTTCCTCGGGCTCTTCGCCTGCACGAGCGAGCAAACGCGACGACTGCCGGGTCGGATCGTCGGTGAGACGATCGACTCCAACGGGCGACGATCGTTCGTGACGACGCTGCGCGCCCGAGAGCAGGACATCCGCCGAGAAAAGGCGACGTCGAACGTCTGCACGAATCAGACGTTGATGGCCGTGACGGCGGCCATTCAACTCGGATGGCTCGGCACGCAGGGACTGCGTGAGGTCGCCACACGCTGCGCCCAAGGTGCGCACTATCTCTTTGGCGAACTCGTGAAGATCGAAGGCGTACGTGCCGTCTCCACGCAACCGTTCTTCCGTGAATTCGCCGTGCGAATCGGTCACGACGCGTCATCCGTTCTCCTCACGATGGCCAACGACGGCGTCCTCGGCGGCGTCTCCGTCGCCGCGTTGACGGGCGGTCCGGACCCTTCCCTCGACGGAGAGGTCGATGACGTACTGCTCGTCACGGTGACCGAACGGCGCACGAAAGAAGAGATCGATCGCTACGTCGAAGTGCTGCGAAAGGCGATCGGCCAATGACGAGTCGCGCACTCTCGGGTGGACGCGCGGCGTCGGCACCTCTCCTCGGGCACGAGACCGAACCAACGATCTTCGAGATGTCCGTTCCCGGTCGCTCCGCGTACCAGCTTCGAACGACCAACGTACCCCCGACGGCCCTGGCCGAACTCATTCCTGCGGCGCACCTCAACGGCGACGTGGTCGACATCGCCGAAGTCTCCGAGCGCGATCTCGTCGCCCACTTCACGCGCCTGTCACACCGACAGTTCTCGGTCGATCTGGGGATGTACCCGCTCGGTTCGTGCACGATGAAGTACAACCCCAAGTTCTGTGACGCGGTGGCGAACGATCCCGGTCTCAACTCGGTTCACCCGGCGTCACCGGCGGAACTCACCCAGGGGTGGCTCGAGCTCTTGGTGACGCTCGAAGAGACGCTCTGCGCCGTGACCGGCATGGCGGCCGCGACGCTCCAGCCGGCCGCCGGTGCCGCGGGGGAGTTGACCGGTCTGTTGTTGATGCGCGCCTACCACAGCGCCAACGGCGATCCCCGTCGGCGAATCCTGATACCCGACTCGGCGCACGGGACGAATCCCGCGTCCGTGACATTGGGTGGCTATGAAGTGACCACGATTCCGTCGAACGACCGCGGCCTGGTTGACCTGGAGAAATTGAAAGCGTCGCTCGGTCCCGACGTCGCCGGCATCATGTTGACCAATCCGAATACGCTCGGACTCTTCGAAGAGGAGATCACCGAGATCGCCGCCGCCGTGCACGAGGTCGGCGGGCTGCTCTACTACGACGGCGCGAACCTGAACGCGATCCTCGGCGTAGTGCGACCGGGCGATATGGGATTCGACATCGTGCACATGAACCTGCACAAGACCTTCGCCACCCCGCACGGCGGCGGTGGTCCGGGTGCCGGTCCCGTCGCGGTCTCCCAACGACTCGTCGATTTCCTGCCGGGCCCCAAAGCGACGCGAGTCGAGGACGGCACCTACGCCTGGGTCAAGCCATCACGCTCCATCGGTCGGGTCCACGGGTGGCACGGCAACGCCATGGTGCTGGCGCGTGCCCTCGCCTACATCGACGTGCACGGTGGCGACGGTCTGACGCGCGTGGCGAAGTACGCCGTCTTGAATGCCAATTGGCTGCGCCATCGCCTTCGTGCGACGTTGCCCGCCGCCTTCGACCGCGTGTGCATGCACGAATGCGTCCTCACCGCGACGCCGCTGAAGAACGCGTATGGGGTACGCGGTCTCGACGTCGCGAAGGCGCTCTTGGAGGAGGGCTTCCACTCGCCGACGGTCTACTTCCCGCTCATCGTGGAAGAGGCCCTCATGTTCGAACCGACCGAGACCGAGAGCCTCCAGACGCTCGAGGCCCTGGCCGAAGCGATCGAACGGATCGCGCAACGGGCCATCGATGACCCGGATGGATTGCACCGCGCGCCCCAGACGACACCGGTGTCACGCGTCGACGAGGCCCGCGCCGCACGCCACCTGATTCCCACCGAAGACGCCGCCAGCCGGTAATCGGCGCGAGCGTGCTGCGGCGCGAAATGAGTTTCAGCGTTCTTAGATTGGCATCTGGGAGAATGTCACGATGAGCAACCCCACGAAAGTTGCGAGGCTGCGCCTTCAGGCCTTCGGTGCCGTGATCATGATCTGTGGCGAAGCGGGCCTGGGGATGTTCGTGAATCTCTTTGTGACGATTCCGCGTCATCACACTGGATCGTCGCCATCAGATTATTTCAGCGGTTCGTATCACAGCGTGTCGTGGGCGATAAGCCACGGTGCCATTGCGCTCGTGATTCACGCGGTGCTCGGGCTCTTGTTGGCGATCATGGTGATCGGTATCGTCATTCGCTCCCTCATCATGGGACGTCGCGCAATTGCGACCTGGTCGATTGTCGGAGCCCTCTTCACCATTGGCGCCGGATTCAACGGTGCGAGCTTCCTCGATTACAACAAGAACGTCAGTTCGTTCCTCATGGCGATCCTCGCCCTGGGATCGATTCTGTGTTTCGCGGTCGTGTTGTTCATTCCGTCAACGACTGACCCGTCGGGGACCCCGGTCGAGGACCGCAAATCGACCGTGCCGGTTGACTAGTCGGTGGCGGATTCGGTGATCCCGTGCGTGACCTTTCGAAGTAGTCGGGCGAGTTCGCGCTGTTCGGCGGGCGTGAGCGTGCTCACCGCGACTCGTTCGTGTTGATTGAACTTGGGGAAGAGGGCCTCGATGAGGCGTTCACCCGACGGCGTCAGTTGGATGGAGACCCGTCGTCGATCGTCCTTGTGGGGGAGGCGTCGAATTAACTTGCGAGTCTGCAGCGTCTTGATGACCCCGGTCAAGGTCCCCTTGGTGACGCCGGCCTCCTCGGCCACGTGTCCGGTCTCTTGGGTGTCCCAGATCCAAAGGATCCATAGGACCGTGAAGGCCACCCAGCTGAGGTCGTACTCGGCCAAGACCGTTCGCTCCATATGGTTTCGCACCGCCGTGCCCGCGCGGTAGACGTTGGATACGGCGCTCATGGCGTTGAAGTCGAAGTGCTGACCCTTGAGGCGGGCCTTGATGTCCTTTTCGGCCTGGAGGACGACGGCCGGTGACGCCGAACCGATGCGGCGACTCATGAACTGGGCCGTAACGTCGTGCCGCCGGCGAAGGTCGTCCCGACCGAGCGGAAGTACCCCCCGATGATCTCGTGGGGCGCGAGACGCGAAAGTTCTTCGCTCGGCGAGTCAAAGAGTTCGAGCGTCGCGGTGCCACCCCACGCCGGTCCGAGGTCCAGATCCACACCCGACATGGTCACGACTTCATCGAGAGAGTCGACGCCGTCCAGTTCGATGCGCGGAAACCAGCGGTGGTGCAACATCGGGTGGGCGTTGACGAACCCGTTGGAGGTCGCCGGTCGCGCCAACGTCACCGTGGCGTTCGCCAAACGTCGATCGGCGGCGGCGAGCGTCATGCCGAAGGCGGCGCCGGCCTCGAGCCGTGGCCCGGCGCGGCCGACGGTGACCGGGCGCGTCTGGTGAATCGATCCGAGTTTCTTCGGGTATCCCTGGAGATACCCGCGCACGAGGGCGAAGTCCTTGTCGACCCAAATGAAGACGCATCGGCTGAAGAGCTTCCCGTCGTAACGACAGCGCACGACGACGAAGGACTCCTTGTACTGGGAGCGGACGGGATCGAGGAGCTCCGCGCCGTCGTCACCGCAACTCTGCCAGTCGGCCCAAATGAACGCCACGGCACCGGGGTCCTCGTCGTCGTGGGCCAGTTCGACGTCCGGGGGAAGCACCGCGCGAACGTTGACGGGGTCGGTGCGATATTCGACGGTGAGCAAGTCTCCCGAGTAGTGCCACGGCGTCGGCGGCAACAGCGACGCATCACCGGTCGCGGTGCGGGGGAAGGGAAGTCCGCGGAACGACATCAACTCTTCGTCCAGCCATCGTCGGGACGATCGAACCAGATGTGGACCTGACCGGTGCCGATCGAATTTTCGTACTCCGAGTACATCCGCCCCGAAGCGACGCAGTCCGCGCCACCGAGCGCGTGGACCATCATCTGGTAATGAGCGAAGTGGCCCTCCGGGCGAACGCTCATGAACGCATCCATCTCGCCGACGACCTGCGCGTGATCGCCCCGGACCAGGGCGTCGATCACGCGGTGATCCCAGTGGCGAGCGTCATCGGAGTAAATGTGCGCTTCGGGCGCGGCTTCGTGCTGGCGAAGGTTCCGGAGTTTGTGGAACGTGTGGCTCAACGCGCCCGACGCGATGAGCACGACGCGAAGGTCGCTTTGGGCGACGGCCTCGGCGACAACCCGGCCCACGGTCGCGAAGTCGCGGATTTCCGCCGTCTGGCAGACGCCGATTGACGCCCAGGCCTCGTCGCCTTGCAAGAAGGAGAGGAAGTTGAGCGTCGCGTAGGTGACGGGGAGATGTTCATTGTCGATCGGAGTGATCCAACAGTCGTCGGTCTCGTCGGCGATCTTGCCGATGAGCTTCGCGAAGTCGGGATTGCCCGGCATGTCGTAGGGCACGCTGGACATTCCGCGGGGCAATTCGTCACTCGTGAAGAATCCGATACGTCGCTCGGCGGCGGTGACGACGAACTCTACGGTCGTGAACCAGTGGCTGTCGAAGACGAGCACGAGGTCGGGCTTCAGTGTGTCGAAGACTTCCGTGCGGAGTCGCTGGAGCCCAGTGAAGAGCGTGCTCTCATTCCCGTTGTTCAGTTCTCGACGAAGCTCGTCGGGCAGCACGATGGTCGGAACGTGCGCGAGGAGTCCGGCGCCGACGATTTCACCCACGGGTGGTCCCTTCTTTGATTTGGAGCGTCTTCAGATCGGAATAGAAATCGAGCGCGTAGTCGCCGCCCTCGCGTCCGATGCCGCTGATGCCGGCGCCACCAAAGGGCGCCGTGAGATCGCGCACCAGAAAGCAGTTCACCCAGATCGTGCCGGCGCGCAGCCGTGATCCGACACGCTCGGCTCGTTCCTCACTGGACGTGTACACGATGGCCGACAGACCGTAGGGAGTGGAATTCGCGAGTTTGACGGCTTCGGCTTCGTCGGTGAAGCTCTGCAGTGTCAACACGGGCCCGAAGACTTCGTGCTGGACGATCTCGGAATCGTTCGACGACGGTTCGATGAGCGTCGGCTTGTACCAGAGACCGTCTTTCGTCAGTGTGGCACCGCCGAAGACGACGGTGTCACCGTTCATTTTCGCGCGCTTCACGAAGCCCTCGACGCGGGCGAGGTGGTCGGGGTGGATCAACGGGGAGATCGTCGTCGCGATGTCGCGACTGTCACCGAGGACGTGACGTTTGGTCGCCACCTCGAAGCGCTCGACGAAGGCGTCGCGGACCGACGCCTCGACGAGCAGTCGCGTCCCGGCGAGACAGACCTGGCCGCCGTCGTCGTACATGACCGCCGCCTTCTCGGCGGCGGAGTCCAGATCGGCGTCGGCGAAGACCACGAAGGGTCCCTTACCACCGAGTTCGGCCGTGAACGGTACGAGGTTCTTCGCGGCGGCCTCACCGATCAGCCGGCCCGTCTCGGGCGAGCCGGTGAAGGAGATCCGTCGAACCCTCGGGTCACTCACGAGGGCGGCACCGACCTCTGCACCGAATCCCTGCACGACGTTGAAGACACCCGGGGGGAACTCGGCCTCTTCCACGAGATCCATCAACATCGAACAACTCAGCGGCGACCACTCCGCGGGCTTCAAGATCACGGTGTTGCCGGCCGCCAGAGCCGGTGCGCACTTCCACGTCGAGAGCATGAACGGCGCGTTCCAGGGCGTGATGACGACCGTTGGTCCGGCCGGCATGCGTAGGACCGTATTCTCGGTCCCGTGGGACGACCAACGTCGGGGCTCGTAGTTGCGCGCCAATTCCGCGTAGGCGCGGAAGTTGCGCGCACCGCGTCCGATGACGCGCTGGCGAAGGCTCTCTTCGAGCATCGCCATGTCGAGACACTCGACGTGGGCTATTTCTTTGACGTCACGGTCGATGAGGTCGGCCAGACGGTCAAGGTAGGAACCGCGTTCTTCGAGCGAGAGCTCGGCCCACGCCGGGAACGCTGATTCGGCGGCCGTCACGGCGAGGTCCGCTTCGACGGAACTCGCGCGCGCCACGTCGGCCAGCTTCCAGGTCCAATCGAGCGGTGAGCGGTCTTCGAAGGTCCGCGACGACGCGATTCGCTCACCGTTGATGTAGTGGTCGGGCGAGACGCTCACTCCGTCGACGTCGACGCGGGGTGAACTCATGATTCGAACTTCGGATGCACGCGAGGAAAGGGCAACTCTTCTCGGGCGGTGGGATTCGGACGCCGTTGACCACGAAACTCCCACTCCGCGCCGAGGGCGGTGGAGAGGACTTCCTCGGTGGCCGTTGGCTGGGCGCCCACCTCGTCACTCACGGGCTCAGGCCCTTCGACGATGTGGTTGGTCAATTTGCCGAGACCTTCGACCTCAACGCTCACGACGTCGCCCGGTTGCACCGGACGCGACACGGCGGGCGTGCCCGAGAGGATGACGTCGCCCGGAACCAGCGTGATGAGGCGCGCGATGTCGGCGACGAGGTAGTGCATGTCCCACGCCATCTCGTCGGTCGAACCGTCCTGGCGCACGTCACCACCGACGAGGGTCAGCATTCGTTTGTTCGCGAAGTCCCAGTCCGTGACGACGCCCGGTCCGATGGGGCACAGCGTGTCGGCGCCCTTGACGCGGAGCATCGAGCCGCCGTCGGTGTCACGAAAGTCGTGCAGTCCGAAATCGTTGGCGATCGTGTAGCCGGCGATGTAGTGCGCGGCGTCGGCGTAGGCGATGTTGCGCGCCGTTCTCCCGATGACGATGGCGATTTCACCCTCAAAGTTGAGGTAGTGACAGTTCGATGGACGGACGACGGCCCCGCCGTGCGCGTTGAGCGCGGTGATCGGCTTGTGGAAATACGTCGGCGCCGGTGGAAGCGACACGCCGAATTCACGAACCCGCGAGATGTGGTTGAGGTGACAACAGATGATCTTCGTGGGCAGAACGGGAGGGAGGTGAGTGGCGTTTCGGGCCTCGACGCGACGACCGTCACGGGCGACCAGCGCGTCGCCTTCGAGCACCACTTCAGTCGGGTACCCGTCGAGGAGGATTCTTCGAAATTCCACTGCGCTCCCAGAGTCGTTTGTATCTAAACGTTGTTGACCAGACTAGTAAGTAGTCTGTTGGGTTACTCCGCGCCAGAGTGCTACTTTTCCGAACGTATCCCAAGGGGGCCTGATGTCAAGTGAGTTCAATCGCCTGCGAGTGTTATGGCCCGACCACCTCGGCCTCGCGAGGGGCAAGTACGTGCCCGCGTCGTTGGCTGAGCACGGGACGCGTCACTGCACTGGCACGTGGGCCCTGGGCTACGACCGCGGCATGACCCCCGAGACGCCAGGGTCGCACTGGAACGAAGGACTGCCGGACTTCGACGCCAGCTACGAGATGGGCGATATCCGTCCGGGCTGGGAAGCAGGCACGAAGGTCGTGGTCGCGGACCTGATGCGCCTCGGCGAACCCTTCGGGCCCTCACCGCGACACGCGCTGCGTCGCGCGATCGCCGACTGGCAAGCGCTCGGCTATCGCCCCTTCGTCGGCATGGAGTTCGAGGCCTACATCTTCGAGCCCGACGAGAAGGGCGGGTGGCGGCCCCTCGACACGCCCGGCGCCTACGTCTACGGCACCGGTCCCTCGGTCGACCCGCACGGTCTCATCGACTCGATCTGGGAGGCCTGCAACGAGGCGGAGATCCCGCTCGAGTCGGTCAACTCCGAATACGACACACCCCAGTTCGAGTTCACGCTTCGCTACAGTGACGCGTTGCGCGCGGCCGACGAGGGATTCCTCTTCAAGGTCCTGGCGCGCGAAATGGCGCACCGGCACGGGCTACTTTTGTCATTCATGGGAAAGCCCCTCTCCGATCGAGGAGGGTCAGGACTCCACTTCAACATCTCGTTTCGCGACGACGCGGACGAGAATGCGGTCTTTGACGCCGAAGAAGACGACGGCGTCTCGATGCTCGCGAAGCACGCCGTCGCCGGCATGCTCGCGCACCACCAGTCGTTGGCCGGACTCTGTGCGCCGACGGTGAACGCGTACAAGAGGCTGCGACCGGCCTCTCTGTCGGGCTACTGGGCGAACTGGGGCTACGACCACCGGGGGGCCACCGTACGAATTCCGCCCGAGCGCGGCGAAGGATCGCGACTCGAACACCGACTCACCGATGGCGGGGCCGTGGTGCACACGTCAATGGCCGCCGTGTTGCAGGCCGCGCGACTGGGCTTCGTGAACGCGTTGCCGCTCGGTCCCCAGGAAAGTGGCAACGGTCTCGACACGATCGACGCCACCGTTGGTGTACCGCCGTCGTTGAACGAGGCACTCGACGCCCTAGAGGCCGACCAGGAACTCGTTGACGCCGTGGGCGTAGAAATCGTCGCGCAGCACCTCGCCGTCAAGCGCGCCGAGTGGGAGCGCTTCACGGGAGCGACCACCGACTGGGAGATCCGCGAGTACCTCCCGTTCCTCTAGCGCCAGGTCACGCGAACCGGCAGCTTCTTCGTCCCGCTGATGAAGTTCGAACGGAACCGTTCGCTGGTGCCCGCTGCCTCGATGCTCGACCAGGCCCGCGCCATCTCTTCGAACATGACGCGAAGCTCGAGCCGGGCCAAGTGCGCACCCAAACACAGGTGGGCGCTGTGGAGCCCGAAAGCAACGTGGTCATTGGGAGAACGGTCCATGACGAATGAGGTGGGATCAGGGAATTGGTCTTCGTCGAAATTGGCCGAGACGTACCAGAGAACGATCTTGTCGCCCTTTTTGAGTTGCTGACCGCGTAGTTCGGTGTCTTCGACGACGGTGCGGCGAAAGTGCATCGTCGTGCTCGCCCAGCGCAGCACCTCGTCGACGAGGAGTTTGATCTGCGCGTCGTCCATCGTGGGCAGCGCGGCGAAGACCTCGGGATGTTCCATGAAGACTTGGGCCCCCGCGGTCATGGTGTAACGCGTCGTGTCGTTGCCGGCCGCGACCATCAACGTGAAGAAGTTCTTGAGCGTCGGGTCATCAAGGGTGTCGCCGTCCTTCGTGGGTGCGAGCAGGGCCGTCAAGACGTCGGGGGTCGGATTGAGACGCCGGTCTTCGAGCGCCTGCTGGGCGTACTCGAACAGTTCGATCGAGACGGGACTGCGAAAGGGCAGCAGCCGATAGGCGCTGGTGTCGCTCTGGTCCACGACGTAGTCCGTGAAGTCGGGGTCCGAGTTGCCGATCAGGGCGTCGCCGCGGCTCACCAACCAGTCGAGGTCCTCATTCGGTAGTCCGAGCAAGCGCCCGAGCATCTTCATCGGGAGCTCGCGCGCGATGTCCTTCACGAAGTCGAATTCGTTCTTGCCGTCGAGGTTCGCCAACACCTCTCGGGCCAGCTCGCGCACGGCGCCTTCGTAGTCGGCGACCGCGCGCGGGGTGAAGGGACGCGCGACGATCCGGCGAAGCCGGGTGTGTTCGGGCGAGTCCATCTCCATCATCGTGCGCCGGGCCTCGGTCTCTTCGGCGTCCATATCCTCCATGCGGATGCCGAAGCGGCTCGAAAAGAGTTCCGTGTGACGACTGGCGTAGAGGACGTCGTCGTACTTCGTGAGGCTCCAAAAGCCCCGACCCCCGTCGGCCTCTTCGGTCCACGCGACCGGGTCGGTCGTGCGCAGTTGAGAGAAAACCTCGTGCGGAATCCCTTCGACGTAGGTGTCGTGGGACGTGATATCGACGGCCGTCGGGTCGGGCGACATGAAAGCTCCTCCGTTTTCCAAAGGGTACTCGTTCGTAGTCAAACGAAATTGGTACACAATCGATCCCGACGGTTCGTATCATGGAGAGATGACGAAACCGCTGATTGGCATGACGGGGCGGCGCTGGCCGGCCTCCGCGCTCGCCAACAACGTGCCCAAGGCCATGTACGACCTCAAGTTCGACCTGCACTTCTCGGACTATCCGGCGTCGGTCGCCGCGGCCGGGGGACTGCCGGTGGAGCTGACGCGGGACGCCGACGTCGAGGGCGTCCTCGCACGCCTTGACGGATTGATCCTGAGCGGGGGAGCCGATGTCGAACCTGATCGCTACGGCCACCACGCCGACGAGAACCTCGGCGCCATCGAACCGGACCGCGACGAATGGGAGTTGGCGCTGTTTCGCGAGGCCCGTCGCCTCGAGATGCCGGTGCTGGCAATCTGTCGGGGCGCGCAACTCGCCAACGTCTTCTATGGTGGCACGCTCAACCAACACGTCGAACTCGACGACGGCGCCGGACATCCCCAGTGGGACACCGACGGACATGAGCGCACGCACGAAGTGAACGTCGTACCCGGTTCGGTGCTCTCGTCGATCTACCCCGACAAGATCGGCGTGAATTCGTTGCACCACCAAACACTGGCGGTACTCGGCAACGACCTCGTGGCGTCAGCTACGGCGCCCGACGGCGTCGTTGAAGCATTGGAACTGCCCGGTCACGACGTGCTCGCCGTGCAGTGGCATCCGGAACTGCTGGATAAGCCCGATCCGACGTTCCGATGGCTGGTGGAACGAAGCGGCGACTACCTGGCTCGCAAGAACTAGTGCCCGCCTTCTAGCGCCCACGTTCGTTGAACGAGTTGCTCAGCGTTAACGTCGTCACCATGAATCTCCGACTCCGTCCGTACACGGTGGACGACGAACGCGCGGCGCGTCGGGCCGAGGAGATCGCCGCGGCCGAGGATTCGATGTTCCTGCTCGGAATGGAACCCGAAATGACGTGGGCGGAGTTCCTCGCCGTTGTCGAAGAGCAGCGCCTCGGTCTAAATCCGTCAAAATACCGAGTGCGCGGTTTGCAACTCGCCGCCACCGTGGACGGCGAACTCATCGGCCGTGCGTCGGTACGCTTCGAACTGAACGAATTTTTCGCGACCGAAGGCGGACATATTGGCTACGTCGTCCTACCGGAGTATCGCCGAAGGGGCTACGCCACGGAGATTCTCCGTCAGTCCCTCCTGATCGCGCGTGCCGGCGGCGTGGACCGCATTTTGATGTACTGCTCAGACTCCAACGTCGGCTCGTACACGGCGATCGAACGCTGTGGGGGAGTGCTGGACGAGGTGATCGCCAACGACGACGGCGAGCCGTCGTGGAGACGCTACTGGATCAAGTGACGCACGCAATCGAACGCTCGTCGAAGAGCGGAGAGTTTGATTGCAATCGTGTGACCTCACACGCAGTCGTCCGAGAAGTGGCGCTGAACGCGTCAGAGCGCGTTGTCGTCGTACATCTCACGAGGTCACTCGCGGGGGCGTCGAAGGACTGTCGTGAATCACGCCGGTCACGTAGTCGCCAAACTGGTACGTCTCATCCACATAGTGCTTCGCGGGCCTCTGATCCGGGTTGAAGCCGAGAAGGCGGTCGTCGAGCGCGTTCTGGAGAAGTGGGTGCCAATGGTTGTCGAGACGTTCGATCGCCCAACGTACGGAGTCCGACTTAGACGTGACTTTTTCCGTCTCGAAGGTGAACCACATTCGACAAAGTGACTCCACCGCGTAGCGCTGAGCCCACGCAATGTCGAAGGTGATCCAGCTGAGAAGGTCCGAGACGAACGTGGGAATCTCCCGACGCATCTTCTGTTTCAATACGCCCTTGGGTACGGCGTCCACGACGTCACGTGCGGGCGGTCCCGCGAGCGAGATCCCATGCTCGCGCAAGATCCAACGGACGACCGCTGAGTTACAGTGCTCATTCCATTGCATCTCACGCCAGCCGTGGTCGATGTAGAGCCAATCGCGCTCGAGACCGGAGAGCGTTTTAAGATCGTCCGCCGGAGCGTAGGAGCCTTCCAGGTGGCGATTCCAAAATCCGTCTCGGGCGGGTAGTTCGGCGTGAAACGCACGGAGTTCGACCTCTTGATGAGGGGTAACCAGCTCGGACGTGACGACCAGAAAGTCACAGTCACTCGCCATGTCGCCGGCCCCGAGGGCGAAGGAGCCTTGTAAGTAGCATCCGACGAAGTCATGATCGAGTATTCGTTTGACAGCCGATACCAGTTCCGCGAGAACGTCATTGAGTTCTTCGAAGGGTGTGGGTCCGCACGTAGGGATCTGAGAGTTAGATACGTTCATGTCACTCCTCGAAGTGATTGTCATGCGTAAGCAGTAATAATTACGACCCCAACTCAGGCCATTCGCCGGTCAGTATCGCGATGCCGACTAGTTGCCTTACGCCTCGTCGACCGTGAATTCGGCTGCGGGGTCGGCCACAAGGCGCTCGTCGGGAATTATCTCCCCGCTCAAGATTGAGTGTCCGTACGTCCCCGCCTCGAGTCGTTGCTCCGCGCGCTCGATTGCGGCCAAGCGACGAATCAGTGAGTTCGCGACCGCGTCGTCGGTGCCCTCGGAAACGAGCAACTCCGATGAATCACTCATGTCGCCGTGCTGGTTAGCTGCTGATCGGTCGGATTGACTGTCGCTGCTCACCGCGTCGAGTAGGTGCTCGACTCGAGATCGTTCAGCACTGAGCAACGCTCGGGCTCGCTCGTTATCCACGTCATGCTCCGTTCTCGACTCGCGACTTAGGAATTGCGCGAGTGTCCAGGTCTGCCCAGCGTAATTCCTCTGAATTGATATCTCGCGAGGCGTTCGCAATGACGCGATTTCAGTCCGTCAAGAGCGACGTTTTGCGCCTCGTAAGGTGGTGGGATGTCCATCCGGAGTTTTGACTGATAGTGCTGTGGGCGGCCATTCAACAGACGTGGGAGCCATTCGTCCTGGTCGTCGGGCTGCTCCTCATCGGGCACGTCGCTTCGAAGGACGGACTCTTCGAGGTCGCGGGCTCGAAGCTCTCGCGTCTTGGCGGCGGTACGGTCGTCCTCTTCGTGGCGATGATGGTGCTCGCTGCACTCGTCACGGCGACGCTGAACCTCGATACGTCGGTGGTCTTTCTCACACCAGTGCTACTCCAAACGGCTCGTCACCGAAAAGCTGATGAACACGCGTTTCTCTACGGTTCGATTTTCATGGCCAACGCGGCGTCACTACTGCTGCTGGGATCGAACCTCACCAATGTCCTCGTGTTCTCGCGCTCTGACGTCCAGGGCGCGACCTTCGCGCGAACGATGCTCGTACCTTGGTTGGTCTCGATCACGCTCACGACCCTGGTCGTGTTGGTGTGGCGGTGGCGCGCACTCTCATCAGAGCCGAACGAGGAACCTCAAGAAGTGCAGGACTTCACCTTCGGCCCCGGACTCGTCGGCGTCGTGGCGGCCGTGGCCCTCATGCTCGCATTCAGTCGCCCGGCGATTCCAGTGCTCGGCGTCGCGGTCATCGTCGCGGCGATCGACGTCGTCGTCCGCCATCGTTTTACGCTGACGTCGCTCGTGCGAAGCGCCAACTTGCCCATGGTGGTGGGTCTGTTCGTGCTGGCCACCGCCGTGTCGGTGGCGTCACGCTTCTGGCACATCGCACAACACTTGATCGGGACCGCCGGGTCGTGGCAGACCGCGGGCGTCGGCGCACTCTCATCGAACGTGATCAACAATCTTCCCGCCGCCGCCCTGCTCTCAGCAAAGTTCCCGCATCATCCCTACAGTTTGCTCTTCGGACTCAACCTGGGACCTAACCTCACCGTCGTCGGCGCACTCTCATCGATTCTCTGGCTTCAAGTGGCACGACGAGAGGGGGCGACTCCATCGGCGTGGACCTTCACGAAGGTTGGCGTGGTGGTCACGACGCTCACGCTCGTCGCGTGTCTTCTCGTCGCCTGAAGTCCCTTAGGTCGCGTATGCCGGTTATGGCGCTGACGCTTCGCCGACCTGGGGGTGGTGCGTGCGACGATGGGGCAGCGAGATGTCTTCTTCGCCCAGTGCTTCGATCTCGTCGCTCGGAATATCGACCGAGGGACGAAAGAACTGTTGGGCGATGAGTGTGGGAACGAAGGCCGAGAGGATTACGACGGTGACCAGTTCCGTGTACTGCGTCTCGTTGATCAGATGGTGGGTCAACCCGTAGAGCGCGGAAATGGAACCGAACGTGAGCCCGGTCGCCATGAGGAGCGTTGTGTAGGTCCGCTCTTTGCTCGGCAGTCGGAACGCTCTGGCCACGGGCCAGACGCCCAGGAACTTGGTGACCATCTTCACGAAGAACAGAGTGAGGATGACCCCGGCGCCGGTGACGAGCGTTGACGCAGAAATCAGCGTCCCGGCGCGGAGAAAGAAGAACGGTGTCAACAGTGCGAAAGCGATCGTTCGAATTCGGTCGAGAATCACCCGGTCGTTCATGAAGACGCCTGCCACGACGAGGCCCGCGACGTAGGCGGGCAAGACGGCTTCGCTCCCGGCCGCCGTCGCCAGACCGCCGAGAGCGAGCAGTACGACCAGAATTACCTTCACCTCGGGTTCACTGACCCGGTGTCCGACGTTCGCGACGACCCAGCGGAGCACCTTGGGCAAGAAGAACAACACGACCGCGGTCACGACGACGAACACCAGCAGGAGCCAGTCGTAGCTCGCGAAGAGACCGCCCAGCGCCAAGACCGTGCCGAGGTCCGTGACGAAGCACGCGGCGAGAATGAGTTTCCCGATATCGTGCCTATTGAGTCCCGTTTCCACCATGACGGCGTAGACCACGGCGACCGACGTCGTGCTGAGAGCTATACCCGCGATTTCCGAGGCGTGGAAGTTCCAATCGAAAACGTAGCGGGCGAAACAGAATGCCCCAACAAGAGGAAGCAAGAAGGAAACGATGCCCATGGACAAACTGGCTTTCCAATGTTTCTTCAGCGACACCGGATCGATCTCGGCGCCGGCGAGAAACGTAAGAAGTATTGAGCCAATTCCCGCGAGCAACGTCGTGTAATCGGTCTGTTGGATGTGTTCTCTAATTCCGGGGATGTTGCCGAAGACGGCGCCGATGAGAATCTCGACGAGCGCTACCGAGAGCCCAATTCGAATGCTGATAAATGAAGCGAGCAGGGCCATGCCCACCCAAATTGCCATCACGTAATAAACGTTCATCCGTACCTCCTGTCAGGGCAGGGTACGTTTGCGGGCCCCTACCAGCGTGCTTTTCTTGCTGGTAGATGCCATCAGCCGGATAAACCGGCACTTTTCTGGGCGGGCCTCATCGCTCAGAGAGGATTGTAGCAAAACGACTCTCTGAGGCGTTGCATCGATCGTTCCAACCATTCGAAAGCTGAGCGGCCCACTGGCTTCAATTCCTTACCAATGATGGCGTTACGTCAGCACGCGGTTTCGGCGCTCGCACCGTAAGATCACTTCGAGTGGGTGAGGGCCTTGAGGCACATTCCTCGCACGATGTAGGGACCAGAATCGAATCAGGGGGCAGCGAATGACCAACGACGAAAGAAACGACGACGTCAATTCGGCGAGTAGCGACGTATGGAGCGGTTTGATTCCCGATCCGGGGTCACCGGGATTCAGCTTACGAACGACGTTCCCAACGAATGCTGATGGAGTGGAAGTGATGCTTGAACGCTGGGACGCCGGCACCGCGGAGCCACCACACTTTCACCCGGGCGATGACATGACAATCGTCGTAGAAGGCAAGATGACGGTCCAGTTCTATCGGAGGGCAGGGGAGTCACTCCTCGCCGACGGAGAGCCCGTGCAACTCAATAAGGGCGACGTCGGCTACGTCCGTGCGAAGCGTATTCATGAGGCGAAGTACATCGAGAACTGCCAACTCGTCTACGTGCACAATGGCGCCTTCGCATTCAATCTCGTCGAAGTTGCCGTCGGATAGGCCGTAGTCGCATTCGCGTCGTCCGCACAGTGAGTCCGCCCGCTCGGTTCTAGGATTTTGCGTACGAAGAAGCGGCGATTCATTCTTTCCCTGGTAGTGGGCTCCGTCATTGTGGCGGCGGTGATCCTCACGGTCAACGCGCGTGCGCGGTTCGATGGTTCGAATTCAACACTGGCTCAATTCCGCAACGCGTATGAGCGTCCGCCCAAGCTCTTGCTGGCCGACGGTGAGATCAGATTTGCGCCTCTGGACAGTGCACAGCTATCGAGAGTGCGGATCACGCCAACCGTAGCTGCTCGTGTTGCCACGTCACAGTACGGCACGGATCATGGATCTCGGGTGACATTCGAGTCGCTGGGCGGATACATCGACGCCAATCGCATCGTTCATGATTGGGTGGGCACGAAGTCGTGGGTGCCCAAGGCACTGCCCGCGTACATCGTGAGGATCTCGGGGGTTCAGATGGAATTGGACGGACCCCATGGGGGCGTCGCTAAGAACCGATCCTGGAACGTGATCGTGAATGCAATCGACGGAAGAGTCATCAGCGCTATGACCTACAACTAAACATCGAGTTCTGTACCGAAGCGCCTTAGTGCGAGGCGCATCGTGCCACCGACCTGTCGCGAGTCCCTCGTACCCAGGCTGACGCGAATGTCATGAGATGTTGTATTGGTCCCTAAACGGCGCACATCCTCTATTTAGGGAATGCCTGCGAGATCCGCACACTGATGAGCTTCTCGACCAGTTCCTTGGTCAGGGGCTCGTCGGTCGGAAAGCGAAGTGCGCCGCTCGAAAAGCTGAATGAGGACAATTCTTCCTTGAGTTCGGGAAACACCGCACCGCTGTGCGGCAAGTAACTCAAATGATTCTTGAAGGCGGCGAATCCCGCGACAACCTTTCCTTGGAGCCGAAATGCCGGAACACCATACGAGAGTCCCTGCTCCGCCTCCGGGATCACTTCGATGATCGTCTCTCGAAGCGTCTGAAGTGTCGTGCGCTTCTGATCATCGAGCGCATCCAAATATGTGGTGATTTCGTTGCTGGACACCATGCCATTATCGGTCGACCGTCAACGGCGGTCAAGCACCCCGCCTTTGCACCTAGGGAGCTCGCGCGACCGATCTGCACTGAGGCGGTATTGAATCGTCGTTTGATGAGCGATTCATGCGCATCTCGGAAGAGCGAAAGTCCTTACGAAAGCTCTGACCTGAAGGGTCGGATGGCCAATGGGCTAGGGGTGGAATCCGTGACTCGACACATGTAGCATCGCACTCAATCACGTATATCAAGGGGGTCCGTATGTCATCATTCGAGAGCAAGCGATTTGACAATCCAGATGAGACGCGGCCTTTCGCTGACAAGGGCGAAGTCAAGATTGTCTCCATTGGGGGTGGTGTCGTGGGACACGTGACCTTTGAACCCGGTTGGAAATGGACGGAACACGTTCGCCCTATTGCGGGCACCGAGAGTTGTCAGGCGGCACACGTCGGCTACGTGCTCTCAGGTCGACAGATCGTAAAAATGGACGACGGCTCGGAATTTGAGATCAGTTCCGGCGACGTCGTGTCAATCCCCGCGGGACACGACGGTTGGACGGTGGGCGATGAACCATGTGTGGTCATCGACTTCGCTGGTATGGCCACTTACGCCAAGCCAAATTGAACCAAGTGGCGGAGCACTGACACGAGCCGCTCCGATTTTGATTTCCCAACACGATGGGGTCAAAGGTCGCTGAGAATCCTCGCCATCGGGACCGAAGTACTATCCGTCAATGCCGCTCACACCTGACGAATTTTACGCGAACGCTCTACAGGCGGCGGACGCCGAAGGGCGAATGCCGCTGTCGCGACTCACCGCGTGGGAGATCTTCCCTTTTGAACCCGATGGCCTTAGGGTCGTTCCACTCGAGACGCCCGAGATACCCGAACCGCCCCGACGCGGCGAAGGCGGTGTTTCGTGCGATTCCTGTTCGTCAATTGGCCACGGAGAAATCTGGCGGGACGATCATTGGCGGCTCATCACTTTTTCGGAGCCTTCTGGAGCGCCCCTGGTCCTGATGTTGTTGCCCAGGGATCACTTCGACTTGACCGATTTGCCGGACGATCTCGCAAGTGAGCTGGGACGACTCATCGTCCATGTCGCACGGGCAATTGAATCGCTGCCGAACGTGGCTCGTGCGCACGTGTCGCGATGGGGTGACGGGGGAGCGCACCTCCACGTCTTCTTCTTTGCTCGTCCGGAGGGGTTTGTTCAACTTCGTGGCACTTGTTTCGCCGTGTGGGATGACCTACTTCCGGCGACACCCAAAGACGTGAGAGATGCCGATGCACGAGATATCGCTCGCATACTCACACAGTCTTTTGGTGGATCAGCGATGACTACGTCGCCTCATGGGAATTGAACACGTTGCGCGCATCGTCTGATCACTCTGGCTGAGCCAGTTCCCGAATTCGGGTTGAAAGAGCGTCACATATCGGCGTCGGGTCCCGACGTTACGGTTCTGTCACCTTGCTCTGGGAACTGTTCAACTAGGAACGTCGACCGAGGCGCCCGATCAGTCGGCGGATGTCAGCCCGACGATTGTGAATCTGACTTGGGATTGCAATCGTGATTGGATTGCTCCAGATCCAAGAGAGTCGCCGCAGCAATCGATTGTGAGGATGGCGATGACGTACTGCCCAAGGAAGTTGCCGTGAATGATTCGGCAACATTCTTACGTAGGGTCCTGAGTCCACGGTCTCCACATTCTACGACGCAGAGAGGGTTTCGCGGCCGGCGAACACACCTCAAGTCGCGGGCCCGACGCCACAGAAATGTGACCTTGCGCTGGTAGTGATACGCGAGTGGTGATCTCCCTTATCACCGGTATCGTGCTTCGCTGCGATCCAGTTTTATCTACCGTGGCTGGGACCCACTCGGACCTTGATGACCCTGCGCTCAGGTTGCAAACGATTCGTCGACTACTCACTGAGCATTCAGGTGAGGAGGTAGCGCTCCTTGGCGGTGTCAACATGCTGTTGGAAACGAATGACCTTTCCACCGTCGAAGGTCCACACGTGGGCCATCTTCACTTCGGCGGGCTCGCCGGAGCCCTTGCGGTTCCAGGTGTAGGTGCCGAGGGCCACCACGGTGTCGCCCTCGGCGATCAACTGAGTGATATTGACGGAGAAGTTGTCGCCAATCTCCCCGAGCCGCATGAACACTCCGTCGACGATCGCTTGGGGACCCACCAACGTGCCGCTGTAAAGCGGCCATCCCTCAGCCTCTGTCCACTCGATCTTGGGATCCATCACGGCCAGCACGGCTGGCACGTCACCCACCGCGAAACTCGCGTAGGCCGCTTCGATGATCTCTTTGTTGGTTGGCATAAAACTCCTCGTAGTCGATGACCATCGGCAGTCTCACACGTTCGCGCGTCCGTAGCAACTGGCCGAGACGCACTCATTGATCGGGAGGCGTTGGAGAGGCGAGCTTCGGTGGCCCGATGTCTGAGTTCTGCAACCTTCCATTGGCAACTCAATCAGACTGAGTTCTAGTTGGTGTGAGAACCTCGAAGTGACAGTTCTGGCAACAAGCACTGCTGATTGGCAGGTGCAGGGCGGAGGCTTTCCGGTGCAAGCGGCACCTTCACTCGATGCAACGAGCGG
>ODAK010000370.1_pt1 | contig 51649 bp, 44 predicted proteins | sample 1539591 | NCBI WGS metagenome assembly ODAK01 (sample SAMEA3539303, study PRJEB22396) | soil metagenome | biome: tundra; feature: field; material: soil | place: USA | collected 2010-05 | depth 0.15 m
GGCATCGGCCAACGCGGCCACAACGGCTTCCGCCGCCAGTTGGGGCTCGGAGCGGTTGATCTGCTTGGCAAACTCGGTCTGCCCGATGCCGACGATCGCCGCAGCATCTTGGAGAGGGCTCCGACGTCCGGTCACGGGACGACGCTATCCCTCCGCACGACGAATGCGTCAACCGGCAGCGAAGGTCACCGGCAACGACAAGGGAGAGCGGAACGCCAACCCCTCGATGTGGGGAGCCGGCGCCGCAGGATCCAGCGCAAAGGGACCGAGTCGATCGAAGAGGGTGTTGAGCGCGATGCGCGATTCCATTCGGGCGAGGTGCATGCCGAGGCAGACATGGACGCCGAACCCGAAGCCGAGATGCTGACGTGCTGGGCGGAACATGTCATACCGATCTGGATCGACGTAGCGATCCTCGTCCCGATTGGCCGCCCCGAGGAGGAGCGCCACATCGGCTCCGGCGCCGACTGTCACGCCGGCCAACTCCGCGTCACGTGTGGCCTGCCGCAGGATGACGGTGACCGGCGGCTCCCAACGCAACGACTCCTCGAAGGCCTGTGGGAAGAGGGAGCGATCGGCGAAGAGGGCCTCGAATTGGGTGCGATCACGCAACAGCGCACACAGGAGGTTGCCGGTGGCACGGTACGTCGTTTCGACCCCGGCGGGAAGGAGAAGGCGTAGGAAGGAGTAGATCTCCTCGTCGCGCAACGTCGTGCCATCCACCTCGACCCGTACGAGTTCGCTGATCAGGTCGTCGCCCGGCGTCACCCGCCGCTCTGCCATGACCCCGGCGAAGTAGTCGCGCAACGACGCGGAGGCGGCCATACCCCGTTCCCAATTGGCCGTCACGCTGGTCAGCTCAATGGCCCAACGCTGGAAGCTCGGATAGTCGGCCCGCGGCAGACCGAGGATGTGGGCGATCACTTGCGCCGGAAAATTGAACGTCACCTCGCGCACCAGATCTGCGCGGCCGCGATCGATGAAGGTGTCGATCAGTTCGTTCACGACCACCGCGACCAGGCTCTCTTCCCAATGTGCGAGCACCTTTGAGCGAAAGCTGGGCGAGACCATGGCGCGGGCGATGCGGTGTTCGGGCTCGTCCATCTGCAAGATCGTGCGACCCATGACCTGACCGATCACGCCCTCGTAGATGCCCGAGGAATACGTCTCGTTATCCCGCAGCACCTGGACCACCTCATCGAAACCCAGCACGGTGATCGGTGGTGGACGGTGCGGATCCGCGGGCGGCGCTCCATCTCCAAGGTCGATCGGACCGCTATGGACCGGCGACTGCCGGCGCAACTCGTGCATCCTGGGGTAGGGGTCGCGGATGTCACCCGATACCACGTCCTTGAGCTCGAAAGGATCGAACGGAACGACGGTGACCGGCCTGCCCTCGGTGATAGCCATGGGACTCCCTCTCTCTGGCAGCGTCGGCAGCTCCATCTGTCCCAGAAATGTGACGCTGGCGTCATGTTATCGAACGTTCGTTGGGGAAGAACCGCGGGGCCGTGTTCGACGGCGGGTCCAGAAACACCGAGAATGGGGCAATGGCGAACGCGGACCAGAGCGAAGGATCGTCGACGAGGCATCGGATCCTGCAGGTCTCCCTCTCATTGATGTCCCAAAAGGGGGTTGACGGCACCAGCATGCGCGATCTGGCCGCAGCGGCCGGCCTCAATGTCGCTTCCCTCTACCACTACTTCCCCTCCAAACGAGAGCTCCTCGAAGCCGTACTCGTCGAACGGGGCTATTTCCTGGAGTGGGAAGCGGGCCCCAAGCCCGCCGCCGGCCCGGCGACCGAGTCTGCGCTGGCCGCGGTGCTGACCGACATCCTCGTCTCCATGTTCGACCTCGAGGATTTCGTGCGGCTCATGGCGGGCGAGGCCATGCGAGGCGAGGAGACAGCGCGCGCGGTGGGGGTCGATCTCTTCACGACCTTCGAGGCTGCGCTCGCCGAGTGGATCGTCACCCACCGTCCGGATCTGGACGAGCGGGCCGGGGCATCAGCCGTGGCCCACCTGTTGACCGCGATGGTGGTCGGCATCTTCGTGCAGTACGCGGCGGGCGTCGGCGGGGAAGGCGACCGCGACATGCCTTCGGTCTTGGCCGAGAGGGCCAACGAGATCGCGCGCTTGTTGGGGCCCTCTTCCAGCTGAGCTCGAAGGCTCACGCCCCCGGGGTCAGGAATGCGCCCCGCCCGGGCGAGATCAGGCCGAATCGATCAACATGGCGGCCAGGCGGTGCCGTTCATGGCTGGCGCCTCCGAAGAGGACTTCGTTCTGCTTGACCCGCTTGAAAAGGAAGTGGGCGTCGTTGGCCCACGTGAAGCCGACACCGCCGTGGAGTTGTATGTCGTCGCCCGTGACCCGCACGCCGGCTTCGGCGGCATAGCTGGCGGCCATGGCGGCCGCACGCTCACGCTCGGGCGCTTCGGTGTCCGAGGCCCACGCGGCGAACTGCATGCCGGCGCGCGCCATCTCGAGTTGGTGGAACATCTCGACCAGGCGATGGCGGACAGTCTGATAGGTGGCCACCGGCCGATCGAAGACGATGCGCACGGAGGTGTAGGCGATCGCCTCGGCGAGGGCGCGGTCGGCTGCGCCGACGGTCTCCGCCGCCAGGGCGATGGCGATGTCGTCCTGCAGGCGCCGCCACAGGGCGGCGTGGCTCCCGCCTGGACCCAGGGGCACCACCGGGGTGTCGTCCAAGACGAGGCGGGCGATCTTGCGCGTGGGGTCGAGCGACGGGACGAGCTCGCCCCCCGGGCTCTCCAACAGGTAGGACCGGACCCCTTCTTCGCTGCGCGCCACCACGATGGCCCAGTCCGCGCTGTGCCCGTCCACCACGATGTGCTTGATCCCGTTGAGCACCCATCCCGCGCTCTTGCGGCGAGCCCGGGTCCGCACCGTGCCCAAGGGGTCGCCGTGGCCTTGTTCACCGAGGGCCACCGTGCCCCGCCGGACCCCCGTCGCCAAGTCGGCGAGCAACTCGGTCGCTCCCAGCGCGCGCGGCCAACGTCGCCTCGATGGCTGACGAGAAGAACGGCCCGGGGAGCGGGATGCGACCCATCTGCTCGGCCACGATGCACATCTCCAACAGGCCTGCGCCGGCCCCTCCGTTCTCGGTGGGAACGAGCAGACCGGTCCAGCCCGCATCGACCAGCGTGCCCCACAGCGACGGGGTGATCCCCACGGGATCCTCCACCAGTTGACGCACCACCTCGGGTCCGCACGCACGCTCCAGCGCGGTGCGTGCCACGTCCGCCAGCGCGAGCTGCTCGGCATCGAATGTGAAGTCCACGGCTTCCCCTCCTGGCGGCGTGGCGCCCTCGCGCGCGGCCCAGCGTGACACTCTTGCGGCCCAGCGTGGCGCACCTGCGCCGTCCCTGACGGCCGCGTCAGCGTACACGCGGGGTCCGGTACCCTTCCCCCGTGGATTTCGCCCTCACGGCCGAAGACGAGGCGTTCCGCGACGAGCTGCGGGGCTGGCTGGACACGCACCTGCCGCCCTTCCTCGAGGCAGAGTCACTCGGTGACGACGCCAGCCTGTCGGGCGAGGCCTCCCAGCGGCGGCGCCAGGCCTGGCAGCGCACACTGCACGAAGGCGGATGGGCCGCCATCCACTGGGGGCCCGAGTACGGCGGCCGCACCATCAACGCCATGCAGCGCCTCATCTACTCCGAGGTGATGGCGGAGTACCGGACCCCCGGCATGTTCAACACCAACGGGATATGGCAGATCGGGCCCATGATCATCGCCTGGGGCACCGAGGAGCAGAAGGCGCGGTGGCTGCCCTCCATCATTGAGGCCGAAGAGCACTGGTGCCAGGGCTTCAGCGAGCCCGATGCCGGCAACGACCTGGCCAACCTGCGCACCACCGCCATCCGCGACGGCGACGACTACGTCGTGAACGGCTCGAAGATCTGGATCTCCTCCGCCCACCTGGCCACCTGGGGCTTGTTCCTCTTGCGGACCGATCCGACGGCGATCGAGCGGGGTAAGAAGCACGAGGGCATCACCGCCTTCATCCTCAACCTGCACACGCCGGGGATCGAGGTGCGCCCGATCCGCGACATGGCGGGAGAGGAGCTCTTCAACGAGATCTTCTTCACTGACGCCCGGATCCCGGCCTCGTGGCGCCTCGGGGAGGAGGGGACCGGCTGGATGGTGGCCATGGGCACCCTGGGCTATGAGCGTGTAGGCATCGCCAGCCAGATCTCCATCCTCGCCGCCGACCTGCGGGCCATGCTCGAGGCGGCGAAGTCGGTCAACCCGGGTGCGCTCGAGGATCCCTCCCTGCGCGACCGGATTGCCAAGGTCTGGACGGAGATCGAGTTCGCCCGCCTGCTGTCCCTGCGGGCATTGAGCAAGATCATGAAGGGCGAGAAGAACTGGCCCGAGGTCCCCTTCGCCAAGCTGTCCTGGTCGTCATTGGCGCAGACCTTGGCCGAGTTGGCCGTCGACCTCCTCGGCCCGGCCGGGATCATGGCCCGCGGCGGCCCCGACTCGGTCGATCGGGGAAAGTGGACCCGCCTGTACGCCTTCCAGCGCTACAGCACGATCGGCGGAGGCTCGACGGAGATCCAGAAGAACATCATCGCCGACCGGGCCATCGCGATGCCCGGACAGTCGCGCACGTCGTGACCACCGACCCGCGCTCTCCGTGCATCATCGGCGTGGCCCGTCGCACCTGGCATCCGGGCGACTATCCCGAGGGCGCTCCCGAGCCGCTCGCCATGTGGGAAGAGATGGCGCGTGCCACCGTCGCCGATGCCGCAGTCGCGTCGGGAGCCCCCGATCCGCTGCGTCAGCTCGAGAGTATCGACGTCGTCTACTCCCAGTCCTGGCAGTACGACGACCCGGCGGACCGCCTCGGGGCGCGGCTGCGCGCAACACCGGCTCGCCGCCGGTATTCGGGCATCGGGGGATCGGTCCCGCAGACGCTGGCGGCCGACATGGCCAGCCACATCCTGCGAGCTGACCTCGACCTCGGTCTCATCGTCGGAGCGGAGGCCCTCGCCACGGTGCGCCGGCTCAAGAAGGCGGGCCAGGAGCCCTTGTGGTCATTCGCTCCTCACGAGCCGCGGCCCTTTCCCATGACGCTGTCCCTGTACCCCACGGAGATCAGCCACGCCGTCTTCGAGGCCTACCTGACATTTGCCCTCTTCGACAACGCCCGCCGGGCCCACCTCGGGCGCGAGCTCCCCGAGCACCGGGCCCACCTCGGCGGCCTCCTGGCCTCCATGACCGAGGTGGCAGCCGCCAGCCCCCACGCGTGGTTCCCGATCGCGCGCACCGCCGAGGAGATCGTCACGGCGACACCGGGCAACCGCATGGTGGCCTACCCCTATACCAAGTTGATGACATCCATCATGGACGTCGACATGGCATCGGGGCTGCTGATGGCCAGCGCCGCCAAGGCAGACGCCTTGGGCGTGCCCGACGACAAGCGGGTCTACCTGCGCGGGTGGGGGTACGACGAAGACCCCGAGCATGTGGCGGACCACGCCGACCTGTGGCGCTCGCCGGCCATGCGCACGGCGTCGGGTGCGGCGCTCGCCGGCGCCGGCATCGGCGTGGACGACGTGGCGCATTTGGACCTCTACTCGTGCTTCGCCAGCTCGGTCTGCTTCGCCCTCGACGCACTCGGCCTGGCCGAGAACGACGCCCGCGGGGTCACGCAGACCGGCGGGTTGCCTTACCACGGCGGTCCGGGCTCCAACTACATGACGCATTCACTCGCCGCCATGGTCGAGACGCTGCGCGCCGATGCCGGATCATTCGGACTGGCCAGCGGCGTCGGGATGCACATGCAGAAGCATGCCTACGGCCTGTGGTCGACCGAACCGGGCCCGATCACCCCTCCGGCGGCGATCGAGAAGACCCGATTCCCGGCGCGTGTGGTCGAGTCCCACGACGGCACTGCCACCGTGGCCACCTACTCGGTGCTGCACGGGCGAGACGGCGCGCCCACCTCGGCACTCCTGGTGTGCGACCTCCCCGGCGACCGGCGCTGCTACGCCCGGCTCGAGGGAGGTCCCGCCGCGTTCGACGACGTCGAGTTGGCCGAGCTCATCGGGCGCACGGTCACCCTCTCGCCCAAGGGCGGGGTCAACCTGGCCCGGGTCGGCTGACGGCGATGGGACCCGCGCCCCGCCGGCGGCAGATGAGCCGGCCCCGCGTGGCCGAAATGATCGCCAACGAGATTCGCCACCGCATCCTCGACGGCCAATTGGTCGACGGTGACATGCTGCCCAAGGTCGACGACCTGGCCTACGACTTCCGCGTCAGCAAGCCATCGGTACGCGAGGCGATGCGCATCCTCGAGACCGAGGGTCTCATTTCGGCCCGGCGTGGCGGGGCGGGCGGCGCCGAGGTCCACATGCCCACGGCAGACACCGCGGCCCACACGCTGGGCATGATCCTGCAGTCGACGCACGCCACGCTGGCCGACCTCGCCACGGCGTTGCTCGCACTGGAGCCGACGTGCGCCGCCAAGACGGCCGAGCGAGAAGACCGCTGCGAAGCGGTGGTCCCCCATTTGCGCCATCTGCACCGGGAATTGGAGGAGAGGCGGGGCGATCCGGCGGGTTTCAGCATGGTGGCTCGGCAGTTTCACCAGGCCATCGTCAGCGGATGCGGCAATTCCGCCCTGGCGCTGGTGGCCGGCGCACTGGAGTCGCTGTGGTCGCAGCACGAGTCAACATGGTTGGAGTTCAGGGACGCCGAGCTCGATGACGATGAGGTGGCGGTCAAGGTGTTGAAGGCCCACGTCCGCATCATTGAAGCCATCGAGAGCGGCGATGCGGTGGACGCGCGGAGACTCGTGGCGCAACACCTGGCCGAGAGCCAGACCTACGTGCTCTCGGAGAGCGCCAACCAGCACATCACGGTGGCCACCCCGTATCTCGGCCCATTCTGAGAGAGGCGCGCCCTTACGAATTCCAGCGGTAGTACTGGATCTCGACCGCCAACGGCATCCGGTAGCCGATGTAGCAGTTGATGAGATCGACCTGCTTGCCCGGCATGCGATCCAAGATGCTCTCGTCGATGTCGTAGGACGTGATTGCCTTGTCGACGATGACGACATCACCGTCGCTCTTCTTGTACTGCTTGGCCTTCTCGAGGATCTCGTTCAGTTGGCCCTCGCTCTCCACGACGAACCCGAAATGGTCGACCGGAGTCGCTTTCATGGCGTTCTCCAGCCCATAGAGAAAGATGAACTGACCCGAACCTGTGAGCATGACGAGGGGCGGATGGGCCGGCACGTCCTCCCCCACCAGAGCTGCCAGCTCGAGCGTGAACTCTTCGATGAACTTCTCGTCCTCGACGTACTCGGACCAGTTGAACACCTTCTCGTAGAAGCCCAGCAGCTCCTGGCGGCGTGCGCCGGTGATCTCGCCGGGCAGCATGCTGAGGGCCACGTGGTTCATCTGGAAGCTCAGTGCGTCGCTCATCGAGCCTGCCTCACTTTCATGTGCCATCCGGCGCGCCGGGTGTGCGTCGTCTGTCCCCTGGTTGCGTCAGTCCCTTGGTTGCGAAGCCACCATCAATCGACTTCTCCACTGATCGCGGTACGTCAACCCCTGCACCATGTACGAACCGGGAAACGAGTCGGGGTCGTAGACTTCGGGCTCCCCGATCAACCGCTCCAGGGCGCTGTCGCTCATGACCTCCTGGAGGAAGATCGCCTCGGGCCGATGACCGCTCCCCGGAGCGACGAGAAAGAACCCCCACAGCTTCACGACCGCCGCCCCCGAGCTGGCCCATTTCTGCAGCGGCTCCCAGTACTCCCGGCGCTGGAAGTCCACGTAGTCGGCGACACTGACGTACGGCCAGCCGGTGTCCTCCATGAAAATGCGACGGCCGTCCCCCCGGGACTCGAGAGCCGGGGCCAGCTCCTCCCACTCGTTGAACGGTGACCACGGGGCCGCCAGGAGAGCCTTGCGCTGGAACGCACGCGTCAGGCGCTGCGACCCGGCCCGCCAGGCCGCCCCCTCGCGCCCCGAGATCCAGCGGGTGTACGTGCCGAGGTCCTCTCCTGATCGCAGGGCGGTCAGGGCGATGGCGAACTCCCCTTCGATGCCGGTGCGCTGGCGCAGGAACCACAGGGGCTCAATCCCGTCGATGGCCCGAACCTTCGGTGCCACCTCGTTCCAATACGCCTCTTCGAACTCGTCCAATCCGCCGTGGACGATCTGGAACGTCTCGTGCAACAGGATCACAATTCCACCCTTTCGTGGCTCGAGGAGACTTCTATTGCAGAGGGGACCACGACGAAGGCCGCAGTACCCATGTCGACTCCGCCTTCCCCAGCACATCACTCGTGTCCGACTCGCCGGTCAAGATGTCGAGCACGGCGGCGGGAGACTCCTTGCTCAAGATGGTGATGCCATCCGGCGAGCCCCCCACGCACCCGCGCATGACGAGGCCATGCTGGCCGATGGCCTCCTCGCCGCCGGCATCGGGTGGGATGAACCGCTGCACCCACAGCCCGGGCGATGCGGCATCTGCCGCCGGAGGGACCTCTGACAGCACCTCGAGGACCGACGACTCGCTGTCGTACCTGGTCGCATCGAGCTCTTCGGTCACAGCGGAGAGCTCGCCGTAGGCCACGGCGCGCGCGTAGGCCTCCCACGCCGACCAGTCGGCGAGACGCAGGCCGGTGATGACGCAGTACGAGGGACCGGTTCCGTGCGACACCTCGAAGAACCACGCCGGGGTCACCCCGAGCGGTGCCGCGACCTTCCAGAACTGCTGCGTGGTGGACTCGAATTCCTCCACTGCCGCACCTCTGACCCTGTGAACCTCCTGCACCACTAGCACGCGTCTTCTCCTTGTCGTTGATACGTCACGGTCGTCGATACGTCACGGTCGTCGATGGGTCATCGGGTGGCAGCGTCATGCGCTCACGACGAGGGGCTTGCCGGCTACCGCGCCGCGCTTCATCTGGTGCAAGAGCGGCATGAGGCCGGCGAACGTGGTGTCGGTCGGTTCGAGGAGCACTCCGTGAGGAAAGGCGTCGTCGGACAGCATGTCGAGCGCGTCCTCGAAACCGTGGTCGTCGTATTCGGCCGATCCCACGATCTCGGTCTCCTGCACCAGCACCCGCAGCGGATCCAGGGGTACCGTGCCGAAGTTGCTGCCGACGATGACCAACCGCCCTCCTCGGCGGAGCTGGGTCAGGCCCTGGGTGGTGGCGGCCACGGTTCCCGAGCATTCGATCACGACGTCGTACGGCGCCGACACGGTGTCCAGGTAGCTCTTCACGTTTTCCAGCTCCGCCGGTGTGGTGACCGTCGCACCCAGGCGCTCGACCGTGGCGTGGCGCTCGGGAACGGGCTCACTCACCGTGACATCCGTCAGACCCCGGTCCTGCAGGGCGGCCAGCGTCAAGAGCCCGATCGGACCGCCACCGGTGATGAGGACCCGATCCGAAGACGTGGCGCCCGAACGCGTCACGCCGTGCAGCGCCACCGCCAGGGGCTCGGCCAAGGCTGCGGTACGCAGGTCCATTGCCGGCGGGACGGGGTAGAGCGTGTCCTCGTGCTCCTTGAGGAACTCGGCAAATCCCCCCGATGCCGGGCCCACAACCTTGTCGCCGACCTCCCAACGACCTACTGCGGCACCGACGGCGGCGACGACGCCCGACCACTCGTGGCCGTAGATCGAGCCGGGAACACCCCACCCACCATCACCGAAGACGATGTGGATGTCCGTGCCGCACACGCCGCAATAGGCCACACGCACCAGGACCTCGTGATCGGACAGCGTGGGTACGGGGACGCTGGTCTCGTCGAGTTGCTCGATGCCGCGGTACACGACTGCCCGCATGACGTCCGGCGTGCTCACATCAACCTTTCTCTCGGTTCATCCGAGAGATGCCCGAACCAGGACACCGGACGGCCTCTTAATTCAGGAGATCGGGCTGCAGCTGGACGATGAAGTCGAACAGGGGCTGGAAACTGAACCAACCAGCCAGCGGGGCCCCATTCATGGTGCTCGTGGCCCGGGCCAACTCATCGCTGAGTGGCTGCACCGTGCCCAAACCGCGGGCGATGGCCTCGGCCTGACAACAGCGCTCCATGGAGATGAACCACCAGGCCGCTTCGTCGATCGTCCTGCCCACCGTGAGCAATCCGTGATTCTTGAGAATGAGTGCCTTGCGATCCCCCAGCGAGTCGGCGAGCCTGTCGCCCTCCTCCGGTGTCAGGACAACTCCGCCGTAGTCGACCACCGCGTGGTCGTTGTAGAAGGCACACGCATCCTGGGTGATCGGGCTCAGCAACTCACCGACCGCCGACCACGCCTTGCCGTACATCGAATGGGCGTGCGCCGCCGCGACCACATCGGGACGGGCCTTGTGCAGGCGAGAATGAATGGCGAAGGCGGCCAGGTTGAGGGGCCGGTCTCCCTCCACCACGGTTCCGTTGGCGTCCACCAGGAGAAGATCCGACGCCCTGACGTGGGCGAAGTGCAAGCCGGCCGGGTTGACCCAGAATGCATCCGGACGACCCGGGTCGCGCGCCGTGATGTGGCCGGCGAACCCCTCGTCGAATCCGAAATGGGCGAACAGCCGACATGCCGCGGCGAGACGTTGCTTGCGGTAGAGGCGTTCCTCCTCGTCCGTCTCGAACACGGGCGGACTCGGGAAGTTCGCGGGCCTCGGGACCACAACTTCCTCGTCGACCTTGCTCATCGGTCCCCCTCTCGCACATCCGTCACGGACGGCTGTCCTTTAGCTGATAGTAGGTTTCTAGAAAAAAGGAGTCAAGGGACCGGCGCCGCTAGCCGGCGTGGGAACGGATCACCTCGACCACGGCGGCGCGGGGAATCTTGCCGTAGCGGTTGTACGGCAGCTCGTCGACGAACACGATGATCTCGGGAACCTTGAAGCGGGCCAGCGCCTGCCGGCAGTGAGCCTTGACCATGTCCACTTCCAGGTCCCTGTCCCCGACGATCAGCGCACCGACCCTCTCCCCCAATTCCTCGTCGGGCACGCCGGCCACGGCCACCTCGGCCACTCCCGGAAGCGTCCGTATCGCTGTCTCTATCTCGACGGGGCCGAATTTCTCCCCACCGCGATTGATGGTGTCCTTCACCCGACCCTTGACGAAGAGATAGCCCTCCTCGTCCACTGCGACGAGGTCCCCCGTCGGCATCCAATCCTGTGTGATGTTCTGGGCCGCCCGGACAACCGCCTCGCCGACCTGCCCGACACCCACGTCTTCCTGCGTCTCGACGTCGACCACGCGGAGCTCGACGCCGGGGAATGGTCGACCGACCGAGTCGAGCTTGCGGCCGACGCGATGGTCTTCCGGCGAGAGAGCGGCATAGGCGCCCAACGTCTCCGTCTGGCCGAACACGTTGGAAAAATCGACGTCGGGAAGTGCGGCCACCGCCCGCCGGATGAGCTCGGGGAGAGCGGGCGCAGCCCCGTAGCTCAGCGACCTGAGGCTGCCCATGTCCCGGGAGGCGAAGTCCGGGTGATCGAGGATCCGGCGCAACATCGTGGGTACCACGAATGTCTGGCTGACCCGGCACTGCTCCACCGTGCGCAACCACGCGCCAGCATCGAAACGCGGCAGGATGACCATCGACCTCCCCGAATGCAAGGTGATGAGGAGGCCCAGCGTGCCGCCGATGTGAAAGAGCGGCACCGACATCATGTCGATGGGCGGATCCACCGCCGGATCGACGGTCGTCCCGTAATACGCCAGCCGGTCCGAGACCGTGCGATGGCTGATGTACACCGGTTTGGGGAGCCCCGTCGATCCGCTCGAGAACAAGATCAGCCCCGTCGAGTCGTCCTCGATCGACACATCCGGCAGCGCCTGCTGTGCCGCCACCGCCGCGATGTCCTCTTCCGTCACCACGGTGCCACCCAATGCCGCCGCCAGGGTGGCGTGATGGTCCCTTCCGGCGATCCCGACGCGGGCGCCGATCATCTGGCACAACGCGGCCATCTCGCCGGGTTTGAGGTCAGGGTTCATCTGGGCAGACGCCGCGCCGAGCCGGGCCGCGCCGAGGATCGCGGCCACGGCCAACGGGCTGCCGCCGGCGACGACCGCGACATGGTCCCCCGCTCCCACTCCAGCCGCGCGCAAGGCGACCGCGCAGCGCTGTGCCAACGCATCGAGCTCGGCATACGTGAGGCGCCCGTCCCCGACCACCAGCGCCGTCCGGTCCGGCACCCGTTCCACTGCCCGGTCGATCGTCTGCCCGACGTACATCAGCTCTCCCTTTCGTTCACGTGCGTTTCTACATGAAGTCAGCGGGGGCGGCGATCAAGATCCTATCATTTGTATGTTCATACTTTATGGAAGAATGGAGGGCGCACCAGGGCGGGCCGAAGGATTCAGCCGGACGGCGCTAGCTCTTCGGCGTGCTCGGCGTCTGTGTCGTCGGGCCGAGAAACGGTGTCGTGTCGATCTGTTCCAGCTGGATCTCACCGGCCAAGACCTTGCGCTTCCACTCCGCCTGTTCGGGCTCGCGCGCGTGGAACTCGGGCATGACTTCCTTTGCGAACAGTTCGAGGCTCTCGCAGATGTCCTCGTGCGTGTTCTTGCCGGCTTGCGTGAGCAAGATCACCTGGTCGACGTGCGCGTTGGCGAACTCGTCAAGTTGCTCGATGATCCGGTCAGGCGTACCGATGAGTCCATCCGAATAGACCTTCTGGCCCTCGGGATCCTCCCGCCACTCCAGGTATTTCTCCCAGAGATTGACGGTGCCCGGAGCGAACGGGCCCTCCTTGTTGTAGTGGACGAGTGCGAACTGGAAGAACGACCAACCATCCGACCGTCGACGCGCTTCCTCGTCGGACGTCGAGCACATGAGCGCGCTCACCATCGCCACGTTGGGATTCGTCTGATAGTCGGCCAACTTCTCCAGGTTGTTCACGTAGGCGTCGTAGTAGGCGTTGACCCACGCCACGGCGGCCTCGACACTCAGGAACTGAAAACCGAGCGCCCCCATGCCGAGCGAGCCGGCGCGCGCAATGGTCTTGTACTGCGAACAGGCCACCCACAGCGGAGGGTGGGGTTTTTGGCGAGGCTTGGGGATGACATTGCGCAGAGGAAAGTCGAAGTACTTGCCGTGGAACTCGGTACCCTCAGGGGATTCGTTCAGCATCGGGATGAGCGCCTGCACCGCCTCGTCCCACACTTCACGCTTGTCGCGAAACCGACGACCGAAGGGATGCAGCTCGGTCGTGCTCCCGCCCTCCCCAAGGCCGAGCTCGACGCGGCCGTTGCTGATCAGATCAAGCGTCGACACCCGCTCGGCCACATTGGCCGGATGGTTGGTCGTCAGCTGCACGATACCGTGACCCAACCTGATGTTCTTCGTCGTACGGCTCAGTGCGCCGAGGAAGACCTCTGGCGCGGACGAATGGGCGTACTCCTCCATGAAGTGGTGCTCGGTGCACCACACGTAGTCAAAGCCCAGGCGATCCGCCAACTCCGCTTGTTCAAGCGCGTTGGTGAGGACCCGGTACTCGCTGTCCTCGTCCCACGGGCGAGGGATCTGCAGCTCGAAGAAGATGCCGAATTTCACGTTGTCCTTCCGACAGCCGTATTATCTTTATATTGATGCACCCAGCACATTACTGCGGTGCGACCTTCCCCGTCGCATCCGTCGGGGCTCCGGGTTTGAGGAGTCGCTCGGCCAGCTGACGGGCGCCTTCGGCTCGCACTTTGTCCGTCCCCGTCATCGAGAAGTCCTCGACGGACACGAAGAGCACGCGCCGCGGCACCTTGTAGGCGGCGAGCGTCGCGCGCAAGTGGGCCAGGACGTCCTCGGCGGTGATCGGGTCCTCGTCGCGGGGCACGACCAGCACCACGATCTCCTCGCCGAGCGTCGGGTGCGCGACACCCACGACGTGGGCGAGCTCGACCCGTTTCCAGGTCGACAGCGCAGTCTCCACCTCGTACGAAGAGACGTTGACGCCCCCGGTTCGTATGATGCCGGTTTGACGACCCTCCCAGTGCAAGAGCCCTTTTTCGTCGAGGAACCCGACGTCCTTCGTCCTGACATAGCCACGGTCGTCAAAGCCTTGGCCCGGATCGGCCTTGTGATAGCCGCACATCATGGTGGTCGACCACACGGCGATCTCCCCCACCTCCCCCGTCGGCAGGTCGTCCCCATCGGGCCCGACGATCCGGATTCTGACCCCGGGCAACAGTGGCCCCTTGCTGCTCCCGCGGTCGCCCGGGTCGGCGTCTGCCGGAACGCCGGTCACCACCGTGAACGTCTCGCTCAGGCCGTAGGCGCCCACGGGGTCCCAGGCGTCTCCGGTCCGGCCCAGCACCGCAGGGAGTGGACTCCGACCGGACATCCGGACCAGTGCGGAAAGGTCCCGCTGCCCGATGTCGGGAAGATCAGCCAGGCGGGCCGCAATATGCGGGGGTGCATGAATTGTGGTCACCCGCTCGCGCTCGAGGAGATCGAGTGTGAGCGGCGGGTCGAAGGATTCCTGGAGGACCGTCGTGGCGCCTGCCGCCATTGTGGAGCCGAGACCCATGACGAGACCCGCCGTCCAGAACAGTGGGAGCGAGCTCCAGACCCGGTCTGTGGGTCGGGTGCGCATCAATTCGGCCAGACGTTGGGATTGGATGCAAAAGGCGCGCTGGCGGTGGACGACGGCCTTGGGCCGATCTGTCGACCCCGAGGTATAGAGGATCATGCCCTCATCCGCCGGACGCACGGCCTCGCGCAACGCGTCCACGACCTCGATCGGCACCTGGCCTCCCTCGACGAGGAAGTCCTCCCACGCGCTGCACCATGGTGCCTCGCCACCTTCACCGAGCACCACCACACTGCGCAGCGAGGGAAATTCAGGCACGTACAACTCGCCGCGCCCACACGTCGCGAGCGCCGGCGCGTGCACCAAGAGATCAGCCAGATAGCGGTGCCCGCGTATTTCGGACGTCGTCACCAGAGTGCCGGCATCGGAGTGGGCGATGGTCCAGTGTCTCTCGTCAGGCAGGGCAAACGTGTTGATCGGCACGGCCACCGCCCCGATGGCACAGACGGCAAAGAGGGACTCTACGAACTCGATGGTGTTCCCCATGACGAGAGCGACGCGGCTACCGCTGCGCACGCCCGCCTTCACCAGTGCGCGAGCAACGGTGTCCACCCTCTGGGCCAGCCCGAGGTAGCTGAGCCGTCGATGCTCGTCGACAACTGCCTCATGTTCGGCGAAGCGCTCCGCTACAGAACGCACGAACGCACCGACGCTAATCTCTCCGCCGCTGGCCGGTGTCTGCCGGCCGTCTTCGGAGCCCCGCCAACTCGGTTCCTCCGCAGGCATACCTGTTAATATTAACATTCAAAGAGAAGATAAGGAGACGCATGGGCGACCGGACGCCGACCATCGTGGGGATCGGGCTGAGCGATTATCCCAAAACCCCACAGCTCGACGCGCTGGCCCACCACGGGCTCGCCATACGAAGGGCGCTCGACGACAGCGGGGTGCGCAAGTCGGACATCGACGGACTGCTGTGCTTCGGCTCCTACGGCATTGACGACGCAGTGACCATGGCCGAGATCCTCGGGATCCGCTACAACTACCTCGACGGCACCTTCGCCGGAGGCACCGTCTTCGAGTTCTACGTCCAACACGCCGCGGCGGCGATCGAGCACGGCGATTGCGAGACGGTCCTGATCACCTACGGTTCGGACCTTCTCTCCAAACAGGGTCGCACGCTCGGCACGCAGCTGTACACCTCGGGGAACCGCCAAGGCGGTCCGCTCCAGTTCGAGATGCCCTATGGCAGCCCCCTGGTCAGTGGCTATGCGCTGGCGGCCCGCCGCCACATGCACCAATACGGAACCACGTCCGAGCAATTGGCGCGGGTGGCCGTCGACATGCGCGCCAACGCGGCCAAGAATCCACTGGCGATGTATCGCGACCCCCTGACCGTCGACGACGTCCTGGCCTCGCGGATGATCTCCGACCCGTTGCACATGTTGGACTGTTGCATCATCTCCGACGGGGGTGGCGCCGTCCTCATGACGACGGCCGAGCGGGCGCGTGACCTCCGACAGACGCCGATCTACGTCCGGGGTTCTGCCACGGCCCAGACGCACTGGAACATCAGCGCCATGCCGGATTTCACGGTCACGGCCGCGGCACAGTCGGGACCGGCCGCCTTCCAGAAGGCAGGCATCACGCCCGCCGACGTGGACATGTTGATGCTCTACGACAGCTTCACCATCACCGTCCTCCTGTTGTTGGAGGACCTCGGATTCGCAAAGAAGGGAGAGGGCGGACCCTTCCTCGACGCCCACCGCTTGACCTACGACGGAGATCTCCCCACCAACACCGATGGAGGCGGCCTGTCGTCGTGCCATCCGGGCATGAGGGGCATCTTCCTGCTCATTGAGTCGGTGCGCCAGCTGCGGGGACAAGCGGGCGCGGTGCAGGTGCCCGACGCCGAGATCGCCGTGGCGTGCGGTTCGGGCGGTCAGCTTTCCTGCATGGGAACCGTCGTTCTGGGCAAGGAGAAGTCATGACGGCAGATACCCCCGTCGAGGGTCGCATCCTGCCGGCGCCCAACAGCTCCACCCAACCGTTCTGGGACGCCGCCGCCCGTGGCGAGCTGATCGTCCAGTGGTGCGAGCAGTGCCAGGAAGCACAGTTCCACCCCGGACCGCTCTGCCGGACGTGCGGGAGCGAGCCGGGCTGGAAGGTGACAAGCGGGCGGGGTGCCATCTATACCTACACGATCGTGCACCAGAGCCGCACTCCCCCCTTCGACAAGCTCGTCCCCTACATCGTGGGGATGGTCGACCTCGATGAGGGCCCGCGCATGATGACGAACATCATCGGGTGCCCCGTCGACCAGGTCCATGTGGGCATGCGGGTCGAAGTGGCATTCGCGGCCGAGGTCGACGGCATCGCCCTCCCGTTCTGGCAGCCCGCAACCGAGGAGACCCCATGAGCGGCACCAACGAGGGGCGCGTGGCCATCGTCACCGGTGCGGGACGGGGCTTCGGCCGCTGCCACGCCCTCGAACTGGCCCGCCAGGGAGCGGCGGTCGTGGTGAACGACCTGGGTGTGGAGGTGGGTGGCGAGCTCAAGGCCGGCGCTCCGGCGGAGGAAGTGGTCGAGGAGATCCGCTCGGCCGGGGGCCGAGCCGTCGCCAACGGGGATGATGTCTCGAGCACCGATGGGGCGACGCGACTCATTGGGGCCGCCCTTGACGAATTCGGCCGCTTGGACGCCCTCGTCAACAACGCCGGCGTCCTGCGCGATCGCATGCTCGTCAACCTCTCCGACGAGGACTGGGACACCGTCATCCGGGTCCATCTCCGCGGCACCTTCTGCCCGACCCGCCAGGCGGCGCAGCTCTGGCGAAGCGAATCGAAGGCGGGACGTCCCGTCGATGGGCGCGTGATCAACACGTCGTCGGCGGCCGGCCTCTTCGGCAATCTCGGACAGGCCAATTACACGACAGCCAAAATGGGCATTCTCGGCTTCACCATCGAGACCGCAGTCGAGCTGGGACGGTACGGCGTCACCGTCAACGCCATCGCCCCGGGCGGGCGGACACGCATGACCGCCCAGCTGTTCGCCGACACCATGGAGGAGGTGCCCGACGGCACGTTCGACGCCATGGCGCCCGAGAACGTCGCACCCCTGGTGGCCTGGCTGGCAGGGCCCGAATCAGCGCACGTGACCGGGCGGGTCTTCGAGGTCTACGGCGGCACGATCGGCCTGGCCACCGGCTGGACCCGCGGCCCACATTTCACGCAGGACCACCGGTTCACCCCGGACGAGGTCGGTCCCACCGTAAGCCAACTATTGGCTGACGCGCCCGAACCGGTGCCGGTACTCGGGACCTGAGGGTCCGGCCACACCCCGAGCATGCCGGCGGGAGCAGGACTCTGCGCCACCAGATCCGCCAGGACGGCACCGACTTTGGCCGGGTCGTCGGAAGGATCGCCCGATCCCCCGTCCGCCCCCGGTCACGATGGCCACTCGTCCTTCACACAACCGACTCATGCAATCTCCGATTTCCTACAGGGAGAGGCCGAGCAACTTGATCGCGTTGCCGCGGGCGATCTTGTCCACCGTCGCCTGGTCGAGATGCCCGAAGAGCTTTTCCGCCACCTGGGGCGTATTGGGCCAGGTGCCGTCCGAATGGGGATAGTCGGTCTCGAAGAGAACTTGGTCCGCACCGATCCGGTCCAGCATGTCGATGCCGACGTTGTCTTTGAAGAAGCAGCTGAAAATTCGATCCTTGTAGTAGCTCGAGGGCAATTCGCCGGACAAACGGTCGTCGTGGGCCCACAAGTGGGTCAACCAGGCGTCATCGGCTCGTTCCAAGATGAACGGTATCCACCCGATCTGGCACTCGGCGTAGAGCAGTTTCAGCGTTGGATATCGCGCCAGTATGCCCGATTGCATGTAATCGACCATGGACGCCGCGCTGTTGGCGAAGATCATGACGGTCGACACCACCTGAGGAGCGTCGGGCGAGGTAATTGTGGTGCGGGTACCCGACCCGATGTGCATGGCGATCACGGTGCCCGTCTCTTCGCAAGCCTCGAAGAACGGGTCCCAGTAGCCACTCCAGATACTGGGGAGATTCAGCCAGGCCGGGAGCTCGCTGAAGGCGACAGCAGGCACACCCCGCGCGGCATTGCGCCGCACCTCCTCGGCCGCCGCTACGACGTCCCAGATGGGAATGAGGCACAAGGGGATCAGGCGTCCGCCGCTGCCGGCGCACCATTCGTCCACCATGAAGTCGTTGTAGGCCTTGACACACAGCATGGCCAGGTCACGGTCCTTGGCCTCGTTGAATATCTGCCCGCAAAAGCGGGGGTAGTTGGGAAAGCACAGCGACGCTTCGACGCCGTTGAGCGTCATGTCGTCCAGCCGGGCCTTCTGCTGCCAGCAACCAGGACGCATGTCGTCGAGCGTCACCACGTGACTGTCGTCGTGGTCGGGCGGGTAGCCGGCTTGTGCGATGTAGCGAATCACGGGGTAGTACTTGTCTTCGTAGTGCCACCAGGCTGCCGGCGGTCCCTTAGGGTCCGAATTGGCGACATAGACACCGTTGACCTTGCTGAAGGCATCCGCCGGCAGTGTTTCAAGGCGCGGCGCGACGTCCTTGTATTTGGCCGGGACCCGATCCTGCCAGATGCCGGGCGGTTCGATCAGGTGGTCGTCCACACTCACGATCGGCGGAATCGAGCTCTTCATACCCTGGCCTCACACTTCTCCGTACGTCTAATACGTTCTATCTTATATAGGTTACTCGCCATCACGGGGACGCGACAACCAGATAGCCCACCAGCCAACGGCGAAGGCCTCTAGAGGCGGACGGCGGAGACAATGCCGCGGGGGGTGTCACTCCGCTGGGTCACCGACACGCTCTGACTGCCCTGCTCGCCCAGCACATGGATCTGGCTCGCTTCCATGTGGGCGTACGAGATGCGCGCCGCATCGTTGGCGTCCCCCCGCTCGATGGCGTCAACCAGCTTGCGGTGGGCCCGCAACGCGGCGAGGCGCAAGTGGCGGTCGGGAAACGCGTGCCTCGCCTCGGCCCCCTCCGCCCAGGCCGACTCCTGGGTAGACCACAGCGTGACCAGCGTTCCGACCGTCAGCCGCAACGTCGCGTTGCCGCATTGCCCGACCAGATCATCGTGAAAACGGTGGGCGATCTGGGTGAAGGCCATGGCGTTGTCGATGTTGTCCGCTGCTTCTTCGATCGCTGCCCTCAAGACGGGAACGGTTGTCTTGGCCCGATCGGGTCGATCGGCGCAGGCAGCCGCGCACGCCGGCTCCAGCCGACCCAGGGCCTCCGCCAGGTCACTGAGCGGCACACGTCCGGCCTGCAACACCAAGCCCATCATGAAGGCGGCGGCCTCGGGCTTGGGCGCATGCACCACCGCGCCGCCCATGTTCCCGCGCCGGACGGTGATGAGACCTTCCGTCTCGAGAATGCGGAGCGCCTCCCGCAGGGACGGGCGGCTCACCTCGAACTCTTCGAGAAGTTCGTCCTGCTTGGGAAGGAGCTTGCCGTCAGCGATCTCGCCGTTCACAATCCGGCTCCGCAAGCGGGACGCGATGAGATCCGCGATCCGAGGCTGGCGAAGCTGGGCTCCTCGACCCGATCCCCGTTGCGGCGCGCCGTCCATCCCGTCTTCCATCGGCTTGAGGGCACTCATATACATTGATTGTACCGAAAGGATGACGGAGCCCAGCACATCCCCAGCTCAGGCCCACGATCGGAAATCCCGGGGGCTTTCTCGCCTCGGACGCGGTCTTGTCGACACACTACCGATGTTGCATACACGAACGCGTGGTATGGCCCTCTCAAAAGGAACCGATGAGTGATGGAAAAGACGCTGTTGAGTTGGACCCAAAGTGGCGTAGCGCATCTCACCCTCAATCGACCGGAGGCTCGCAACGCGCTCAATCCGGCACTGCGAAGGGCGCTCTCCGAGAGCCTCAAAGAGGCGGATTCTGACGGTGACATCGGGTGCATCGTTCTCACTGGAGACGGGCCGACCTTCTGCGCCGGCGTCGACCTCAAGAGCTTGTCCGATACGGAGTCGGCGCGGTTCACTTCCGACCCGGCCACAGATATCGCGCGCTGCTCCACCCCCGTCATCGCTGCCGTCAATGGCGCATGCATCGGTGGCGGGCTTGAAATGGCTCTCGCCTGTGATTTCATCATCGCGGCCCATGAAGCCGTCTTCGCCGACCCGCACGCTGGCTTGGGCTTCATCGCCACCTGGGGGCTCTACGCCAGGCTGCCACGGGCCGTCGGCGTTCGCCAAGCCAGGGAGCTCTGCCTTACCGGTCGGCGATTCGATGGTCGCGAGGCAGTGGAGCTCGGGTTCTGGTTCCGCGCCGAGATATGTGAGCGATTGCAGCGCGCCGAAACGACGGGCTGATTCCTCTTCATTCGGAGAGTGACCACGACCTTGTGCCTTCAGTCGGCGCTCATCACCCACTGTGGCACGGGGAAGCCCTCGATACTCTTTCCGAAGACGGCCGTCACGCCCGCCCCGATAGTGAGCTCGGAGCTGGAAACGGCGCCGATTGACCCGTCGACCTCGCGGACGATATTGCCCACCAGCCGAATCAGTGGGTCCTCGTCGAGCTCGATCACCGCCACGACGTAGGGTGCCTCTCCTGCGAACGTTGGCAGCAGCGGTGGGTGGGGCACTGCGAATGACCAGATGCGGCCTCGCCCCGATTGGCGCTGCCATTCCGAAGCCAAGGAATGGCACCACGGGCACATGGGGCGTGGCGGAAACCGCAGGCGCCCGCAGTTCGTGCACGCCTGAATCCGCAGCTCCCCGCGCTGTGCCGCTTCGAAGAATGGTGCCGTTTCCGGGTCCTCCATAGGGCTGAAGGTGGCAGTCATCTCAGCTCTCCTCACTTCGAAGAATGAGGGCGCTCGTTGGCACCCCTTCACCCGACGTCACCAGGCACGCCGTCGCGCCCGCCACCTGCGATGTCGATTCACCCCGCATCTGGCGTACTCCTTCGGTGATCAGGTTCATCCCGTGCACGTATGCCTCGGACAGACCTCCCCCACTCGTGTTGACCGGAAGCTTCCCGCCGTATCGAATGGTCCCGCCTTCGATAAAGCCGGGCGCTTCGCCGCGACCGCAGAAGCCGTAGTTCTCCAGCGAGATGAGCACCAGAGGGGTGAACGCGTCATAGATCTGTACGACATCTATGTCCTCTGGCTGCAGCTCTGATTGCCGCCACAGGGCTGCAGCACACGCGCGCGCCGGGGCACCGATGGGGTCCTCGGCCCAGAAATTCACCATGTGATGATGCTGTTGAGGAATTGCCTGTGCGAACGAATCAACGAACACCGGTGCCCTGCGGCAATCCTGGGCCCGTTCCGCCGACGTGACGACGACCGCCAACGCGCCGTCCGTCTCCAGGCAGTTGTCGAACAGACAGAGCGGCTCACTGATCCATCGCGCGTTCATGTAGTCGTCGAGCGACATCAGTCGGTCGTGCATCATCGCAGCCGGGTTGCGATTTGCATTGGCACGGATCGACATTGCCACTTCAGCCAGATGTTCCCGCGTCGCGCCAGTTTCGTGCATGTACCTTCGGGTCAGCACGGCGATCTCATCCACCGGGCGCAACAAGCCGAACGGGCGAGCCCACGTGGCCGCCGTGACCTGCTCGGAACCCGGAATCCGCAGGCCTCCCGGACCGGCGGCCCAGGGTCGGACTCCCGACCCTCTCTTCCTGGAGCGCCACGCGACGCCGACGTGAGAAACGCCTCCCGCGATGGCCAGGCTCAGATGGCCGATCGTCCCGCAACCCCCCCCTCCGCCATAGCCGATCTTCGAGAAGAACGTGATGTCCCCCAGGCCGAGGTTCTTGGCGACGGCGACCTCTTCGGTCGCCTCCATGGTGAACGAGGAAAGAGCGTCGACCTCGCTCGCCTCAATTCCGGCATCCTCGAGGGCTGCCAAAATGGCTCGTACCGCCAACTCCTCCTCTGTGGGTTCGAGGTGCTTGGAGAATTCCGACTGTCCGATGCCCACGATGGCGGTGTTGTTGAAGCCCAACCGAACCCCTCTCAATTGACCTCGGCTGCCAGGCCAGCCTGACCGGCTCCCCTACTTGCGAGATCTTCCCATCTATGCAATGTTAGACCCTAGAGCAGTATGGCATGCGATGCCTATGCACTCCATCTGGAGAGGCCGAATGAAGGAAAGTCGCGCGGGGGTCCCAATGGGAGGCACAGGCGCACGTCAGTCCTGGGGCCAGCGAACAACCATTCCCTCATGCTGGTCGGCGGAGTTCGGTCCCTCGACGATTCCGGCCGTGCTTTCGCTGGCCGGACGTCGCTTCGCCGATGAACCCTGGATGGCCTTCAAGGGGGAGGTGCAAACGTTTGCGCACCTCACGAGCAACGTCGCGACCATCGCGGCCGGACTCGAGGCTCTCGGCATTGCCAAAGGCGATCGGGTTGGCCTCTTTCTGGGCAACACGTTCGAATGGCTTCAGATCGAATATGCCGTCACCGCTCTGGGCGCCGCCTTGGTTCCCCTGAATACCGCATTGCGAGCCCGTGAGCTTGAACACATCGTCAGCACGTCAGAGATGAACCTGCTCGTATGGGGTGGAAATGTTGTCGGTCATGACACGCTCCCCTTGCTGCAATCCCTGGTCCCCGAGGCGCACGACGCACCCGTAGGAGAATGGAAGAGCGGCAAATTCCCTGCGCTGCGCCAAGTGGTCGGAGTCGGCGCAGGCGAGTGGCCCGAAGGCGTCATCCCCTGGGCCGAGATCATCGCCTCAGGCCGATCCGCCGGCCCGCAGAACATTCCCGAGAATAACGTCACGAGCGACGACGTCGCACTGATCATGTTCACATCCGGAACGACGGGAGTGCCGAAAGGCGCACTCATCACGCACGGCGCAATCGTCGATCATCTGGCGCATTGGGTTACGCACATCGGACTGGGGGCAGGCGACCGCTCGATCCTGGCCTCACCGCTGTTTTGGACGTTCGGTTGCACCATGAATGCGCTGGTTCCACTTCTGGCCGGTTCGATGATCGTTCTCGACGATCAGTTCGATCCCGTTCGGTTTCTGGAGCACCTTGTGACGTTCACGTGCACGCACGTACAGGGTGTACCCACCCACTACGAACTTGCCCTGACCCACCCCAACGCCGACGGCTGCGACCTGAGCAGCGTTCGGGTCGTGCAAATCGGCGGATCATCGGGCATCGACGGCCTGGTCCAGCGCATCCGTGAGCGAATGCCCAACGCGGATCTGGTGTCGTCATACGGCCTCACCGAGGCCGTCATCGCAAGCACCTGGACCGACCTGGGTGACCCGCTGGAAGACATCATCTCGACCGTTGGACACGCCGCGCCCGATAACGACATCGAGCTGCGTGATCCCGCAACGGGCCACGTGGTGCCGACGGGAGCGGTCGGCGTTCTGTGGGTCCGGGGACCCAACGTAACCAAGGGTTACCTCGGCAACCCCGAGGCAACAAAGACGTCGATCATCGATGGATGGCTGAACACGGGGGACCTGGCCAGCGCCGATGCGCGCGGCTACCTCTCCATCATGGGACGCGGAGTCGACGCCTTCAAGCGCGGTGGTGCGAACGTCTATCCGGCCGAAATCGAAGTGGTCCTCAATGAACGCGACGACGTTGCCGGCGCCGCTGTCATCGGGGTCCCCGACCCGGTCCAAGGAGAAGTGGGCGTGGCGTTCGTGCTGCGCCAACCCGGTACCGAACCGAGCGAACAGGACCTTCTCGACTATTGCCGGACCCAACTCGCCTCGTACAAGGTTCCGGCCTCCATCCAATTCGTCGACTCATTGCCACTCACACCGACGGGAAAGATCCAGAAATTCGTCTTGCGTGAGCAGTGGATCAACGCGAACCGCCAGCCTGAAAAGACATCCGATTGACCGATCACCTGTCGCACCCCTACCATCGCCTCCGCCGGCAATGCCGTCTCACCCACGTGATGTCGCATTGGCGCTTCCCTACTCTCAGAACGAGGTGAACCATTGGGGTCCCGAACCGCGGTCATTGCCGGCATCGGATTGAGCGACTTTCCGAAGACGCCCCATCTAGATGCGATCGGCCATCACGGCTTAGCGATCCGCAGGGCACTCGACGACTCCGGAATTGCAAAACACGACATTGATGGCCTGATGTGCGTAGGCACATACGGACTCGACGACGCGGCGACGATGGCCGAGATCCTCGGAATCGACCACCGCTACATCGACGGTACCGACACCGGTGGTGCGGTCTTTGAGTACTACGTCCAACACGCAGCCGCGGCGATCGAACACGGGGAGTGCGAGACCGTCCTCATCACCTATGGCTCGGACTTCCTGTCCCGCATGGGACGCACCCTTGGAACCCAGCTCTTCGGCAATTCCGGCGACGGTCGGCAGCGGGGAGCGTTGCAATTCGACATGCCGTATGGGAGCCCGCTCGTCAGCAACTATGCGCTTTCCGCCATGCGGCACATGCATGAGTTTGGGACGACCTCCGAGGCATTGGCGCAGATTGCTGTCGACATCCGCCAGAACGCATCACTCAATCCCGACGCCATGTACCAGACTCCCATCACCGTCGATGATGTCCTCGGGTCACGAATGATCTCCGATCCACTTCACCTGCTCGACTGTTGCATCATCACCGACGGTGGTGGCGCGATATTGATGACGACAGAGGAACGGGCGAAGGACCTTCGACAGGCACCTGTCTACGTCCTCGGAGCGGCCTCCGCCCAGACCCACTGGAGCATGAGCCAGATGCCGGACTTGACGACCACGGCGGCCGCCATTACGGGTCCACTGGCGTTTGCCAAGGCCGGAGTTTCGCCGGCTGACGTCGATACACTCCAACTTTATGACAGCTTCACCATCACGGTCCTGCTGCTGCTCGAAGATCTCGGTTTCTGCAAGAAGGGTGAGGGTGGGGATCTCATAAAGAGTGGGCTCCTGACAACGACGGGAGACCTTCCCACCAACACGGATGGGGGTGGGCTCTCGTCCTGTCACCCTGGTCGGCGGGGAATCTTCTTGTTGATCGAGGCGGTCCGCCAACTCCGAGGGCACGCCGGTCCGGCACAGGTTCCCGATTGCAAGATTGCCGTGGCAAGCGGCTCAGGCGGCAACCTTTCGTGCATGGGGACCGTGATCCTCGGAAAGGAGGGCTCGTGACCGATGCCCGCATGGTGGAAGGCCGGATACTTCCGGTTCCCGATCCCATCTCAGAGCCATATTGGACAGCAACCACCAGGGGCGAACTCCTGATCCAATATTGCTCGGCCTGTGACCGTTTCGAGTTCTATCCGAGGCCGTTCTGCCGCCAGTGCGCGGGCGAACTCACGTGGCGACAAGCTTCTGGTCGAGGCACCATCTACTCCTTCACGATTGTGCGTCAAAGCCGCACGGCACCGTTCGATCAACTCGTGCCGTACGTGGTCGCCCTGGTCGACTTGGATGAGGGTCCGCGGATGATGACCAATATCGTTGACTGCGACGCCGATAGCGTCACGATCGGGCAGCGGGTCGCGGTCGATTTTGCCGGCGAGGTCGAGGGCATTGCCCTCCCCTTCTTTCACCCCGTAGAGGAGTCATCGTCGTGAGTGGAATCTGCGAGGGGCGAGTCGCGATCGTCACGGGAGCAGGACGCGGACTCGGACGCGCACACGCCCTGGAGCTGGGGCGGGAGGGCGCGTCGGTTGTCGTCAACGACTTGGGAGTGGAGCTCGACGGCAGCGGCGGTGGTCCGGATTGGGCCAACGAGGTGGCAAGCGAAATCAGGACGCTCGGTGGTCACGCGGTGGTTGACAACAACGATGTCTCGGACTGGGTTGGAGCGCAAGAGTTGATCGGAACTGCGGTTCGGGAATTCGGGCGACTCGACGTCCTCGTCAACAATGCGGGGGTCCTACGAGACCGGATGATCGTCAGCTTGACCGCCGACGACGTCACCAAGGTGGTCGGTGTGCACCTGTGCGGAGCGTTGTTCACCTCCCACCACGCCGGACACTATTGGCGGGAGCGCACGAAATCCGGGGAGACGCCCGTCGCCCGCATCATCAACACGACCTCGGGCGCGGGCCTGTACGGCAACGTCGGCCAGTCCGCGTACAGCGCAGCAAAGGCTGGAATCGTCGGAATGACGCTGGTCACCGCGGTAGAGCTGGGGCGCTACGGGGTTACCGTCAATGCGCTCTCGCCCGGCGCCCGGACCCGGATGACCCAGGAGATATTCGCTTCTGCCATGGCTGAGCCTGGCGAAGGCTTTGACACAATGGCGCCGGAAAACGTCTCGCCCCTTGTCGCCTGGTTGGCCAGCCTGGAGTCGAGTTCGGTGACGGGGCGCGTCTTCGAGAGCTACGGAGGGATGATCGGTGTTGCCGAGGGTTGGAGGCACGGACCGTCGTTCACCGAGGGCCGAAGACTGGCACCGGCAGAAGTGGGGGACGTTGTGCGGGATCTCTTGAGTCGAGCTGCCCCAGCAGAGCCGGTACAAGGTTCCTGAGAACCCCTCAATCGTCACCGTCGTCCCCGACTGATGCCCATAGCCGTCAGCGAAGAGCACGAGCATCTCGCTCAGGTCGTCCGCGCCTGGCTCGGCGTCCGCTGCCCCACGAATGCAGGACGGGCCGCACTGGACACCGACCCCGCCGAGCTTCCACTCCTTTGGGATCAGATCGCGGCCCAAGGATGGCTCGGCCTTCATCTGCCCGAGCGATTCGGAGGCCAGGGATTCGGCGTGAGTGAGCTTGCAGTGGTACTCGGCGAACTGGGTCGGGCGCTCGTGCCCGGTCCGGTCTTATCAACCGTACTGACCTCCGCGATTGTCGCGGCCTCCGGAACTGATTCGCTCTGTCGTGCTGTTCTTTCGGGTTTGGCCGATGGATCAATGCCGGCCGGCGTCTCTTTTGGGAGGGACCGCCTGGCAGTCACGCCAGGAGCAGACCAGGGTCAGCGATTCGTCTCGGGAACCCTGCGCACGGTTCTGGGCGCACCCAGTGCGCTCGCCATTCTCGCTCCGATCACCGACGGGGGCTGGTGCCTGTTGGATCTCACCGATCCAGCGACGAAGGCCGGGACGCATGTACGAGCACTCGACCCCGTAGACCCCACCCGGTGCATCGGCTACGTCGTGGTCGACAACGTGGACATTCCCGCGGATAACATCCTCGATGAGGTCACCGACGACATGGTCCACGTCACCGCGGCGATCTTGGCGGCAGCGGAGAGTGCCGGCGCCGCGCGATGGTGCCTGGAGACCGCCTCGGACTACGCAAAGGTTCGGGAGCAGTTCGGGCGCCCGATTGGGCAGTTCCAGGGAGTCAAGCACAAGCTGGCAGACATGCTCGTCGCGACTGAACAGGCCGAAGCTGCGGCGTGGGATGCTGCACGCGCCCTCGATCGCCTTGACGCTACGTCAGAGCGGCAGCACGACGAGGTCGACCTCGCCAGGTCTCTCGCTGCCTTCGTTTCATTCCGGAGCTTTGCTGCTTGCGCGAAATCCTGCGTGCAGCTCCTGGGTGGCATCGGCTTCACCTGGGAGCACGACGCGCATCTCTACCTCAAGAGGTCCATGTCGACGTGCGCCCTTCTGGGTGGTCCCGACGAACATGCGACTCACCTCTCACGCCTGGCTCTCAAGGGAACGCGTCGCCATCTGTCGGCAGACCTGCCAGCCCGAGCCGTCGACATCAGAAATGAGCTGACACCGGTCATTGCTGCTCTTCGAGAGCTGGAAGGCGAGACGCGAACCGAGTACCTGGTCGACCACGGTTGGGCGTTCTCGCATTGGCCTGTTCCCTGGGGCCGCAATGCCGATCCGCTCGAACAGATCGTGCTCGGAGAGGAACTGGCGGCAGCCGGCATTGCCCGGCCGAGTATTGGAGTCGGCGCATGGGCACTCCCGACCCTCATCGCACACGGAACGGAAGAGCAGCAGCAACGTTGGATCCGGGAGACCCTGCTGGGACGGATCACGTGGTGTCAGCTCTTCAGCGAACCGGGGGCTGGCTCCGACCTTGCCGCTCTTTCCACTCGAGGCGAAAAAGTCGACGGCGGCTGGCTTCTCACTGGTCAGAAGCTCTGGACGTCGCACGCCCACGAGGCTGGATGGGGGATCTGCCTGGCCCGAAGCGATGCCAAGGTGGCAAAACACAAGGGAATCACGTATTTCATCGTGGACATGGCAAGCCCGGGCATTGACATCCGACCTCTCCGAGACCTGACCGGCCGAGCTGAGTTCAACGAGGTCTTCCTCGATTCGGTATTCGTGCCGGACAGTGCCGTCGTCGGCGCTCCCGGCGACGGCTGGAGGATCGCGCGGACGACACTGGCCAACGAGCGTGTCTCGATGTCTTCGGGATCAGGGTTCGGCACGGGAGTGGAGGAGGTCCTGACCTCCCTCTCTCAGCTTGGAGCCGATATGACCCCGTGCCAAGGACTCCGAGCCGGCGAGCTTCTCGCCGAGAGTCAATCGCTGACCCTGATGGGTCACCGCGCGACGCTCCGCGCCCTCCGGGGTCTGGACCCCGGCGCGGGAGCCAGCGTCGGCAAGCTTCTCGGCGCCGAACATGAGCAGCGTGTTCAGGAATTCGGGTTGTCCCTGGCCGGTGCGGCTGGGTCGTTTCGATCCGGCGAGGCCGAGTCGTGGGTCCTGGGCTCGCTCGTCACCCGTTGCCTCACCATTGCCGGGGGCACCAGCGAGGTCCAGCGCAATCTCATTGCCGAGCGACTGCTCGGGCAGCCGCGTGATCCGGAACCCCCGCCTTCCCCATCACCCCGCTGAAGCGTCTCCTAAGAGCAGACGTTGGTGGTAGTCCGTCGTGCCGCACAAGTACGCGAGAACCCAGGATCGCTTCAAATAGAGATGGGCGGAGTGCTCCGTTGTGCACCCGAGCGCTCCATGGTTCTGAATATTTGAGCTGGAGTTCTCGGTGGCGGCCGCACCCGCCACGACCTTGGCTGCGCTGACCTGCTGCATGGCGTCCTCATGCCCGGCGCTGAGGCTGAGCGAGGCATATGCGACCTGGCACCATGCCGCTTCGGCCTGGATCGCCATATCGCTACAGCGGTGCTTTATCGCCTGGAACGTGCCGATGGGCCTGCCAAATTGCGATCGCGTCCGCGCATAGAAAGCCGAATCGTCACGTGTCGCCTCCGCGATTCCCGCGGCCATCGCAGCCACCAGAACGCCGCCGCGCACCCACCAGTCTCCGCCACCACGACATTGGGCGTCGCCTGCCAGAGTGAGCATGCCCATCGAAACGGAAGGGTCAATGCACGCCCGTATCTGCAAAGTGTCCTTTTCACTCCGCTCCACAAGAGTGGCTGAGTCCGGGCGTACCACGAGGACGTAGCTCGATCGCGGGACGTCAAAGGCACGTAAGGTACCCAACCGGTCCGACTCCGTTCCGTTCCCGGTGTCTTGTTCAACATGGGCCAGCGCAACCAGTTCTTGGCCCGCCACTATCTTGCTGCTCAGTTCCCCCTCTCCGCACTCGGCGGTCAGGCCAGCTGCGAGGGTTGCAGCGAGGAAGGGCCCGGCAGCAAGACGACGCCCGAGCACCCGGAACAAGAGCACCTGATCAATCAGCCCATCTCCGGAAGAATGGTCACGCCCGAACCACCCACGCTGACTCCACTCGGCGAAAATCCGAGATGGCTCAAATCCTTGAAGGAAGAGGGTATCCGCTTCGTCCATAAGGGTCTGCTGACGTCCGTCAGGAAGCAGGTTCATCGTTCGATCACCGAGGCCGTCTAGCGGTCATGCGGAAGCCCGAGGACGCGTTCTGCGATCACGCTGCTCTGAATCTCGCTCGTGCCACCGCCGACTGTCTCGGTGAAGCTCCAGAGGTACTCCTTCGTCCAATAGTGATCGTCTGAGGCATCGTCAATCTCGAGGCCCCGAGGGCCGAGGACGTCGAGAGCCAAGCGATGCACCCTCTGGCTGAGCAATGCGTGGAAGATTCGTCCGAACGAGCCTTCCGCTCCTGGGTGCCCGTCCCGTTCGACGCGCGAAAGCTCTGCGTACGTCATCGCCCTGAGAGCGATGACCTCGGCCCGCGCCGTCGCCAACCGTCGTGCGATCTCGTCATTGTCGAAAGCCCTCTTTCGCCCATGCGAGCCCTTGGTGTCCGTCGCAAGCTTGACGAGGTCGTCGACGGTGCGAGCGAGGGACACCTGATCCGCGATACGCCCCGTACCCCGCTTGAGGTAGAGGCTCGATGATACGACATTCCATCCGTCGTTGACCTGACCCACGACGTTCGAGAGAGGGATGCGCACCTCGTCGTAGATCACCCGGCACAGGCGATCGATCCCGGACAGCATTCGAATGGGTTCGACAGTCAGGCCTTTCGGCGGCGGGGAGAGATCGCAGATGATCCAGGTAATCCCCTTGTGCTTCGGGGCATCCGGGTCTGTTCGTACCAGGAGTTCCTGATGGTCCGCGATGTCGGCATAGCTGGTCCAAATCTTCTCTCCGGTGATAACCATCTCATTCCCGTCAATGGTTCCTCGCGTGCGCAGCGAAGCCAGATCGGATCCGGCATTCGGTTCGGAGTAGCCCTGAGCCCAGATCGATCGACCTTCGAGGATTCTCGACAAGTGACGCACCTTTTGGTCTTCGTTGCCGTGGACCATCAATGTCGGACCCGCGTCGTTGAGACCCACAAAGGACGTTCCCACGTTGGGCGCGCCCGCACGGGCATACTCCTCGTGCCAGATCATCTGCTGCAACAGGCTGAGCCCCCTTCCCCCGTACTCGACGGGCCAGGAGATACCGGCCCACCCTCCCTTGAACTGGGTCGCCTGCCATGCGAGATCGAATTCGCGCAGTGCCTGCCCGTCGTCAGGAGGCGGTTCCCTCGGGACATTGCGGTTCAACCATTCCCGCGCCGCGGCCCGAAACGATCGGTCCTCCTCCGTGAAAGTGATGTCCATCGTCCGGCTATCGCCACACCGAGAGATCGACAGCCATTGGTTCTCCGCCTACTCGGCTCACGCGCACCACTCTTATCTCCCACTCATCGTCTGTCCAACGATTCCACGTTGCGCGAGGTCGTCAAACTGTTCGGCAGTCAGACCAAGGTCACCTATGAGCACTTCTTGATTATGTTGACCCAGCGTTGGAGCGGGCCGGCTCGGCCAGGCCGTACGCATTCCGGAGAAACGGATCGGCCAACCAGGCCCCTCGTGAGACCCCGCGACCGGGTGATCGATCGGTATCCAGAAGTCACGGCCACGCAACTGAGGGATTTCATCGATCCGATCAGCCGGTATCACCACAGTCGAGGGGACCCCATGCTTGTGCAATGTCCTCGCCGCATCGTCGGCACTTCTCGTACGAGACCATTCAGTCAATCCCCGGTCGATGACGTCTGCGTTCCGCCGCCTCCCGGCAACGGTGGCGAAATCAGAGGCCTGGGCCCAAGTCGGAGAGTCGATGGCAGAAACCAACCAATGCCAATGTGCGTCTTCAAGAACTGACAGGGCGACCCACGAGTCCGTGCCTTCACAGCGGTAGACACCCTGTGGCGATCCCTCAGGTCCATGATTCCCGTCGCGCACCAATTCGCGCTCGTAAGCCGACCATTCGATCACCACTTCAGCGGCGATATTGGCGGAGGTCTCCACGAGGGGCACCTCCACCAACTGACCCTCACCCGTTCGATCTCGATGTTCCAATGCCATCAACAGAGCCACGATCGCGTGCATGCCGCCGATCGGATCACAGGCACCTCTGGGGATGAGCGGAGGTCCGTCGGCATGGCCGGTAATCCATGCCATACCCGTGATCTGCTCCATGGTCTGCGCGAACCCTCCTCTGTCCCGCCACGGGCCCGTCGCTCCAAATGCCGACATACGAACCATCACGATGTCCGGACGAACTTCCGCAAGTTGTGGGTACCCCAGGCCAAACTGCTCCATCACCCGGGGCGTGAAGTTTTCGATCACGACGTCCGCTCCGGCGATAAGTCGCAGAGCCAGGTCGCGTCCCTCGGGGGTGTCAAGGGCCAAGGTGACTCCCCGTTTGTTCGCGTTACATGAGCCGAATATCGCAGACTTCTCGTACCACTGCGGATCCGACGGCGGTGCGCTCGAACTGAAACGAATGGGATCCGGTCGCCCCATCGACTCGACTTTGATCACATCAGCACCAAGGGCAGCCAGTAATGCCGCAGCGTAGGGACCAGCCCAGAAGGCGGAGAAGTCGATGACGCGTAAGCCGGCGAAGGGAAGGGGGCGCGCAGCAACGAAAGCCGATTCGGCTGTGGAGGCATCGCGGCCGGCAGAGGGTACCGACGTGATGTCCTCCGTGTGCTCCCCAATTTCCGGCGACGCCCCGAGCGGTCGTACTTCATTGCGTGAGAATCGAAAGGGGGGCCGGGGGGCAAGGAACCGGCCGTTGGGCGGTCGTACGTACACCTCCATTGAGCGAAACGGCTCTATCTCGGGAATCCTTGCGCCTCCCGTTACCGGAGCGGCCGGAACTCGAAATTTTGCCGACTCCTCGAGCAACTCGTCGACTCGATGTCGTGACGTAAACGCCTCGATCATCCCTTCTGCTTCGGCGCGGTGGGCCTGCCGGTAAGAGAGCAATGACCACTCGCCCTCGGCGCGCTCATACTGTTCGGCCATGACGGCGAATGCCTGCCATTGCGCGTTCGTGACGGTGCAGAATCCGATCCACCCATCGCTGGCCCGCTCCACGCTCGGGATCTCCACCGAGCGCGTGTAGGGCTTGGCGGCTTCGCCCTGGATGTGCCGCATCAGGGAGGCATACCCCACGAGGGAGACCGCCATTGACTCGAGCCTGGAGACATCGACATGCTCGCCGATGCCGCATTCCCGCGCTCGCCGCCAGGCAACGAGGGCACCAACCGCCGCGTAGACGCCGGTGGCCCATTCCCCGAGGCGTCCCCCGGCGACGAGAGGGAACCGATCGGGGTGCCCCCGCCCGTGCACAGAGCCGGAGAGGGACTGCAAGAGAAGCTCGCTGAAGACGCTGTCATCGTGACTCACACCCCGACCCAGATCGGAGATAGACACGAGGACCGCTTGCCGTCGTTGCGCTCGAACCTGCGCAGGCCCAAGACCGAAGGCTTCGATCTGACCGGCGGGGAAGCTCTCGAGCACGACATCGGATTGACGAATGAGATCGCGCACGAGAGCCAGCCCTTCCGCCGTTGCCATATCGGCCACGACGCTCCGCTTCGACGCGTTGAGCCATTCGAAGAGGGCGCCTGTTCCGGGTGGTTCATCACCTAATCCCGACGCCCACCATCTCCGGAGCGGGTCACCCGCAGGAGCCTCCACCTTGATCGCATCGGCGCCCCCGTCGACGAGCAACTTGGCGCAGTACGCGCCCGCGATACCGCTGGACAGGTCGAGCAGGCGAAGCCCCTCGAGCGGCATGGCCATCTCAGGCTTCACCGATTCCGGCAGATCCCCGGCTACGACGTCTGGTAGTCACGACCGGAACGCGGGCAAGGCGTCGCTGGCGAAGCTCTCGAGCACATCCATTTCGATCGGCGCACGAACCGCGATGTTGACCCAGTCGGCCCCCCTCGCTTGATACTCGTGCACGCGATCGATGACTTCGGGTGGTCGTCCGGCGAGGAAGGCGTTCTGCACGGGCCCGGTCTCAGGACCGAAGCGCTTCACCAGGAAGTCCTCCCGATCTTTCGCATCGATATCCCCGATCAGGCCAAGATTTACCCCGGTGACAATTTTCTTGGATCCGGCACTGGCCCGTACGATCTCAAGGGCCTTACTGAACGCCTCCGGCGAAAAGTAGCTCCCATTCCACCCGTCACCGTGGGTGCCGGCGAGGGCAAGTGCGCGTGGTCCTGAAGCACCGATCCAGATGGGGGGCAGCTTCTGGATCGGCTTGGGATCGCACCGCGCCTCCTTGAGCGTGTAGAACTCTCCCTCGAAGTCCACCGTGCTCTCGGTCCACAGCGCCCGTACGATTGTTGCCGCCTCGGCCAGGCGACGCAGCCGCACTGCCGGAGCCTCAAAGGGCAGGCCGTACGCCTCGTACTCGACCCTGTCCCAGCCCGCACCCAAACCCATCTCGAGCCGACCATCCGAGCGGTGATCGATGGTCGCACCCGCTTTGGCCAGAAGCGTCGGATGCCGGTAACCCGTCGAGTACACGAGGCTACCCACCCTGACTCGGGTCGTTTCGAGAGCCAAGGCAGCGTGACTGGTCAACGCTTCAAAACACTCTCCATCGAAAGGAGGGGCGGCGGAATAGAAGTGATCCCACACGCTGATCCACTCAAATCCCAGCTCTTCGAACCTCTTCCATGCGCTGCGCATGTCGGTCATCGTGAGGTTCTGCGGTCCCAGGTGGACACCGAATCTCATGGTTGACTTTCTTTCCGTTTCACGAGGAGATCTTCGCTTGGCATGGGTTTCTCCTTGGCCATCCGCTCGGCGCGCACCGCCGCACCTTTCCTGCATCGTCGCGTGCAAGCCCCGACCCGAGCACTGGAGGCTCATGAGGTGGCAACTACATTAAGATAGCAACCATTTTCCTAAGACGGGAAAATGTATAGGATGGCAAGGGATGCCGAGTGCGGGCAGGGCTGCCGGCGCACGGTGGACCCGATAGGGGGGCTCGGCGGGGAGGACCGTCCCACGCTCACGAGGACGGACGCACTGCAGTCCGGTTGATGTCCGGTCCTGAACGTGGACACCAGATATGAGCATCGCTACTCGCCGGCATGGAACTCTTGGAAAGACATCCATAGACGGCATATACGGAAGAGCTGCAGGTTCCCAATAGGAGGTAGGCATCGGATGCTTGACCTGTTGATCCGCAATGGAACGGTGGTGGACGGGACTGGAGCTCCATCTCGGCGGGCTGATGTGGGCGTCCGTGACGGCCGGGTCGTCGGCATCGGGGAAATAGACGAACCGGCGGCACGAACGGTCGACGCCGACGGACTCATCGTCGCGCCGGGATTCATCGATCTGCACACCCACTACGACGCACAGCTGTTCTGGGATCCGACTGCCAGCCCATCCCCCCTTCACGGCGTGACCACCGTCATGGGTGGTAATTGCGGATTCTCTTTGGCCCCGACGGACCCCGACCACACCGGCTACCTGACACGGATGATGTCCAAGGTCGAAGGAATGCCGCGCAACGCCCTGGAAGAGGGACTGGATTGGAACTGGCGGTCGTTCGGAGAATACCTGGACCGGCTCGAGGGCGGCATAGGCGTCAACGCCGGCTTTCTCGTAGGCCATTCCGCCTTGCGCCGGGGCGTCATGGGAGACGCCGCCGTCAGTGACGAAGCCAGCCCCGAACAGGTGGCGGCCATGGCCAGGAACCTCCACGCTGCGCTCGAGCAGGGGGGTCTCGGATTCTCGACATCTACGGTGAGTACGCACCATGACGGCGAGCTGCAACCGGTGCCTTCGCGCTCCGCCGTTCGATCGGAGTTCGAGGTATTGGCCACCGCAGTGGCAGATCATCCTGGCACGAGCATTGAGATGATCCTGCAGGGGTGCTTGAGCGGGTTCAGCGCCGAAGAAGAGAACCTGATGGCGACCCTTTCGAGACTCGCCAATCGGCCTCTCAATTGGAATGTGCTCGGACTCTCTTCAACGTCGCCCGAGCGGATCGCACAGCAATTACACGCTTCCGATGTGGCCGCCGCCAACGGAGGAACCGTGGTGGCGCTCAGCATCATCCACAACATGCCTGTGTTCATCTCGTTCGACAGCGGCGTACTGCTCTCGGGATTGCCCGGATGGCGCGAGCTGTTCGCTCTTCCTGTGGCCGAGCGAATCGCCAGCCTGTCGGCTCCCGAGGTCCGTCGACGGTTGGAGGCAAGCGCCGCTTCGGAGGAGGCCGGCAACTTGCGATCTCGCGTGGCGAACTGGTCCGAAATGACCATCCAACAGAGTTATTCGCCACAGACGGCCCCGTACGAAGGTCGGATGATGAACGATGTTGCGCGCGAGAGAGGGCAGAGCCCGTTCGACGCGCTCCTCGACATCGTCGTGGCCGACGACCTCAAGACCGGCTTGATGCCCCCGACCCCCGAATCCGATGCGGACTGGCAGGCCGGAGTCGAATTGTGGAACGACAACCGAGTCGTTGTCGGGGGTTCCGATGCCGGCGCGCACCTCGACATGACGTGCGGCGCGGTGTATTCAACGGGACTCCTCGAAGGGGCGGTCCGAAAACGGGGTCTCATCGGCTGGGAGAAAGCAATCGCGCTCCTCACCGACCGGCCGGCTCGACTGTACGGCCTGCGCGAACGAGGGAAACTGGCGCCGGGTTATTGGGCCGATATTGTGATCTTCGATCCCGACACGGTCGCGCCAGGTGCGGTCCGGATGCGAAAGGACATGCCGGGAGGTGCCAGCCGTTTGTACGCCGATTCGATCGGGATGGAGAAGGTGTTTGTCAACGGTCACGAGATCGTGGCTAACGGCGGGTTCACGGGGGAACTCCCCGGACAGCTTCTACGTTCCGGCAGGGACACGAGGACCGTGACGGCTGGAACCGAATGGTGGCGAGACTGAGGCCATTCGCCCGCGGGGAACCTGCACAACCTCTGATGTATGAACAGACAAAGGAGCACCAATGACTGCAACCATCCCGGACATCAACGACAGCCGATCCGCGATCGAAGGCATCAAAGTCATTGATACAGATACACACCTGACAGAACCCGCAGATCTCTGGACCTCAAGGGCCCCGAAGGCATTCAAGGATCGAGTTCCCCGTGTTGTCATGCGCAAAGGGACGTACAACCTCGCTTCCGGGGAAGCTCTCGGCGATGATGGGGAGAGTCCGGTCTGGGTGGTCGACGACTCCTTGATACTCGGACCCGCGGGCGGCTATGGGGTGGTCAATGCCGCGAATGAAAAGGTCCGAGGGATTGATTTCATGGACTGGTCGATCAACGACATCTCCCCTGCCGCCAGTTTTCTCGAGCCACGACTGGCCGCCATGGACGCGACCGGCATTTGGGGCCAAATCGTCTATCCCAACCTCGCCGGCTTCGGCGGACAGGCCTTCAGTTCGATCGAGGACCTCCAACTCCGGAATCTCTGCGCCACGCTCTACAACGATGCCATGGCCGAGATCCAAGAGCAGTCCGGCGGACGGATCATGGGAATGGGTCTTCTACCCTGGTGGGACGTCCCCTCAGCTATTGCCGAAGTCGAGCGAATTCACACGCTCGGGTTGAAGGGCGTCAATACGAACGCAGATCCGCAGGATCAGGGATTGCCGGATTTAGGCGATCCTTGCTGGGAGCCACTGTGGGAGGCCTGCAGTTCCCTCGACCTGCCCGTCAACTTCCACATCGGAGCGAGCCTTACCCAAGCATCCTGGTACGGCAAGGCCTCTTGGCCTTCGCTCGACAATGAGCGGAAATTGGCCCTCGGCTCGACGTTGCTCTACCTCAACAATGCGCGCGTCATTGGGAACCTCATCTTCTCAGGCGTTCTCGAGCGGCATCCCACCTTGAAAATCGTCTCGTCCGAGAGCGGGGTCGGTTGGATTCCCTTTGCCCTTGATGCCTTGGACTACCAGGTTACGGAGACCGCACCAAATGCGCTCGCCGCGTTATCCATGAATCCTTCGGAATACTTCCGCCGGCAGATCTTTGCCTGCTTCTGGTTCGAGGGCGAAGGCCTTCTCGATAGCGTGCGACGGCTGGGTTTTGACAATTGTATGTTCGAGACCGACTTTCCCCACCCGACCTGCTTGTTTCCGGACCCACTCACGAGAATGGCGGGTGTCCTCGAAGAGGTCGACTACGGATTGCGGGAGAAGCTTCTGAGCGGCAACGCTGCGCGCGTCTACAACATCGACGTTCCCACCTGAACGGTGGCAGCGAATTTCAGGGAAGGCAGACCGCAGGCAGGGGCCAGCGAAAGAGTCGAGCGGCGTTTTCGTGCGTGAGCATTCGAAGTTCGCCCTCAGGAATGTGGCCCCACGCATCACGAATAACCTTCTGCGTATCCGGCCACGTCGAGTCGCCGTGCGGGTAATCCACCTCGACCATGATGTGGTCAATGCCAATACGCTCGCGCGTGTCGATCGTCGAGGGATCATCGAGCGTGCAAAAGTAGAAATTGCGGCGTAGTACATCCGCGGGTGTCAGACCCCCGGCGTCGAAATGGCGCCCGTACCCTGACCGGGTCACAATATTGTCCAGACGATCGAGCAGCATTGCCACCCAGCCGATACCCCCCTCGCTCATTGCAATCTTCACGTCGGGAAACCGAACCGGCAAACCGGACCACAGCCACTCGGCGCAGGCACCGAGCGACAGCTGCCCGAACAGGGTCGCCCCCAACCCAATCATTGTTCCTCCTGGGGGAATATCAGGAAGATCCGCTTGGCCCGAGGAACCCACATGGAGGCTGATCACCGTCTCCGTTTCCTCACATGCGGCAATGATGGGGTCCCAGAAATCGGCGAAGAGATGCGGAAGTCCGATCCGTTGCGGTCGTTCTGGCAATGTGACGGATCGAAAGCCTCTCTCTGCATTACGACGGATCTCAGCTGCCCCGAGTTCCGGGTCGGTCAGGAAGGTAATCCCGCACGGAATAATCCGATCGGGATACGGCTGCCACCATTCATCGAACAACCAATCGTTCCACGCCCGGGTAACCGCCAATCCGAGCTCAGAGTCTCTTGCTCCCGAAAACACCCTCCCGGCAAACCCGGCGATCTGCGACGGAAAGTTGAGGGATGCCCACACACCATTGATGTCCATGTCTTTGATGCGTGCGTCGATGTCGTAACAGCCCGGGCGCATGTCCTCGAAACGTGTGGGTTCGACGGAGACACTTTCCGGACGTCGCCCCGCGACAGCGTTCATGCCAACTTGTGTGTAGAGCCCTCCATCGAACTCCCACAACTGATGTCCCTCGGCATCCTCAACCACTCGCGGTTGATACGGGGAGAATCGAGCTGGCAGGCGACCCTCGAACATGTCGGGGGGCTCGACAAGGTGATCATCAACCGAAATGATGGTGACCTCGACAGGCCTCGGTTCCGGGTCGGGCAACAGCTGGTCGGATCGCTTCTCCACGGCCACCTCAACCACCCCCATATTGCACAGGCCCCTGGTCATCTTCGGCTGTTCCCAGCGGGCAACGACGTACGTTCACTGTAGCTGGGATTATGCCGAAACCGGGGCCTTCCAAAGGAGTCCGTCGTGAATCGCGTCGGATATCAACCCGCCCGGAACACCCCAATCCAACAACGCCGACGCAGTGTGCTCTCCAGGCCGACAGGCTCGCCGAGGAGCTGGGCACGGCGTGCGTGTAAACCGCGGAGCGGGCACCGGTTGCGGAACACCCCCGACCTCTACGAACGAACGCCGATCAAGACTGTGGGGGTGGTCGGGACTCTCTAGCGGGTCGAGGACGGGTGAAAAGCAGGCATCAAATGCCGCAAAGTGTCGCTCCCATTCGTCTCGGGTTCGGCCCTTGATGGTCTCCGCGATGCGCGTGCGAAGGCCAGGCCACAGCGCGCGGTCGTCTTGTCGCGAGACATCGACGTCATCGAAGCCAAGTCCCTCCAGCATCTGTTGGTAGAAGAGGGGCTCCATCGCGCCGAAAGCAATCTGGCGCCGGTCGGCAGTTTCGTAGACCCGGTAGTAGGGCGCGCCACCGTCGATGATGCCCTCCCCTCGCTCGCCCCACGCTCCAGTCTTGAAGTAGGGAAGATTGGGGCCCATCAAGAGAGCCGCACCCTCTACCATCGCGGCGTCGACCGTCTGGCCGAGACCCGTCTCGCCGCGACTCACGAGCGCAGCCACGATACCGAGGGCCAGCAACATCCCGCCACCGCCAAAATCTCCGACAAGGTTCAAAGGGGGTGACGGCGGAGTATCCCCGGGGCCCAACCCTCCGAGAACTCCGGAAATAGCCAGGTAATTGATGTCGTGTCCCGCCAGCTGTGCGAGCGGGCCGTCCTCTCCCCAACCGGTCATACGGCCGTAGATCAGGCGTGGATTTCGCTGATGAACGGCGTCGGGCCCGATACCAAGGCGATCCACAACGCCCGGGCGAAAACCCTCGATCAGGACGTCTGCCCGATCAACGAGCTCCATGACAAGCTCAACTGCGCCAGAATGTTTCAAGTCGATGGCGACGGATCGCCGGCTCCGATGCAGGACCTCGTTGCCGATGATCTCGTCCGTGAGAGGACCGATCTCGTTCGGACGGTCGAGCCTGATGACGTCAGCCCCCAGGTCGGCGAGCAGCATTGCACAAAATGGACCCGGTCCGATCGATCCAATCTCAACGACTCGAATTCCCTCGAGCGGGCCCCGACGCTCTTTCGTGGCTGACACGGACGAAGCTTAACTTCAGCCCATGTAGCTCGAGCGGAACGGGGCTAATGTCCCGAGAATGGAGCCGTACGTTCTCTCGACCCTACGAGTTCTCGATCTTTCAGAGGGAATCGCCGGGGCATATTGCACGAAACTTCTTGCCGACGCCGGTGCCGATTGCGTCAAAGTCGAGATCCCTCACGGGGACCCCCTTCGCACGTGGTCGGCCACCGGCACGGAGACCGGAGCTCTCGGCGGAGCGCTCTTCCGTTACCTCCACACCTCCAAGAAGAGCGTCACGGCTGACGTGCAATCGCCGGAGGATCGGCAATTCATCCTCGAGCTCGCGTCCCGCGCCGATGTCGTGGTCGCCTCAGCACTTCCGGGGACCCTGGAGGCGCTGGGGCTCGGGTACGAAGACATCGCACAGAGAAACCCCGCCGTCATCGACGTATCGATCACACCGTATGGATACGGCGGGCCGTGGAGCCGGAGGCCGGCGAACGAATTCACCCTCCAGGCGGAGTGCGGCTCCACGGGTTCTCGCGCCCTGCCGGAGAATCCCCCGCTTTCGACGGGCGGTCGGGTGGGCGAATGGATCGCCGGCTCCTTCGCCGCGGTCGCCGCTCTTGCCCTCATCCGGCGTGCACGTCAGACCGGGCGGGGTGAATTCGTCGATGTCTCCATACTCGAATGCATGTCGGTCTCCTTCAATGTCTATGAGTCCCTGCACGCGCAACTCAGCGATGATCCCGACGCCTTCGCCGCTGCCTTCGAGCGCACCAACGAACTACCCGCTATCGAGCCGACATCGGATGGGTGGGTCGGCCTCACGACAGTGACGGGGGACCAATGGAAGAGCATAAGTACCCTCATGGGTCGCGCCGACCTGGCAGATGACCCGGGTCTGGCCAACATCCTCACGCGATGGAAGCGGAGAACCGAAGTCGCGGGCGTCATTAGCGACTGGACCAGGAAGCACACCGCTGACGAGATACTCGCCCTCGCAGCAGAGAACCGCATACCCGCGGCGCCACTCGGGGACGGTGCGACCATTCCCACCTTCGATCACGTGCGGGAACGGGGCATCTTTGTCGACCACCCCGGTGGCGACTTCGTCCAGCCGCGTTCCCCCTACAAGATCACGGGAGTTACAGCCCGTCCCTTCGAACCATCGCCAGCGCTCGGATCAACGTCACCTCTCGAGTCCCTGGAAGATTGGCCTCCACGCGCTGAGCAATCCGATCCGAGGGCGGCGAACACCACAGGACCACTCGCCGGACTTCGTGTGATCGATTTCAGCGCGCTCTGGGCCGGGCCGCTCGTCGGATGTATCTTTGCCGCGCTCGGAGCTGACGTGATCCGGGTAGAAAGTGGGAGTCGGCCCGATCCGATTCGCTTGGCGGCCACCACGCGGACAGCTCCCGCCGACAACTGGTGGGAGTACAGCTGGCTCTACCACGGAGCGAACGCCGGCAAGCGGGGGGTCGCCATCGATCTGCGGCAGGAGTCGGGACTTGCCCTGGCGTGGCAACTCATCGAAGGCGCTGACGTCATTGTGGAGAACTTCACCCCAAAGGTATTCGACTCCTTCGGGGTGACCGCTGAAGAGATCGCCCGCAGGAATCCCCGAGCCATTTACCTTCGAATGCCGGCATTCGGGCTCGACGGCCCATGGCGCGAGAGGGGTGGGTTCACGCAGACGATGGAGCAACTCTGCGGGTTTGCCGCGGTCACCGGCTTCGTTGACGGCGCTCCCACCATGCCGCGGGCGCCCTGTGACCCCCTCGGTGGCTTACACGCCTGCTTCGCCGCGCTCGTTGCGCTGGCCCAACGCGAACGGTCGGGCTCGGGCTCACTGGTCGAAGCCCCGCTCATAGAGGCGGCACTGAACGTCGCCGCCGAGGTGGTCGTTGAACAGGGAGCAACCGGACTCCCCGTCCCGCGCTGCGGCAATCGCAGTCCCGTGGTGGCACCTCAGGGCGTCTACGAATGCGCTGATGGACAGTGGCTCGCCATCAGCGTCGAGTCGACTGCACACTGGCACGCGTTGCGTACGTGGTTGGGCAGTCCCGAGTGGGCAGCCGATCCGGCGCTCGACGAGGTGGCTCGACGACGCGAGATGCACGACCAGATCGACATCGCCCTGCACCACGTCGCCCAGGCGATGTCGGCGACCGCCGCCCGCGATGAACTGATCACGGCCGGCGTGCCGGTGGGTGTCGTCATCACACCCCCCTACATCGATCGGCACGAGCAGCTGCTGGCGAGAGGATTCTTCGAGAAACTCGACCATGCGGTCGCAGGACCTCTCATGTACCCAGGTCTTCCTTTCAAACTCACCACCAAGCTCGACGGTTGGTTTGCACGTGCGGCACCGACATTCGCCCAACACAATCACGAAGTTCTGATGGACGAACTTGGATGTTCGCCGACGCACATGGCTGCGTTGCTCTCGACCGGAGCGGTCAGCGATCGACCCGGAATAGCTCAGGCCTGAGGCAACGGACCGTTCTACTCGACCTCGCAATGGCTGACTCGTTGGTCAGGAGAGCATCCCGTCCTCGATGAGGTACTGGTGCTGGATATAGCTACGCCCGGCGATCACACTTCCTCCATCTATGGTCAGGATCGAGCCGGTGATGTAGCTGGCCTGAGGGCTGGCCAGATAGAGGGCGGCGTCAGCAACCTCCTCAGCCGTACCTGCCCTTCCCAGTGGGGCAAATGACTTGACCCGGCTCTGGAATGGCGCCGCCTCAATGACGAATTTCGACAGCTCGGTAAGGATGAATCCCGGAGCGATCTCGTTCACGGTGATCTGGTGTTCTGCCAATGAGAGGGCCATCGCTTGAGAAAGAAGGCGCATGGCTGCTTTGGAGACGGCGTAGTGAGCGAAGTCTTGGTAGGGAATCTCACCATCGACCGATCCGATGTTGATAATTCGCCCTTCAATGTTCCTTTCGACCATGTGTCTGCCCACCAGCTGCGAGCAGATGAACGGAGACCCAAGATTGACTCTCAGCATGTCATTCCACGCGTCCTCGGGAATATCGAGAAACCGCCAAAAGCCGTTGAAGATGCCGACATTGTTCACGTGGATATCGACCTGCCCGAATGCATCGAGGGTCTGCGCGAGTGCGGATGCTGCTTCTGACCGGTCCGCGACGTCGGCGCGAATGGCGATGCATGTCCCGCCAGCACCTTCAATTTTGGCAACCATGTTCGCCGAAGCTTCTTCATTTATGTCCCACACCGCCACTCGGGCTCCCTCGGCGGCGAACTTTTGCGCGATTGCGCCACCGATTCCCAGTGCCCCCCCGGTGACTACAGCCACTTTGTCGTCTAGCACGGCCATTCGATCCAACCCCCTTTGCTCGTATGTTGCCCTGTGCGGGGCAACATTTCCTGGAACTACCTGCTACGAACCACAATCTCTTGCACGCGATGCACTCTCGTCACGGATCGCCACCCTATGACACGTCGTGTGACGTGTTCTTTTGGAGGAGGGTGGTCAGCTCACTTGCTGCACGCTTGCTCCGCAGACCAAATGCTTCGATGGGGTCAAAGGGTTGGCTCCCAACCGGGTCGGCGATGCGACGCCGCGCCTTTTCGATGGCCGGTGCGAGACGAACCGAACGCCGCTTCTCGGCTTCTTCGTCCCGCTCGATGAACTCCGGGAGGATCGTCGTGCCGAAGAGCTCCAGAGCCTCACAGATGTCCTCGTGCCGGTTGCGGCCGGCCTGAGGGAGCAACACGACCTGATCCACTCCGGCGTCCTCGTAGATCTTGTAACGCTCGCGCAGGTCGGCGGGATTGCTGAAGGGTGTGGCATCGCCGTAGCCGGTGTCGCCCTCGTCACCTGACTCGATGAACTTCTTCCAGATGTCGTCGATGCCCGGGACGTGCCTTCCGTTGCCGTAGTAGTACGCCAGGGCGAAACCAAAGAAGTCTTGTCCACCCTTGAATCGTTGCCGGGCCACCGCAGGATCCTCGTGGCACCCGAACCCCGTGACCATGGCAATGCGGGGATTCACCTCCTGGCCGATGGGCTGGCACTCCTCTTCAAATGTTCGGTGATAGTCCTCGACCCATCCTTTGGCCTCCAACGGGTTCACGAAGCTGAACGTCAGTGCGCCGATGCCCTGTTCTGCCGCGCGGAGGATGGTGGCCCGCTTCGAGCAGGCCGTCCACAGCGGCGGATGCGGTTTTTGGGCGGGCTTGGGCACGATGTTGCGGGCAGGCATGGAGAAGAACTCGCCCGAGTACCCCGGGTAGGGAGTTGTGCACAGCATCTTTGCCACTTCCCGGGTGGCCTCATCCGCCATCGCCTCTTTGTCGTGCGGATCGAACTCGAACCCGAGAATCTCCGCGGCGGAGCTCGACGAGCCAACACCCCATTCGACGCGGCCGTGGCTGATCAGATCGAGCGTGGCCAGAGCCTCGGCCACCCGGGCCGGATGGTTGTACTTCGGTGGCATGAGCCTGATGCCATGACCGATGCGGATGTTCGTCGTCAACGCAGCGGCGGCCGCCAGAAACACTTCTGGTGCAGAAGAGTGGGCGTATTCCTCCAAGAAGTGGTGCTCGGTCGCCCACATGTACTGGATGCCCAATTTGTCCGCTAGGACCGCTTGCTCGAGCGCCTCGTCAAAGGCACGCTGTTCGGAGGTCTCATCCCACGGCCGCGGAAGCTGGATTTCGAAAAATACCCCGAACCTCATGGTTGCTCGACGTCCTATCGCTCGTGCACCACGGCGTCATCCCGTGCCACCGATCCCTCGACGTGCTCCCGCCGCCCCAGACAAGTGATCTTTTACATCATTATACTGAGAGCACCTGAAACACGTCAAGGCACGGGAGGGTACGTGCGCGCACGCAGGGTGAGGCTCCTCGACCCGGTTACGCCGTCAGGATCCCCCGGATCGGCGCCGCAGTTTGCGATTGTCCCAGCTCACCGTGTGCGGATCGGGGTCGACCCGGAGGACCGCTGACGCGGTGTCGTAGTGCCTGATCGTGGCGGCGGGGACCTCGTCGACCGGGATGCCGAAGCCCTTGTACTTCTCCGAGATGAGGCCGAAGACGCGGTCTCGCTCGTCTCCCTCGGGCAGGACGTGGGCGTGACCGGTGAGCACGACCGCCCGCAACTCGCCCCACGAGACGCCGGCTTCAGCGGTGAAACACACGCGTGGATCGCGCCGCACATGCGCCACCTTCCGTGTCCGCGCCGGAGTCCGCACGTAGATGCGATGGTCGGCGGTGACGAACCAGACGGGTAGCGCGAGGGGCCAACCGTCGGCGCGCAGCGTCGTCAGAATTCCCGTGTGGGTGTCATCGAGGAAATCCCATAGCTCGTCCTCATCGAACGTCACGCCCACGTCAGTGCACCGTCGAGAAGGATGTCGGCACGAGGAAGCGGTCATCCCAGTCGGTCCTGATCTCTCGACCGAGCGTCTGCCAGATCTCGAAGTCCGTGTCGGCCACCCACGCCTCCTCTTTCCCGAATGGATTTACGTTCTCCCATTCCTCTCCCTGCCCCCAGATACAGATGGCCCTCGTGTTCTTCCAAGGTGACCAGTACAGGCCGACGATCGATCGGCCCGCCGGCTCGGCCACACGGCGGAACCACATCTCTTCGCACAGGCGCAGGTACTCCGCCTGGCGTGCCGGCTGCACCTGGATCATCTCGTGCGAGCACAGCTTCGCCCGCAGATTCCGCTCTTTGATCTGTGCAACGGTCGGCGTGAGCTCGGAAGGAAAGCACAAGAGACTCTCGCTCGACTCGATCCACTCCCCCACCCCGTCGAACCACTGGCCGAGGTCGGCGCGCGTTCCCTCGAACCGCTGACGCACGACGTCGACATAATGACCAAAGTCGTCGAGTTCCCATACGGATACCGTCTCCGGGGTCGTGCCCAGTCCGGGCGCAACCTGCCAATAACCGACCTGTCGCATGCCGTAGCTTTCCGCAATGGGCAGAAAATCTCGCTCGACCGCCTCGAGCAGCGCGCCCATTCTCGTTGGCCTCACACGGTGAACTTCATGCCAATAGAGCACTCAACGACCCCTTTCAACTGCGTTCCTCGAGGATGCGCGGATCACGTGGCAGTCCCAGCACGCGCTCTGCCAGAACATTGAGCTGGATCTCATCCGTACCCCCGCCCAAGCGGACCCCGGGCGCGCAGAGGATGAAATCGGTCCACATCGCATCCACCCCCCCACTCGCAACCACACGCGGGCCCAGCATCTTTCCGGCCACGGTAGACGCTCTCTGGAGGTTGCGGCTGCGGAACAGTTTGTTGATCGAACCCGCCGGGCCCGGTGCGGCCTGCGAGCGCTGGCTCGTAAGCTCGGCAATGCGCACACGGCCGTAGAGGTCAGCCAGCTCCTGACGGACCAGGGAGTCGTCGACCAGACCCAAACGGGGCACAAGTTCGAGCATCCGGTCGAGCGCATGGCCGGCGGGATCCTTCGCACCCTTGCCGACCCCCGCCCTCTCACTCATCAACGTGGTGCGGACCACCGCCCAACCCTCACCAACGTCACCCAACCGATAGGTGTCCGGAACGCGCACGCCGTCGAGCACCACGTGGTTGAAGGATGCGTGACCGTTCATTTGCCGTAACGGTCGAACCTCGACCCCGGGCGCATGCATGTCAACCAGGAACATCGTGAGACCGACATGGGGATCTTCGGCCGCCGCGGTCCGGGCAATGCACAACCCGAGGTCACTGAACTGTGCCTTTGACGTCCACACCTTTTCGCCGACCAGTTCCCACGTTCCTTCGCGGAGCGTGGCCGAAGATCTCACCGCAGAGAGATCCGAACCGGCATCTGGCTCCGAGAACAGCTGGCACCCGATGAGATCGCCTCGATGCAGAGCGGGCAATACCGTCCGTCGAAGGTGTTCGCTGCCGTGACCCAAAATGGCGGCAGAGAGCATCTTGATCCCGACGTTGAGGGGCGTGACGTCAGGGACGTCGTATGCCGACTCTCGTTCCACGTAGAGGCGCTCGAACTCCGGCGGGAGCTCCCTCCCGCCATATCGTCGTGGTCCCGTGATCCATCCGAGATCGGCATCGAACCTCAGGGCTTGCCACGCCGCAGCGGCAACCACTGCCGCGGCCGCGTCCGGTTCTGGCCGGCGCTCGAGGCCGTGCACTTCAATGACGTCCGACTCATCAGCCCTTGACCCGACCCCGACCTCAGGCCGAGGCAACGTGCGAGAAAGGAACTGGTCGACTTCCTGGGCGAACGCGTGAAGATCGGTCTGGCCAAGGGTCCCCGTCACCACTCCGACCGGGCCATGGGCTCCGTGCATCGAATGGGATTCGACATACGAGCCCTTCGGGTAATCTCCATCTTCATAATCCTATATCTGAAGGGCGAGGGATGAAATTAGACGTGGCGGCGCGGGGGATGCTCCGAGATGCCGGGCGCGAAGCGCGTCGTCTCGAAGAGGCCGGCTATGACGGGATCTGGGCCGCCGAGACCAGCCATGACCCATTCTTGACGGTGACGCTGGCGGCAGCGGCCACCGAGAGGGCCGACGTCGGAACGGGCATCGCGGTCGCCTTCGCACGCAACCCGATGAGCCTCGCCACTCTGGGCCACGACCTGCAGGTGCTGTCCGAGGGCCGCTTCATCCTCGGGCTTGGCTCCCAGGTACAGGCCCACGTCGAACGCCGTTTCTCCATGTCGTGGTCGAAGCCGGCCGCGCGCATGAGGGAAATGGTGGATGCCATTCACGCCATCTGGGCCTGCTGGAACGAAGGTAGACCGCTCTCGTTCGAAGGTGAGTTCTACCGCCATACGCTCATGCCTCCGTTCTTCAATCCCGGACCCAGCCCCTTCGGCCCGCCGCGCGTGTTCCTGGCCGGCGTGGGGCCCCGGATGATCGAGGTGGCGGGAGAGTTGGCGGACGGGTTCCTCTGTCACGGGTTCACGACGGCGTCGTATCTCTCGGCGTCGGTGCTGCCGGCGCTCGAGAGGGGCCTCGCCCGCAGGAACCGCACGCGATCGGACATCGAGGTCACCGCCCCCGGCTTCATCGTCACCGGCCGCGACGAGGAAGAGCTGGCCCGATCGGCGGCAGGCGTTCGCCGCCAGCTCGCCTTTTACGGCTCGACGCCGGCCTACCGTCCCGTGCTCGAACATCATGGATGGGGCGACCTCCAGGGCGAACTCCACGAGCTGGCCCGCCAGGGAAAATGGGACGAAATGGGCAATCTGATCGAACCGCAGGTGCTCGAAGCATTTGCCGTGGTCGGCCCTCCGGGTGCCATCGCAGGTCTGGTGGCTGCGCGCTACGGCGACGCCGTGGACCGCATCAATGCCTACTCACCCTTTGAGGCCGACGACGACCTCTGGTCCGAAGTGCGGGCCGGCTTTCACGAACTGACCACGTCGGATCGGGCCCGGTGAAGACCCAACCACCGCTCTTCGAGATCTCCCACCGGCGCGCCGGAGACCTGGCGGTCGAAGACGGCGTCACCCGCCGGACATGGGGCGACCTCGAGGACCGCACGCGCGCCATCGCCCACGGGCTGGCTGAGCAGGTGCCAGGGGAAGGGAGTCACATCGCACTCGTCGCCACCAACCGGGTCGAGTTCATGGAGGTTGCTCTCGGCTGCCTGCGGGCTGGGCTGGTCTACACCCCCCTCAAGACCAGTTGGACCCCGACGGAGATCGCCAGCGTGCTCAGCGATGCCTCGACGCGCCTGATCGTCACCGATGTCCCCGCGGCGCGACAGGCCGGGCGCGACGCTGGTCTCCCCGTCATCGACCTCGACCAGGACTTCGACGCATGGGTCGAGGCCCAATCGCTGGCGCCGCTGCCCTATGCGTTGGCTGGACGCAAGATCACCTACACATCAGGCACGACCGGACGCCCCAAGGGTGTGGTCTCGAGCTACTTGGGCCGGCGCCCGTTTGCGGATTCGTTCATCGCAAGCGCAGGAATGGCCGAACTGACCGGTTTGCCGGGCCACGGCGTGCATCTCTTCGTCTCACACCTCTTTCATGGCGCCCCGCTGACCTTCGGCCTCGGCGCACTGGCACGAGGAGCGACGATCCGCATCGTCCCGCGCTGGAATCCCGAGACCGCGCTGGCGATGCTCTCCGACGGGGTGACGTCGACATCGATGGTGCCCACCATGTTCCGTCAACTGCTGCAACTGCCCGACGAGCTCCGCTCCGCCTTTCACGCGCCAGAGCTCGTCAACGTCCTCCATGGCGGCGAGCCATGCCCGGTGCCGGTGAAGCAGGCCATGCTCGAATGGTGGGGTCCCCGACTCACGGAGTACTACGGATTCTCCGAGGGTGGCATGACGATCGCCACCAGCAAGGAGTGGCTGGAGCGACCTGGAACGGTCGGGAAAGCCAGGGACAATCAGCGCCTCCTCATCCTTGACGGAGAGGGGACAGAGGTTGCACCGGGTGTCGACGGGACGATCTACGTGGCCACTGCCGACGGCGTCACGTTCTCCTATTTGAACGACGAGGCGAAGACGGCGGCCGCCCATCGGGGTTCGGCCTTCACGGTGGGAGATGTCGGTCACGTCGACGACGATGGCTACCTCTTCATCACCGGGAGAGGGTCTGACGTCATCGTCTCCGCCGGGGTCAACATCTACCCGGTCGAGGTCGAATCGGTCTTGAGCGGCACCGATGGGTTGACCGACCTCGCCATCGTCGGTGCACCCGACGACATCCGAGGGGAACAGGTCGCCGCCGTCATCGTGACGCCCGACGCCGGCACGAGCGCCGTGATTGCGGTCGAGCTGGCGCGTGCGGCCACCGACAGGCTGGCCGGGTACAAGCGACCGCGGATCTACCTCCACGCCGCAGCCTTGCCGCGCGACCCCACCGGGAAGCTGCTCCGGAACGCCCTGCGTGACCAGGTTTCGGAGTGGTGCCGCGTGCCGTCCGCCAGTTCATTGCTGCTGATCGATCCTGCCGCACCAGAGCAAGTAGCCCCCTAGGTCGCCGACGAGGCGACCGCACCAACGCACAAAAGGAAGACCAAGTGACCGGAATACTCGAGGGAAAGTCGATCGCCGTGACGGGCGCCGGGCGCGGCATCGGCCGGGCCGTGGCGCTGCAATGTGCAGCCGAAGGCGCAAACGTGGTCGTCGCCGACTTCGGCGTCGGCATGCATGGCGAGGAGCCGACAAGCGAGGTCGCCGACACCGTGGTGGAGGAAATTCGAGAGGGTGGCCGTAACGCCATCGCCATCGCCGACTCCGTCACCGAGATGGCAGCGGGCGAACGGATCGTGCAGAGTGCGATCGACACCTGGGGGCGCATCGACGGGGTCGTGTGCGTCGCGGGCATTCTTCGCGAGCGGATGCTCTTCAACATGTCGGAGGACGACTGGGACGCCGTGATTGCCACGCACCTCAAAGGGACCTTCACCCTCTTCCGCGCCGCGTCCACGGTCATGCGGGCACAGAAGAGTGGGTCGCTCGTCGGGTTCACCTCCGCCGCCTTCCAGGCCAGTGTGGCCCAGGCCAACTATTCGGCCGCCAAGGGGGGCATCGTTTCGTTGGTACGCAGCGCCGCCGCCGGACTGAACCGCTATGGCGTCAGGGCCAATGCCGTGGCCCCGATCGCCCGCACGCGCATGATGGCGGAGGTGCCGATGGAACTGCCTGAGACGGGAGAGCCCGAAGACGTTGCCCCCATGGTCACCTACCTCCTCTCCGACCTGGCGACGCACATCACCGGACAGATCTACACGGTCGTGGGAGGGAAGATCGCCGTGTGGAACCAGCCCCACGAGGTGCGGGCCATGTACA
>ODAK010000372.1_pt1 | contig 51456 bp, 46 predicted proteins | sample 1539591 | NCBI WGS metagenome assembly ODAK01 (sample SAMEA3539303, study PRJEB22396) | soil metagenome | biome: tundra; feature: field; material: soil | place: USA | collected 2010-05 | depth 0.15 m
GCCAGCCCGACGCAGCTGCGCGCCTTCATGAAACGAGACCCCCGGGACCTGCTCGCCGAGTTCCGCAAGCTCGCCCCGCAGCGGCGGCCGATCGTGCTGCAGCGCTGGAGCGTCCGGCGGGTGGGCCTGGCGGCGGGGATGCTGGCTATCTTCGCCGTGCCCGCCGTTTTCGGCGTCGGCTTGCTGCTGCCGGCCAGCAACCCGACTGTGCACGCACCCGGCTGCGGCACCGGCCATGAGATGATTCTGGCGGCCCAGGCGGTGCCCTCGGCGGCGTTCCTGCCCTGCATCGCCGCGCTCCCGTCGGGCTGGACCGCGGCCGGCGCCGAGGTCGCCAGCGGGCGGGCCACCTTCGGGCTGGACCCGGACCAAGCCGGGCCGACGGCGGGCCTGATCCTCACGCTGGGTGGTGATGGCACCGTCAATGAGGTGACGATCACCCTGACCGCCGCCTGCGACACCTCGGGCACCCGGCAGGTCCCCTCCGGCCAGCCGGGCACGCGCCTGTTCGAGCGCCCGGCGAGCCTGGTCCCGCAGTACTCCGATGTCCGCTACTACACCTTCCCCGGCGGCTGCGCGACCTACCAGCTCCGGTTCGCGCGAGGTGCGTCCCCGGTCCTGGCCGCCGCTGCCGGCAGCGCGCTAGCGTTCATGCCGCGGTCGGCGCTGGTCGGCTACGTCCGGCGCACCGAGGGCCTGGCCTTGTGCGGGCGGGGTGCCGGATGCCCGGGATGACCCGGGCGGCCACGGCCCGGCCGGAGGAGGAGGCGCTTCTGGCCAGCCCCCGGCGGGCCGCCATCCTCACCGCCGGGGTGGCGGCGCTGACGGCCGTGGTGTTCGCCCTGGTCGCCGGCCACGGCACGCTGGCGCGCGTCCAGCGGCTGGACGACGGGTGGCTGCGGCTGATGATCTCCGGCCGGGCGCCGGCGCTGACGGCGGTCGCCAAGGTCTTCAACGTCCTCGGGCTGGTGTACGTCACGCTGCCGGCGCGGATCGCCGTGGCCGGGTTCCTTGCGCTGCGGCGCCGGTGGTGGCATCTGGCCGCCTTCACCGCAGCGGTGGTGGTATCGGAGGTCCTGATCGGCTCGCTGAAAGGACTCTACGACCGGGCCAGGCCGCCCGGGTCGCTGGTCGCGACGAGCGGCGCGTCGTTCCCGTCGGGACACGCCGTCGCCGCGTCGGTCACCGTCCTGGCGGCGGTCATCGCGCTGGTTCCCGCCGGGCGGCGGCGCGCCCTGTGGGGCGCGGCCGCGGTGGCGTTCTCGATCCTGATGGGGCTGTCCCGCGCCTACCTGGCTGCCCACTGGCTGTCCGACGCCACGGCCGGGATCCTCCTCGGCACCTCCTGCGCCCTGCTGGCCGCCCTGGTGACCGGGCTGCTCCAGCAGCGGCAGCACCGGCGGCGGCCTGCCGGGACGCAGCGCCCGGCTGGCGTCCCCCCGCCGGACCGCGCCGAACGGGCACGGAGACCGGCATGAACCCGGACCAGGCCCATCAGGGCGGAAAGACCCATCCCGGCGACAATCTGACGGCCATCGGTGAGCCGCCCGGCGGCGCGGAACCGGTCACGCAGCATACCGGGCGGTTGCTGCCGGCCTCCCGGTACCGTCATCCGGGCGACGTCATCCGCCTCATCGTCAGCGCGGTGGTGCTGACCGGGACGCTCGCGGCAGTCGCGGTGGCGCACCGGCGGCTGCTCAGTCCCGCCGCGCCGGCCGTGACCTGGCCCGGATCCGGCCCGGCCGGGCGGCTGCTGACCGGCCTGCTGCAGGTGGCCTTCGTCGTCGCGGCCGCCGGGATCGCCGCCGCCGCGCTGCGGCGCCGCCGGTTCCGGCTGCTGGCCGGCCTGACGGCAGGCGCCGCCGCGGCCGGCGCCGCGCTGGCAGGCATCTTGTACCTGGCCGGCGACCAGCACCCGCACGCGGTAACGGTGACTGCCGGGCACGGCTCGTGGCTGGCCAGCGCGGCGTTCCCCGGCCCGGCCCTGCTCGCCGCCGCGGCAGCAGTCACCGTAGCAGCGGCGCCGTGGCTGAGCCGTCCCTGGCGGCGGACAGCATGGATCACGCTGGCCGCCGCGGCCGCGGCCCGGCTGATCACCGGCACCGTCCTGCCGGCCGAACTGATACTCGCGTTCGCCGCCGGGGTGACCGTCGGCGCCGGCGTGCTGGTGGCCTTCGGCGTGCCCGACCGGCGGATCGGACCCGGCGGGATCGCGGCAGCGCTGCGCTCCGCCGGGCTGCATGTCACCTCCGTCGACCCGGCCGGCGTCGAGGCGAAGGGCTCCCGGCCGTTCGTGGCCGTCACCGGCGACGGGCGGCGGCTGTTCATCAAGGCCCTCGGCTCCGATCAGCGTGACGCCGACCTGCTGTACCGGGCCTACCGGTACGCCCGGCTGCGCAACGTCGGCGACACCTGGCCCGCGGCCTCGGTCATCCGGGCGGTCGAGCACCAGGCCCTCATCGGCGTGATGGCCGAGCGGGCCGGTGTCCGCGTCCCCCGCGTCGACCAGGTGATCAAGGCCGGCGGCGGGACCGCGCTGCTGGTCATGGACCGGGTGGACGGCAGCTCCCTCGGCCAGCTCCCGGCGCAGCGGATCAGCGACGGCCTCCTCCAGCGGCTATGGGCCGAAGTCGACCGGCTGCACCGCGCCGGGATCGCCCACCGGTCCCTGCGAGCGGCCAACGTGATGGTCGACGGTGACATGCTGCCCTGGCTGACCGACTTCAGCTTCTCCGAGCTGGCCGCCACCCAGCGGCAAAAAGACCTTGACCTCGCCGAACTGCTAGCCTCGCTGGCCACCCTGGCCGGCCCGGACCGGGCGGTGTCCAGCGCGGCTGCGGTCATCGGCACCCAGGCACTGGCGGCCGCGGTGCCGTTGCTGCAGCCGCTGGCCCTGTCGGCCGCCACCCGGCACGCCATCGCCCGCCACGACGGCCTGCTGAAGGCGACCAGGTCCGCCGCTGCCGCGGCCAGCGGGCTGAGCGGGCAGCCGCTGGCCCCCCTCCAGCGGGTCCGGCCCCGTACCCTGCTGGCCATCGCCGCCGCCGCCGGCGCCTTCTACTTCATCCTGCCGCAGCTCGCGCAGGTGAGCAGCAGCTGGCACGCCCTGCAGGCCGTGCGCTGGGCCTGGCTGCCGGTCATCATCGCCGCCTCCGCCCTGACCTACCTGGCCAGCGCCGCCGCGCTGATCGGCGCCGTGCCCGGCCCGGTACCGTTCTGGCCCGCCACCTTGACCCAGGCCGCGTCATCGTTCGTCAACCGGGTCTCCCCCGCCAACGTCGGCGGCATGGCCCTGAACGCCAGGTTCCTGCAGAAAAACGGCGTCCCCCCCAGCGCCGGCGTCGCCGCCGTCGGCGTCAACGCCCTGATGGGAGCCGTCGCCCACCTGATCCTGCTCGTCATCTTCTTCACCCTGGCCGGCCACCGGCTGGCACAAGCCTTCAAGCTGCCGCCGGCCAGCAAGCTGCTGCTGCTCCTCGCCATCGCGGCCGGGCTCACCGGAATCGTCCTGGCCACCCGCCGCGGCAGGCGGCTCGCCACCACCCGGCTGCTGCCCGGCCTGCGGACCGCCGCCGCCAGCCTGCGGACCGTGGCCGCCAGCCCAGCCAAACTGACCCTGCTGGCCGGCGGCTCCGCGCTGATCACCCTGGCCTACATCGGCGGCCTCGCAGCCTCCGTGCAGGCATTCGGCGGCGGAGCCGGGATCACCGAGATCGGCGCCGTCTACCTCGGCGCCGCGCTCATCGCCGCCGCCTCCCCCACCCCCGGCGGCCTCGGCGCCATCGAAGCCGCCCTCGTCGCCGGCCTGACCGGCATCGGCCTCCCCCCCGGGCCCGCCGTATCAGCCGTCCTCACCTACCGGCTCGCCACCTACTGGCTGCCCGTCCTACCCGGATGGATCTGCTTGCGGATCCTGCAAAAGCGAGACTACGTATGACGCCCGGCCGGCAAGAGACCTGCCATCATGAGCGCGCTCACCGTCCCGGGATGCGGGCGCAGAGACGGCAGTGAATCCCCGCCGCACGCACTCGCCGCGGAAAGCGAAGTGCCCGGGCTGCGGCGCGCTGCGCCTGTCCTGCGTAACCGGGTCAGCCGGGCTGCTCGTTTCGGGTCGGCTGGGCGGCCGCGCACCTAGTCGGCGCTGTGCACGCCCGCGAGGACTTAGGCGCCACCACCGCGATCACTGTACGTTGCCGGGATCACCGGCCCAGCCCGCACCGGATGACCGGCTTGACCCGATGCGCTGCAACAGCAGCGAGCAGATCCAGTACACGCTCTGGGCGCCGGCCGCGCGAGAACGATCGGCCCCAGACCGGCGCGACGTTGGCCAGCGCAGCACGCCACCGCGCCTGGGCCTGGGCCTGGGCCTGGGCCTGGCCAAAGCGTCCGGCCGCCGGTCGCAGTGCCGCGCCGCCCGGCCACAAGTCCGCGTACCCGGGACCTTGGTCCCTGGCGTGTACTCCCCCGTGCCGCGATGTACTGTGGTGACGAGAAGGGCCCGAGACAGACGCGGAGCAACGGACCACATCCGCGCACCGCGCAATCGAAATCCGCGAAAACCGGAGCCAGGCCCTTCTCGTCTTTCGGCTGGACTAAGCACCGTCATGGAACAGGCACGACGGACGTCACGGATGCCGTGCCGGTTCAACGCAGACCTGATCGCGGCCCTCTGCTCGCTCATGCACCTGCGCACCTTGGCGATCTCAGCGAGCGGCACACGGCGCGGCTCGCCAGGCTTTGATTCCGGAGACGGCGGATCTCAGCGGATGAGCACCGTGAGCGAGCGCTGTGGCCAGGTGAGCGCCACGGCCACGCCGGCGGGTCCGATCCCGCGCGGCCCCATGCCAGGCCGGTGCAGGACTGGCCAGCACGGCGTCGGGCAGTTCGGTCATCTCGCGCTGCGTGCTGAGCAGGTTCGTCATCGACGGCGGCGAGCAACGGGCGCTGGCACAGCAGGTGCAGCCTTGCCTCCCCGGACAGCAGGCGTTTCGCCGGCACTGAAGATCGTGCCCGCGGGGGCGGTGGCGGGTGCCCACGCTGGCCAACCGCATGGAGGCGAAGCCAGTGGTGTGGCACGGGCACCCGCCCCCGCCTGGCGCAGTGACCGCGGTCAGCGGCGCGGCCATGCTGGTGACCGCGCCGGCCTACAGGCTCAAGGCAACGATTCAGTGACCGGCAGCCCCTAAACCCTCTCGCGCCGGCGACCCGCAGTCCCGTTCAACGGAAGCCACGGCCGGGCTCATTCGGCCTGCCGTCGACGAACAGATTGTGCGGCTCAGTGCGCCAGCCATCCACGGCCAGCACCACGGTCAAGTGACGGTCAGACGATCATGGAGCCCGTTGAGATGGACCTGGAAACTGCCTTTTACCTGGTCTTTCGGGTTGAGCAACGGGGATTCGAAACCCCAGGCCTTTTACATGCCATGCCTGCCGATTCCGTCTGGCCACGTCGCGCTGCGTCGGATTCCGGCTGGTCAATCAGGCAGAACTGTCTGGCTGTATCTGGATCAGCCTGGTGCCGTCTGAGCCGGCTGTCACTTGGCTAGTCACTCAATCTCACGGCCTTACGAGGACCGCCGAGGGCCTTGAACTGCCTATCACACTGATCAGGACTGCAGGGTCCGTCACCGGGGCAGCGCTTAGCGCACGGTGACAGCTCCGGGGCGTGCGCTCGGCGCGAGCACAGAGTCAATTCCTCATGGGCTGAAGAGCGATGATGGCAATGGCCCGGTCGGCTGGGCAGGAAGTCGGCCTGTCGGCGACGCGTTCTGTACTTTGCGTTGCGATGTCTGGTACAGAGGTGGTATGGCAGATGCGACGGTGAGGCTAGCGGACGCAATCGCGGCTTTGCGTGAGGAGTTGCTGGACGCGATGGGGCAGGGGAAGGACACGGCGATCCGGTTCCGGCTAGCGCCCGTTGAGCTGTCGTTGCAGGTCACGGTCACCAAGGAGGCTGGGGGCAAGATTGGCTGGCATGTGCTCGGGCTCGGTGGGTCGTATTCCTCGGCGACGACGCAGACGCTGGCGCTGCGACTTGAGCCGGAATGGCGGAAAGTCGACGGCTCTTATACGAGCGACTTCACTATCGCCGACCAGGGCGCGCAGCCGCCCCGTTTCGGGCCACGGACCGGGCAGGCGGGCTCATAGGCACTCGAAATACGAAACTGTGAGCCGACAGGGTGGTGGACATGGCGGGGAACTGGGGCGGCATCCCGTCTGACCAGGTCGTGGCGGTGGTTGCCGACCTCGATACCGGGCTGGTGCAGATCGGCTCCGGTTATCTGGTTACTGAGCGCCAGGTACTGACCGCGCGGCATTGCACGGCGGACAAGAGCACTGGCCGGCCGCCCCGGTCGCTTCGGGTGGTCCGGCGCTCCGACGGGGCAGAAGCGCCTGCTACGGTGATTGCCGCTGCATCGGACGTGGCCGTGCTCGCGGTCGGCGATGGCCTCGGGTGGGCAGGGGTGACCCCGTTGGAACCGCCCAGGTTCGGGCGGGTGGACCGCAGCCGCGCCGGGGAATTGCGTGATTGCGAGGCGGTGGGCTTCCCGCTGTGGCAGCTCGACCCCATGGACCAGCAGCGCAACGCTGCTGAGTTGCACGGCACGATCAGGGTGACCGAGGGTGCCGAGTCCGGGCTGCTGGTGATGCGGGACCCGCTGCTGAACGATGTCACCGCCCCGGGCCCCGCAGCCGCCGGTCGGGCGGACGGGTCGCCGTGGGGCGGCCTGTCGGGCGCGCTGGTCTTCCACCACGGTGTCGCCCTGGGCGTGGTCATCGAGCACCACCCCCGGCAAGGCCGTTCGGCCATCACGATTATGCCGGTCGAGCGGTTCGCGGCAGTTCCCGCCGGTGGTGACCCGGACAGCATGCCGGTGGCCGCAGCGCTGGGGCTTCCCCCCGCAGCCAGGCTGCCGCAGGCCGGGGCCGGCGTGGCGGACGTCCTTCCGGCATTGCCTGGGCACCGGCACGAGTCTGCCTACCGGTCGACGGTGAGGGAGATCCACATCCGGAACGGCCCGCTAAGGGGGAGGGAACGCGAACTCGACGAGTTGGCCGCCTTCGCCCAAGGGCACGAGGGATATCGGTGGCTGGTGGGCAAACCATTTGCCGGTAAGACGGCGCTGCTGGCCGAGTTCGTAACGACAAGGCTCCCAGGTCAGGTCGACGTCGTCTCGTACTTCCTTTCCAGGCGGGAAGGAGATGCTGACAGCAACAAGTTTCTGGCCGAGGTGGTTCCTCAACTGGCGGGGATACGCGGTGTGGGAGCCCCTGATGCGAATCGCCACCAGTTCAACTCGCTCTGGCAACAGGCAGCGCAAAACGCGGTTACCCGGGACCGGCACCTCTTGCTTGTGGTAGATGGGCTCGACGAGGACCTTACCCCGAAGGGATCCCCCAGCGTCGCGGCGCTCCTGCCGTCCGCTGTGGCCGGGCTCCATGATCCAACCTGGCGCCGGGCCCATGTGCTGGTGTCGAGCCGCCTTGATTTTACATTGCCGCAGGACATTCTGCCCGGTCATCCGCTCCGGGCAGCAGCGCGGACCCTCGAACCATATGCTCAGTCTTCCGCATATGCTGCCCTCGCCGAGCGGGAAATCGATAGCCTCAAGGCAATAGAGCCCGACGCACGGCCATTTCTCGCAGCCCTGGCCGCGGCCGCGGGCCCTCTCTCCATCGAGGATCTCCAGGAACTGACCGGCCTGTCCCACGAGCGGCTGGATGCACTTGCGCAGAAGGCGCATCGCAGCCTTCAGGTAATTGGCCCTGCGACCGCCCCGCGATATTACTTCGGCCACGACTCACTTCTTGACAAAGCACGAGCCGACGCAGACCTGCGCGTTCTGGACTACCGCGAGCTTATCCACGGCTGGGCCGACAGCTGGCGGCGCCGCAGATGGCAGCACGACCAGGAAGCCAGGGTCGACGTGCCGCGATATCTTCTCGATGCCTACCTGGGCACCCTGAATGACGAACCGCAGCGGCTCGCGGCATTGGCGAGCGACGTGGGCTGGGTGACCTCGGCCATCGAGCAGACCGCCATCGACCTGGTTCTCGCCAACCTGCGGACTTGCGTGGCCGCGGTCCCGGACTCCGATGGACCGGCCGCGATGCTTGCCACCATCCGTGGCCAGGCCCCGCATCTGCGTTCACAGCCCGTTCTCGAACCTGGCCATGTGCTACGACAGCTCTGCCTGCAAGCGGAGGAACTCCAGGAGACGAGCCTGGCTAGCGCTTTTCGCGAGCGCCTCTCTGCTTACCCGGGCCTGGTTCCCCAATGGACCAGCCGCAGGTCCGACCGGGCTCTGGTCGCCGAGGTCAACGGTCAGGCCGGCTGGGTCAATGCCGTCGCAGTGGCACGAGGCGGGCGCGTTGTCTGCGGGGCAGATGACGGCTGGATCTCGATCTGGGATCCGGAGGCGCCGGCCACCGGATCGGTCAGGCTGGGTCGTCACGACGGCCCGGTGCGCGCGCTCGCTGTTCACCGGGACGGGCGCGTGGTCAGCGGCGGGCACGACCATCGCATTCGAGTGTGGGATCCCGCATCGCTGGGTGCTGCGCCGGTCGAACTGGGGCGTCACGACGGCGCCGTGCGTGCCCTCGCCATCCACGAGAACGGCTGGGTGATCAGCGGCGGAGATGATGCACGGGTGCTCGTGTGGGATGAGCACGCGCTGGCGGCGAGCCCGATGGAGCTGGGCCGTCACGCTGGGGTAGTTCGCAGCGTGGCGGTGGCGCCGGACGGCCGGGTCGTGAGCGGGGGAGATGACCATCGGGTCCGCCTCTGGGACCTCGCCGCTCCTGGCGACATAGCCGCCCAGACGAACCGCCTCGGGGGGCGGATCATGACCGTAGCGGTCGCACCTGACCTATCGGTCGTGCTGGCCGGCACGGACTCTGTGCTGTATCGCTGGTATCACCAGTTCAGCAATGCCCCAGTGGATTCCGGTCTCGCACCGATCAGATCCGGTAGCCTGCCGGCAGAATTCGGCAGCCATCACGGCGTTGTGCGCGCGGTTTCTATCGTGAGTGACGGAATGGCGGTCAGTGGCGGCGACGACGGCCGCATCCTGATGTGGCAATGGCGGAATCGCCGGGTCCGTCAGGTCGAGCTGGGACGTCATGACGGTCCGGTCCGCGCCGTCGCCGTATCGTCGGATGATCGGCTGGTCAGCGGGGGGCAAGACCAGCGTGTGCGGGTCTGGGACCTGCGCGCGCCCCTGCACGCGGTGGCCGATTCCAGGATCCCGTCCGGGGCCGCATACGCCGTGTCCATCTCGCCGGACGGGAACGTGGTCAGCGGCGGATCCGACAAGAGGGTGTGGCTGTGGGATGCCGCTCAGCAGACCGGGCCGGTCGAACTCGGCCGTCACGACACCATCGTGGTGTCCGTCGCGGCCCTGGCGGACGGGCGGGTGGTGAGCGGCGAAGCGGATGGCCACCTGCGTCTCTGGGATCGCGCCCGCCCCGGCCAGGCCGCCTCGGTCCTAGGCCGTCATGACGGCGCCATCCTCGCGGCTGTCCCGGGCTGCCGGGTGATCAGCGGCGGCTACGACCGGCGAGTCTTGCTGTGGGATGCCGTCCGGAGAACCCGGCCGGTCGAACTCGGCCGCCATCACAGCCCCGTCGCGGCCGTCGCGGCCCTTATAGATGGACGCGTGGTCACTGGCGGAACCGCTGGCGACGTGCGGATCTGGGACCCGGACAGCCCTGGTGTCCCCGCCCCCGAAATGGAGCGCTACCAGGGACGCCTGAACGCCCTGGCCGCCCTGCCGGGCCGTGTGGTGGGTGGTGGCGATGACGGGCGCGTCTGGATCTGGGATCTGGTAAGTGGAAAGGTGGTCGCGAGTTTCAGCGGTCATGACTCGTGGCTGACGTCCCTCACCGCGTTGCCGAGTGGGCACCTGATCAGCAGCGGCACGGACGGGCGGCTCAGCGTGTGGGCGCCGGAAGGCCAGAACTTGCGTCTGCTGAGTGTCGTGGCCTGTTCTGTGCGAGCTCTGTCGGCAGGACAGACGCGCGAGGGCAACGGCTGCCTAGCCATCGCTCATGCTGACACGGGCGTGTCCTACTGGACTCTCAGCGTCCCTGAATAACAAAGTCGCCTGCCGGCGGCGCGCCTTGTGATGCGCCAGCAAAAGTGTCTGAGCAGGCCTTCATTCCGTGGACGGCTGGATAACGTCCACCGCCGCCGATTCCAGCACTGCCCAGACCAGCTCCCGATAGAGATGCTCACGTTGCTTTGCGTCGAGCAGACCGTCGTGCTGTATATTGAAGACGAGGTTCTGAGCCTTGCTCCGCCAGTCGCCGAGCTTATTAACCAGGAGCTCGTCGATCCTTTGCTCGTAGGGGTCCACGGCAGTACTCAGGCAAATCTTGACGTTCTCCTCGAACTCCTGAACGGTATCAGGGTCGGGTGCCAGTTCGGACAGCCACGAGTCACCCAGAGATTTCTGTTCCTGCCGTGACATTCCCCTAATTACATCGAAGTCCGCTGGCTCGTCGATGACGAGATAACCCATCATTTCGAGTATCCCGGCGTTGGACTTCTGGATTGCGTTGCCGATACCCTCAGTATCCACCTTCAGCCGGTAGCGCGGGATGAAGATAGCAGTCAGCTGGTTTGCTTCGATCGTCACGAGGATGTTCTGCGTGTGGTTCTTGATGACGATCTCATTACCATAGGACCGGTCTTCATCTTTGTTAAGGACGCGCCATTCCCTAGCCACCCTGTCGGCCACCTTCATGACGTCCTCATCTCCTCCCGCCCGCAGAGACCGGATGAGGAAAGCGGGGGTTTGCCAGGTGGCGGGCGCCCTGCGGACCTCGACGTCCTGGTAGGTGGCGAGGAGTTCCGATGTTTCGCCGACCGACGTCAGTGGCAGGTGGGCGATCCGGAAGAATTGGTAATGCTGATGGTAGATACTGTTCCCCGCCCAGTGATTGCATGCGCCAGAGATGTTCTCTGGAAGGGTATGCACGCCGTTATCGCGGCAGAATTCCGTGATGTCCCTGTTAATCACTCTGACAAGACGGATCAGGTCGCTGAACGAATAGGACTGCGGCTCCATATTCATGACCAGGTCGCTGATGTGCGGGAAGTCCCAGGCTAGAAAGTGGCACACTGCCCCGGGGTGCCCTACTGGCGCAAAAGTGAAGCCCAATTGATAATTCCGGACCGTCGCCTGCTCGTCCTCGTGCTGGCCTCGGGTGGGCGCATACGCTGAGTTGATCGTGGCCTGGCGCGGGCTCAGCGCCTGCACAGAGCAGTAATTACAGGCAAACCTGAACTTCAATGAACTAATGACGTAGTCCCATACCTCTTCGCGATCCAGCGCGGTTGGCAGCCGGATATTCTCCCGCTCCAGCGAGTGGTGGTCGACCCGGACATACACCTGCTTTCCGGACGACTCGATCCGCCGTTTGACGGACAGGTCCTTGAACTGAATCTGGCGATTGTCGATGTTGGCCCGGACCAGGACTCCTTGCTGGGCCAACGCCCGCAAGATCTCGGCAACGCTCTCCTCCGTGAGGTGCTTTGACTCCGGATTGAGGAAACTAAACGTGCCAACTAGGCCGTCCTCATGGTAAACGAACAATGCTGGGTCAGCGTTCGGATTCAGGATTCCATATTCGACGAGCTTATCGGTGCTGCGTCTGTACTGTCGCACCGGGACATGCACGAACATGTAAGGGCAACCCTCGTCAGACCCGATAATTTGCACCTTGGGCGCGTTCCTAACGTCGTGGTCCCGGTTCAAGGTGAGGGGAATGTGGCCGATCTGGAGACCATGCTGCCACGCGACAAGGATCGCAACCCCGATCCCGTGCTCAGCCACGATGTCCCGCAGCGCCTCGTTGGCCTCATTCATGTCAGTCATCTTTATCGCTGACTCGAACTTCCAGCGGATGGCCTCTTCGATGGATGACATCTGCGTCCTCCGCGTCCAGGGGTCCTCGTTTCGGCTAAAAATCTCGCCCGACACTCTCATCAACATAACGGTGCATCGTCATCCCGTCTCTGGCTTCCTGCCCGCCAAGATCCTCAACCATGATCAGAACCTGCACGCCTGGATCGGGCTGCTTGAGGCAGCCGCCATGGGCAACGACTCGTCTTCTCCGCGTATTCGCCCAGGTTGTGCCACAGGTGCCAGCGGCCGGCTACTTGGACCGCCTGGGGCGCTCCGGTGCGGGCGCCCTCGGCGTAGGCCCCGGCGCGGTCGCGGCAGATCACGCGGGCTCCCGGATGCGCCCTGAGCCAGTCCGCGACAGTGCCCGCCTCCCGGTCAGCCAGCACGCCGATCACCTTCCCCGTGGCGATACCGACCAGCACGGTCCCGTAGACGTGCCCCTTGCGCAAAGCGAGATCGCCCGTCCTGGGCAACCTCCGGCGCAGTCCTGATCTCCGGTTCCGACTGGGCCGCGACCAGGCCTTGTAGCGTGCTGCGGTGCACCGCGATGCCCGCCGCCGCCGCCAGGCGGGCGCCCGCCCGGCCCGCCAGAGCGCCATCCCGATCTGCGCCAGTAACCCCGCAGCGGCACGCTGCGCCGCCGGTACCGGGTCGTCAGGCCCGCCACCTGCCGGGCGAACGTCGTCTTCGGGCAGCCAGGATTGCCGCGGCACAACCGCCGCACGGCCAGGCGGATGACCACGGCCGGCTGCCCACCGGGCCATCCTGGATCCGGCCGACATAACCGCTGTGCACCCGCGATGACCACATGCCGCAGGCCCGGCACGCCGCCCCCGCCGAGCGGGACCGCGGCTGGACCTCCACGCTGTCAGCCGCGCACCTCACCTGCCCGGTGCACAGGCCATCCAGATGAGGGAGCAGCACGCCCGGCAAGGCGTCGGCAGGAACGCCAAAGGGCGGGATCGCGGAGATGGCACACTGAGGTGATCTTCAGTACCCCAGCGGCACGCACCAGCAAGATGACCAGAAGGCAGATGCATAGCCGTCGGCTTCGCCCTGCTACACAAACGCATCCTCCTGGCCAGCTAACCCCGCAGGCCATCACCTTCTGTGACCCGATCACCAGATCCGCGCCAGAGCCCGCAAGACGAATTACTATGCCGCCGGGTCTGGCGACCCGTTCAGAGCGATTCCGGCGCTGCCATCCCCCATCATCGACCAAAGCAATGGGGCCTCGGCGTTCTGAGACATCCGGGCCCGCGCCCGGCTACCGCTCCTGCTCGGTGGGCGCCGTGGCCGGGTAACGCGATCGCGTCAGCGATGTCCTCGGCTTCCATCCTTTGCCCGAACTGGTTCCGCATGCTGTCGAACACCTCGGGCCGGTTCTGACCGGCCAGCTCCGTCGCAGCAGCGCCCGGCTCGACCAGTGAGACGCGCACCTAGCGCTTGGCCAGGCTGCTGGCGCAGGGACTCGCTGAACGCGCCGACGCCGTGCTTGGTGAGGTTGCAGACGCCGCTGCCGCGTTTCCGGTCCACCTGGAGGAACACCGGGCCGTCGCGAGTGTCCAGCCGCCAGGCGTCGTGCTGATCGAGATCGTGCTCAGCGAACCACTGCAGCAGGATGACGAACTGCCTCCGATTCGTTTGCAGTCACGCCTTTATTCATGAGGTTCATGATCTCAGCCACTTGCGACGCTGGGACGCTGGCCGTGGCGGCAAGTGCCGGCCGGGGCCTGGCTGCTGTTCAGGGCACCCGCATTTCTGTTTCCGGCTGGTGTTTACAGGTGCGGGATGTCGGCGCGGCTAGGGCATGACCTTGTAGACGTCGACGGGTGTCTCTTGGGGCGGTGCCGGGAATCCGCCTTCGATACCCTGCTGCATCCGGGGCATAAGGATGCCGTCACGGAACCGCTCCCAGCTCTCCTTCGACTCGTGCACGGCCATGATCGTCCATCCACCGGGCGAGGAGCCGGCGGCGTGGAAGGTCTGACCGTCGGGCAAAAGACCCTCGCCCGGATGCACCGCCGCGATCGATGCCTCGTACTGCTCCCTGGTGCCGTCCGGAAAGAAATGCACCACCCCGTAAGCCATGATTGTCCCCTTCTCACGTCGCGTTTCGTGCTTGACCGAAGTTAGCCTCCGGGCGCGTCGGCTACGAGTCGTCCTGCAACGACTCGGCGAGCATCACAACCGTTTCTCGGCGGACCCCGTCAAATCTCATCGCATCGGCGACTACCTCGGACTCCATCACTTGCTGGAAGGCAGCCATGTCGGGGATTTCCACGATCAATCCGACCCGGTTGGTCTTCTCTGGGTCGACGAACGTACGCACCGCGATGCCCATAGGTCCGAATACCTCTTCACGGCGGGGTGAACCGAGCCAATGACCGACATCATCGACCTCGTGGAAAATGATAACAGTTGTCACTGTCGCCCCGGCTTTCTGCGGCCCCCTCAGGAGCTGAGCTCGATAGAGGACCGCGATTTCGACGCTTACAGTAAGTTCAGAGCCGACTCTCCCGCCATGGAATACAGGCGCAGCCCGGCGTATCCTGGCCATCACCAGAACCCGCCGCTGCTGGCGGCTCCTGGTGAAACATTCTGCCTGGCTGACCCAAGACCGCTGCGGAGATGAAACACTATCACGCTGTCCTGGTCCAATGCCTTGTTGCAGCACTGACTCGGCCGTGAAGGCTTGGGGACGAAGCCATGGCCTACTGGCCGGCCTCGCTTAGCGTGTCTCTCATGAGCGTAGTGTACTGCGTGGCATTTAAACCCGTCAGTATTGATGCCGGATTTTTCATTCTGCGCTCCTGTATGTAGGCTTCCCTGTGGGTTGTGCTGCTAGCCCGCATCCGCAGGAAACGTGCCGTCGGCAGCTGCTCAAGGCCCCTCAAGGCCTGATGAGACCGCCACCCGGCGACCGCGCAAGCCCAGCCGCTCGTGCCGCGCATGGTGTGTTCGATGGCATGCGGCGGCGGCTGGTTGCTGGCCGGGCCCGGCAAGGACGGCTTCGAATGGCGCGCTCGGGCCGGCGATGTCAGGGATCGATACGTAACGTCAGTACGAATGCCCCAGCTAACAGGACCGTCACATGGCCGGCCCTCAGTGCTGGACAGGTTCTCGCCCGGTTTGACGTTCGGCATTCGCCAGCGGCTGGCGGCACGGTCGAGCTGATCGTGCGCCGGCCGGCCGTCACTGAGCGGGAGGTGCTCGCGGAAGGCAGGCTCGATTCCGAGGCCGGCCTGGCTGGCGACACCTGGCGGGCGCGGCAGCACGCGCACCACCGACGGGTCGGCACATCCGGACATGCAGCTGACCGTGATGAACTCCCGTGCTGCCCCACTCGCCCGCGACCTTGACCGGCGCAGGCTGGCCGGTGATCAGCTCTACGTCGATCTCGGCCTCAGCCCCGCTAACCTGCCGCCCGGCACCCGGCTTGATGTGGGCTCGGCGGTCATCGAGGTTGCTGACCAGCCGCATCTTGGCTGTGCCAAGTTCGCCGCCCGGTTCGGTTCAAACGCGCTGCGGTTCGTCAACCCCCGAATCGGCCGCGAGCTGCGCCTGCGCGGCCTGAACGCCTGGGTCGTCCCTCTGGAACCGTCCGCCCCGGAAACGTGATCCGCAAGCTGCCCGCTGATCCACGCCGCTTCTTGCGTTCGTCCGATCCCTCGACCCGGTCGCCGACAGCGTTGTTAGGCTTCAAAGGACCGGGTTTCACCTTGGAGATGGGGCACCAGATGGCTGCTGCGGATGCGCGGGGCGAAGGTTTCCTGGTTGCTGTGCTCGGGATTGGCATTATGGGGTCGGCGATGGCCCGCAATCTGCTGTCTGCAGGGTTGCCTGTCGCCGTGTGGGACCGGTCGGCTTCGGCGGCTGCTCCGCTCGCCAGTGCAGGCGCGGTGGCGGCTGGGTCAGCGCGGGAGGCGGTCCGGGATGCGCGCGTGGTGATCACGATGCTGCCGACCGCTGACGTGGTGAATTCGGTGATCTTCGACGGCGGCGTCGCCGGCGCGTTCGCTCGGGGCTGCGTGTGGGCGCAGATGGGCACGATCGGCGTGGAGGCAACCATCGGGATTAGTGAGCGGCTGGGTGCGCTGCGGCCTGATGTCATGTTCCTGGACGCGCCGGTGTCAGGCAGCAAGGGTCCCGCTGAGAGCGGTCAGCTGCTGATCCTGGCGTCTGGGCCGGCCGCGGCGGCGGAGATGGCCGGCCCGGTGTTCGCGGCTATCGGCCGCAAGACTGTGTGGCTGGGCGACGCAGGCAAGGGCAGCCAGCTGAAGCTGGTCGTCAACGCCTACATGTCGATCCTGATCGAGGGCGTGGCCGAAGCGCTGGAGCTAGCAGATCGGCTGGGCATCGACCACCGGCAGCTGGCGGAGGCCATCGAAGGCGGCCCGCTGGACGCGCCGATCGCCGACGCGAAACTGCACAAGATGGACCAGGGCGATTTCGCTGCCGAGTTCCCGCTGGAGTGGGCGCTGAAAGACGTGGACCTCGCGATCAGCGTCGCTCAGGGCGACCCGCTGCCGCTGCTGGCAGCGTTGTCCCGCCAATGGCATGCCGCCGTCAACGCCGGGCACGGGCGCGAGGATGTCAGCGCCGCCCGCCTGGCACTCAGCCGCCAGTCCCGCCACGCAGGCGAAGAGGCGACTTGACCGGAGCACGGGTATATCCATGCTGGGACTCGCTGGCTGGATCGCTACCGAGAAAGCCTGACCGCATGACCTAAGGCCTCAAGCCGGCACCCGGCCACCGGCGATCAACCTTGCCGAGCACCGGGTCACGAGTACCAGGTGGCCGCCTGACAGCCCCACGCTGTTACCAGAAGACGCAGGTCATCGCCCCGGTCGTTGTATTCGAGCCCGACAGGCTGGGCGGGGACAGGACGTCCAGTGACGATGTCGGCGGCGGTGGGAAAGCACTCGACGCACGCGCCGAGCCCCGCGTAGCCGTCCGCTACAGCATGTCGGTCGAGGCCGCCGAACCCCATCATCGCGGCCTCAGTCCGCAGCTATCAGCACGGGAGAGATCGCCGACGGGCTGGCCGAGGCATGCGAGCATCACCTCGCGCGCGGGCTCAGCCACCAGGACGCCGCGCACGCCGCCGTCGCCGAGTTCGGTGACGCCAGACAACTGGCCGCCGAGTTCACCCGGCAGGCGGCGGGCCGGCGCACAGCCCGCATCATGCTGGCCAGCGGCCCTGCCATCGGCGCCTGCTGGGGCCGCACTGATCGTCACCCGCACGTGGACATGGCCCGTGCCGGCCGCCACCCGGCTCGCCTTCGGAGCAGCGCTGCTCCTGGCCATCGCCGCCCTTGCCAGCGCCGCGACCAGCCGGCACAGTCTCCGCCGCACCAGGCTGGCCGCCCCCGGCGGCATCACGCTCATCATCCTGGACCTGACCATGATCACCGCCGCGCTGCTGGCCGCGCCTGCCTTCACCTGGATCCTGGCCATCGCCATCACCGCGAGCCTGACCCGGGTGGGACTCACAGCGCGGCTTATCCCGCATGTCGCTCACTGACGGCGAAGTTCGCCGCAGGCGCGGCGTCGCGGGCGGCCTGGCATACGCCGCAGCGGATGGTGCGCGCTGGCGGCTCGACAGCGACGACGCGGTTGATCACTGCGGTCCGGGTCAGCCAGCTGGCCGTGACGTGCGCCTGGTCGTGGCACACGGCGGCGGCGCAGTCGGCGCACACGGCGACGGCACCGGCCGGCTGGCCGAGCGCTGCACAGTCGAAGCAGTTCACGGGGCTGCCTCCGCAGCGGGGTAGAAGCGGCGGCGGGCCCAGAGCGCGACGTAGACCAGCGCGACCATGACGGGCACCTCGATGAGCGGCCCGACGACACCGGCGAGCGCCTGCCCGCTGGTCACCCCGAACACGCCGATCGCGACCGCGATCGCCAGCTCGAAGTCGTTGCTGGCCGCGGAGAACGCCAATGCGACGGCGCGCGGGTAGGACAGGCGGAGCCGGCGGCTGATCGCGAACCCGCCGAACCACATGATCACGAAATAGCCGAGCAGCGGCAGCGCGATGCGCGCCACGTCGAGCGGCTGCGAAGTGATCTTCTTGCCCTGCAGGGCGAACAGGATGACGACCGTGAACAGCAGGCCGTACAGCGCGACCGGCCCGATCCTGGGCAGGAACCGGTTCTCATACCAGTCCCGGCCGCGGGCCCGCTCCCCGAGCGTGCGGGTCAGGTACCCGGCCACCAGCGGGATGCCGAGGAAGACCGCGACCGTGCCGGCGATCTCGGCGATGGACACGTGCAGGCTGGTGGTCTGCAGGCCGAGCCAGCCGGGCAGGACCTGCAGGTAGAAGAAGCCGAGCACGGCGTAGAGCAGGACCTGGAAGACCGCGTTCAGCGCGACCAGCACGGTCGCCATCTCCCGGTCACCGCACGCCAGGTCGGTCCAGATCAGCACCATCGCGATGCAGCGGGCCAGCCCGACCAGGATGACGCCGGTCCGGTACGCGGGCTGATCCGGGAGCAGCAGCCAGGCCAGCGCGAACATGACCGCCGGGCCGATCACCCAGTTGAGCACGAGGGATGCGGTCATCATCCGCCGGTCGGCGGTGATCCGCCGGATCTCGGTGTACCGGACCTTCGCCAGCACCGGGTACATCATCAACAGCAGCCCGAGCGCGATCGGCAGGCTGGTGCCATGGATCGCGACGCGGTTCAGCGCGCTGTTCAGGCCCGGGACCAGACGGCCCAGCAGCAGGCCCGCCACCATCGCCGCCCCGATCCACACCGGCAGGAACCGGTCCAGCCCGGACAGCCCGGCCATCACTGCGCGCTGGCTGCCGGGGCCTGCTGTCCCGGGCGTCCCGCCGGTCCTGGTCGCGGTCATCGCCGCACCTCCGCGCCGTCGCAGGCGCGCCCGCACCATCCGGTGGTGACATGCTCGCCGGGCAGCGGCACGCCCGCCCCGGCCGCCTGCGCCCACAGCGCCGCGAACCCGTCACCGTCGAGGCGGTAGTCCACCCAGCGGCCCCGCCGGGCCGCGGTCACCAGGCCCGCGTCGCGCAATACCCGAAGGTGGTAGGAGAGCAGGTTAGTCGCCACCGGCACCTGTGCCTGCAGGTCGCACACGCACCGGCCGCCACCGGCCAGCACCGCCACCAGACGTAGGCGCACCGGGTCGGCCAGCGCCGCCAGGCGGGCTGTCAGTTCAACCGGGGTCGAAGCAACAACCGTTGAAGTGTTCACACCTTGACGGTACGGCGGGCGGCACCCGCCGTGGCCGGGCCGTTCGTCACCTCCCCACCCATCGTCGGTCCCGAATCCGGTCCGCGCGGGCTGGAGCTTCTGGAGTCCGGCCGTTCCGTTCGGCCCAGCCGGTTCCGCCGCCACCTCGTGACTGAGGCCTACGCCAGGGAGAAGCTGATCTGGACACAACGTCTACGACGACGGCATCCGAGATCTGGCCATCACCACAACTTTGCATCCCATGCCATGTGCGCCGCGCACCCAGGTGAAGGCGGATGGTCATGCATGCTGGGTGGCCGGCTTGGCTGCCTGGATGATCGCGGAGTGGAGGCCGGCGCCGGCCCGGTGGGTGCTGGTGATGCTGATGGCGGTGAAACCGGCGGCTTGCATGAGGTCGCGGTATTGCGGCTGGGTCACGGTGCCGCTGATGCAGCCGGCCCGCTGCTCGGCGTCGGCTAGCTGCCGCGGGTTGGTGCCCTCGTCGGCGGTGACGTCGCTGATGCCCAGGCGCCCGCCGGGCCGCAGCACCCGGAAGGCTTCGGCGAGGACGCGTGCTTTGTCGGCGGATAGGTTGATGACGCAGTTGGAGACGATCACGTCGATCTGCTCGTCGGGCAGCGGGATGTCCTCGATGTGGCCGTGCAGGAAGCGGGCGTTGGTGACACCGGCTTGTGCTGCGTTGGCGCGGGCGAGGGCGAGCATGTCGGTGCTGGCGTCCAGGCCGTAGGCGGTGCCGGCCGGGCCGACTCTGCGCGCGGAGAGCAGGACGTCCAGTCCGCCGCCGGAGCCGAGATCCAGGACAGTCTCGCCGTCGCGCAGCTCCGCGACGGCGACCGGGTTGCCGCAGCCGAGGCTGGCGCGCAGCGCCGCATCGGGGACATCGGCGGTGTCTGGGTAGGCGACGGCGCCGAAGCATCCGCCGGTGAAGGCATCAGGGTCGCAGTCGAGGGGCGAGCCGCCGGCCAGCGCGGTCCGGGCCAGCCCGGAGTAGCGGTCAACGACGGCGGCCCGGATGTCGCCGGCGCCGGCGGTGTGGTCGTGGGTCATCGGGCTGCTCCTCGGGAGTCCGCTGTGCGGGCGGAGGACGGCTGGGCGGGGACCGGACGTCCCATGACGAGGTCGGCGGCGGCGATGGCCCGGTCGAGAGGCTGAGCAAGCTCCTTCATCGTTCATCGACGATAGCCGATGAACGTGCGGGAGCGGAAGATAGAAGATGTCGCCGTGGCGCCACGGTCTGCCGGGCACGCCGCTGCTTGGCCCGGTCCCGCGGGCCTTGTGCGCGCTCAGTCAGCGCGGTGGGTCGCCGATCAGGGCGCCGAGGCTGGCCAGCGCCTCGGTCCGGGCGCGGCAATAGACCCAGACGCCGCGCTTGTCGCGGTCCAGCAAGCCGCTGTCGTGCAGCACCTTGAGGTGATGGCTGATGGTCGGCCGGGACTTCTCGAACGCATCCGCCAGGCCGCAGACGCAGGCCTCACCCCCTGGATGCGAGGCGACCAGGGATGTCAGCCGCAGCCTGACGGGATCAGCCAGCGCCTTCAGCAGCGGCACGACCTGCTCGGCCTGCTCACGGGACAGCTGAGTCGACGCCGACATCAGCATCATCTGGCTGCCTACCGGCGTCAAGCTAACGCCGGGCGGCCCCGATCGCAGCCAGCGCCTCGTTCTGCTGCCTTATTTGCCACCCATGCGTCACTGCTGCCCCTCGCAACCCATCCATTCCCTCCCCCGCTTGGCATATCGTGCGACTGCTTGGTATAGTTAGCAGCAGAGAGAAAATTATGAGGAGGAGCCATGATCGACACACGTAAGGTCAGCAGGGATATCCAGGACAGGATCGCTGACCAGGTCCGCAAGAGCCAGGAGGGCATGAGCGGCGCGATCAGGGCGTGGATGGATGCTGCACAGTCCCTGCGGTCCCAGCTGCCAGAGATGCCGCAGGCACTGCAGCCCAAGATACCGGGCCGTGACGCGCTGGTTGCCAATGCCCACGACGTTGCCGAGCAGATCCGCGTTGCGCAGCGCCAGTGGTACGGCCAGGCCCGGGAGGCCTATGGCCCGCTGACCCACGAGCTCCGGAAGGCCCGGAAAGACTACGCAGCGCAGATCCGGCAGGCATACGCCCCGCTGAACGAGGAGCTCCGGAAGGCCCGGCTGGCCTATGCCGAGCAGGTCCGGCACGCATACGCGCCACTGACCGGCGAGCTCAAGAAGGCTTACGCCCCGCTGACCGGCGAACTGCGCAAGGTCGCTATGCCGCTGACCGACGAACTCCGGAAGGTCGCCATGCCGCTGACCGACCAGGTCCGCAAGGCCGCCGCACCACTGGCCGGCCAGGCCCGTAAGGTCGTCGCACCGCTGGCTGATGGCGCTGCTGAGGCTGCCCACGCTCACCCGCAGGCGAGTCAGGCGCCGGTCACCCCGGCCCACGCTGCGGCAGCTAAGACCGCGGCCGCCGCGAAGCGGACCCCTACCACCAAGAAGTGAGCCGCGCGGCTGCGGGCTCACTCATCCTGGCCCGCAGCCGCCGCAGTCGCCGTGCCTGCTCACTATGGTGAGCAGGCACGACCAATTCCGGGCGGATGGCCATGAAAGATCAATGGGACTCCCAGATGGAGGTGCTCGGCTCCTTCATCCGCAGCAGGCGCAAGCTCGCGAATCTGTCGTTGCGCCAGCTAGCCGAGCGGACCAGGCTGTCCAACCCCTACCTCAGCCAGATCGAGCGCGGATTGCACCAGCCGTCGGTCCGCGTCATCAGGCTGATCGCCGACGCGCTCAACGTTTCAGCGGAGACCCTGCTCATCCAGGCTGGCCTGCTGCAAGGTGACGGCTGGGGCGACCTCATCCAGGAGCCGAAGACAGCCGGGGTCAAGGCCGCCATCGAGGCCGAGGAACGGCTTTCCGACGAGCAGAAGGCTGCGCTGATCGCCGTCTACCGCAGCATGCTCAAGTCCGGTCAGCGGGCAGGTCCTGACGGGACACGCGGGGGCACAACATCATGAAATGACGATCATGCCCGGTGAATCCCGATTACGATACCTCTCCGTGACCAATCCCAGCCCGGAGCCAGTGCCGCTGCCCCGGCGTACCGGTCGTAACCTCCCGCCCGGGCGTCACCGCAGCCCGCACCGGCTCACCCTGCCCCCCGATGCCCCGGCGCTCGTGCTTGCCGTGCCGGGTCCGGCAACTGCCGCGAGCGTGGAGGTTGCCACCGAGATCGCGGCCGTGGCCAGGCTGTCCTGCCCCGGCGCCGATGTCCGGGTCGGCTTCCTGGAGGGATCCGCGCAGCGGCTGACCGACGCCCTGATCTTCGATGCAGTGGCCAGCTCCAGCTCAGCTCTGCGGGGGGTGGTTGTCCCGCTGCTGACGGGCCCGCAGCCAAGAATCGACGCGGCCCTTGATCAACTGGTCAGCCGGGGCGCCGGGCCCGTCATCCTGGCGGACGCACTTGGCCCGCATCCGCTGCTGGCCGCGGCGCTGCACGGCCGGCTCGCCGAAGCCGGGCTGGTCCGCGAGAGCCGGGCCCGCGGACTCAGCATCGTTCCCGCCGCCTGCGGCGTGGTGGTACTGGCCGACCGCGGTGACGCCGCCATCAATGCGGCTGGCGTCACGGCAGTGCTGCTTGCCGCCCGGCTCGCCGCACCGGCGGCTCCAGCCTCGCTCGGCGATCCGGGGAGCGTCGACGCCGCGTTCACCCGGCTGCTCGATGCGGGAGTCAGCCGGGCTGCGATCGCGCCATGCGTCATCGGCCCGGAGACGGACCCACGCGAGATTGAGGCCGTGTCGCAGGCCACCGGAGTACCCTGCTCGCGGCCGCTGGGCGCGCACCCCGCCATCGGCCAGCTGGTAGCTATGCGTTATGGCGCCGCGCTCGCCGGGCTGCGCCTGGCAGGTTCCCCGGGCTGAGCCGCCACGCACTGGGATTCGTGCTGTCAGCGCACTAGAGTTCGTACTGTGAGCTATGGGACCCGGGAGTAGGTGACGCATGAGCGAGTGGAATGGCATGACCTATGCGGGCAAGGACACGATCCTGCGCGTCGTCCGCGAGGAAGCGGGGCGCATGTTCGCGCTGGCTGAGCAGCCGGGGGCTTGGGACGCGCCCACGGCGTGCGAAGACTGGAAGGTCAGGGACGTGATCGGCCACCTGGTCGACACCACGGAGGGCTATTTCAAGGGCTTTGAGGCCGCCCGGAGCGGCGCGGTCATCGCGGAGGCCTACGGCCTACCCGGAATGCACGAGCGGGCCGGCCAGCACGCGCAGGCGTTCAGCGAACTCTCACAGCGGGAAATGATGACGCGGGCGCGCGCCGACCTGGACAAGATGATGGGGATCCTTGAGCCGCTCAGCGAGGAGGAGTGGACGGGACTGATGGTCCCGCACTTCTACATGGGCAATGTGCCCGCGTTCATCTACGCCGCCGGCCAGCTGATGGACTACGGGGTCCACACCTGGGACATCAAGCAGGGCACCGGGAAGGCGCATGGCATCTCCGGCGAGGCCGCTGACCTGCTGGTCCCGTTCATGTTCATCATCTGGCAGTCGACCGTCAAGCCGACCGCCGACCTTAGTCCCTTCACCATCGGCATCCGGGTTACCGGGCGCAATGCGGGCGATTACCGGGTCTCGATCAGCGACCAGGGCATGGCCTACGAACAGGGCGGCGTCGACGACGTGCCGGCCGTGCTTGAGTTCGACGCCGGCAGCTTGGTGCTGACTACGTTCGGCCGGATGAACGCCGGCACCGTGCGCGGCGATGAAGCGCTGGCCGACCGTTTCCTGAACCTGTTCTTCCGCATCTAGAGCTTTCCGCAGCCAGAGCTTCCGCAGCCAGACAGGCACGGATAGCGTTCTCGCTGTGACCTCGACCGTGCCGTTTCGGCGTCGGCTGCCTGCCCGGCTTCGCCTCCAGCCAGCGCATCAGGTGCTCGAAGCGGAGCTTTCGCCGAGCAGTTCGCCGCCCTGGTGGCCGTCAGCGGCCCTTCGCGGCGGAGCAAGCCAGCTAGCCAGAGCCTGATCGGATCCGCGAGCGCCCGCAGCGCCCAGGGATCGGCGAAGGCGATCGCCGTGATCGTGACGACTTTTCAGTAGATAGCGCTGAGAAGTCGTCACGATCACGCCGCGGCCCGGTTCCGAGGCGGGCCCGGAGTGCCCGGTGGCCAGACCGGAAGTGGCGGAAGTGGCGTGCGGGGCTCCAGGTGCCGTCTGGCTGCACGGTCAGGCGTCGGGCTGCGACGCTCCGGGCGGGATGTAGCGGATCGCGCGGTCAGCTTGCTGGTAGATCCCGGGGCCGGCTGGGCGCCGCATCTCCTCGGCCAGGTGCCCGAGCAGCCCGGCGGCCCTGGCGAGCAGCGCGAACCCGCGCAGCATGTCGGGATCGAAACCCAGATCGGCGAGCGCGGCTCCGCACACGCCCGCGCCGTTCAGGGGCAGCGTCCTGCCGATGATGGCCGGATGCACCCGGCCGACCGCCGCGAACAGCCGCAGGTGCGGGCCGAGCGCGCCCTCCTCGGCGGCAATCCGGAAGATCACCGGCGTGCGCGGGTCGCCGTCCTTGTGCAGCGGGTGGCCGAGCCCGGGCACCAGCCGGCCGGCGGCACGCTGCGCGGCGACCGCCGTTGCGGCCAGCGCGTCCCAGCCGGCCTCGTCGCCGGGCGGCGGCAGCTGGCCGCGGTGCCGGGACAGCGCGTCCGCCAGGAACTTGCCGCAGTCCTCGGTCACCCCGAGGAATCTTGACCCGCCTCCCAGCAGGCCGGCGGCGAGCGCGCCCTGCACCGACTCGGGTGCTCCGGTCAGGGTGAGCCGGGCTGCGATGGCCGATGGCGTGAAGCCGTGGTCGGCCAGCGCCACCAGCACCGCCTCGAAGACCCGCAGCTCGCCGGGACCAGGGCGGCGGAGCGCGACCAGCCAGAACGCCAGTTCCCCGAAACTGACCCGGCCCATCAGGTCTGCGGCCAGGTCGTGGCCAAGCAACCGGATCGAGGTCGCGTCCGCGGACCCGATCGAGGTGGGATATTCGTTCATGGCTGGTCCTCTCGGCCGGGCGGGACTAAAGGCTGCGGCGGGCCGGCCTCCGCATCGTAGTCACCGGGCTGGTGCCCGGCCGGCAGCCGGTGCTTGGCCACCCGCGCGGTCGGCGTCCGCGGCAGCTCGTCGATCAGCTGCCAGTACCTGGGCACCTTGAACGCGGCCAGCCGGCCCCCGGCGAACTGGATGAGCTGCCTGAAGTCGACGCCGCCCGGACCGGATGGCACGATGAACGCCTTCACCTCCTCATCGGACAGTTCCGATGCAACCCCCACCACCGCGCACTCGAGGACGGCGGGATGCTCGGACAGCACCTCCTCGACCTCAAGCGGCGACAGGTTCTCGCCGCGACGGCGCAGCACCTCTTTCTGCCGGCCGACGAAGGTGTAGATCCCGTCCGTGCCCGCCGTGACCAGGTCGCCGGTGTGCAGCCAGCCGCCGGTAATGGCGGCAGCCGTCTCCTCCGGCATGCCCCAGTAGCCGGGCGTCACCACCGGGTTGCGCAGCAGCAGTTCGCCGGTCTGCCCGGGGCCAAGCTCCCGGCCGTCCGCGGCTACCACCCTGGCCTCATTGACGACGCCGAGCACCGGATGCTGGCGCACCGCGCCGAGCGTGCCGAACGGCCGGGTGCCACGGGCCCAGATCAGCCCGTACGGTGACTCCGACATCGCATAACCGACCACGATCCGGATCCCGAACCGGCGCTCGATCTCCTGCTGGCGGCTGCGTTCGGGGGCTGGCCCCGTGTAGCAGAGCCTCAGCGGATTGTCGGCGTCATCGGCGCGCGGCGGCTGCCGCATCAGGATCTCCAGCATCGCCCCGATGGCGTTGAACTCGGTCGCGCCATGCCGGCGCGCGGAATCGAGGAAGGTGCTGGCCGAGAAGCGTTCGAGCAGGACCAGGCCGGCCCCGCAGGCCAGCGACCCCATCACCGAGTAGGCGGGCGCGTTGATATGAAAGAGCGGCAGCGACGTCATCAGCCGGTCGGCGGCGGTCAGCTCCATCCAGAACGGGAACCCCTCGCCCGCCATCGCGTACGCCCGGTGCGTCTGCATGACCAGCTTGGACCGGCCGGTGGTACCTGAGGTCGGGATCAGCACCGCGAGATCGTCCGGGCGCACGCCCGCGTCCGGCAACTCGGCGGCAGCCAGGCCTGCCGGATCGAGCCCCGCCCCCGCGAGCCCCGCTCCCGTCAGCTCAGCCCCCGTCAGCTCAGCCACGTCCAGCACCCCGAGCTCGGGCAGTCCGCGGACATCCGCCGCGTCCAGCAGTGCCGCGAGGCCGTCGTCGCTGATCAGCGCGCGCGGCGTGGTCTGGCGGACCAGCCCGGCGAGCTCCGCGGCGGCGCTGCGCGGGTTGACCGGCACCGTCGCCGCGCCGACCGAGGCCAGCGCGAGCCACGAGATCAGGTAGGCGGGAGTGTTGCGCGCGGTGACGACCACCAGGTCACCGCGGCGGATCCCGGCCTCGGTCAGTGCTCGCGCCACAGTGGCCACCCGGGTGCGGGCTCCGGCGAAGGTCAGCGACCCCGCATCGGTGCGCAGCCAGGTGCCATCGCCGTCGTGCTGTGCGGCTGCGGTGAGGAGCCGCGGGATAGTACCGGCATAGGCCGGGCCGCCAGTCATGCCTGAGACGATACGTCGCTCGCACCGCGCCCGTGCCGTGGCGCCAGGCCGCGGGCCAGGACTGCCATCAGGTCGTCGAGCACGTCGTCGGGGACCCGGCCGCCCGCTGTCCATTCGGCCCAGCGCATGCCGACGAAGTTGCCGAGGCCGGTGTAGACGTAGCCGATGACCTCCGGGTCATACCGGGCGTCGACGTGGCCCGCCAGCTGCGCTGTCCGGACGCCGCGCGCGTAACCGCGCACCAGCCGCTCGTAGTACTCCTTGAACTCGCCCGGTGCGACAAACTCGGCCTCGCGCACGATCCGGTAAATCCACGGGCGCTTGGACATAAGGTCAAAGTAGGCGCGGAACGACGCCCGCTCCCTGGCCCGCTGGTTGTCGGCAGCCTGGACCAGGGCGGCGCGCATCGCCGCCCGCAGATCGGCGTTGATCTGCCGGAGCACGGCAGCGAAGATGTCGGCCTTGGAGTTGAAATGGGCATAGAAGCTGCCGGTAGCGATGCCTGCCCTGGCACAGATACCGGCCACGGTGGTGCGCCGGTAGCTGCGCTCGCCGAACAACTCCTCGGCGGCGGACAGCAGCCGCTGCCTGGGCGGGCGCTCATCCCCGGCGGGCGGCTTGCGGCCCGATGCGGCGCTCACTGGTGCATACCCCCGTCCGAGAGCTGTGAACGGGCAGCCGATGGCAGGTCCCGATGTGCGGCCGCTGGCCGGCCGCCCCGGTAACGCGGGCGGCCGGCCCCATCGCGGCCTGGCGTGCCTAGCGCGGACTAGCGCGGCTGGTCAGGGCGCGGGCACTCCGCTGGTAGGCGCCGCCGGCTGGGCCGTGGTGTACGGCGTCACCGGCCCGGCCGGGGTGGTGTCGGTCACCAGCACCGGACCCTGCTGCACGAGCACGCCGTTCTTGATGATGCCTATGTAGGCGCCAGTGATGCCGTTGTGGTCATTGGCGGAGTAGGCATATGGCGCCACCGAGACGCCCTGCGGCAGGCCTTTGTTGATCGCGGTGATCAGGTCCTGCCTGGTCGGGTTCCGGCCGGCCTGAAGCATGGCCTGCACGAAGGTGTAGCCCACTGCCTCGCCGTAGAGCACGTTGCCATCCATGGGCAGTTTCGGCTCGTAGGTGTTGTGGATGGTGGTGAACAGTGATATCCAGCTGTTGCTGGCGTCACCGAGCGTGGGCAGGTAGCCGTCGGTGATGATGCCCTGGGTCAGCGCGTTGCCGGACACGGTCGCGCCGCCCTGCTTGGCGTACGCCTCGAGCAGGCCGGCCAGGGTGATCGCATCGGCGCCGACGTTGCTGACCACGAGCTGCGGGCCGTAGCTGAGCTTCAGCTCGTTCAGGCGCAGCAGCGCGGTGAACGCGGGGACCGAGAACGAGACCACGACCTGCGCCCCTGATGCCTTCAGCGCGGCCACTGCCGGGCCGATATTGATGTTCGCGGGGTCGTAGCTCTGCCTCGCGACGACCTCCGACTTCGGGATCTCGTAGTCCAGGCCCTTGACGCCGTCCAGGCCGAACTCGTCGCCCTGGTAGAAGTAGCCGATCTTCTTGCCCTTGAAGTGCTGCATGACGTAGTTGCCGAGGATCTTGCCCTCACGGACGTAGTCCGGCTGCCAGCCGGTGGTATACGGCAGCGTCGAGGTGGCGTTCCAGCACTCGCAGCCGGACGCGACGAAGACGTCGGGCACCTTCTGCGCGTTCAGGTACGGTGCGACGGCAAGGTGGGTGGGCGTGCCCAGGCCGTCGAAGATCGCGTACACGTTGTCCTGCAGCACCAGCTGGTGCACGACGGTCGAGGTGATGGTGGGGTTGTACTGGTCGTTCAGGTAGTTGTAGACGATCTTGCGGCCGTAGATGCCGCCGTGGGCGTTGACATACTGGAAATAGGCCTTGGACGACGGGGCGATCTCGTCGTAGCCGGGCGCGGCGACACCGGTCAGCGGCTGGTGGCTGCCGATCGTGATCGTGGTGGCCGTGATCCCAGGGGCGGATGCCGTCAGGGCAGCGCTCGAGGAACTGGACGATTTTGACGATGGGGACGACGGCGTGCCGCTGGAACCGCACGCGGCGGCTACCGTCGCGAGGGCCGCGAGCCCGGCGACAGCCGCCACGTTTGCTCTGCGTGATCTTTTCATCTAAGGCCTTCCTCCTGGTGTTCGGTTGCCGGCCTGTGCCGGCGCAATGCGCTGAACGGGGCTGCCGCGGCTGGCGCGGCTGGCCCGAGCAGGCGGTGCACGCCGCCCTGGATTCCTGCGGGGAACAGGAGCATGACGAGGATGAGCACGGCGCCGTAGGCGGCGACCGGGATGCTGGAGCTTGCCGCGCTGGACAGGCCGTGGCTGCTGGCCAGGTTGGTCAGGTAGCTCGGCACCAGCACGAAAAGCAGGCTCCCCCATAGCGCTCCGGCCAGGCTGCCCAGGCCGCCGATGACCGCGGCGGTGAGCAGCCCGATGGAGAGCGTAAGCGTGTATGCGCCCGGCGAGACGATCGCCGACACCACGGCCAGCAGCGCGCCGCCAAGCCCGGCGCACGCGGCGCTGACCACGAAGGCGAGGATCTGCAGCCGGGCCACATTCAGGCCGGCCAGCGCGGCCGCCACCTCATCATCACGGATCGCCCGCCAGCTGCGGCCGACCCGGCTGCGGGCCAGGTTGGCGAGCAGGACCAGGACGATCAGCGCGGCCGCGCTGGTGAGCCAGGTCAGCCAGCGGGTCGGCGGGAAGGTCGCGCCAAGAAAGGCCGGGGTCGTAATGGTGACGTTCAGTCCCTGGTCGCCGCCGAAGACGCTCGCATACTTGTAGGCAATGGACGGCAGGGCCACCGCGAGCATGAGCGTCGCGCCGGCCAGGTAGGGGCCGCGCAGCCGCGCTGCGGCCACTCCGACGATCGCGCCCGACGCGGCGGTCACCAGGACACTGGCCGCGAACACGACCTCAAGCGGCCAGTGCAGGTGCAGCAGCAGCAGCGCGGCGGCGTAGGCGCCGACGGCCATGAAGGCGCCATGACCGATCGAGATCTGCCCGCTCAGCCCGATCAGGACGGTGAGCCCGGCAACTGCCACCAGGTAGGCGGCGACCTCGGCCATCTGATAGTCCCGGTAGCTGCCCAGCTTGATGGAGGCCAGGACGATCACCAGCGCGGCGAGCACTGCGATCGCGAGATGGCGGGCCAGAGTCATAGTCACACCTGCCGGGTGGCTGTAGTGGAGAACAGGCCGGAGGGCCGGACCATCAGGACGAGCACGAGGACCGCGAGCCCGAAGACCTGGACGAGGTCGCTGCCCAGGTAGCCGCCGACGTAGCTGAGGATGACGCCGAGGATGACGCCGCCCGCGACCGACCCGCCCGGGCTGTCCAGGCCGCCGATCACTGCAGCGGTGAATCCGAGCACGAAGACCGAATCCATGCTGTTCGGATAGAGGAAGGTCGACGGCGAGACGAGGACCCCGGCGAGCGCGCCGAACAGGCCGGCCAGCGCCCAGCCCAGGGTCAGCACCCGGCCGACCCGGACCCCGAGCAGCCGGGCGACGCTCGAGTTGAACGCCGTCGCGCGCAGCTGCAGGCCGATCGAGGTGTACCTGAAGACCGCGGCCAGCGCCAGCGCCGCCGCTAGCACCGCGATCGCGGTGAACAGGTCGTTCCTGGACACGCCAAGCGCGAGGGAGCCCAGCTTGATGCCGGTGATCGAGAACGCGGGCGGGAACGACCGGTACTGCCCGCCGTAGATGATCCCGGCCACCCCCTCGATGAGGATGAGCAGCCCGATGGTCACGATGACCGCGTTGAGCGGCGGCTTGCCGGCCACTGGCCGGACGACCACGCGTTCAAGGACCGTGCCGAGCACGAGGCCGGCCGCGAGAGCGGCGGCGAAGCCGAGCCAGTAATTCCCCGTATGGTTAATAACGATGAGCGCCACATAGGCGGTGAACATGGCGATGCCGCCCTGGGAGTAATTAAGGATCCTGGTGCCGCGCCAGATCAGCACCAGGGACAGCGCGATGGCGGCATAGATCATGCCGACGCTGACCCCGCCGAGCGTGAACTCAACGAATTCCTGCATCAGCCGCCTCCCCTGGATCTGCCACCTTCGTCAGCCCGCATCGCGCTCCCCTAGAAGCCCAGATAGTGACGGCGCAGCGAGACGTCGGCCGCCAGGTCGGCGGCGTCGGCCTCAGCGGCGATCTTGCCGAGGTTGAGCACGATGCCCTGGTCGGCGATGGCCAGCGCGCTGCGCGCATTCTGCTCGACGAGCAGGACCGTCAGGCCGGAATCGTCGCGAAGCTGCCGGACCAGGTCCATGATCTGTGCGACCATCCGCGGTGCCAGCCCGAGTGACGGCTCGTCAAGGAGTAGCACCCGCGGCGCCGCCATCAGCGCCCTGGCGATGACCAGGATCTGCCGCTCACCGCCCGACAGCGTCCCGGCCAGGCGGCGCCGCCGGTCGGCGAGCAGCGGAAACCGCTCGTAGGCGTCGGCCAGCGCCGCCCCCCGGTCCGCGGTACGGGGGCGGATGAGCCCGCCGAGCCGCAGGTTCTCCTCGATGGTGAGCTCGGTAATCACGCCCTGGCCCTCGGGCACGTGCGCCACGCCGGCCCGGGCGATCTCCTCGGGGCGGCGCCTGGCGAGGTTGACTCCGTCGACCAGGACCCGCCCGCGGCGCGGCCGCACGAAGCCGCTGATGGTGCGCAGCAGCGTGGTCTTGCCGGCGCCGTTGGCGCCGAGTACCGCGGTGATGGTCGCCGGGCGCACCGTGATCGACAGGCCGTCGAGGACCGCCACCCCGCCGTATCCGGCGACGATGTCCTGGGTCGCGAGCGCCGCCGCGACAGCCGGCGCCACCCGGTCCGGCTGGCCGGGGAGCGCTGCCTCACTCATCGCCGTCCACCCCGTCCGGCCCGGCGCCAGAATGGTCCCGGTCAGCCACCTGGTCCGGCGCCGCGCTGGACCGGTCCCGATCCGCCGCCGGGTCCGGCCCCGCGCTGGACAGGGCCCGGTCGGCCGCGTTCTGGTCAAGGCCCAGGTAGGCGGCGGTGACAGCGGGATCGGCCTGGACCTGCTGCGGCGTGCCGACGGCGATTACCTTCCCGAAGTCCAGCACGGTGATCGACCTGCAGATTGCCATCATGAGGTCCATCCGGTGCTCGATGACCACCACGCCGGCATCTGCGGCCAGCTTCCCGACCAGGTCGCCCAGCTCCACCAGCTCGGCTTCGGACAGGCCGCTGGCCGGCTCGTCGAGGAGCAGCAGGCGCGGCCGGGCTGCCAGCGCGCGGGCCAGCGCCACTCGCTTGCGCGGTCCGTAAGCCAGCGTGCCGGGCATCCGGTCGGCCAGATCGGCCGCGCCCACCTGGTCCAGCGCCTGGACTGCCCGGTCCCGCAGTTTGCGCTCGTCCCGGTCCGACCAGGGCAGCCCGAACAACGCAGGCCAGAATCCGGCGCGGGCCTGGCTGGTGGCGCCGACCATCACGTTCTCCACCACCGACAGGCCGCTGAAGAGGCCGACGCCCTGCAGCGTGCGGGCAATGCCGAGGCGGGCCAGCCGATGCGGCCGCAGCCCGACCAGCTCGCGCCCGCCGAAATGGATAGTGCCAGCGGCCGGGCTGACGAACCCGCACAGGACGTTGAGCAAGGTGGTTTTCCCTGCCCCGTTCGGTCCTATGATGCCGGTTACCTGGCGGGGTGCGGCGGTGAGCGAGACGTCGTCCAGAGCGGTAAGGCCGCCGAAACGGACAGTGATCCCCTGGACGTCCAATGAACCATCATTCATCGGGTGATCCCTTGCTCCGGGACGCTGAGCTACCGCGCAGTGAGCCTAGATTCAAGGCATGCGGGTGCTCATCGCAACCTTCGCCCATATTCGTGGCCAAACCGAGACCCGGCAGAATCCGCGGCCCCCCCAGTTGGCCGGCTGCCTCCCCGGCGGGGCACTGGCGGGTCAGCCCGACCAGGCCCGGGCTGGCGGCCGCTCGGCGCCGAGGTGGCCAAATCCCTCGACGGTCAGTTGGCGCATGGGCCTGACGGCGGGTAGCTGCCGCCGCGAGCGTTACGGTCGGAGCATGAGTAGCCGCGAACTGGAGGCTGTGGTCATCGGCGCCGGGGTCTCCGGCCTGACTACGGCCATCTGCCTGGCCGAGGCAGGACTTGCCGTAGGCGTGCACGCCGCCGCGCCGCCGCAGGCGACTACCTCGGCAGCGGCTGGGGCGCTCTGGGGTCCGCACCTCGTCGGGATGGATGAACGAGTCGTCCGGTGGACCACTGTCACGCTGGCCAGACTGCTCGAGATGCTCGATAATCCGGCCACCGGTGTGCGGCTACTCGCTGGCATCGATGCGTCAAGGAACTCGCGGCAGGACCCGCCAGATTGGATCAGTACGGTCGATGGGCAACCGCCGCAGCCTGCCGGCCCGGTTCCCGCCGGATATGCGACGGGCTGGAGATTCAAGGCGCCGGTCGTCGACATGCCCGTCTACCTCGGCTATCTGCTCGCCAGGCTGCAGCAGACATGCGCGGAATTTCGCGATGACTGCGCATTCGGATCCCTAGCCGAGGCAATCGAGCAGACCAGCGCCCGGGTGATCGTGAACTGCTCCGGGATCGGCGCGCACCATTTGGTGCCCGACGCGACTGTGACGGCGGTGCGCGGCCAGGTGGTGGCGGTAGCCAATCCGGGGATCAGCGAGTTCTTCGTCGGGACCGGCGACGATCCGGGCGATCTGACCTACCTGTTCCCGCACCGGGACACCGTGATCCTGGGCGGCACCGAGCAGCCGGGCAACTGGAGTACCAAGCCCGATCCGGCGACCGCGGCACAGATCATGCGTAATTGCGCGGCGATCGAGCCAAGTCTCGCCGGGGCGCCAGTTGTCGCGCACCGGGTGGGGCTGCGCCCAGTCCGGCCATCGGTCCGGCTGGAGGCCGAAGACATCGGTGGCGGGCGGCGCCTGCTGCACAACTACGGCCACGGCGGCGCAGGCATAACGCTGTCCTGGGGTTGCGCGCTCGACATCGCCGCCGCCGTCACGGGCTAGCGCAGGATCCGGGCTCGCACAGCATCCCTGCGCTAGCGCAGGGTCCGGAGCCCGGCTCCTGATGCCGTCAGAAGCCGGGGAAGACCTTGCGCAGCCGGTCCAGGTCGGCCGGGTCAGCGACCACGTCAGCAGGAGTGTGCTCCGCATCGAGCCGCCCGTAAGAAAGCCGCAGCAGCGCCTCAGCTGGCATCCGGAGCTCGCTGGCGGCCGCCCCGTCGTCACCGGGCCAGTCGCTCATGGTGACCGAGTCGGTGACGGTCAGCAGGTAGTCACGCTCCGGGCTGGTGGTGATGATCCGGTTCGTGAAGTCCTCGCCCTGCGGTTTGCCGAGGCGCGGGGCGATGAACTGCGGCACGTTGTCGATCAGCAGCGACACCGCGTCCGGCGCGACGGTGGCAGCCGGGCCGGCGCTGACCGCCACGTCCCAGGTGTGCAGCGCATGCTCGCCGAGCCGGAGCCTGATCAGGCCGACGGCGTCAAGGTTCAGCCCGATAAACGGGAAGCTGATCCCGGCCAGTTCCGCGTCGCTGAGCTGCTCCAGCGCCCGGACATGGTTCTCGTCGGCGACCAGGGCATCAGCTACCTGCTGATCAGGGCTCTTGGCGTTCCAGGTGGCCCACACCTGCTCGAAGGCATCCCGGCCTACCGGCTCGCCTCGGCCGAGCGCGCCGGGAAGCATCATCAGCGCGATGTCGGCGCCACTGCCCAGGTGCGAGAGGACCTGGGCGATTGTCCAGTCGCTGCAGTACGACGGGCCGCGGACCTGCTCAGCGCCCAATGGCCGGACCAGCGCTGCGAGACGCTCGTGCGAGCTGCGCAACGTCGCGATCCAGACGCGCGGGTCAGGTTCCATTGCTGTGTCTCCGATTCAGAGGGCGGGGCTGCCGGATGGTCGGCTACCGGCAGTCTAGGGTGATCCCTATGAAGATCGGTTTCGGCGCCCCGGTCTCGGGGGCCTGGGCGACCCCGGAGAACCTGGCAGCCTTCGCTGTCCGGGCCGAGCAATCGGGCTATGCCTCGCTGTGGGGCTTCCAGCGGATCATAGTGCCGGAGGGCTCGGCCATGGAACCGGTCTATTCCAGCGTGCTCGACCCGATGGCAGCGCTGGCCTATGCGGCAGCGGCAACAGCGCGGATCAGGCTGGGCGTGGCGGTGATCAACCTGCCGTTCGTGTCCCCCGCTTACCTCGCCAAGCAGGCCGCCTCGGTGGATGTCCTGTCCGGCGGCCGCCTCGACCTTGGCCTCGGCATCGGCTGGATGCCGGAGGAGTTCGCCGCGACCGGCGCCGCCATGGAACGCCGCGGCGCACGCGCCGCCGAGTATGTCGCCGTGCTGCGCAATCTCTGGGCAGACGGGGTCAGTGAGTTCTCCGGCGGCTTCTACACGGTGCCAAGGAGCCGGATGGCACCCAAGCCCGCACAGCCAGGCGGGCCCCCGATCCTGCTCGGCGGGATGGCACGCCCGGCGCTGGAGCGTGCAGGCCGGATTGCGGACGGCTGGCTGACCTCAAGCAGGACCGACCTGTCGCGAATCGGCGAGGGCATCGAGATCGTCCGCTCGGCTGCCGCAGCGGCCGGCCGCGATCCCGATGAGCTGCGGATCGTCTGCCGGGGCGTGGTCCGGGCCGGCGCTGACGCGACCGCGCGCAATGGCGGCGGCAGGCTGCTGCTGTCGGGCGGTTTCGACCAGATCCGCGCCGACACCCGCTGGCTCGGGGAGCACGGCGTCACCGAGATCTTCTACGACCTGAACTGGGACCCTCTCGTGGGTGATCCGGACGCGGACTTCGCCACCGCGACAGCCCGCGCTACTGACATCCTCGATGCCCTCGCGCCTGGCTCGTGATCAGGGGCCGGCCATCCGCTCCTGCGGTGCCGCCAGGCCAATCCCCTGGCTGTGCGCGATCGCCGCGGCCTCGGTGCGGCTCGTGGCACCCAGCTTGGCAAGGATGTTCGACACATGCACGCTGGCCGTCTTCCGGGCAATGAAGAGCTCGGCGCCGATCTCCTTGTTGCTCTGTCCGGCCGCCAGCAGCCGCAGCACTTCATGCTCCCGGCCGGTCAGCCCGGCCAGCGGCCCGCGGCTGTGGCCCGCCCGGGACCCGGCGCGGCCGGTTCCGCCAGCGTCCCCGGTGCCCAGCCTGGCCCGGCGGCCGAGATCGGCGAGGGCCGCCCGGAGCGGGGCGGCACCGAGCCGGTCCGCTGCCGCGACGGCAGCCCGCCACTCCCGCTCCGCCTCATCCCGGCGGCCCGCCTCGACGAGTGCTTCGGCGAGCCGCCAGCGCGACCGCGCCGCCTCGTAACTGAACCCGGGGCCGAACGCATCAACGACGGCCTGCCATTGCTCAGGGTCATTCGCGCCGCTGGCGCGACGCCACTCGGCCTCGGCGCGGGCGAGCCAGCCGCGCCCCTCGACGCCCAGCGTGGATTGCGGGTTATGACGGTAAGCGACGCCCTGCCTGGCGATCTCGATCAGGCTGCCGGCCGCTTCCACCGCGGCCGACGCACGTTCCTGCTCCCCGGCAGCGCGCGCATGCCTGGACCGGTCGGCGAGCGCGGCGAGCCCTACCGCTGCCGCGCGGATGACCGGCGGCCCGAAGCCCTGGTCCCACGCCTCGATTGCCTTGATGGTCGCCTCGACTTGCGCCACCGCAGTCCCGCCATCGCCTTGCCAGAGCGCATGCTCGGCCAGCAGGCCCCTGGCGATGTACTCAGCGAACCGGTCTTTGGCCAGATACGGCTCCAGCCAGGAGCGCCGGTCCGCGACCCCGCTACTGCCCCTGGCTACGTCGATGAACAGCGCCATCGCCGACAGGCGCGCCTCGGCAATGCTGGTGACACGGACGGCAAAGCCGTCCGCCGCCTGCTGCGCGTGATCCCAGTCGCCATCGGCGTAGTGCGCGAGGTAATGCAGGTACTGCAGGTCCAGGCCGTAAGGCGCAAGGCTGAGGCCTGCCTCGGCGGCGAGGCGCATCCCGGCGTGCGCGGTCGCGCTCGCCGCGTCCAGATCGCCCCACTCCAGCTGGACCCTGGCCAGCTGGAACGCCGCCCTGAGCTGCACGCCAAGCACGCCTGACTTGCCCGCCTGCTGATGCGCCGTGGTGAGCCTGCTGATGGTCTCGGTCTGACGACCGGCCCGCTCGCTCAGCATGCCGAGCGTCACCAGGGCGTCGGCCTCTATCCACGGTGCGCCGGCTGCCTGGGCGGCGGCAGCAGCCTGCTCCGCCCGGGACTGAGCGCGGGCCTGGTCCTTCCCTGCGAGCAGCGTCCGGGCATGGGTGGCCAGCGCGCGGGCGTATTCCCATCGGGGCGGGTCCGGCGGCAGTGCATCGACCGCCGCGGCAGCGGCGGCGATAGCTGCGTCCTGCTCATCGGTGTCCATCAGGAGGTAGGCGAGCCGCTCGCTCGCCCTGCTGTAGAGCACCGGGTCGGACTCAGCGGTCAGGAAAACCAGCAGCCTGCGGAGCTGCTGCACGGCACGCAGCACATCCCCGCTGTCCGCGGCGCTGACAGCCGAGTGGAACGCCAGGTCGCCCCGGTCCGTGCCGGCCAGCTGCTCCGGCTCGCTGACCCGCTCCCAGAGCGAGAGCGCCTGATCGTAGTGGCGATGCGCTTCAGCGGGTGCCGCCAGCCGCTCGGCCTCCCGGGCCGCCAGGATCGACGCGGCAAACGCGCCGGGAATGTCATGGCTAGCCAGGCTATGCTGGGCAAGCTCAGCGGCGGACCCGGGCACCTCGGCAAGCCGCCATTCATCGCGGAGCAGGCCGGCCAGGCTTGCGTGCAGCCTGGTCCGCTCGCCGGGCAGCAGGTCAGCGTAGATGGCCTCGCGGAGCAGCGCGTGCCGGAACGCGTATCCGGCCCCGCCGTCGGGCACGAGCAGCTGATGCGCGACGGCCTCCCTGACGGCCGCCTCGTAGTCCAGCTCGTCCAGCCCGGATGCCTGGCGCACCAGCTCGTCGTCGGCGCGCCGCCCGGTAACCGCAGCGGCCCTGAGCACCTGCTGCGCGAGCGGCGAGAGGTGCTCCATCCTGGCCAGCAGCAGATCCGCCAGGCCCGTCGGCAGCTCGCCTCCGGCGCCGCTCGCGGCCCGGCCGCTGGCCGCCGAGGCCAGCTCCTCGGCGTAATACGCGTTGCCCTCAGCACGCGTAATCAGGCTCCCGAGCTCCGCGGCGTCAAGCGGCGCCGCGGAGAAGGCGGTCAGGTGCTCGGCCATGGCGGCCGGCGGCAGCGGGCCGAGACCGACCAGGGTAACGCTGGGCAGCCGGAGAAGTTCGGTGATGACCGGCCGGAGCGGATGCCTGCGGTGCATGTCATCGGTGCGGTAGGTGACCACGATGGCGATCCGCTCGCGGTGCAGCACCCGGCTCAGGAAGGTGACCAGGTCGCGGGTGGAGCGATCGGCCCAGTGCAGGTCCTCAAGCACCAGCAGCACCGGGCTTGCCTCGGCGAGCTCGGCGAGCATGCCGAGGACCGCGCCGAACAATTGCTGCTGTGCGAGTCCCGGCAGGTCGCCGCCGACTGGCTGGGCGCTACCCCCATCGGGGAGCAGCCGGGACAGTACCGGCCGAGCGGCCAGCGCGCCGAGCAACGACGCCGCCGCGCACGGCGCGCTGGCGGCATCCCGCAGTGCGTCGGCGAGCGCCAGGTAGGGCACGGTGTCAGCCAGCTCGGCGCAGCGCCCCACCAGGACGGTGAAGCCCCGGTCGCGCGCCCCGGCGGCCAGCTCGGCTACCAGCCGCGTCTTGCCGACTCCGGCATCACCGCTGACCAGGACCACCACTGGCTGGCCCACAGCGGCGGCATTGAGCATGCCGTTCAGCCGGCCAAGCTCAGCCGCCCTGCCGACCAGGCGGCCACGGGAGACATTCAGCACGCCCCCTAGTATCCCAGCCGGACCGGACATTCCGCGGACCAGCGACGATCAGCTGTGCTGGACGGCCTGGGCCGGCTGCGGCACAGCAGGCGTCAGCCGCTTGCTCAGCCACTCCAGGGACTGCGGCAGCTCGCGGTTCCAGGTGCGGTAGTTGTGGCCGCCCTGCGGGAGGACCAGGGAATATCCCTGCATGGGCGGTCGGATCAGCCGGAGGAAAGCCAGCGCGGCCGGGTAGCCTCGCTCGCCCACTCGGCTTGATGTCACCAGCACCGAGACGGGCGGCGCGGGCAGGTGAGCGAGCCGCCAGTTCAGGTCGTTCTCGTTCTGGTAAGCGGTGCTGCCGCCGTAGAGCTCGCCGGTCGTGCCGTCCAAGATCGCGTTGTAATAACCGGCCATCGAGACCGCGGCGGAAAACTGGCCAGGGTCCAGCATCGCGAGCTTGGCAGCGCAATAGCCGCCAGTGGAGTAACCGAGCGTGGCCCAGCCGGTCCGGCCGGCCTGGACCCGGAACATCTGCTCCATCGCCCGCGGCACGTCAGTGGCGAAGAACGAGAACACCTGCAGGCCGGCCGGCACGTTGGTGCACTCGGTGTCACGGGGCAGCGCGGGTGACACATTCATCATGAGATAGATCGCCGGCTTGATCAGCTTGGCGGCCACCAGGCGCGCGGCGGTGGCGGGCACGGCCAGTCTCTTGACGATGCTCCATGGCTCGTTGGGGTAACCGGTCAGTGTCAGCACCACGGGGAACCTAGCGTGGGCGTAGGCGCGCTGAAAGTACTGCGGCGGCAGGTAAAGGTAGTCCTTGACGACCGCGATCCCCGAGCGCTCGCCCGTGATCGTCACCTGGAGCACTTCACCGCTGACCGCCGCGCTGCGGGACTGGGCCGGGGCCACCCCGGTCCGCCTTTGCCCGGACGGCCGCGGCGGATGCGGGCCATCGGCCGGACGCGGGCCCCCCAGCGTCGGCTTTGCGCCAGGGGACGCGGGCGTTCCTGGCGGCTTGCTAGCCACGGCGCCGTCTGCCTGCACCGGGAGCACTGAGCCGCCGCCCAGAAAGGGTCCGAGGTCGGTGGCGGTCACGACGACGGGCTTGGAGTTGCGGCCAACCGCTGCCAGCCGCATCGGCGGCGGCGCGCCGGTCCCGGTCAGCTCGGACCAGGAGCCGAAGAACGTGAAGTAGCCGTTGAGGAACGCGAGGAAGGCGGCAATGACGAGGACCTGGCAGACGGCGAGCAGGCCGAGCCGCGCGCCGAAGTCCCGCAGCCGACGGCCGGCCGCCCGGGGCCACAGCCAGACGGCGGCGGCGAGCGAGCCGACTGCCACGATCATCAGTACCGAGATGAACAGGCCACTGGTCAGTCCCATGCACTGTGCTCCGTGATCACGGTTGCGGCTCCATCGTCCGGCCGATCCAGTCCAGGACAGGAGCAAGCGGCCATTTGCCTGCCCCCGGCGAAATAGCTGCCGCCCGCATCGGCGCGCGCACCAGGGAAAGGAATGGCTGCCGCTGTCCAGGGCCGACGAAGAGCACCGAGATCGGCTGCATGGGCTGGTGCTGCAGCCGCCACAGCAGGTCGTCCTGGGCCTGGATCTGCGGGCTGCCGCCGAACTCGCCGAAGCCTGGCGGCGCGGCGTAGCGCGCCGGTGGCGCCGCCGCCACCGAGAATACCTGCGAGCTGGAGATTGCAAGCTGCATTGCGCAGTACCCGCCGGAGGAGTCTCCCAGCAGTGCCCAGCCGCCGGGCGCGGTGTCCACGCGGTAGGTTGATCCCAGCGCTTGCGGCAGGTCCTGGGAGAAGAAAGTGCCGGCCTGCGCACCGCCGGGCACGTCCAGGCAGCCTTGGTCGGTGGCGTCGGCTGCCCCCCCGGCCCGGGCAGGCAGCATGACCATGATGACTGGCCTGAGGCGTCCGGCAGCGATCTCGCTCGCTGCTGTGTCAGCGAGCTGCTGGGCGCCATAGCCCGCGCCCGGATTGGCTATCCGGTCGGATATCACCACGACCACGGGCAGCGGACCGGCCTTGGTCCCGGACTTCGCGGACTGCGGTGGCAGGTACACAAATCCGGGTGCGGTCAGGCCCGATAGCTCGCCGTGGATCTGGACGGCCTCCAGCACGCCGCTCGGAGCCTTGCGCTGACCCGGGACCGGCACGGGCGCGCTGGACGTGATCCTTACCGGCACGACAGCCTGGCTCGGGCCGAAGCCGACCGCGACGATCGCGCCGCCAGCCTGATCGGTGCCGAACAGGTCCGACCAGGACGCATAGAACTCCGCCGACCGGTTGGCGACGACGAAGATCAGGCTGATCACGCTGGCCTGGAGCACGCACAGCGCGGCGGCCCGCATCGCCACAGTGCGCAAGCCAGGGCCAGCAAGCCGAGGCCACCACCACAGCGTCCCGGCCAGGGCTGCGATCACGATCAGCGCCAGCAGCACCACGAGAGCAGAGCTCGTCAGTCCCAACCCCGCACCTCCCGAAGCATCAGGAACTCTCTGCGACTCTGACATAACAAACGGCTGCCAGGAAAAGGAAGTGCCCGGCAACTACTTGCGACGTACCGGAGGGCCGCCTGGTTCCCCTGGCCAGGACCGGCAGGACGCTGACCTGAGCCGGGACCATCGGGCATTTTACGATGATCCGGCGGATACGGCACCTCCGCACGGCCAGGCATCGGGGCGCTGCAGGCCGCGCGGATCTACTAGGTTGAGCTTTGGAGCTATCGCCACCTGACCCTTCCGCGGAGCGGAGCCCGACATGGACGACGAGACGCCTGTTTCTTACCAGGCAGCAGTCCCCGGATCTCCAGTGCTTACTGCCTCCGGGCACCAGATCGGCAAGCTAGAGCACATCCTCGAGGTGCCCCAGCTTGACTTGTTCGACGGCATCGTGATCCACACGGCGCAGGGCCTGCGGTTCATTGACCCCGACCGGATCCAGACGATCACCCGCAGCTACATCAAGTGCACCATCAGCGACGATCAGGCCGCTCAGCTCCCGCCGCCGGACGGCCCTCCGGTGTATCACGTGGATGCCCTCGAGAATAGCGGCGACTCGGTGCATGACGTCCTTGGCCGGATGTTCCGCCGGCCGCACTGGAAGCGCGACCAGTGAGCCCCGCCCTCGGTCACCGTCTGCGCAGCGAGGGGTCGGTGAGGGCCGGCGGCTCGTAGCCGCGGTCGGGCAGGTTGAGATTGGTGCCCGGCGGCACGATCTCGTCGATCTTGTCGAGGATGGCCGGCTCAAGAACCACGTCGGCTGCCCCGAGCTGGTCTTCCAGGTGCTCCATCGTCCGCGGGCCGATGATCGCCGCGGTGACCGCGGGGTGACTGGTCACGAAGGCCAGCGCGAGGTGGATCAATGACAGCCCGGCCTCATCGGCCAGCCGGGCAAGCCGATCGGCGGCCTCCAGCTTCGCCTGGTTGCCGGGCAGGCTCATGTCGAATCGCTGCGGTATCCGCTGCGCCCTTCCGCTGATGGGCAGCTCGCTGTCCTTGCGGTACCGGCCGGACAGCCAGCCCCCGGCCAGCGGGGACCACGGGATCACGCCCATGCCGTACTGCTGGCAGACCGGCAGTACCTCGGCCTCGACGCCGCGCACCAGGATCGAATAGGGCGGCTGCTCGCAGACGAAACGTTCCCTGCCGCGCCGCTGCGCGGTCCATTGAGCCGCCACGATCTGCGATGGCGGGAACGTCGAGCTGCCCGCGTAACAGATCTTGCCCGCCCTGACCAGGTCGGTGAGAGCACCCAGTGTCTCGTCGATGTCGGCGGTCGGGTCAGGCCGGTGAACCTGGTAGAGGTCGATGTAGTCGGTGCCGAGCCTGCGCAGGCTGTTCTCGCATTCGCCGATGATCCAGCGCCGCGAGTTGCCCCGCGCGTTCACGTCGTCGCCCATCTGCGCATGGGCCTTGGTCGCCAGGACAATGCGCTCCCGCGGCACCGCCGCGAGCGCTTTCCCCACGATCTCCTCCGACTCGCCTGCCGAGTACACGTCGGCGGTGTCGATGAAGTTGATGCCCGCATCCAAGGCCCGCTGGATGATCCGGACCGACTCGTCATGGTCGGGATTGCCCCAGGCCCCGAACATCATCGCGCCCAGGCAGAGCGGGCTTACCTGCACACCGGTGGTACCAAGAACACGTGTCTGCATGAGCCTCAGCCTAAAGGCCCGGCGGAATGATTACTGCCGGGTAGCTGACCGGCCCGCCACGCAGCGGGCTGCGCACGACGACGCACGGCTATGAACGCGACGAAGTCATCCAGATGATCATGGACTTGCCCTAGGACGCCTGAGTATCCCGGTGCGCGCAGCGAGAGCGGCGCTACCATTGATGTCATGAGTCCTGACTCTCGCCCCGCCGCCGCGCCGGAAGGACGTCCCGGCCCGCCGGACAAGCCCGCGCTGGACGGCCTAGAGGACAAGTGGTCGCGCCAGTGGGCGCAGGCACGTGTAGTACAAGTTTGACCGGACCAAGAGCCGCGGCGATGTCTATGCCATCGACACTCCCCCGCTAACCGCCAGCGGATCTTTGCACATCGGGCACGTCTTCTCCTACACCCACACCGACACCGTCGCGCGGTTCTGGCGGATGCGCGGCAAGGAGGTCTTCTACCCGATCGGGTGGGATGACAACGGCCTGCCGACCGAGCGCCGGGTGCAGAACTATTTCGGCGTGCGGTGCGACCCCGCGCTGCCCTACGATCCGGGGTTCCGGCCGTCCGGCCCGGTCGGCGGACGGACCGCACCTGCGCGCAGGCAGGCCCCGGTGTCCCGGCGCAACTTCGTTGAACTGTGCCGGCAGCTGACCGAGCTGGACGAGCGGGCGTATGCGGAGGCCTGGCACCGCCTGGGCCTGTCGGTCGACTGGAGCATGGCCTACCGGACCATCGATGATCGCCCGGGAGCGATCTCGCAGCGGGCCTTCCTGCGGAACCTGGCCCGCGGTGAAGCCTACCTCGCCGAGGGCCCGACGCTGTGGGACGTCACGTTCGGGACCGCAGTCGCACAGGCGGAGATCGAGGAGCGGCAGGTCAGCGGGGCCTACTATCGCATCGGCTTCAGTACCGAGCCCGAGCCCGAGCCCGCCTCGCCAGGCCCGGACGCTGCGCAACCAGCAGTGCCGGTGGCTACCACGAGACCGGAGCTGCTGCCCGCCTGCGTTGCGCTGGTCGCGCATCCCGATGATGAGCGGTACGCGGGCCTGGTCGGCAGATTCGTGCGCACCCCGCTGTTCGGCGTCAGGGTTCCAGTGCTGGCGCACCGGCTGGCCGACCCGGCCAAGGGCACCGGCCTGGCCATGGTGTGCACGTTCGGGGACACGACCGACGTCACCTGGTGGCGTGAGCTCGACCTGGAGACGCGCCCGGTGATCGGCAGGGATGGCAGGCTCCGCACCGGGCCTCCTGCTGGCATGACGGATAACGGCGGGCTGGCCGCCTACGCGCAGCTAGCCGGGCTGACGGTGGCAGCGGCGCGGTCAGCGATCACCGAGCTGCTCCGCGGCGCCGGCGACCTGCGCGGCGAGCCCGAGCCCGTCGTGCATGCCGTCAAGTTCTTCGAGAAGGGCGAGGTGCCGCTGGAGATCGTCACCAGCAGGCAGTGGTACGTCAGGAACGGCGGCCGGGACCCGGCCCTGCGCGAGGCGCTGCTCGCCCGGGGAAGGGAGCTCGCCTGGCACCCCGGCCACATGCGGGCCCGCTACGAGGACTGGGTGCACGGCCTGGCCGGCGACTGGCTGATCAGCAGGCAGCGCTACTTCGGCGTCCCGGTCCCTGTCTGGTACCCGCTCGACGCCGAGCGAGCACCGCTCTACGACGCCCCGCTGCTGCCGGCCGATGAGGCGCTGCCGGTCGATCCCGCGACCGACGCGCCGCCGGGCTACCGGCACGACCAGCGCGGAATGCCGGGCGGCTTCGCCGGTGATCCCGACGTGATGGACACCTGGGCGACCTCGTCGCTGACCCCGCAGATCGCCGGCGGCTGGGGCGCTGACCCGGATCTGCTGGGCCGGGTGTTCCCGATGGACCTGCGGCCGCAGGCGCACGACATCATCCGGACCTGGCTGTTCTACACAGTGCTCCGCTCGCATGCTGAGCATGGGCTGCTCCCCTGGCGGCAGGCAGCGATCTCCGGCTGGATCCTCGATCCAGACCGCAAGAAGATGTCCAAGTCCAAGGGCAACGTGGTGACGCCGGCGGAGCTGCTGCGCGACTACGGCACGGATGCGGTCCGGTACTGGGCAGCGAGCGCACGGCTCGGCATCGACACGGCGCCCGAACCAGGCCAGTTCAAGATCGGCAGGCGGCTGGCCGTGAAGATCCTTAACGCCAGCAGGTTCGTGCTCTCGGCGATTCCGCCCGTCACATCCGCCGGGGACGCCGCATCCGCCGGGCCATCAGACTGGCCCGGCGGGTCATCCGACGGGCCCGGCGGATCATCTGACCGGCCCGTGGAGCCGCTCGACCGGGCAATGCTGGCCCGGCTCGCGGCCGTCATCGACAACTGCACGGCCGCGTTCGAGGGATTCGATCACGCTCTCGCGCTGGCGGCCGCCGAGCAGTTCTTCTGGTTCTTCTGTGACGACTTCGTCGAGCTCGTCAAGCCCCGCGCGTACGGCGAACAGGGTCCCGCCGCGGCCAGGTCGGCCGCGCTGGCGCTCCGGCTGGCGCTGTCGGCGGTGCTGCGGCTGTTCGCGCCGTTCCTGCCGTTCGTCACCGAGGAAGTCTGGTCATGGTGGCAGGACGGCTCTATCCACCGGGCGCCCTGGCCGGACCCGGCCGCCCTGCGGGCCGCGGCGGCACCGGCGGATGACCGGGTACTCGAGGCTGCGTCCGCCGCGATCGCATCGATCAGGAAGGCGAAATCCGGGGCGCGGCTGCCGATGCGGGCTGCCGTGCGCAAGCTCGTCGTGACCGCCCCGGCCGCCGAGCTTGACGCCCTCGCGGCGGTGCTGCCGGACCTGCGGGCTGCGGGCCGGGTCGGCGAGGTGGAGCTGCGTCCCGCTGACCGGACTCCGCCGCAGCACGAGGTGCTGCTGTGACCGGCGCGTGCCCGGCTAGTCGTGCCGGACCACCCGCAGATCGTGAAAGGCCACCGTGAACCCTTCGCTCTCCGGCGCCGCGCACATCACGCCGGCCAGCATCTCCCGGTCCGGCGGCAGGTAGACCATCGCGCAGAGTTCGGGCACCCGGCCTGGCGTGGCGTAGCGGATCTGGACAGTCTCGGCGCGGCGGGTGACGCTCAGGGCAACCTCCGCCGCGTCCTCGGGCAGGTCGGCCATCATCCAGCTTGAGTAGCCCACCGTGAGCACGGTGCTCAGCCTGGGCTTGCCGCCGAAGAACTCGACGCCCGTCTTGAGCCAGACCCGCTCGTCGGCCCTGAGCATCAGCCCGGCCTGATCGTACTGGCCGCGGAGGCGGCCGCGGATCATGACGTCGATGTCAAGGTCGCCTGGGATGACCTCGCCATACAGGTGGCCGCTGTCCCGGACGTACCCGTAACTGGTGACCCGCCAGAAGTCGGTGCCAGGGTCGGCATCGACCTGCAACACGCCACCGGTCCGTTGCCAGCTCGTCGGCTCGTTAAGCCACTGCATCCGCACCTCCGTGATCACCAGCCGCGCTACAGGCTAAAGGAACAGGGGCCGGGCCGGGTAGTCTCACCAGCATGGACAAGGCGCAGCTGACAGACGAGGAATGGCGGCAGCGACTCACCCCGCAGGAGTACCGCGTGCTCAGGCAGGCAGGCACCGAGGCGCCGTTCACCGGCGAGTACACCGACACGAAGACCGAAGGTGTCTACCGGTGCCGGGCGTGCGGGGCCGAGTTGTTCAGGTCGCACGCCAAGTTCGAATCGCATTGCGGCTGGCCGAGCTTCTACCAGCCGTCGGACGGTGACGCGGTAATCCTCCTGCAGGACCGGTCGCTCGGCGGCGTCAGGATCGAGGTCCGGTGCGCGAACTGCGATTCGCACCTGGGTCACGTGTTCGAAGGCGAGGGCTACCAGGTCCCGACCGGCCAGCGCTGGTGCATCAACTCGGTCTCGCTCACGCTGGAACCTGCCGCCGGCACCGGGCCGCCGGCCGCCGGGCAGTGACTAGCCAGCACGGCCTTTCTGCAGCCGGTCGAGGGCCTGGCGCGCCTGGCGCTGCCCGGTTCTTGCCTGGCGCGCCCTGAGCCGGGCATCAGCCAGCCGACCGCGGGCAGCAGCGAGCTGCTCTTCGAGCGACCGGACGGCGCTCTCCTGCTGGCGCTGCTCCATGGCTGCCGCAGCTGCCGCCTGATCGGCTTCCGCAACCGCCTGCTCAGCTGCAGCGATGGCCTGGCTGTGGCGGTCCCGTTCCGCCCTCGCCCGCGCTGCCGCGAGGGCTGTGGTCCCCGCCCGGGGCGCCGCTGCCGCTGTGGTCCGGGCCTGGGTCCCGGCGGGAGTACCGCGGCCGCCCGATGAGGTGAGGAGTGTCAGCACCGGCGGACCCGCCTGCCCGAAGCCATCGGCCCGGGCCGCGCGCTCCAGGGTTCCCTGGCCCAGGTGCTCAGCGACCTGCGGGTCAGCCAGCGCCGCACCGAGAGTGGCGCGCACCTCCTCGCGGAGCGCGGCGGACGGGGACCGCTGGCCGGCCACCCTGAACGCCTGCCGGGTGAGCGCGTCGACCAGCTGGCGCCGCCGCAGCGACAGCTCCCTGATCGTGGCGCCGTCCAGGGATCTCTGCGCGGCGCGAAGCTCGTCACCGAGCTCGGTCAGCTGCGCGGTCACGCCGGGCTCGGCCCGGACCAGCTGGTTGACAACCCAGGCCGACCGGGTTGGCTTCCGCAGCCCGGCGAGCCGCTTCGCCGCCGTTGGCTGGCCACCCTCCCGTGCCTGGGCCACCAGAGCGCCGCGGCGCTCAATGAACTTGTCCGGGTCAGCGGCGTACAGCTCAGCGACGGCTTCCCGGAGGAGATCATCACTGGTCATCCGACCTATCTTGCCGCAGTTGCCCGGTGGCTTGTCTTCCCTTAGCCCTATCGCCTGCCGAATCCCAGCGCCCAGGGCTGGCCGTAACGGCCGGTGCCGGGGACGCGACCCTGCGTCCCCGGCACCGGATCAGCTGACCGGGCCCCGGTCAGTGCCGGCGGGCCGGCTGGCCCGTCGCGGGGTCAAGGAACAACGGCGGGTTCCGGCGACCATGGAAGTTGAGCATTCCAGCGATCGAGCCGGCCGCAGTGTCCACCGCGCCGTTGCCCAGCGCAGGCAGCCGCCAGTTGTACTCGATGAACTTCACCACCGAGCTCTGGTCGATGAAGGAGCTGTCGACGTAGTTTGACTTCGCCCACGGCGAGATGACCAGGAACGGTAGCCGCGGCCCGGCGCCGCACCGGCCCTGCTCGGGCTGCTTCGCTGAGTTGACCGGCACCTGGCTGGCGTCCGATCCGCAGGCACCGGTCCCGGTAAGTGAATCGAGTGAGGTCTGGGACTGGGTCGCGATCGGCCCGAGGATGCTGTCATACCAGCCGTCCGAGTCGTCATAGGTGACGACGACTGCCGTCGACCCCCAGGTCCGCAGGGACTCCAGGTGATTGATCGTGGTAGCCAGCCAGGCCTGCTCATCAAGCGGATCCGAGTAGCCGGCGTGACCGTCCTGGTAGGCGGGCGCCTTCAGGTAAGACACGGCAGGCAGGTTGCCCGCGTCCGCTGCGGCCCAGAAGCCGGCGCTGTCGTACTGGTGATTCGCCTGGTCGCTGCGGCCGATCGCGGCCACCGAGGTGGGCGGCAGGTGCATCGGGTTGGCGGTCGAGGCGTAGTACTCGAACGGCTCGTGGTGCGGGATGTAGTCGGTCACGGAACTGCCGCCCACGTTCTGGTGCTGCTCCGCGCAGATCTGCGCCGTAGTCGGCTGGGTGCCCTGGCCGGGAAGGTAGCCCTTGTCGAAGCCGCCCTCGAACCAGCCCCAGGTGAGATGGGCGGTGGTGAGTTCCTCGCCGATGTTGTTGCCGCCCATGGCCAGGGTGCTCGCTGGGGCGCGCCCGTCACCGCCGTCCGAGCTTGGCAGGTAGGAGCAGATGTCGAAGGTCGGGTCGGCGTCACCGAAGGCAGTGCCGGGCCCGGCGGCCGGCTGGCCGGCGACCGATGTCGGGCCGCTCGCGCTTGTCGTGATGTCCGAGCTTGCGACGCTGGTCGTGTTGTAGCCGGGCGGGGCCGTGCAGGGCGCGTCGTTGATGGTCGCTGACGACGGCCCGCAGAGCGCGCCATAGGTCTGCGCCGCTGTCACGTTGAGCGCGCCAGGGGTGGAGGGGCCGTAGGTGGTTTCGAATGCGTTGTCGTTCATGGCGAAGTGCTGCGCGTAATTCCACAGCCCGGTGACCGTGTTGCCGTCGTAGTAGTCCATCACCGCGTAGTTGGATCCGGCGCCCGCCGGCACCGACTCGGGGGCACCCTTGTAGTACTCCCCCGCAAGGCACTGCGCGAGCGTCTCGCTGTAGCCGGTGTTCTGCGGGTAGGCGTCTTCAGCACCGTGATCGGCGGCGTCCTGCTCGGCGGTGTAGTTGTGATCCTGGTCGCAGGTCATCGGGTCCGACGGGCCGAGCCGCAGCGGGTTGGACTTGTTCGGGTTGCTGGTAAGCAGCGGCCCGGACGGCTGGCCCGCGGCCAGGCCGGTGTAGAGGCCGTTCACCAGCGGCGTGCCGGGCTTGGCGTGGAACGGCCGCTCGCCGGGCAGGTTGGCAGCGAACGGGTAGGTCCCGAAGTAGTGGTCAAACGACACGTTCTCGTCGAAGATCACGACGAGATGCTTGATAGGGGTGGCCGTACTGGCGTGCTGCCCCCCATGGACAGGCTGGCCGCTTTGGGCGGCCGCAACCGTTCCTGCCCCTACGGCGCTGAGGGTGACCATCGCCAGCGTGGCGGCGATCGCGTACACCCGACGCGGTGCGTGCATTCCGAGGCTCCTTTGCGGTTGTTCAATTGCCGCGGCGCCATCGGATCCTGAACGGGCACTACCGATGGCGCGATGGCGCGATGGCGCGCACCCGGAGACTAGAAGGGCTTGCTGCCATCGCGGCAACGCTGCGCAGGCCGGCCGCGGAAGGACAGCTGAATGGAGTCTGAACAACCCCGCACCGCACCGGTACTCAGCGCCGGGCCTCCCCCGCTGGACGCCTGGGCGTGGCTGGCCGGACGGCGGAGGCCAGCGGCCGCCAGCCCGGATATGGCTGACACTCCCGGCCTTGCCGCCTGCCCGGCCGGGCGGGCGGCGGTTAGGCTCAGCGCGTGACCGAACCGCGCCAGACCAGACCGCGCCAGACCAGACCGCCCTTGACTGAGCCGCCCGCGACTGCGCCGCAGATCCCGGCCGAATTCGCCGCTGCGATCGCTGCCGCGCGGCAGCGCCTGATCGGCTTCACCGGCCGCTGCAGCACGATCGACTGGCGGGCCGCGCCACTGGCCGGCGACCCGAGGCCGGTCGCAGTGATCGTGGACCACGTGGCGCACTCCTACGAGTACCTCGCGGCCTGGATGCGCGAGATCCTCGCCGGCCAGCGGGCGGCGATCAGCACCGATATCGTCGACGCCTACAACGCTGAGCATGCCGCAGCGGCCGCCCATGTCAGCCAGGCCGACACCGCCAGGCACCTGGGCCGCAGCGGAGATGCCCTCATCCAGCTGGTCGCCGGACTCGCCCCGGCAGACCTGGAAGCCGGAGGCGGCCGGGTCCGGCGGCTGGCGCAGATCGCCGTCCGGCACGCTGATGATCACCGCGCTGAGGTGGAGACAGCGCTCGCTGCCGCTCGCTGAAACTGCGGGATCAGCGGCCGATTTCCGCCAGGGGCGTCCGCACCCGGCTACGGTCTCCTAGGGCCGGGCCAGGACGACAATGATCAGCCCGGACACGACCAGGAGCGACCCCGCCCAGGTCAGTACGTTCGCGCGTTCGTGCAGGACGAGGACGCTCGCGGTCAGGATTCCGAGATAGCCGAGGGCGTTGAATGGATAGGCGACGCTCAGCGGCACCCGGGACAGCGCCGCCAGCCAGGCTATCGCCGAGACGCCGAAGACCACCAGCCCGAGCAGCACCCACGGCGAAGTCGCCGCGCTGGCTACCAGCGAGCCGCCGGAATGCGCCGCACGGGCTGTTGCGACCTGCATGCCGTGTTTGAGCATGACCTGCCCGACAGCCGCGGTGCCCACGGCGAACAGCAGCAGTGCCATGCTTCCTATGGTCAAGCGATGCCTCTGTGAAGTGTCTTCATGGCTCCGGCGCCCCGTCTCGTGATGTTCCGACGACTGCGCGGGCTGGCCCGCCGACGCCATGGCCGGGTGCGAGCCCGGGCCAAGCGGGCCACCCGCGTCAGATAGCTTCGACATGCACCGTTCCCTGCGCGTGCGGGGTCAGCCGCATAACGTACTGGTACCCGAACAGCGTCGGCCGCAGCCGGACCAGCGCCCTGTCCCCACTGCGCGCGATCCTCAGCTTCCGCCCGTCCGCTTCGGAAATGGCTCCCAGCGGCAGGCCGGTGGCCTGCTCCTCCAGGATATCGAATCCGCTGGCGCGGACCAGCCGGCGCAGGGTGGCCCTGGTAAAGAAGCGCAGGTGGGTCTCGTCCAGGATCCCCCGGCGGTCGTAGCCGAACAGGCCCATGGCGACTCGCATCCGCGGGTACCAGTGCGCGAAGTTCGGGACCGAGAGCAGCACCTGGCCGCCCGGCCGCAGCACTCTGCACATATCGCTAAGCACCTCGCCTGGCCGCGACAGGTGCTCGATGACGTCCGCGGCGACGATGACGTCGAAGCCGTCAC
>ODAK010000375.1_pt1 | contig 51277 bp, 52 predicted proteins | sample 1539591 | NCBI WGS metagenome assembly ODAK01 (sample SAMEA3539303, study PRJEB22396) | soil metagenome | biome: tundra; feature: field; material: soil | place: USA | collected 2010-05 | depth 0.15 m
CGTGGAAGTCGAGAGCGCGCCCATTCGTCGTTACCCGCAAGAGATCGAAGCGGCGGCATATTTCTGCGTCCTCGAAGGCTTGCAGAACGTGCAGAAGTATGCGGCGGCGTCGCGGGTGGTGGTCCGCCTGCGCGAGGATGACGGCGACCTGTACTTCGAGGTGCTTGACGACGGCCGAGGCTTCGACCCGGCAACGGTGCAGCTCGGCTCCGGTTTGAACAACATGCGCGATCGCCTCGAGGCCCTCGGCGGCCGTCTCGAGATCTTCGCGGCACCCGGTGCGGGGTGCCGCGTCAGTGGGACTCTGAAGGCAGGCCTGCCCGTGGCCGTCTGAGCCGGCGCGACTGCGCGCGACATCCGGCGCTCCGGGCAGCCGCGGTCAGGTCGAGGTTTCGGCGGTCACCGTCAGAACAACGTTCCCGAGCTTCTCGTGCATCTCGACGTACTTGGTGGCTTCGACGACCTGCTCGAGCGGGTAGCGTCGATCGATGACCGCCCGGTACTTGCCGGCCGCCATGAGATCTCTCATGAAGACAACGTCTCGTTTCATGAATTTCGGCGGGAGGTCGAAGATCACCTTGCGATCTCCGATCCGCCCGGTCCACACGGCAAGTGCCATGTTGCGCAGCCCATCGGTTGGCAGATAGCGGCCGCCCGGATTCAGCGAGCTTTTGCAGGCGGCGAAGGAGTGCTTGCCAACCGCATCGAAAATGATGTCGTAGCTGCGTCCGTTCTTCGTGAAGTCGTCCTGCGTGTAGTCGATCACCGCATCGGCACCGAGCGATCGGACGACCTCGAGGTTCGCGGTATTGCAGACTGCGGTGACATTCGCGCCAAGGGCTTTGGCCAGCTGCACACCCGCGGTGCCGATCGACCCTGACGCCCCAAAGACGAGCACTGACTGCCCGCTCCGGAGCTTTCCCGGCCGGAGGCAGTTCAACGCCAGGAGCGCGCCGTCACACACCGCGGCTGCCTCGTCGAACGCAACGCCTACGGGCATGTCGGCGAGCGCGGCGCGCTCGTGCATGCAGATGAGCTCAGCGTGCGCGCCGAATTTCCACGGTTTGATCCCGAAGACACGGTCGCCTGGAGTGAACTCGCGGACACCCACGCCGACCTCGGTGACCTCGCCTGCGAAGTCGCTGCCGAGAACTCGCTGCCTGGGCCTGCGAACGCCGGTGATGAATCGGGAAAAGAACGGCTCTCCGGCGCGCAGCGCGCAATCGGTTCGGCTGACCGTGGTTGCATGGACCCTGATGAGAACCTCGTCGTCCTTGGGCACCGGCGGCTCAACGTCTTCGATGCGAAGAACGTCCGGGGGGCCGTAGCGGTCATGCACCACGGCTCTCACGGGAGACTGCCGCTCGAGGCCGGGCTTGTCCTGCTCGATGCGATCAGGATCCGCACCCCAGCATCATGGGCCGGAACTGCGCCTCATTCAAGAATTCAGCCCAAGCGATCGCTCGAGCTTGGCAATGGTCTCGGTCAGTCGCGCCGGCCGGGAGAGGGCCGCTACTGCCACGCGGGCAACTGTTGCAGTGCCCAGGTGTTGCCGTCCGGATCGCTGAAGGTGACGAACATCCCCCACGGTTGGACGTCGATCTCGCTCGCCGCAACGCCATGGCTGAGCAGCTGCTCGCGCGCTGCGGCGGCGTCCTCCACCACCATCTGCACCCCCTTCTGCGAGCCCGGCGTCATGTCGGTGATCCCGACGCCCATGACGATCGAGCACGCCGATCCGGGCGGGGTGAGTTGAACGAAGCGCAACGAGTCGCTGATCCGGTGGTCGTGGTCGGCGTTGAACCCGACCTGGTCGACGTAGAAGGCCTTTGCGCGGTCGACGTCCGTCACCGGGATTGCGACGAGTTCGATCTTCCAGTCCATGCGCGTAGTCTATCGGCACGCACACAAGGAGCTCACATGCACAAGCGACTGGTCACACGCTACGCGTCGTCATCCACCGAGGCTGCGGATGAGAACCAACGCCGGGTTGAGGGCGTCTTCGCCGAGCTCGAGGCGAACAAACCCGGCAATGTGAGCTACATCGTCCTGCGTCTCGAGGACGGCTCATTCGTGCACGTGTCGTTCCACGATCATGGCGACGACGAGGTCAACCCCATCTCGTCGACTGCGGCCTTCGCGCACTTTCAGGATGGGCATGGTGAGCGCCGCGAGGGTGGCGTCGACCAGCAGAAGGCGACGCTTGTCGGGTCGTACATCACCAAGATCGAGTAGCCGCTCGGGGGCGACCTGCAGGGTGGACCGCTAGAGCGCGCGCATCCTGTTGTTGCGCGGGTTGTGCTCGACCTCGGCGAGCCCGAGGGCTTCCATCAGCGGCGGGACGTACATCCCGAAGCGCCCGCGCAAGCCCTTCTTCAGGCCGTACCACCCCCCCACCGGGTTGTCGGCCGAGCGGCCCCATGCCTCGACGGTTCCCTCGGCAGCGGGTTTCTGCTCGTCCGCGCTGCCGAGCGGCACCCAGTCACCGCGCTCTTTGAGCATCTGATGAAGGTCGTCGAGGCAGCGCAGCTGATAGCGGAGCTGGGTCGTCCCGACCGTGCAGACCAGCGCCGGTGGATCGAGCGTCTCATCCCGATACATCTCGTAGTTGGATGTCCCGCTCGGCGTCGTCAACTGCCATGGATCGTCTTTGGTCCCTGCGCCCTTGGCCACCCTCGCACCTCCTGTCGCCGGCGAACCGGCCACCGTCTAGCCAGCCCCACCGGTGGTGCTGGGGCTCTTGTCTCGCGACTCCTCGACCGCCCGGGCGATCTCTGATCAGCGTGGTCGTGACAGTGGGCGGCGTAGATCTCGAGCCACGTCTCCACCGAGTAGTGGCCGCTCTCGCCGTGCGTTCCGCTGCGGCCCCAGTCAGCGGGCGCGACGTGCTCGAGGATCGACGTGGACGTGAGACCGCGCACAGCAGCCTCGAGCCGATCAGGACCTTCCCGATACTGCTGGAGGAGTGCGTCTCGATCCATGACGAGCAATAGCGTAGCGACGGGCGGTGTCGATCAGTCGCGCTCGACCATGCGGAATTGGTTGCCGTCAGGGTCCCGAAACGTGAACATCGGCGGCACATAGTCGCCCATGCGCATCACCGCGGCGTCCGCGTCGACGCCGCCCGCGACAAGGGTTGCGTGGTCGCCGTCGGCGTCCTCGGTTGCAAGGCTGATAACCATCGGCGCGGTACCGTCATCCGGCGCCTGCACGAGAGCGATGGTCGTGGCCGCTCCCACGGGGGCGACCTCGATCCAGCGCCCACCCTGGCCGAAAGGCGCGTCGAGGCGCTGCTCGAACCCAAGCGTCTCCACGTAGAAGGCGACCGCCCGCTCCTGGTCGCTGACCGGGACGATCACGGTTCCGATGCGGGTGATTCGGGTGGTCTTTGTCATCCTGTTCCTCCTTGCTGGATGGCGCTCCGGTCCAATGCCCGGAGCGCCGGTCTCACAGACGATGTCGAAGTCACGCGCCCAGAGTCGACATCCCAACGAACAAACCTGCGGCCACCCCGAGGAGGACATGGATGAAATACCTGATCCTTATCTATAGCAATCCGGAGTCGAGGGAGATCTGGAACGCCTTCTCACGCGATCAGCGCGCGGCCGGTCTTCGTCAATACGAAGCCCTGCACGAGAGCATGGTGGCCTCGGGCGAGTTGATCGTCTCCGAGGCCCTTGCGGACTCGTCACTCGCAAAGCGTGTGACATCGCGGGACGGGCAGGCCATCGTCACCGACGGGCCCTACGCCGAGGTGAAGGAGTACCTGGCCGGCTTCTTTCTCCTGGAGTGCGACAGCATGGAACGCGCGGTCGAACAGGCTGCCCGGATACCCGAAGCGGCTCTGGGGCTCGTCGAGGTGCGTCCGATCATGGGACTCGACGGGTGGGACATCTGATCGCACCGGGCGAGGGCGAGGACCTCCTGCGCACGCTGGCGCCGCAGGTTCTGGGCGCGCTTGCCCGCCGCTTCGGTGACTTCGACATCTGCGAAGACGCGGTGCAGGAGGCGTTGCTGGCCGCCGCGCTGCAGTGGCCGGTGGACGGTCTGCCCGCGAACCCGAGGGGCTGGCTCACTGTGGTCGCGTCGCGCCGGAGAGCCGAGATGTGGCGAAGCGACTCCGCCCGCCGGCGGCGAGAAGAGGCCTCGTTCGCCGCAGCGGTGCCCGACGTCGAGCCTGCCACCGACGACTCGCTGACCCTCCTCCTCCTCTGCTGCCACCCATCACTGACACCGGCGTCGCAGGTCGCGCTCACGTTGCGCGCGGTGGGCGGACTCGCCACCGCCGAGATCGCTCGCGCACTCCTCGTCCCGGAGACAACCGTGGCACAGCGCATCAGCCGTGCCAAGCAGCGGATCAGGGCCAGTGGCGCTCGGTTCCAAATGCCGCCGGATGGCGAGCGTTCCGCTCGACTGACCTCCGTCCTACAGGTTCTCTACCTCGTCTTCAACGAGGGCTCGACAGCAAGCTCCGGCGCCCACCTCCACCGCGTCGATCTCATCACCGAGGCGATTCGCATCACCCGCCAGTTGCATGAACGTCTGCCGGATGACGGTGAGGTCGCCGGACTGCTCGCCCTCATGCTCCTCACCGACGCGCGTCGTCCGGCCCGCGTCGCTCCAGACGGCGCGCTGATCCCCCTCGCCGACCAGGATCGCGCCCTCTGGGACACTGCTGCGATTCGCGAAGGGATCGACCTGATCACCCGGGCGCTGTCGTCGGCACCGGCGGGGCCGTTCCAGCTCCAGGCCGCGCTTGCGGCGGTTCACGACGAAGCAGTCCGCGCCGAGGACACCGACTGGCGGCAGATCCTCGGCCTGTACGACCTGCTCAGAACGATCGCCCCCGGGGCGATCGTCACCCTCAACCGGATCGTCGCCGTCGCGATGGTCCACGGAGCGACGGTTGCGCTGCGCGAGCTCGCCGACAGCGAAGACGATCCAGCACTCGCCGGCAATCACCGAATCGACGCCGTGCGAGCACACCTCCTCGAGATGGCCGGTGACCTTGACGCGGCTCGAGCTTCATACCTGGTCGCTGCGCGGCGCACGCTCAGCATCCCCGAGCGGCGGTACCTCGAATCGCGTGCCGCACGCCTCGGACCGCCGGGTCCCTTGTAACGTCCGGCATCGCGTTGTCGATATGAGTGGCGGCTGTTCGTCGTGTGAGTAGGTCCATAGACAAGAGGAGAACCGCCATGACCGACACCACCTATCCCGCGGACGCCGGCGCCGCGACGTACCTGCTCACTGTGCGAGGCGCCACCGTGCCCTCGTCGCTGGACGAGACAAGGGACATTCACAACTCGACCGCGGGGGCGCCGCAGAGTGCCGCCGGCGCGCGGGCCCTCGGAGATCTCAGCCACAACGTCTACGCGCCGATCGGCAAGGATCTCGACGGCCAGCTGCTGTTCATCGACCTCTGGAACAGCGTCTCCGGGTTGAACATGTTCTTCTCGAATCCGCAGGTGCAGGCCGCGGCCGGCCAGCTCTTCTCGAATCGAGACGGCATCGTCTGGTCGCGGCTCGAAGGCTTCGGCGCATTTCAGCTTTCGCTACCGAGCGGCCGTTCCATCGGCGCCGTCGGCTTGATCCAGGTCCCGGTCACATCGGTCGAGCAGGCGGCCGAGGCGTTCAGCGCCTATGCCGCCACGACGATCAACACGGCACGGAGCTACGGCATCGTCAGCCACAGCACCTGGCTGCGTGTCCCGAACCCCGGCGAAGCGCCAACCAAGGAGCTGATCGGCGTCGACTTCTGGATGGACGCGGACCGCATGAACGAGTACTACGACCTCTCGCTCGGCTTCGAGCACTTCGGGCCGGTGTTCGCCGGGCCGCCGGACACATCGGTGTGGCGCGCGGCTCCTGGCGAATGGGTCGAGTGGTAGCTCGCATCTGACCAACCGGCGTCGCGGGCTGTGAGGGCTCGCGACGCCGGCGTTCGGCGATGATGCGCGGATGACGGTTGTCGCGTGGATCGGTGCCGCACTCGGGCTGGCAATCGTTCTGTCGACGCTGATGAGCGTGGTGACCTCGCTGGTGCTGCCCCGGCTCGGTTCATCCAGGGTGCAGAAGTACGCGGGGAGGGGCATGATCAAGCTCTTCTCGCGCATCTCCCACCGCTTCGACACGTACGAGGCCCGCGACCGCTTTCTCGCCCTCCAGGCGCCGCTGTACCTCATCGTCCTCCTGGTGATCTGGCTGGGGGCATTGCTCATCGGCTTCGCGCTGATGCTCTGGCCGTTCATGCGGGCGGGCGGCCTCATCCACGCGGTCACGGTGAGCGGATCGTCACTCTTCACCCTGGGATTCGCGGCCGAATCGGGCGTCGCCCCGCGCCTGCTCGTCTTCGCCGCGGCGGCGGCGGGTCTGTGGATCGTCGCCCTTCAGATCGCATACCTGCCGGTCCTCTACGGCGCATTCAACCGGCGTGAGGTGCTGGTGACGATGCTGGACAGCCGAGCAGGCTCGCCGGCCTGGGGGCCCGAGCTGCTGGCCCGCAGTGAATTGGTCGATAATGTCCAGAACCTGGCACGGCTCTACCAGCGCTGGGAGGAGTGGGCGGCAGACGTCGCCGAGACCCACGCGTCGTATCCCGTGCTCCTCTGGTTCCGCTCACCCCACCCGTACCGGTCGTGGGTCATCGGACTGCTCGCGGTGATGGACGCCGCCGCGATGCAGCTCGCCACCCAGCCGCTGGCGGCGCCGTCCGAGGCACGCGCCTTCCTGCGCATGGGTTACATGTGCCTGCGCGACCTCGCGACGGTGGTCGGCCTCCCCTATGACCCTGACCCGAAACCCGGCGACCCCATTCAGCTGACCGAGGACAACTACCAGGACGCCCTCCATCATCTCGAGCACGTTGACTGGAAGATGCAGCGCGGTGCGGCGGAGTCGTGGATTCATTTCCGCGGCTGGCGCGTCAACTACGAGTCACTGGCCTACGGGATTGCCGATGCGGTGAACGCACCGCCGGCGCTCTGGGCGGGTCCGCGCCGAAACCTGCCGCCGAGCTTGCAGCCTCCGGATCGCCCGCCGCATCGCGAGCCATCGGCGGAGATGCAGCGCATTCGCAAGCTCACCGCGAAGCGTCGCTCCGCTCGCGAGACGTGATTCCTGTCAGCGCCGCGACGCAGGCTCGATCGTGCCCCGGAAGGATCAGGTGAGGCGCACATAGCGCACCTTGGCGAGGGGGTCCAGGATCCACTCCGGGGCAAGGCTGTCCCAGAACGAGCGGGCGGAGCCGTCGTCGCGGATCACGAACGCGTCGATGCGCCGCGCGCCCAGTTCGCTGAGCCGTTTGGCGGCTGCGGTGAGCAGCGATCGCCCGACCCCGAAGCGGCGATGCGACGGCGCAACCGCGATCCGGTAGATGCTTCCCCGCCAGCCGTTCCAGGCCGCGATCACCGAGCCGACCACGGTAACGCCGTCGACCGCGACGAGCAGCGCACCCGGCGCGTCGGTGAGGAGTGCCGTCACGCCGGCGGTGTCGTCGGTGATCGTCGGATGGGTTCCGGACTGCCCCCAGAGCCGGAGCACGGCATCAATATCCAACAAGGTCGCGGCCCGAATCTCGACCGCCCGCGAGTGATTCGCTGACATCGCGCGAGGATAACGGTTCGTTACAGGCTTGCCACACGCAGCGCCGAGCGGCACCTAGCATGGGTCGACACCGAGCAAGCCGCTCGATCCATGCAGGTCAAGAAATGCTGAGGTGGCGAACAGGGACGGCTGAGCAGCGCGATGCTGACGGCCGGAAGGACACCGCGCGCCGCCCGGAGACCGCAGCCGGTAATCAGCCATGCTCGGCGCTCCGCTGTTCATCGCTGGTCGGCATGCCCTGCAGCTACGTCGACCGTCGAGGACGCCGCTGCAAGACGGCGTGGTGCCCGGCGGACCGGAGCGTGGTGGATGGCAAGATCTATTGCGCGCTGCACGCCCACGCGATGCAAGCGTTGGAGTGGGAGTTCGGGGCGGCGTCGCATCCTGACATCGACAGCCGCACCGTCCCGGTGCTCCAGTGGATCTCGTCGGCTGCAGCTGACGAGGTGATCGCGACTCTCAACGTGTTCTGCGCGCTGAACGGCGAGATGCTCGTCGCCGAGCCGGTGCGCCGGCGCTTCAACCCTGTGTCCCACACAAGGGTCTGGGAGAAGCAGTGGAAGACGCTCTCGCCGACGAGCGTGACCATCCGCGTCTCGATCAGCTCTGACGAGGACCGGCCCACCGAGATCCACATCACGGTGAATGGCCACGACGTGAACGTCGTCCCCCCACCGTTCAATCGCGAGCTGAGCGCGCCGACCGAAGCTGACATGCGCTGGCTCGACCAGGAGGTGCTCTCGCCCATCAGCGCCGCTGTCGCTCGCTGGATGATGCAGGCGGCGGAGACCAAGGACCTCGGCTACATCCCCGTCGGCGGGGGCATCGACGACGCCGATGCCCGTCTGCTGGCGCGCCCCGCGACCGCGGGTCGGGAGGCCGCCCCCGCGCCGAGGAACAACGTCGACGAGGCAGCGCTCGACGAGGTCCGTCGCGCACATTTTCTGTACGGGCTCGAGGAGATCCAGGCGGTCGCGGAGCGCAACGCCGAGAGCGGCTGACCGGCGCTCGGGTCGCGCGGGGGTACGCTCGTGGCGTGACCGGTGCAGCGCAGCATGGCTCCGAGCTCCGCGTGGCAGGCTCCGCCACGCCGGAGATCAGCGCTGCAATCATCGAAGAAGTTGCCGCGTGGGGCGCATCCGTGGGATTCCCCAGCTGGATGCCCGGGTCGTTCACCGGTCCGGAGAGCATCGGCATGTCCCGGCTGCGCGGCGACATCGCGGCCGGCGGCCTCCATCTCGTGTGGCAGGGTTCCCATGCGCTGGCAACGTTCTCGCTGCTGGAACGCGATCTGCTCTACTGGCCGGCAGCTGGAGCTGACGCGCTCTATCTGCACCGATTCGCCGTGCGCCGTGTGGCTGCCGGCGCCGGGCGCCACGCAGTGCTCTGGTCCCTGCGCGAGGCGCATCGCCGGGGACGCCCGTTCGTGCGCCTGGACTGTCTAGCGGAGAACCCAGGAATCCGCCGCTACTACGAACGCTTCGGGTTCACCGAAGTCGGCGAGCGGACGATTGACGGCACCCGCTACAGCCTGTACGAGGTCGCCGTAGCCGAGGCTCCGTAAGGCCTCAACTGCTGCATGGCGAGCGATGATGGTTGCCACCACCGCCGTCTTCGCGTCCGCGTACTCCTGCACGTAGCTCCAGCGCTGCGCGCCGAGCTCGCGCTTGGTCCGCGCGTAAAGATCGCGGTCGTCCGGACTCGACCGAAGGTGATCGCGGAAGCTCAGCATCCTGTCGATCTCGAAGCAGCCCTCGACGCCATAGTGCGTCGGCCACGCGGTGTCGTACGGCAGCAGCTCGATTGACCCATCGAGGCGTTGCGGTTCGCCGATCGTCGCCGCGCGGATGCGACGCTCGCTCTCACTCGGCGCGCCCGGGGGCGCCGCCGCACCGTCAGAATCTGACATTGTCGGCCCAAACCTGCAGCAGGCTGTCGTCACCGGAGACTGTGATGCCGTCGGTACCCTGCCGGTTCATCGACCAGAGATACAAATCCGAGGCCTTGCCTCGCAGCTCGCAGTGTCCCCTCCCCCGGTCGGTGGTCACTTCAACCCGGTCACCGATGATGAGGTTCCAGGTTGCGCCACCATCGACCGCCACCAGGCGCAGGATGCGGCCGCCACCGTCTGGAGCCCTGGCCCGTCGCACCATGAGGCCGAACCATTCGTCGAGGGCGTCGAGCGCGTCGACGGTGGTCAGCGGCGTGATCGTCCCGCGCGCGGACTCGGCGTCACAGCGATGCGCGGCTGTCTCGTTGGCCTGACGCCGTGCCCAGAAGGCCAGCGCGTTCGGCGCCGGTCCCCAGAACCAGAAGTCGTCCTGTGGCGAGCCCGCTTCGAGCGTCTCGATCAGTGCGGCGCAGCCCTCGCGATACCAGGCCAGCAGTTCGTCGCGGCCGGCCGGACCCTCGAAGTCACGCTGCAGCCGTTCCGTCCACCGCTCTCGGACGATCGTCGCCGCCCACCGGTGCACGTCGCCGATGTGAAGCAGCAGCCTCTCGACATCCCAGCCGGGGCAACCGGGCACCGGTGCGTCGAGCGGCCCTGATTCGGCGGCTCGAGCGAGCGCCTCGCCGTCAGCGCGGATCCTCGCGATCTGCTGGTCGATGTCCACGCCGGCGAGTCTCGCATCACCGGCTCGGTGCCGGATGCCGACCCAAATTGACACGCACCGGAGGCCGGCGGAAGATTGAGCCCTGGACGGTTCGCCCGCATTGCCCCCGGCGTCGGGCCATCGTCGCACCGGAGGAGTTCTGCCGTGAACGGTGACGTTGTGCGATCGCTGATTCCTGAGCAGGTGACCCCGGGCAAGCGGCTCGGACGGCACATCGTCCACGACCCGCGCTCACGGGACTTCCCCGCGGAGGGAGCGCCCGCGATCACTAGCGTCATCCACAACGCGACCGGCCTCCCGCTCAACCAGGGCGACATCGGCTCGTGCACAGCGAACGCACTGTGCGGTGCTCTGAACTCGGCACCCGACTTCAAGGGCGGCGCGCCGAGGACCGAGACGGACGCCATCACGGTCTACGAACTCGAGACCAAGCTGGAAGGCGATCCGTACCCAGCGAACGACCCGGGCGGCAGCGGTCTCGAGGTGTGCAAGGCCGGCGTCCAACTCGGCTGGATCTCCTCGTACCAGCACGCGTTCGGCCTCGACAGTGCGCTGCTCGCGCTCGTCCTCCGCCCGGTCATCACGGGGATCGGCTGGTACACGAGCTTTGACACACCTTCTGGATCCGGGCTCGTCGTGATCGCACCAGGAGCGACCGTCAGAGGCGGCCACGAGGTGGTCGCCGACCAGATCGACGCCCCCAACCAGCTGGTCTGGTTCTGGAACAGCTGGGGTCCGACCTTCGGCGTCGGAGGTCGCTTCTGCATGTCGTTCGACACGTGGCAGCAGCTCCTCGAGCAGAGCGGGGACGTGACCGTTCCGATTCCCTAGCGCCTGCTGATCTTTCCCCACCCGGGCTGTGGATAACCGGCGAGATCGCGTGGCGGCCAGAGAGGCGCCGCTGATCGGGGTGTGGAAAACTCGGTGCCCGGGAGGCCTCAGGGCACGAGGTCGCGAGCCGGCCCGGCCACGTGGAGCGGATCGATGAGATCGGAAAATTCACGGGCCAGCCCGCTGCTCCGAGCCTCGCTGCTGACAGCGGCCGCGACCGCCGGCGCCACGTCGCGGTTGAAGACGGACGGGATGATGTACTCCGGGTTGAGATCCTCGCCGACGACATCGGCGATGGCGTGCGCAGCCGCCAGCTTCATGGCGGCGCTGATCTGGCCCGCACCGCTGTCCAGCAGGCCGCGGAAGAAGCCGGGAAAGCAGAGGACGTTGTTGATCTGGTTCGGGTAGTCGCTTCGGCCCGTCGCGATCACCGCGGCTGAGCCCTCGATCGCCTCCGGCTGCACCTCCGGTTCCGGGTTGGCCAGCGCGAACACGATGGGGCTCGGTGCCATGAGGCGTACGAGGTCGGCATCGAGGGCGCCACCGACGCTGGTGCCAATGAAGACGTCCGCATCGATCAGCGCCTCGCGCAGGCCACCCGTCACGCGGCGGCGGTTGGTGGTGGAGGCGTAGCTCACCTGCGCAGGGCTCAGGTCGGCAGCGCCCTCACTCAGGATCCCGCCACGATCAACTCCGATGATGTGGCCGACACCCGCGGTGATGAGCAGCCGGGACACTGCGGTTCCTGCGGCCCCAACGCCGAGACAGACGACGCGAACGTCCTCCAGCCGCTTGCCGACGATCTTGAGTGCGTTGAGGAGCGCGGCGGTAACGACGATCGCGGTCCCGTGCTGATCGTCGTGGAAGACGGGGATGTCGAGCAGTTCGGTCAATCGCTGCTCGATCTCGAAGCATCGCGGTGCGGCGATGTCCTCGAGATTGATACCGCCAAAAATCGGCGCGATATTGACCACCGTTTGGATGATCTGGTCGACGTCCTGCGTTGCAAGACAGATCGGGAAGGCGTCGACGCTGCCGAACTCCTTGAAGAGCATCGACTTGCCCTCCATGACCGGGATCGCCGCTTCCGGGCCGATGTTGCCCAGGCCGAGGACGGCGCTGCCGTCGGTCACGATGGCAACCGCATTGCGTTTGATGGTGAGGTTGCGCACCCGGCGCGGATCCTCGGCGATGGCAAGACAGATCCGCGCGACCCCAGGCGTGTACACCATCGACAGGTCGTCGCGCGTCCGGATCGTGTGGCGCGGGGTCACCTCGATCTTGCCGCCGAGATGCGCGAGGAAGGTGCGATCCGAGTACTCGAGCACCTCGACACCGGGCACTTCCGACATCCGCTGGATCAGCTTCTGGGCGTGGTCGGCGTTGCCGGCGAGCACGGTGATGTCGCGGACGATCCCACCGCCCTCGACGCGGACGATGTCGAGGGCACGGATGTCGCCGCCGACGCTCCCGATGGCCGAGGTGAGCTGGCCGAGCATGCCCGGCCTGTTCACGATGCGGCACCTGGCGGTGAAGGCAAAGCTCGCGGAGGGGTGCTGGATCACGGCGCGCACCATCTTGACCGTATCGAGAGCGCGCGCAGACGTGCGTGGCGCTCGCTCTCGATCAACGGGTCACAAGATCCCGCGCCGGTGAGCAGCGTCGGGGCGCGCTGACGCTCGCAAAATTACTTCATGCGATGTATTATCTCTGGCATGAAGGACCGCGCGGTGCTGCTCGAGCGGCTGATGACGGCTCAGGCTGCCCTCCGGCGCCGTTTCCTCGATGTCGCCTCGCCGGCGTTGCAGGCGGAGTTCGCCGAGGTGGGCGGCACCACCGTCCACCAGATGGAGGTGGTGCGGCGTCTGCTCCTCGGGGATGGCATGAGCATGCGCGAGGTGGCCGAGGCGCAGGGGATCGGTCTCAGCGGTGCCACTCAGCTGGTCGATCGGTTGGAGCGGCGCGGGCTCGTGACCCGCGTTCGTGACGCGCGGGACCGGAGGGTGCAACACGTTGTCCCGACCGAGCGCGCAAAGGATCTCGCCGCGCGCTTCAAAGACGGCATGCGCCGAGCATCGGCGGAAGTGTTCACCGCCCTGGATGACGACGAGTTGCGGACCTATCTCGAACTGACCGAGCGCATTGCGGCAACCGTCCACGACGATGCCGCGGAGCCTCTACGGAGGGCAACAGCGTGACCCAGCGCCAGATCTACGCGGTGCTCGGCGCCCTGATGCTGGGGATGCTCCTCGCCGCCCTCGATCAGACGATCGTCGCCACCTCGCTGCCGACGATCGTCGGCGACCTCGGTGGTCTGAACCAGCTGTCGTGGGTGGTCACCTCCTACCTGCTCGCCTCGACAGTCTCCACTCCGCTCTACGGAAAGCTCGGCGACCTGTACGGGCGCAAGTTCCTCTTCCAGGCCGCGATCGTCATCTTCATCGTCGGATCGATGCTCGCCGGTCTCTCCCAGAACATGCTGGAGCTCATCGGTTTCCGGGCCATTCAGGGCATCGGCGCCGGTGGGCTCATGGTCGGCGCGCAGGCGATCATCGGCGACGTCGTTCCGCCCCGCGAGCGCGGCAAGTACCAGGGATGGATGGGCGGCGTGTTCGCGCTGGCCAGCGTCGCCGGACCGCTCATCGGAGGATTCCTCACCGACGACGTGTCGTGGCGCTGGATCTTCTACATCAACGTCCCGATCGCGGGTGTGGCGCTCTTCGTCACCGCGACCGTGTTGAAGACTCACACACGCCGCATCTCGCACAGCATCGACTGGCTCGGAGCATTCTTCCTGGCCGCCGGCGCCTCGGCACTCATCCTGATGACCACCTGGGGCGGCACGCAGTACGCGTGGCTGTCACTGCCGATCTTCGCCCTCGGGATCATCGGCGTGGTGATGCTTGCCTGCTTCATCGTCGTCGAGCGGCGCGTCAGGGAGCCAATCCTCCCCTTCCGCCTCTTCCGCATCCAGGTGTTCAACGTCGCCAGCGGCGTCGGCTTCGTGATCGGGTTCGCGATGTTCGGGGCGATCACATTCCTCCCCGTCTTCCTCCAGCTCGTCGACGGCGCGAGTGCGACGAGCTCGGGGCTCAACATCCTTCCGCTGATGGCGGGGCTGCTCACGGCGTCGATCACGAGCGGTCAGCTGATCAGCCGTCGGGGGCGCTACAAGATCTTCCCGGTGGTGGGCACCGCGCTGGCTGCGATCGGCGTCTTCCTGCTGTCGAGCATCGACCCGCAGACCCCGCGCTTCCTCCTCTCGGTGTACATGGTGGTGCTCGGCCTCGGGCTCGGCTGCGTCATGCAGGTTCTAGTCATTGCCGTCCAAAACGCGGTCGAGCAGCGCGACCTCGGCGTCGGGACCAGCTCGGCCACCTTCCTGCGCTCGATGGGGGCTTCGTTCGGCGTGGCGATCTTCGGCGCCATCTTCAGCAACGAGCTCGCCGCCAACCTCAAGCGGAACCTGCCCGCCAGCGCCCTGCACTCGGGCATCAATCCCGCCTCCCTGGAGGGCAACCCGGCACAGCTTGCCAAACTGCCGGCGGCGATCCACACCGGGCTCATCAACGCGGTGTCTGAGTCGCTGCACGTGGTGTTCCTCACCGCAGTACCGATCCTGGTCGTGGCGTTCTTCCTCACCCTGCTGATCAAGGAGATCCCTCTGCGGACCAAGGCTCGTGGCATCCCGGCTGCCGACGAGCCCGCCGGACTGGATCTGGCAACGGACCTCGGCGGTGCAGCCCCCGTGGAGGCGGGCGTGGGCTCCGAACTGATCTAGCGTCTAGCGTCGGGCGCGACCCACCCGGCGAGCAGCCAGTCCTCGGCGACGAGCACCACGCGCTTGGTTCGGGCTGTGGGAGGCGTCGCCTGCTCCGGCGCACGCAGCGGCATCGGGTCCATGGTCATCGCGTGCGTGATTCTCACGCAATGCGAGGGACGGTGACGACCGGGCTAGACTGACTGCGATGACGGTGGAGCGCAGGCGGAGGATCGTGATCGCGGCAGGTATCGGCCTGCTCGCGACCATCACCGCTACCCGCGTCCTCGCACTCCGTCGCGAGCTCTCCAAGGATGTCGAGGAGCCGGATCCGAGTGCCGGCAGCGTGCTCACGAGCAACAGCGTGGCCGTCGCCGGCAGCGCGCTCACCGTCGAGAGCTCGGCTGTCGCGGGCAGCGTCGCGACGCGCCGCTCGACCGCTGTGGCCGGATCCGCCGCGACCTCATATTCGTCGGCAGTGGCCGGTTCCGCGTTGACCCGGGGATCCGCCGCCGTGGCGGGGAGCGCCGCGACGGGTTTCAGCGCAGCGGTCATCCGAAGCACCGGCACCTTCGCGAGCGCCGCCGTGGCGGGCAGCGTGCTGACGTTCTTCAGCGCCGCGATACGGCGCTCCGTGTTGACGATCGGATGCCTTCGCTGCACGCGATGCATCGCGTGCGTCGCCTGTTCCGACTGCATCGACTGCACCGGCTGCGTCGGATGCCGCGGCCTCCGTGGCGCAGTGGGAAAGGTCGGGGTCAGCGCCCCGTGACCGCTCCCAGGCTCGCGGACGAAACGGTGGCCGCGTACTTGGCGAAAACGCCGGTCGTATAGCGCCTGACCGGCGGCGCCCACGTCGCGAGGCGTGTGGCAATCTCCGAGTCATCCACCTCGACATCGATGCGACGGGCGGGGACATCGATGTTCACGATGTCACCATCCCGGACAGCGGCGAGCGCACCGCCGAGTGCCGCCTCCGGGGCGATATGGGCGACCATGAAGCCATGGGTTGCCCCTGAGAACCGGCCGTCGGTGATCAGCGCCACCGAGTCGCTCAGGCCCGCGCCGACGATGGCTCCGGTCACCCCGAGCATCTCGCGCATGCCGGGCCCTCCGACCGGGCCCTCGTAGCGGATCACGACCACGTCGCCGGCGTGCACAGCACCATCGCGCACCGCCGCGAACGCCTCCTCTTCCGAATCGAAGACGCGGGCCGGCCCACGATGCGAGTCGCGGTCGTTGCCGGCGAGCTTGACCACGCAGCCGTCAGCAGCGATATTGCCGCGCAGAACTGCGATCCCGCCGTGCTTGCGCAGCGGTGCGTCGGCCGCTCGAATCACCTGCTGGCCGGGCGTCTCCACTGCGGCGGCAGCCACTTCGGCGATCGTCCGTCCGTCAACAGTGAGAGCGTCGCCATGGAGCAGCCCCAGCGCGAGCAGGCGTTGCATGAGGACGCTGAGCCCACCCGCCGCGAAGACGTCGGTGGCGACGAACCGACCGCCTGGACGGAGATCGGCGAGGATCGGCGTCCGTGCGCAGATGACATCGAAATCGTCGATCTCGAGGGCGACGCCGGCCTCCGCAGCGATCGCAAGCAGGTGGAGCACCGCGTTGGTCGATCCGCCACTTGCGGAGAACGACGCAATGGCGTTCTCGAAGGCGGCACGAGTGACAATCGACCGAGCATTTGTGCCCGCCTCGACAAGCTGCACCGCCAGCCGGCCCGCGGCCTCCGCGACCACCGGTTTATCGGGATGAGTCGCCGGGACTGCGTTGGCGCCGGGGGGCGACAGCCCGAGGAACTCGAGCGCAGTGCTCATCGTGTTCGCGGTGTACTGGCCAGCACACGCGCCCGCCCCAGGACAGGCGTGCTCCTCCACCGCGCGAAGCTCATCGGCGTCGATCCGGCCGGCGTTGTATGCGCCGACAGCCTCGAAGACATCCTGGACGGTGAGGTCACGGCCATGCAGGTGTCCAGGCTGGATCGTGCCGCCGTAGAGCACAAGGCCCGGGATGTCCAGGCGGCTCAGCGCCATCGCTGCCGCGGGGATTGTCTTGTCACAACCGACGATGAGCACGAGCCCATCGAAGCTGTGCCCCCGAGTGACCAGCTCGATCGAGTCCGCGATCAAGTCACGGGACACCAGCGATGCCTTCATCCCCTGCGTTCCCATGGTCACGCCATCGCTGACCGCGATGGTGTTGAACTCCATGGGCGTGCCGCCGGCAGCACGGACACCCTCCTTGACCCGCTCGGCGAGGGTGCGGTGGTTCCAGTTGCAGGGCATGGTCTCGATCCAGGAATGACCGACGCCGATGATCGGCTTCTCGAGGTCCTCTCGGCTGAAACCGATCGCGCGGAGCATCGCACGGGCAGGCGCGCGGTCCGGACCCTGCAGCATCACAGAGCTGGGGCGCGTCGACGGTGTCTCAGGCATCCGGGGAAGCATACGGTGCAACCGTCACAGCTCCGTGTATTGACGCCGGGAACCTTCAGGTCGTATTCTCTGCGCCGAGATGTCGTACGGCTTCGCGCTGGTCCTGCTGGTAGGCCTGCTCCTGATTAGGAGCGGGGCTTTCATGCTTCAGGGCAGGCGCGTGCGCAGGTAGGCACAGCACCAAGCCGGAACCAAGCAAAAGGCCCCCTCCCAGGAGGGGGCCTTTTTTCGTCCCGGCACAACCCGATTGGAGGAACAGTCATGGCTACCCCCGGACAGGCGCCCGCCCCCTATGACGGCATGGGGACACCGACTCGCCGGGATGCGAGCACCCACGACGACGGCAACCAGGCCGAACGCCTCGACTCCGCGCGCGCGGATCGTTTCGCTCCTGGCACCCCCCGGCACGACGAGAGCGAAGAGTTCGTGCGCCGATCGCTCAATCGCTACTACCAATGATCACCACCCGAACGGATCAACGCTCGAGTGCGGCTCCGGCGACAGCAGCAAGCCCCGACGGCCTGGCCGAGCCGCCTCGCATGCTCACCGGTGCGCAGGTCGCCCTCGAATCGCTCATCCGCGAGGGTGTCGACACGATCTTTGGATATCCAGGCGGCGCCAACCTGTGGCTGTACCGGTACCTTCCCGACTACCCGGCGCTGCATCACGTCCTCGTGCGCCACGAGCAGGGCGGAGCCCATGCCGCTGACGGCTATGCGCGCAGCAAGCGGGGATCGGTCGGCGTCGTCTTCGCGACCAGCGGCCCCGGGGCACTGAATCTCGTCACCGGGCTCGCCACCGCCTACATGGACTCGGTTCCCGTGGTCGCGATCACCGGTCAGGTGCCGTCGACCGCAATCGGCACCGACAGCTTCCAGGAGTCCGATGTCATCGGCTCGACCATGTCGGTCGTGAAGCACTCCTACCTCATCACGCGAGCCGAGGACATCGCGCCAACGATCAAGGAGGCGTTCCACATCGCTCGGACCGGACGTCCGGGACCGGTGCTGATCGACTTCCCGAAGGATCTCCAGGCAGCGGTCACCGCCTTCAACTACCCGGACGCTCCGGTGCGGCGCCGGTCCTACCCGGCACCACCGCGGCCCGATCCCGCGAAGCTCCGCCACATCGCTGAGCTGATCAAGGGCGCGAAGCGCCCGGTGATCCTCGCCGGGCGCGGGGTGCTCATCGCCCGCGCCGAGGAGGAGCTTGCGGAGCTGGCGCACCAAGCGCACATCCCCGTCGGCTGGACGCTGCTCGGCACCGGCGCCTTCCCGGTGACCGACCCGCTGGCTCTGCAGATGGTGGGGTTCATGGGAGCCGGATACACGAACAAGGCGGTCTGCGAGGCTGACGTGCTGATCATGGTGGGGATGCGCTGTGACGACCGGGTGACCACCCGGCTCGACTCATTCGCACCGCGCGTCGAGCACCTCGTGCACATCGACATCGACCCTGCGGAGATCGGCAAGAACGTCATCCCGCACGTGAGCGTCGTCGCCGACGCGAAGGTGGCGCTGCGCGAGCTCAACCTGCTCGTCGAGCCCAAGCGTGAGCATCAGTGGCTCACCCAGGTCGACCAGTGGAAGGAAGAGCATCCGGTGCGCTTCACCAACCACACGGGACTGCTCCAGCCCCAGCAAGTCCTCGAGGCGATGTACGCGCGCTGCGAGGACGAGGCGATCGTGCTCGCAGACGTCGGCCAGAACCAGATCTGGGCGGCGCTCTGGTTCAACTACAGCAAGCCGGGCCTGTTCCTCAACTCGGGCGGGACCGGAACCATGGGGTACGCGTTTCCAGCGTCCATGGGCGCGAAGCTTGCCAACCCCGGCAAGACGGTGTTCTGCGTCACCGGCGAGGGCGGTTTTGTCATGAACATGCAGGAGATGGCGACGATGGTCGAGAACAACATCGACGTCAACGTCATCATCCTCAACAACTCCTCGCTGGGCATGGTCCGTCAGTTCCAGGACGACTTCTACGACGGGGTCCGATCTGCTGTCGATCTGACGTTCACCCCCGACTTCGTCAAGCTCGGCGACGCCTTCGGGATGAAGGCGATGTCGACCGACCGCCTCGAGGACGTCGGGCGCCTGCTGGACGAAGCGATGGCGCACAAGGGCCCGGTGCTGCTCAACTTCAACATCGACCCCAATGCGAACGTCTACCCCATCGTGCCCCTCGGCATGGGCATGCTCGACTTCGTCGAGGCGAGCTGATGACCCAGAGCCGGCTGCTCTCGGTGCTGGTCGACAACAAGCCCGGCGTTCTCCAGCGGGTCGCGTCGATGATCCGACGGCGTGGCTTCAACATCGACTCGCTCTCGGTCGGCCCAACCGACGACGACACGATCTCCCGGATGACCATCACCGTCCACGTCGGCCGTCAGCAGGCGGAGCAGGCCACCAAACAGCTGGCCAAGCTCATCGACGTCATCACCATCGACGACATCACGGGACTGCGCAACGTTGCGCACGAACTGGTCCTGATCCGCATGCAAGCGCCCCCGGGCGAGCGCACGGAGCTGCTGAACCTGGTCGATATCTTCCGTGGACGGGTCGTCGACGTCGCCGCCAGCTCGGTGATCATCGAAGTGACCGGCAGCGCCGAGAAGATCGACAACTTCATCGAGCTGATGCGGCCCTACGGGATCAAGGAGCTCGCACGCAGTGGCGTCGTCGCGCTCGTGCGCGGGGACCAGGCGCGCATCCGTCTCATGGACTTCGCAATCGACGGCGATGAGCCGCAGACAGAGCCGGCGCGCCTGCAGGGCGTGGCCGGCGACACCACCGGCACCGTGTGATCAAGCGCAGAGGAGGCAGCGATCAATGACCGCTCGGATGTACTACGACGCAGATGCCGATCCAGCGGCTCTGTCAGGCCGGCCCATCGCCGTGCTCGGCTACGGGTCGCAGGGCCATGCTCACGCGCTCAATCTGCGTGACTCGGGATTCGACGTGCGAGTCGGGCTGCCCGAGTCGAGCCGGAGCCGCGCGGCCGCGCTGGCGGAAGACCTGCGCGTGCTCACGCCAGCGGAGGCCTGCGCGGAAGCCGATGTGATCATGGTGCTCACCCCCGACACGGGTCAGCGCGCGCTGTACGACGAGGCGATCGCGCCGCATCTGCACGCGGACAAGATGCTGATGTTCGCCCACGGCTTCAACATCCGCTACGCGCTCATCGATCCGCCCGTCGGTGTCGACGTCAGCATGGTCGCGCCCAAGGGACCAGGCCACCTGGTACGTAGCACCTTCGTCGCCGGACAGGGTGTCCCCTGTCTCTTCGCGGTGCACCAGAATGCCACCGGGCTCGCCCGCGAGCGCACCCTCGCATACGCGCGTGGTATCGGTGGCACCCGCGCCGGCGTACTCGAGACCACATTCGCGGAGGAGACCGAGACCGACCTCTTCGGCGAGCAGGCGGTGCTCTGCGGCGGCATCACGTCGCTCGTCAAGGCTGGGTTCGACACGCTCACCGAGGCGGGATATCAGCCCGAGCTGGCGTATTTCGAGGTCATGCACGAGCTCAAGCTCATCGTCGACCTCATGTACCAGGGTGGGCTGTCCTGGATGCGCTACTCGGTGAGCGACACTGCCGAGTACGGCGACTATGTGAGCGGTCCGAAGGTCGTCGATCAGCGGACGCGCGAGACCATGCGCAAGCTCCTCAGCGACATCCAGGACGGCAGCTTCGCCAAGCGCTGGATCGAGGAGAGCGAGTCCGGGCGCCCCAACTTCGTCGAGTATCGCGACGAGGAGATGCACCTTCCCATCGAGCGCGTCGGCGCCGAGCTGCGCTCGAAGATGGGATGGCTCGACACGAAGACGGCACCCGGTATGGAGAAGGTGCTCGCCGAGCCCGGTCGTGAGGAGGCGACGGTATGACCGAGTCGCTCACGATTCTCGACACGACGCTGCGCGACGGCGAGCAGTCCCCTGGGGTCGCGCTCAACGCCGAGGACAAGCTCCAGATCGCGCACCAGCTGGCGCGTCTCAAGGTCGACGTCATCGAGGCGGGTTTCCCGCACAGCTCACCGGGCGACTTCGCGGCGGTGAAGGCGATCGCCGAGCAGGTCGACGGCGCGGTGATCGCCGGACTCTCACGCTGCTTCGAAGACGACGTGCGTGCCTGCGCCGCAGCGCTCGCACCGGCGGCGCGCGCGCGCATCCACGTGTTCATCGGCACCTCGCCGATCCATCGTGAGGGCCAGTTGCGCATGACCCAGCGCGAGGTGCACGACAGAGCTGTCGCGATGACGGCGCTGGCAAAGACATTCCGTGAGGACGTCGAGTTCTCCCCCATGGATGCGAGTCGCACCGAGCGCGAGTACCTCGCGGAGGTGGTGAACAGCTGTATCGAGGCAGGCGCGACCACGATCAACCTGCCCGACACGGTCGGCTACGCGACACCCGATGAATGGCGCGGCCTCATTGCATGGATGTACGAGCAGGTGCCGGCGCTCCGGGATGTCGTGCTCTCGGTGCACTGCCACAACGACCTCGGCCTGGCAACCGCCAACTCACTGGTCAGCGTGCTCGGTGGCGCGCGCCAGATCGAGACGTGTGTCAACGGTATCGGCGAGCGAGCCGGCAATGCGGCCCTCGAGGAGGTGGCCATGGCCACCCGCCTGCATCCGGAGGTGTATGGCGTGACAACCCAGCTCGACCACACCCAGCTCTATCGCACGTCGCGCCTCGTCTCGCAGCTCACGGGCATGCTCGTGCAGCCCAACAAGTCGGTGGTCGGGGCCAATGCCTTCGCGCATCACTCCGGCATCCACCAGGACGGGATGCTCAAGGACCGGCGGACGTTCGAGATCATGGAACCTGGGCAGGTTGGCGCCGGCTCGACCCTCGTGCTCGGCAAGTTGAGCGGGCGTCACGCCCTGCGTGACCGGCTCGAACAGCTGGGCTACCGTCTGGACGGCGAGGAGTTGCAACGTGCCTTCGTGCGCTTCAAGGGCCTCGCCGATCGCAAACGCGATGTGACGGATCGAGACCTCGAGGCGATCGTCGCCGACGAGCGCCAGGGCGCGACGGAGACGTTCCGCCTCGAACATCTGCAGGTCAGCTGTGGCACCAACCTGCGCCCGACGGCCACCGTCCGCATGATGCTGAGCGACGGCCTCAGCCACGAAGCCGTCTCGACCGGGGACGGCCCTGTCGACGCCACGTACCGCGCCATCGACATGCTCGTCCAGGTCAGGGCCGAGCTCGAGGAGTTTGCGATCCAGGCGATCACCGAGGGCATGGATGCCGTCGGTGAGGTGAGCGTGCGGCTGCGTCAGGATGGCGCGCTCAGCGCCGGCCACGGCGCCGACACGGACATCCTCGTCGCCGCCGCGAAAGCGTACGTGCACGCGCTGAACCGGCTGACCACCCGGCTGGCGGACGGCCCGAGGATCACCCCGGAACAGATGGTGATCAGCGGCGCGCCGATCGGCGCACCGACGGCGGTGTCATGACGCCGCGAACCCTCTTCGACAAGATCTGGGACTCGCACATCGTGGCCGAGCGGCCCGGAGAGCCATCCCTGGTCTACGTTGACCTGCACCTGGTCCACGAGGTCACGTCCCCGCAGGCATTCGAGGGCCTGCGGCTCGAAGGCCGGACGGTGCGCAGGCCGGGCCTGGTTGTTGCCACGATGGACCACAACGTCCCCACCGACGGCGACGGGATCAGCGGTGCCGACGCGATGAGCGTGGCGCAGATGGACGCGCTGCGCGCCAACTGCGACCAGTACGGGATCTCCTGCTTCGGGGCCGGACACCGCTGGCAGGGCATCGTCCACGTGATCGGACCGGAGCTCGGGCTGACCATTCCGGGGACGATCGTGGTGTGCGGCGACTCGCATACGGCCACGCACGGGGCCTTCGGGGCATTCGCACTGGGAATCGGAACGTCCGAGGTGGAGCATGTGCTGGCAACACAGTGTCTGCGCCAGTCCCGCCCGCTCACGATGCAGGTGCGCATCGAGGGGACACTGCCGGTCGGCGTCACCGCGAAGGATGCGGCGCTGGGGGTCCTCAACGCCATCGGCACTGCGGGTGCCGCGGGTCACGTTGTCGAGTACACCGGCCCAGTCGTGCGTGGATTCTCGATGGAACAGCGAATGACCTTGTGCAACCTCACCATCGAGGGCGGCGGCCGCGCCGGGATGATCGCGCCGGACGCGACCACCTTCGCGTACATCAAGCACCGGCCCTATGCGCCCACCGGAGCCGATTGGGACGATGCGGTGGCGGCGTGGAGCGACCTACACAGCGATCAGGGCGCGGCATTCGACCGCGTGGTCACCATCGATGCAGCGACGCTGGAACCGACCGTGACGTGGGGGACGACGCCGGCGCAATCGGTCCCGGTGACCGGGCGAGTTCCGGACCCGGCGTCGTTCGAGGATGCCGCCGAGCGCGAGTCGGCCGTGCGCGCACTCGCCTACATGGGGCTCGAAGCGGGCATCGCCATCGAGGACATCAAGCTGGACACCGTCTTCATCGGCTCGTGTACCAACGGCCGCATCGAGGATCTGCGCGCCGCGGCGGCGATGCTCGATGGCAGGCGCGTGCACGACGGCATTCGCGTCCTCGTGGTGCCGGGATCGGCCCAGGTGAAGGTGCAGGCGGAGGCCGAGGGTCTCGATGCGATCTTCACCGGCGCCGGCGCCGAGTGGCGCAACCCGGGGTGCTCCATGTGCCTCGGGATGAACCCGGACATCCTCCAACCCGGGGAGCGGTGCGCCAGCACGAGCAACCGGAATTTCGAAGGCCGTCAGGGACGCGGGGGCCGCACCCACCTGGTGTCGCCCGCCATGGCCGCGGCTGCCGCAGTCGAAGGCCGTTTTGTCGATGTTCGCCGCCTGTCGATACCGGCGGGACGGGGATGAAGCCGTTTCACCGCGAGGACGGCGTGCTCATCCCCCTCGATCGCGCGGATGTCGACACCGACCAGATCATCCCGAAGCAATTCCTCAAGCGCATCGAGCGAACGGGGTACGGCGAGTACCTGTTCAATGACTGGCGTCGCGATCCGTCCGGAACGGCTCGCCCGGACTTCGTCCTTAATCAGCAGGCGTATGCGCCCGGAACCGTGATGGTCGCAGGACGCAACTTCGGGTGCGGATCCTCACGCGAGCATGCCGTCTGGGCGCTCTCCGACTATGGCATCAGAGCGATCATCGCCGAGTCCTTCGCTGACATCTTCAGGGCCAACGTGCTCGGCAGCGGGATGCTCCCGGTGACGTTGCCGGAGCATGAGGTGCGGGCGCTGCTCGACCTCGCGGCGGAGCAACCGGGGATCACCGTCGCCGTCGACCTCGAAACCCAGACCGTGACGTGCGGCGACCTGCGTTTCACCTTCACCCTCGACGCCTTCGAACGCCGCAGGCTTCTCGAGGGCCTGGATGACATCGGCCTCACCCTCGAACACGAGGCGGAGATCACCGCCTTCGAGGCACGGCGACCGGCCTGGATGCCAGACCTGGCGCGGGCCGGGGCGGGCTCGTGAAGGCAAACGTTGTCGTCCTTCCAGGCGACGGCGTCGGCCCCGAGGTCGTGAATGCCGGCCTGAGCGTGCTCGCGACGGTCTGCGACGCCGCCGACATCCGCGTGAGCATTGACGTGCATCCGATCGGTGGCCGGGCGATCGACGAATTCGGCACACCGCTGCCCGACGAAACCCTTGAAGCATGCAAGGCCGCCGACGCGGTGCTGCTCGGTGCCGTGGGGGGGCCGGCGTGGGATCACCTGCGCGGCGAGCAGCGATGCGAAGCCGGGCTGCTCCGCTTGCGCCGCGAGTTGGACGTCTTCGCCAATCTCCGTCCGGTGAAGGTGCATCCCCACCTCGCGGATCGCACGGCACTGCGTCCCGAGGTCACCCGGGGAACCGACCTCGTCATCGTCCGCGAGCTGACCGGTGGCGCCTACTTTGGTTTGCCTCGAGGCCGGTCCGGCAGCGGTCCCGACGAGATCGCCCGCGACAGCATCGTCTACAGCGCTGCCGAGGTCGAACGAGTCGCGCGAGTCGCTTTCAAACTCGCGCAGTCGCGGCGCGGGCAGCTGATCTCGATCGACAAAGCGAACGTGCTCATCACGAGCCAGCTCTGGCGCGAGGTCGTCAGTGGACTCGGCGCCGAGTATCCCGACGTGACCCTCACCCACGAGCTCGTCGACTCGTTCGCGATGCGCCTGGTGCGCGAACCGGCCACGATCGATGTCGTGGTCGCGGAGAACCTTTTCGGCGACATCCTCAGTGATGAGGCCGCCGTGCTCGCGGGTTCACTCGGCCTGCTACCGTCGGCCAGCCTCGGTGCTTCCGACCAGGGCGTGTACGAACCGATTCACGGGAGCGCGCCGGCCCTCGCCGGACACGGCGTGGCCAATCCCTACGGGACCATTCTCTCGGTCGCGATGCTGCTCCGTCATTCGCTCCACCGCGATGACCTGGCGGTGGCAATCGAGTCCGCCGTCGACGTGTGCATCAGCGAGGACGTGCTGACCGCGGATCTTGGCGGGGCAGTCGGAACCGACGCTGTCGCCGACGCCGTTGCGCGCGAGGCGCTGCGCCAGCTCGGCGCGCGCAGCGGAGCTGCATCGTGAGTCTCGAGATCTACGACACGACGCTGCGCGACGGTGCGCAGGGTGTCGGCATCAACTTCTCGGTGTCCGACAAACTGCGCATCGCGGATCACCTCGACACCCTCGGTGTCACCGTCATCGAGGGCGGCTGGCCCGGCGCGAATCCCACCGACACCGAGTTCTTCGCCGCCATGCAGAATCATCACCTCCGCAACGCAACCCTCGCGGCCTTCGGTGCGACCCGACGGCCCGGGATGCGAGCGCAGGACGATCTGCAGCTCCGAACCCTGCTCGATGCGATGGCGCCGATCATCACCCTGGTCGGCAAGGCGTGGGACCGCCAGGTCGTCGATGTCCTGCGCACCACCACCGACGAGAACCTCGCGATGATCGACGACTCGGTTCGCTGGTTCGTCGACCACGGTCGCCGCGTCGTCTACGACGCCGAACACTTCTTCGACGGCTACACGAGCGACCCTGACTACGCCCTGCGCTGCCTCGACGCGGCCATCGGTGCCGGCGCCGAGCGGATCACCCTGTGCGACACCAACGGCGGGACGCTGCCCGACCGCGTCGAGTCGGTGGTGCGGGAGATCACCGCTCGGTTCGGCAGTGTCGCGGGCATCCACTGTCACGACGACTCCGGGTGTGCCGTGGCGGCCACCCTCGCCGCGGTTCGCGCCGGCGCCGTGCAGGTCCAGGGATGCATCAACGGCTACGGCGAGCGCACCGGCAACGCGAACCTGTGCACGCTCATTCCCAACCTGCAGATCAAGATGGGCATCCACGTCATCGACGATGATCAGCTCGCGCGCCTGACCGAGGTGGCACGCGATGTTGCCGAGATCGCCAACATCGCTCCACCGCTCTCGGCCCCGTACATCGGTCAGGCGGCGTTCACCCACAAGGGTGGCCAGCACATCGATGCGATGAGCAAGGCTGCTTACGCGTATCAGCACATCGACCCAGCCCGGGTCGGGAACGAGCGCCACTCGGTGATCACCCAGCAATCCGGACGGGGCACGGTGCTCGAGAAGGCCGCCGCATTCGGCGTTGATCTCACGCAGGACCGTGCCCTCGCGCGGCGGGTGGCGGATGAGGTCAAGCAGCTCGAGTTCAGCGGTCACTCATTCGAAGGTGCCGAGGCATCGTTCGAGCTGCTCGTGCACCGCGCGCGCGGCAACCCGGCACCGTTCAAGCTGATCGATTACATCGCCCTCGTGGAGCAACGCGAGGGGCGCTCGCTGGTCTGCGAGGCGACCATCAAGGTGCAGGTCGCAGACACGGTGGTGCACACCGCGGCGGAGGGCAACGGGCCGGTGAACGCTCTTGATGCGGCCCTGCGCAAGGCGCTCACACCGAGCTATCCGGAGATCGGTGCAACCCAGCTCTTCGACTACAAGGTGCGCGTGCTCGACGGCCGGGACGGCACCGCCGCAGTGGTCCGGGTACTCGTAGAGAGCGGCGATCACCACCGTCGCTGGAGCACCGTCGGTTGCAACACGAACATCATCGAGGCGTCCTGGAGCGCGCTCGCCGACGCCTTCGAATACGCGATCATCGCGAACCGCGAACGATCAGGCCTTCCGGGCGAGCACCTGGAGGTAGTCTGACTCGAGCGTCAGGCCGCCTCCCGACACCTGGTTGAGCTCGGCGAAGAGCTTCTTGCCATCTTCACGGAGTGACGCCGCCTGGTCGGCGTCGATCATGGTCAGCATCGCCTTCATCGGCGGGTTGGTCCGCTCCCAGAAATCCCAGCCGGCATCGAGTGAAACGAATTCGAACGTCAGTGCCTGCGGGTAGACCTCGATCGACGAGGTCAGACCCTTGAAACGGCGATGGACCTCATCGGTGTTCCCCCACTCGAATGGGGAGTGCATCCCGGGCGGAGGTGCCGGCCCGCGTTCGGCCATCAGCGCCGTGAAGCGGGAGAGAAATCCCTTCGGCGCGTAATTGGCCATCGCCACCAGGCCACCTCGTTTTGCGACCCGGAACAGCTCGCCTGCAACGACCTCCGGGTTGGGAGCGAACATGGCCCCGAAGACCGACGCCACGACATCGAAACGCTCGGCGGGAAACGGAAGATCCTCGGCATCGGCCTCGAGCCATTCGATCGGAAGGCCGAGCGATCGTGTGCGGGACCGGCCGAGGTCGACCATGGCCGGGGTCAGATCCGTTGCCACGACGCTCGCGCCGAGCCGTGCGGCTGCGATGGCGAAATTCCCGTTGCCGGCGGCGACGTCGAGCACCTCCGACCCGGCCTGAAGGCGGCTGCGCTGGGCAAGCTCGATGGCATGCGGCTCGAGGTGAACGGCAAGCTCACCGTAGTCGCCGAGGGACCACATCCAGCGGATCGCATCCTTCATCCTCGCGTCGTCCGCCACGCACAACCTCCTATGCGGCGACGTCGCGCCGCGCCAGCACCACGCCGGCGGATCCGAACCCCACGGCCGCAATGGCCAGCATCGCAATCAGCCCACCGACGAACACCGGGGTGATCAAGGGTGTGCCGTAGAGCTGAAACACTGACAGGTTGTCCGCCCAGTTCGGCCATTTGAAGAGCGGGCCCAGTTCGAAGACGAGATATGAGATCACCGTGATGGTCGAGAGCGTGACCACCGCGACCCGCGGCCGCCAGCCGGCGAGCAGTGCTCCGACCGCGGCGAAGGTGAGTCCGAACGGCACCAGCAATGCCGTCGAGCTGACCATCTTCCCGACATCGAGGGGGATCCCCTCCGCGGGCGACAGGGCAAGGATCACCGCCATCGCCACGAACGCCATGGCTGTCACGGTGACGGTGAGCTCGGCGGCGCGCTCGCCGAGCACACCCCAGCGTGGGATTGGCTCAGCCAGCTGCATCTCGAGGACCCCGGATGAGTCGTCGCTCGACCAGCGGGAGACGTAGGTGATCGCGAAGATGGCGACGAGCGCCTGCGCGAAACTGAGCCAGATCAGCGCGAGCAACACCGTGTGCACGTTTCCGGGCAGGCCGCGGAGATACGGGCTGAGAGTCGGCGTCGACGCGAAGAAGGTTGCGGTGATGTTGACGAGGAGGACAACCGACGCCGCGGTGACGGCCATGCCCGCGGTCCAGCCGAGCGCGCCGACGCGGCGTATCCACAGCCCACGGATGACCGGAAGACGCAGCAAGGGATTCACCGTCGGCTCGTGCACCTCCGCCTTGCGCCGCTGCCTCGGATGGATCAACCCAGCCCCGACGTCGCGCCGGACGAATCCCACCGATGCTGCAACGGTCGCGGCTGCTGCGACCACGAAGAGCAGGACCGTCGCGGCGGGATCGAACACGCCGCCGGGAGCCACGGCGTTGGATTGGTTGAAGAGAAAGAACACCGAGATGTCCGTGAACGGCGCCCGATGGACGCTTGACCTCCCGATGCTGTCGAGCAGAAACATCACGACGAGCAACACGCTCCCCGCCGAAGCGGCCGCGCGGAAGTTGGCGACGATCTGCGACACCAGGAGCCCGAGTCCGAAGCACGCGAGGGTCAGCGCCCACAACGCTGCGCTCTCCCCGACCAGCCCCGAAACAGCCAGCGGGGTGCCCGCGATCATGCAGCCCAACCAGCCCGCTGCTCCCGTCAAGGTGACGATCTCCGCGCTCACCGCGGCGAAGAAGAGGGTTCGCGTGGAGAGCAGGCGGAGCCGCGAGATACCCGCCGAGAGCCATGACTCGACGAGACCACGATCCTCGTCTCGGCGCACGGCGCCGGATGCGCTGAACAGTCCCCACGCGGCGAAGAGGATCGCGAAGAAACCGTAGCCGCGCCATTGCAAGTACCCGGCGGCGGTGTCCGGCCGGATCGGCGAGGGCAGGAGCCAGCTGAACTGCGCGCCCAACACGGTGATTGACTGCCCGAATGCCTCCTGCAACGCTCGCGTCTTGCCGGCGATGAGTGGAAATGCAGCGCTGTTCACCGCCACGTAGAAGATGCCGAAGTACGCCATCGCGACCAGCCCGATGCGATGCAGACGGAGCAGGAGGCGAGCCGACATCACTTGCTGTAGTAGCTGAGGAAGATGGATTCGAGGCTGGGCTCCCTGCTCACCATCTCGGTCACCGCATGTCCGCTGATGGCCGCGAGCAGCGAGTCGAATCGACCGTGCACCGTGCAGGCCAGCCGCGTGCCGTTCACTGAGACATCCTCCACGCCTGCGGCCGCACGCACCCCGGCCTCGGGGACGCTGTCGCTGAATTCGATGACGACTTCGTGGAAGCGCAGCTCATGCACCTTGTCCATGGTCATGTCGGAGACGAGCCGGCCCTCGCGAATGATGCCGACTCTCGAACACGTCTCCTCGACCTCGGAGAGCACGTGCGAGGAAAGGAACACGGTACCGCCCGCGGTTCTGGCCTCAGTCACGAGACGCTGGAAGGTCTGCTGGTTGAGTGGATCAAGACCGCTGGTCGGCTCATCCAGGATGAGCAGGCGCGGACGGTGCATGAACGCCAGCACCAGCCCTAACTTCTGTTTGTTGCCGCGCGAGTATTCCCGAAAGCGTCTGCCGAGGTCGAGCTCGAGCTGCTCCGACAGCTCCGTCACCCGTGCGCGGTCGACGCCTCCGCGCATGCCGCCGAGGTAGGTGACGACCTCACTCCCGCGCATCCCACCGAACTGCGGCAACTCGCCGGGCAGGTAGCCCACCTCGCGTTTGACCGCAACCGATTCCCGGTCGCAATCGAGGCCGAAGATGGTCGCGGTGCCGGCCGACGCATGGATGACTCCCATGAGCAGCCTGATCGTCGTGGTCTTGCCCGCGCCGTTCGGTCCGAGGAAGCCGAACACCTCGCCTTCGGCAACCTCCAGGTCGAGGTCGAAGAGGCCATGGCCGGAGCCGTAGTCCTTGGTGAGCCCGTGCATCACTACCGCGCTGGTCATTTGCTCCTCCGCTTCTCGAGGCGTCGCATCACGATCGGAAACTGCTTCGTCCACTCCTCGCACCAGTCGGCCATCGCCTGCATCCGCTGGCGTCCCTGACCGCCGGACGCGGCGCGTGCGCCCTGGCGCAGGCGCGCCACCAGGTCGTTCATCTGTGCGGTGCGCGCCGCGATGATCGAATCGATGTTGTAGAGCGCCTCGTAGAGCACGCGCCGGCTGCCGGGCTGGCCGACCGCACGCGCAAGCCCAAGCTGCGCCAGTTGCCGCGCCCCGACGCTGGCGCCACTCTTGGCGATGTTGAGATCCGCGGAGATGTCATCGAGCGTCGCGAGCTCGCGCTGGAGCAGCAGATACGCGTAGATGCGGCCCGTGTTGCGCGGAATCCCCCAGCCGGCCATGAGCTGACCCATGTCCTCGATGAAGGTTGTCTGGGCGCCGGTCACGGGTGCCGTCTCATGTTCAGTATATTCAGAATATCACGATCGCCCAGGCCGCGCGTCGCGCGGCGGACAGCCGGGAAGCTAGGCTGTGCGCCATGACCGAGATGCAACGCATTCTCGATGCGATCTTCGCGATCTCCTCGGATCTGGAGCTGCCCGCTGTCCTCCAGCGGATCGTCGAGGTCGCGTGCGACCAGACGGGGGCTCGGTACGGCGCCGTCGGCGTCCTTGCGGCTTCGGCGGAGGGCGAGATCCGGCTGTCCGAATTCGTCTCCGAGGGCATCGACGCCACCACCGCGCGCCGGATCGGGCATCCCCCGAGGGGGCTCGGCATCCTCGGCCACCTGATCCGCGATCCCCGGCCGCTGCGCCTCGACGACCTGGGCAAACACCCGGACTCGGTCGGATTCCCTCCCGGGCACCCGGCCATGCGCTCGTTTCTCGGTGTGCCCATGCGGATTCGCAATGAGGTCTTCGGAAATCTGTACCTCACCGAGAAGCATGGTGGTCCCTTCACTGCGGCTGATGAGACCGTCGCTGTCGCGCTGGCGAGCGCCGCCGGCGTCGCGATCGAGAACGCTCGGCTCCACGAGCACGTCCAGGAACTCGCGGTCCTCCACGATCGTGAGCGCATCGCGCGAGACCTGCACGACACGGTGATCCAGCGGATCTTCGCGACGGCCCTCGGTCTTCAGGCCCTCTCCCGTGTGGTGGGCGACGTCAGCGTCGCCGACAAAGTCCAGGCGGCCGTCGATGATCTCGACGCAACCATCCGCGAGATCCGCGGCGTGATCTTCGAGTTGAATTCGGGCGAGCGCGGGCTTGCGGGCTGCAGAGCGCGGGTCCTCGCACTCGTGGCTGAGATGTCGCCGGCGCTGGGGTTCGAACCGCGGGTCGGTTTTGACGGCCCTGTCGACACCATTGTCGGAGCGGAGCTCGCCGACCATCTCCTCGCCGCGCTCCGTGAGCTCCTCAGCAACGTCATCCGCCACGCGGGCTCGACCGCCGTCGAGATCCGTGTTCAGGCGGGACTCGAGGTCATCCTCACCGTCGAGGACGACGGCATCGGCATGCGGGGCGCACGCGGCAGCGGGCTCGGGCTCGCGAACCTGCTCGAGCGGGCTCGCGAGCTCGGCGGCGACTTCACGCTGGACGCCGAGCGCTCCCAGGGTGTCCGAGCTGAGTGGTCGGTCCCCCGAGAGGCACCGCGGAGCGGCTGATCAGACTCCTGCGGGGATTGGCGCATCGCGTACCGGCCGTTCGAGATTGCGGCTCACGCGCACCAGGAACGACCGGATGCTCGCCTCGGCGATGCGGTGGAGCAGCAGGACGTCGGCACGCCTTCCAACAAAGCCGAAGGGCGGGTCGTAGCTGCCCATCAGCGTGATCTGACTCGTCCTCGCACCGAGTGGTGCGAACTCGAGATCACCGTCGAGGTGCGGAAACAGGCGCGTGGCACCGGGCGCCCACCAGTGCATCGGGACGACCAGCCGGTCCTCGCGCTCATACGGCGCAGCCAGATCCACATCGATCGTTTTGCCGATGTGGGGCACGCCGAGCAGCGGCGTCAGGCGGAGGGACAGCCGTTCGCCCTCCCGGTACGCAGCACCGGCGCTGGGGGCAATCAGGGCGTGCAGGTCCGAGCGCACAAGCGCCCTGATCTCGTCGAAGTCCCGGTCGATCTGCACGAAGTCCTGGATGAGCATGTCATCAGCATCGGACCCGTCGGCGTCGCGGGACAGAGCATCAGGGCGGTGATGCATGTGACCAAGGACCCACCTACACTGAAGCAATGGGGCCGACTCGAGTTCGCGTGCTGCTCTGCGACGACCATGAACTGGTGCGCCGCGGGCTCCGGGCGTTGATGGAATCCGACCTGACCGTCGAGGTCATCGGCGAGGCAGGCTCGGCCGACGAGGCCGTGAGGGTCGCGGCGGCGACCAGCCCGGACGTCGTGGTCATGGACGTGCGCATGCCCGGGCGCTCCGGTATCGAGGCCTGCCGGGACATCCGCGCCCATCGCGACCAGACGCGGGTGCTCATCCTCACGTCGTTCGCCGATGACGAGGCGCTGTTCAGCGCGATCATGGCCGGCGCCTCCGGGTACGTCCTGAAGCAGATCCACGGCAATGACCTGCTGGATGCGATCCACCGTGTTGCCCTGGGGGAGTCACTCCTCGACCCAACCGTCACCGGCCGGGTGCTTGCCCGGATCCGGGGCGACGTCGTGACGGGCGGCGAGGACGGCGGCGTTGAGCAGCTGACTCCGCAGGAGCGGCGCATCATCGGGCTCGTTGCGGAAGGGATGACCAACCGGCAGATCGGTGAGCGGGTCCATCTCGCCGAGAAGACCGTCAAGAACTACGTCAGCAACATCCTCATGAAGCTCGATCTCTCACGCCGCGCGGAGGTGGCCGCATTCATGGCCAGACGCAAGCGCGATGGCGACGCGCAGAACTGGTCCTAACCCTCTTTCGGGACCTTTGCCCCCCGCTCCTCGCGCGAATGGATCACGGGTTGATGTCTTGTGGCACTGGCTTGTGGATGCGCATCCGGCGACTATGAGGTCCAGGTCTAATCAAATAAGGAGACACCCACCATGACCAGTGGACTTCGTTGGCGCATCTTCGTTCTGCAGATCGGACTGATCGGCATCCTCGCGTTCGTGAGCGGGTTCGCCTTCTGGGCGAGCAACTTCGCGACGTCGACCGTGCACGATCAGCTCGCCGCACAGCAGATCTACTTCCCGGCAGCGGGCTCGCCGGAGATCACCGCTCTTCCGAAGGCGGATGCTGCGGCGATGACTCAGTACGCCGGGCAGGAGCTCCTCACCGGCCAGCAGGCCCAGGTCTATGCCAACAGCTTCATCAACGTGCATCTCAATGAGATCGCCGGCGGCCAGACCTATTCGCAGCTCAGCACTGCCGCACAGGCTGCACCCACCGATACCAAGCTTGCGGGCGAAGTGGCGACCATCTTCAAGGGCACCACGCTCCGCAGCATGTTGCTGAACGCCTACGGCTGGGGCCAGATCGGCCAGTTCGCCGGCTACGCGGCCATTGGACTCTTGGTTGCGACCATCGCGGTCCTCGGCGCCTTCGTCTTCGAAGTCTTCAGCTTCGCGACATCGAGAAAGAAGGAATCCACGACACGCGTGACTGCCGCACCCGCGACCCAGGCGCGGGGTATCGCGTAACCCCGATTCCCGGACGACTGACTCGACGACCCATCGGCACCCGCCGGTGGGTCGTCTGCGTGGTGCGCGCTTGCGCTCACCCGTCATGGAAATGACATCGCGCGCTCGTATGATGGGATCGTGCATATGTTCTACGTCTACGGTGGACCGTACTGGCTTGGATGGATCGTCTGGATGCTGGTGCTCATCGCCATCATCACCACCGTCGTCCTCGTCGTACGCTCATCGCGTCGCCACCCCATAACCCCGAACCAGTGGCATAGCGGGCCGTGGCAGGGGTACGGGCAGGGCTGGCCGAGCCCCGGCCTGCATGAGCTCGATATTCGCTACGCGCGCGGGGAGATCACGCGTGAGGAATATCTGCAGCGGCGCGCCGACATGCTCTCGCAACCCGTACCGCCGCCCGGCGGACCGCCTCCAGGCACGCCAGGTCCTGGTTCCCCGGCCTAGCGCATTCCCACGGGCGCGCCGCCGAAACTGCGAACCGCCCACGCTACCGCGCCGATCAAACCGGCATCGGTGCCGAGGGCTGCGGTCACGATCTTGCAGCGGCGATAGGGGATCTCGAAAGCGATCTCGGTCGCGGCGAGACGCGCTGGTTTGAGGAGCAGATCACCCGCATGGATCAACCCTCCGCCGATGACGATCACGTCAGGTGCGAGCACGTTGATGAAGCCCCCGATCGCCCGCCCCAGCGCGTGGCCCGCGTCGTTGAACACCTGGAGGGCCAGAGCATCGCCCGCGTTGGCAGCGGTGACGATGGCACGAGCGTCGATCGTGGCGGGGTCGAGGCTCCGGAGTGATGACGGCGTCCCGTTGGAGAGCTCCGCGCGTGCGCGGGCGGCAATCGCGGTGCCGGATGATGCACCCTCGAGGCACCCGGGGTGGCCCTGCCCGCACGCTGGGCCGTCATCGCTGACGGGGGTGTGGCCGACCTCGCCGGCCGATCCGGTCGCCCCGTCGTAGAGGTCTCCGTCGATGAAGAGAGCGCCGCCGATGCCGGTGCTGACCGTGATGAACAGAAGATGCCGTGCGCCGCGTCCGGCACCCGCCTTGAGCTCCGCATAGCCGGCGGCCGCGGCGTCATGGCAGATGACCACCGGACACTCGACCCGCTCCGAGAGCATCGCCGCAGCGGGGACCTCGTTCCAGCCGGTCATGTTGGGCGCGTCGTGCACGACGCCGGCACCGGGATCGATCGGACCAGGGATGCCGATGGCGAGTCCGCGAATGTGGGAGTCGCCGGCGGCCTGACGGGCACACTCGGCCACGGCATCGAGCACGGCAGCGGGACCCTCCTGCGAAGGCGTATCGCGATGCACGGGCTCGCCATGGGTGACGTCACCGATTGCGACGGCGGCGCGGATGCTGGTGCCGCCGAGATCGACGCCGATCAGCGCCGCGCTCATACGGGCGCGACCGAATCGTCCCAATGGCTCGGGCTCGCGATCCGTCCCGCGTCGGCGGGCCCCCAGGTGCCCGCCGCGTAGAAGGTGATCGGCGGCGGCGCCTCGATAACCGGCTCGACAGCGGCCCACCCCTGCTCGACCTCGTCCTCGCGGATGAACAGGGTGTGGTCACCCTCGAGCGCGTCGTGGAGCAGACGCTCGTACGCCTCGGGCGGAGACGTCTTGAACGAATCGCCGTAGTTGAAATTCATATCGACCGACTGAGCAGTGACCTCCGGACCCGGTTGTTTGGCCACAAACGAGAGGGCGATGCCCTCGTCCGGCTGGATACGCACCACCAGGCGGTTGCGGTGCAGCGTATGCACGCCCGCCGTCTTGAACAGATGCAGCGGAACATCGTGAAAGGTGATCACCACGCGCGTGTCACGGGTGGGCAGGCGCTTGCCGGTGCGCAGCAGAAAGGGCACGCCGGACCACCGCCATGACTCGAGATGCAGGCGCAGCGCCGCATACGTCTCGGTCGTCGACTTGGGGGAAACGCCCGGCTCCTTGCGATATGCGACCACCTGCTCGCCGTCGACGGTTCCAGCCGTGTACTGACCGCGGACGACGTCATGCGGTCGGATCGGCTGTATGGATTGCAGCACCTTCACCTTCTCGTTGCGGATCGCCTCGGCGTCAAAGGACAGCGGGGGGTCCATCGCAACCAGCGAGAGCACCTGGAACATGTGGTTCTGGACGATGTCACGAATCGCGCCGATCTCCTCGTACAGCTTGCCGCGCTGTTCGACGCCGAGCGACTCGGCAACAGTGATCTCCACTCGCGATATGGCTTCGCGACTCCAGATCCGCTCGAAGAGCGAGTTGCCGAAACGAAAGACGAGGAGGTTCTGCACCGTCTCCTTGCCCATGTAGTGGTCGATGCGGAAGATGCGCTGTTCCGGCACGACGTCGTGGAGCGTCCGATTGAGCTGCTCCGCGGACTCCAGGTCATGGCCGAAGGGCTTCTCGATGATGATCGAGGTGCCCTCGACGAGCCCCGCGGTCTTGATGCCCTCGATGAGTGAGGTGAATGCCGAGGGCGGAACAGCGAGGTACGCGATACGACGGTCGAGCGTCGTCGCCGAGCGGATCCCAGTGAGCGCGCCGTCCGCCGGGAGGGGCACGAAGTGCAGGCGCCGCGCGAACGCGGCGAACGCCGTCTTCTGCAGTGGGGTCCTGGAATACTGCTTGACTGCCGATTCAGCCAGGTCCCGGAAGCGCTGATCGTCCCAGGCGAATGGCGCCGCGCCGATGATCTGACCCTTGGCGGGCAGCAGCTTCTGCTGGTGCAGGTTGTACAGCGCCGGAATCAGCTTGCGTTGGGCGAGATCGCCGGTGGCGCCGACGATGACGATGTCCTGATCGGGCGGCGCGTGGAGCGGCATGGACTCCGACAGCGGGTCCGCTACCTGCCGCTGAAGTGACGCACGGTGGCGTCCACAACCTTGATCACCGCCGCGATGATGCCGCACGAGAAACTGATGACAACAACAGGGAACTCGGCGCCCGGTGTCGAGTACGTGTACGTTGCAAGCACGGCACTCGCGAAGAGACCCATGACGCACAGCACGAGCAGCGTCACCACCGTGCGCGTCGCCGCATCCAGCTCCGGCGTGCCACGCATCGCTTCGGCCACGCTGGGGCTGAGCTGCTCGGCGGGAGCAAAGTGCCGGATGGCAAGGACGATCAAGCGCAGCGCCAGGACCCCGACGAAGATGACGACAAGGCTGAGCGCGAGCGGCAACTCGACGCTCGGCGTGCTGTACGACAGCGCGGCAAAGAGCCCGGCAAGCAGGAGTCCCACGAGCACGGAGACCATGCCCAGCACCGTGATCCAGGTGATGGCGTCCCATGCCGGGAGCGTCACGGTCGGGAACTGGATCGGCCGGACGATCGACTCGCCACCGGTGAGCTGATCGATGAATGCCGGCTGCGCGGTCAGGCCGGAAACCCGCGCCTGCATGCCGAAGTGCACTCGTTCGGTGGCGATCGGCGATGCCGCAGCGAGCAACCCCGGTTGTGGTCCTGGGAAAAGGCGGCGCTCCTCGGTGCGGCCGTCCGGATAGCTCAATCGCAGCAGCCCGCACTGCTCACAGTGCCAGGCGCGGATGGGCAGGCCACCGACGATCGGGCCGTAGTACGTGACCGTACGGCGAAGACCCTCCGGGCCGATCGCGCCCTCGTAGTGCGCGAACTCGTGCGCCATGATTCCGGTGACCGGCGCGGGGTGGTCGCAGGTGTCCGGCGTCGGCGTCGTGACGGAGGGTGCATCGGCGACAGCCACTGAGGATCGGATTGTAGTGCGGTGGGCGTCAGCCAACGGTGCGGCAGGCGCGCGCGTCGAACCCCGCTGCACGCATGGCCAGCGCCAGTTGCTCGGCGTCCTCGCGACGCCGGGTGACCGTGAACACCGCGCCGCCGCTTCCGGTGAGCCACCAGTCGACGCCGGCGACAACACCCCGTGCTCGCTCCAGGGCGTGGGCGAGCGCAGGGTTGGCCCGGCACGCCGCTGGCTCGAGCGCGCTCCCGAGGAGCTCGAGTTGGGGCGCCTGCCCGGAGCTGAGGAGCTTCGCGAGCCGATCGGAGCGACTGTCGTCCCGAATCTCCGCTGGAGTCACGGCGGCATAGGTGTCGGCTGTGGAGCTCGGCGTTGTCGACGCGATCGCCAGATGGAGGGCAGGTATGGAGAGGGCGGTGAGGCGCTCGCCGCGGCCGCGGACGCGCTGCGCCGTCAGTGAGAGCAGCGCTGGCACGTCGCTGCCGATGCTCAGCGCCGCAGCGGCGATGCGCTCGGGACCGATCACCACCCCAAGACTCGCGAGCCTGTTCACCCCCGCGCGCAGAACGGCAGCGGCGTCTGCGGAGCCGCCCCCGAGCCCCGCGCCGTGTGGAACGATCTTGGACAGCCAGACCCGGATCGCCAGCGGCCTGCCCGCCAGTGCGCGCAGGGCCTGCGCGGCGCGGAACGTGAGGTTGCCCTCGCCGGAGGGGACCCCGGCAGCGGCGGGCCCGTCCACGGTGAGGGACATCGTGTCGGCCTGGGCGAGGTCGATGCTGAGGCCGACCAGGTCATGCCAGTCGACCGGCACCAGCACGCTGTCGATGTCGTGCCAGCCGTCGGGGCGGCGCGCGACGACCTCGAGCGAGAGATTGAGCTTTGCGTATGCGGGGACAACCCACGTGGAGAGGCGAGACACAGTCGCTGATATACTGCTGGCTTCGTGCGTCCCTGGCTCGGAACTGCCTGGGGGGCGCGCCCAGTTATCGAGTGATCTAGAAGAGCGAGCATGGCCAACTCCCGATCGGCGCGCAAGCGCATCAGGTCCAGCGAACGGAAGCACATCCGCAATCGGGCGGTGAAGTCCGCGGTCCGCACCAAGGTGATCAAGGCGCGCCACGCACTCCTTGAAGAGGGCGGCGCAACCGGTGATGCCGAGTTGCACGCTGCCATCCGCGCGCTCGATCGCGCCGCTGAGAAGGGCGTCCTCCATCGCAACAACGTTCGCCGCCGCAAGTCTCGTTTGGCGTCGATGGCAGCGCGTCTCGCCAACGTCGCCGAAGGTGCTGAGGGGGCTGCGGTCCGCTCGGCGGCTGCCGGCGGCGCCAAGGGCCGAAGTGCCAAGCAGCCGGCCCGCGCCGCGGCCGCGAAACCATCGGCCAAGCCGGCCGGCAAGGCCCCTGCTGCGAAGGCCAGCGCATCCAAGGCTGTGACTCCCAAGGCGGCGGCACCCGCCAAACCAACGGCCAAGACGGCCAAGGCCAAATAGCGCCTCAGAACTGAGCTAGCGCCGGCGCGCGCGCTCTGCGGTCACGTCAGCGGCTGCACGGAGCACGGCGAGGCGCAGTCCGTCCGTCTCCGCGATCTCGCCGGTCTTGAGCTTGCGATCGACATCGTGGAGCGCGGCCAGCCATCCAGCGGTGGTCGACGACGAGACGCTTCTTGCCTGGCGGCTGAGGCGATCCGCCTGCCAGTCCGGCTTTCCCAGCGCTGCCGCGAGGCCGGAGCCCGAGCCATGAGCCTGGAGATAGGCCTGCGCGAGCACGAGGTCGCGGATCTGACCAGCAAGGATAGCCAGCAGATACTGGCCGGCTCGCCCCTCCGAGAGCAGCCGGTCGATTGACTCGGCTCCCTTCGCGGGGGTCGCTCCGAGCAGATCTCCGAGTGTTTCGTAGAGACCTGCGGCCTCGTCGCCCGCGACCGCCTGGCGCACATCAGTAATCGAAAGCGGTTTGCCGTTCGCGAAGGCCACGAGCTTGTCGAGCTCCGACGCGATGCTCCCGAGGTCCGGGCCGGCGACGCGTACCAGGTGCTCGACGGACCCGGAACCGAGCCGCAGTCCCCTGATACCGATCTCGCGTTCGATCCACGCGCGGAGATCGCGGCCCTTGACTGCGGCGTGAAAGATGATGGAGCCGCCTCGCGCCTTCACCGCAGCGATCACCGGGTTCCGATCCGGCACCTTGGCATGCGCAACCAGACAGAGAACCGTTGTGGGTGCGAGTTCGCCGAGAATCGCCACCAAGCGGTCTGGAGGATCGACGCCACCTCGCTTGGCTGATCCTGTCAATTGGGGTGGATCTCGGAGGATCAGTGCTCGCTCGGGGTCGAAGAGCGGCATCTCGGCCACCGCGTGACGGAACTCGTTGAGCCGACCCGGGGCATCGAACACTTCAACGTCGAGCTGGGGCGGGCGGGCGCGGGCGCGCCACTCCTTCACTGAGCGATCGACGAGGAAACGCTCCTCGCCATGAATGAGCGTCAGCTGGTTCACCGGCGGACTCGCGGCCACCGATGCAGTATCGCAAGGCGCACTCCTGGCATTACCGACCCTCCGGCTCACGTGCCTGGCCGCAGCCCGCTCGACCCCCCTGTGTAGCTCAGGTCGCCGTCCGTGCTCGTCCGGTCGATGGGGTATCCCTGAGGAGCCGGGGCAGCGGGGGAACCCTGGACGATCGGCACCGCCAGCTCGAGAGGGCGGGCCGTCGCGAGCAGCAGAGGTGAAACCGCCCCGCCCGGTGGGGTCACCAGCAGGTCGGCGGCGAGGGCGCTGCCGTAGACCGCGCACAAGGTCTCCTGATCCGCGGTCCCCGTGTCACCGAGGACGAGGAGACGCCCAGTCGAATCGTGAACCGTGAGCGCGCACATCTGGCGTGCGGTGGCGAGGGCGATGAATCCAAGACAGCGCCATCTGGCGCCGCCGAATGACCATGCTCCGCCGCCTGCTTCGAGCACGTCGGCGCCCTGACTCTCCAGCGCGCCGACGATCGCATTGCCGCCGGGGTTGAGGACACCCTGAGTCACCACCATTCCAACGCTGTAGTGGCCAGGCAGTCCACCCAAACCGTTGACCGCGGCCCGCTCTCCCCCCGTGACCACGACCATGTCGAGGCGGGTCGTGGCGGGAGGCAGCACGCGCCCGAGGGCAGCGAGGAGCTGCGCCGGCGACGCGCCCCCGTCGACCAGGACCGTGCTCCCGTCGTCGGTGCGGATCAGGACGGCCGGAGAGGAGCTCGTATTCAACACAATGACGTGGAGACGGCCGTCCGGTCTCGACGCAATGACCCAGGCCAGTCCGGCAGCGATGACCCCTGCCATCGCAGCCGCGAGCAGTGCCCGCAGGTTCATCGAATCGGCGCTGAGCGACGCGTCATCAGCGCGACGGTGGCGAGCGCCGTGACCACCCCCACGGCCTCGGCGGTGGACCACGCCGGCGGCCAGTTGCCGACCTGAATCGCTGCCCCGGGAACGGCGGCCATGCCGCTCGCCAGCGCGGTGACGGCCGAGGCCCCGGTGCCCGCAAGCTGGAGCAGGGCCCACCCGAGCACCGGGCTCAGCGCGCTCAGGATGGCGCCGGTGGCGCCGGTGACGATCATCACCGGGAGCATGGGTAACACCAGCGCGTTGGCCACCGGGCCGGCCATCGAGATCACTCCGAAGGTGCCCGCCATGATCGGTATCGTGGCCACCTGCGCGGCCACGGTCACGGCGAATGGCTCGATGGCCACCCGAGGTCCGGGAATTCGCCTGGCGATCGGGGCGGCGAGGAGCAGGATCCCAGCTGTTCCCAGAAATGAAAGCTGGAAGCCAGGGTCTTCAATCAGGTTCGGCCCGAGGCTGAGCATCAGCGCCGCAGCGAGCGCCAGCATCGGAATCGGGTCTGTGCGTCGCGCCCCCGTTGCCGCCAGCATCGCCGCCCCGGCCATCAGTGCGCTGCGAATCGCGGCCGGTCCTGCTCCGCTGATCAGCACGTAGACGGCAACCGTCGGGAGAGAGACCACCAAAGTTCGACGGCGCGACCACTCGAAGGCTCGAGCGATCGCGCCGACCAGACCGATGATCAACACGACCTTCAATCCGCTGATCACCACAATGTGGATCAAGCCGGCGTCCTGCAGCGGGGCTCGCACACCGGCGGTGAGCGGCTCGTGAATCCCGAAGGCAATCCCGAGCGTCAGCGCCGCCGCCGGCTCGGGGAGGGCTCGGTCGACAGCGGTGCGCAACTGCCCCTGAGCCCACGCGATCGCGCGAGGCAACGACGGGCCGCCGGCGAGCAGGACGAAGACCTGGGGTGAGACGGCGAGCGCCTCCACGTCGCCGCGTTCGAGCGTTTGCGCCGAATCGGCACCCGGTCGGCGGTCCAGGGGACGGAGACCGGATGCGTCGATCTCGACTTCGTCCCCGGGCAGCACCGCGGGTACGAGTGGACCGCTGACCAAAACGCCGCCGCTGACATGCCCGTCGGTGTCCGCGTCGGACAGGTGCGCAGCGTCGACGATGGCGGTGGATCCCGGGCCGGGGTCAGCGCTGCGCACGTATCCCACGATCACCAACGGGCGAGTCCCGAGGTGACCGCTGAGTGTTCCCGGCCCGGGGACGATGACCGCGGAGAGTCCCCGAAGTGCGCCGAGAACGATCGCCACGGTCACCATCGCGACCGTGACCAGCCGCCTCGGGGCCACAGACACGCAGATCAGCAGCGCCGCGGCGCCGAGGCACGCCAGCACAAGGATCGCGGAGTCGGGAGGCGAGGCTTCGTATGCGACACCGCAACTGAGAGCGAAAGCTCCCCAGATCGCAGACGCCCGACGCCCGGCGGACGAGCCGACGAGACGGCTCACTGCTGAGGCAGCACAACCCTGAGGTAGTGCTCGAGCCCGGTGACGGTGGCGGAGTCAACGCCAAGGTCCGAGTGGAGCTGACTCATCGAGGTGAACGGGCCCCACTCGTCGCGATATTGGACGATCTCTCCACCGAGCCCCGGAGGCATGCCCGGGACCGAGTCGAGTTCGGGCTGCGCGGCCGAGTTGATGTCGAGCTTGGCTGCGGTAGTGCCGCTCTTCATGAAGGGGACGTTGATCTGGCGGCCGTCGTTGACTCGCTGCGCCATGTCAGGGAGGTGGCCGGGATCGGCAAGCGTCGTGACGCCGCCCGCCGCCGCAATCGCGTCGGCGATGCGCGCGTCCGGGCTCAGCTCGTAAAGGCCCGGATGCGCCACCGCACCGCTGACAAATACGAGGACTGTGGGAGGTGCCGGCGGATCGACCGTCTCGCCAGCCGGCACCGGCGCCGCTGCCGATGCCTGGTGCAGCAACGACCAACCTGCGATGCCGGCGAGGACGAGCGCCCCGGCAAGCGCGAGTGCTAGACGTCGATGACTGACTTGTTTATTGGTGTTCGCAACCATGCGCGATAGTGTAACTTACGCAAGTGTTCGCCGCAGGGCGCCCAGAAACCCCCCACAGCGCCCGGCTTGCTCCCGCATCCCCTCTGGCAGCAATACTGCCCGTCGCATGGAGACGCTTGGTTGAAGAGCCTTGGCGAGGCGCCGCGACGAGTGAGCTGCGATGGCCCGCCAGCCGCGCCTTCGGATCAGGCGGGGATTGGCAGAGTTGACGATGCCTGAATACCGCACGGTCACGACGCTGATTCCTCGAATCGCGCTGGGCACGATCGTCATTCTCGTCGTGGGGACGGTTGCGACAGGCAACAACAACAACGTGACGACGAACGTCAACAAACCGATCTACCTCGGCATCCTCGTCCTTGCCCTTGCCGTGACGATCATCTTTCTTCGCAATCGGCACTCTCCACGGTTCGATTCAGCCGTGGCCCTGCTGGCATCGGGTGGCCTCGCCTGGGGGGTCTGGACGATCGAGCGGCCTCAGCTGGTCAACAGCTACTGGGAGGGTTTCGGTGATCGCGTCGCGATAGCCGCGCTCATCCTCGTGCTGCTCTTTGGCACCGTCCTGCGGCCCCAGTGGTTTACCAGGCCTGTCCGTCTCGCCCTGGGATTGATCGTGGTGCTTTGCTGTGTCTGCGACGTACTCGGCGCGATTCGGACTCTTGACTTCATGGCGTCCGTGAACAACAACCAGAATGAGATCAACGACATGCTCGGCCCGGTGGCCGGAAGGATTCCGGATGCCACGTACATCCCGCAATACACCAATCTGTATGGCTGGCTATTCTGGCCTCTGAAATCCGCCCTATCGGCAACCGCGCTGGTGGGTGTCATGTCGATATTCCTGACGGTCATGGGCTTCGCAACCGTCGTGCTGGCGACGAGGATCGTGAAGCGCGCTCTCGGGATGAGGGGCTACCTCCTGGCCCTTGCAATCGTCGTTCCGCTCACATATGTGACCTCGCGTCAGCTGGGTGCCACGTCGATCGCAAGCTTGTTTCAGGAACTTCCGATTCGCCTGTTTTCAGGGTTTCTTGTCATGGCGATCGGCCTGACCGATCTCGTTCTTCTTTACCGGGGCACTGCGCGCGCCGGGCACTTGTTGCTCATCGGTTTGGTGTGCGGGGTGATCACGTGGAATTCGCAGGACTTCGGGCTCGCTGCGACCATTGTGTATGGCTTGATGATCCTGTTCGGTGCCGCGCCGTCTGTTCGGAGGCGAGCCAGCCGGGCGTGGCTGACGGGGTTGATCGTGGGTGTCGCATCCTATCCAACCTTTCTGCTGGCCATCGGCTCTCCGCTGAACCTGAGTTTCGTCGGAGCTTTTATCAAACTCTTCGGATCAGGACTGGGGACGGCCCCGATGCAGGTGCCCGGCCCAGTGCTCGTTGTGATGCCAATCGTCGTTTGCTCCGCTGCCGCCGGCTGGGCTCTGATGAGAAGCCGTCGTCGAGAAGGGATGCCGAGCGATCCTGTCCTGGACCGGGCGACTGTCACGCTCACGTTCGCGGGAACCTGGTCCGTCCTGGGCCTCCTCTACTACGTGAACCGCGCCTATGCGGACGCCCAGTTGCAGACCATGCTCCTGCCATGTGCTGTGTGCATCGGCGCCCTGCTGTCGATCGTGATTCACGCCGAGGATATCCGTGGCCTGTGGCAGGAAAAGCTGGAGCTGACCAGGGCTCGGTTATCCGCAAAGGTAAAGCTGATTCCAGTCGGTCTCCTCGTATGCCTTTCCTTCTCCTCCGCTTTGCTCACGGCGGATCCAGTTCTGGCGGCGAAGAGCCTGCTCAACCCGCCGTTCTCGGAGGGATACGCCAACTCGGACCTCCCGCCGATCATCCAAGCTGTCCACACCGCGCAGGCCTACACCGCGCACCAATCCGGGGAACTGACCTACCTCGGCGAGAACTTCAACTATGTGTCACTCGCAACCCACGTTCAGAGCAACACAGCGCTCTTCCCACAACCGCCGGACGGGTTGGTCATCGCGGTGATTCAGATTGACTGTCAATACCTCGGTAGTCATCACTCGCGGTGGATGGTCCTCTCGTCGTTCGGGGTCGCCGTCTTCGGTCCCAGCGCGTGCGGTCTGTACCAGTCGGTCGCTGTTTCGGGTTTGCTCTACGGCCAGCTTCAGGAACTGAAGTGACGCGAGGCGTCGAAGCTTCCCCCGAAGTGTCTCGAGACCAGCCGTTACTGAAGCCGGGGCGGCGTCGCCGGCAGACGGTAGCGGAGCTGGCCGTCTTCGCCCACGGCGGTCGCGGCACCAGCCCGTTCGGCGAGCCAGCGGACGGCGCGGCCTGACACTGGGTCACCGAGGCCGCTCAGCTCTTTGGCGATCTCCGAAGCCGATGCTGACCCGAGCTTGCCGATCGTCGCCAGCACGATGTCCGGGGTCACCGACGCGGGCGTCGCCCTCCCCTTCGGTCCCCTGCCGCGGCGCCTGCCCTTGGTGTGCTTCGGGGTCGCAGCCGGGGTCCGTCGCGTCGCTCGAGGCGGCGCCGCCGCTTCGCCCGCACGATCGATCAAGGCAAGCGCCTCGCGCACCTCGCGGCGGAGCGTCGCGTTGTCGGCCTTGAGCTCGGCAACCTGGTTGACGAGAGCCTCGATCCGGGACACAAGCCGCTCTGCCGCCTGGACGACCGGCGAATTGGCGCCCGAGGCAGGATGGCGGTCGAGGGCGGCTGCGTCGGGCATGAGGCCTCCTGGAGTGGATGGGCCGGGTGCAGTCGCCGCCGTCGAGATTGCGGCAACGCACTGGCAGAGTCATTGTCCGATACCGAGCGGCGCAGCCGCAATCGGCTCTATTCGGGGACTGCAATCCACGGCTGTTCCGCCCGCCGCGGCCTGCGTGGTCCCGGTACCATGGCCTGGGGCCATAGCTCAGTTGGAAGAGCGCTTGCATGGCATGCAAGAGGTCGGGGGTTCGAGCCCCCCTGGCTCCACCGGTCCGCTTTGGGCCCGCGCCGGCTCGGTCGCACCGCCGGCATCCCCCAACGGTAGGAATTCGCCGCCGAATAGTCCCCCAACGGGATGAAAAACGCCGGCTCGCACCGCAGGCATTACCGCAACTGGATATGATCCGCACGCCTCACCCGATGTGAGGGCGGTTCAGGACAACGGCCAACACCTGAGCCGGGGCGGCTTTCATCCATCACGGGAGGATCGCGTGTTGCGAGTCAACAAATTCACCATCGGCGGGATCGGGTTGGGCGTGCTCGGCCTGCTCACCGCTGCCGCGTGCGGGAGTACGAGCAGTACTCCCTCGACGAATGCCCTGGCGAGCTCCCAGGTCCTCCACTTCCCGGTCTTCCAGGACCCAGGGACGTGGGATCCCGGTGAAATGGACGCAGAGGTCGACACCGAGCTCATGCAGAACGTGTTCGACAACCTCTGGCGGTTCGACGACAAGCTGAACATCGTGCCGGACATCGCGACGGCGATCCCGACCCAGGCAAACGGTGGCATCTCGGCTGATGGCCTGACGTACACCATCCACCTGAACCCCGCCGCGAAGTTCTCCAACAAGGATCCGGTCACCTCCAAGGACGTCCTCTACTCCTGGAACCGCGGCGCTGACCTCCACGGTGCCTACTCCTCGATCCTGAGCGCAATTGCGGGCTACGGCGCGGTGCAGACGGCGGCCGGCAACCCGCCGTCGTCGGGTACCCCGACCACGTTCCAGGGCAACATCGAGAAGCAACTCGCAGCCGGCAACTCGGCTTTCATGATGAGCGGGCTGACCGCCCCAGACGCTGAGACCGTGCAGGTCAAGCTGAGCAGCGCGTGCGGCTGGTGCCTCACCGCGTGGACTCTCGAAGGTACCGTCGGCGCGATCGTTGATGAGAAGGTCATCAATGGCCCGGGTGTCGATCCGGTGACGTGGTGGCAGACCCCCACCAACCTTGTCGGCACCGGTGCCTACAAGCTCACCGCCTACACCCCCAAGCAGTCGCTCACGTTCTCCGCAGTGCCGAACTATTGGGGTTCTCCGAAGCCCACGGTGAAGACGGTCAACATCGACATCAAGGATCCGTCGGCTGCCGCGACCACCGTCGACAACTTCTTCCAGAAGGGCTACGACATCATCGGGTACGGTGGTAACAGCGCGAACATCCCTCTGGCCAACATCCTCGCGATCCAGGCCAACTCGCGCGAGAAGCCTGATCTGCTGACCCAGCCCAAGGGGCGCACCACGTGGGTGAGCTTCAGCGTCGGCTATCCCACCGGCGGCCCGTTCACGGGTGAGTCGGCAGCCGCAAAGGGCTTGCGCTTGGCGTTCGACCTTGCGATCGACAAGAACGGGCTCGCCACGACCGTTTGCCACAACGTCATCTGCTCGGCGGCGACCGGTGGCCTCATCACCACCGGCCTGGTCGGCAACGGCGGTCCGAATACCGACCCGCTCGCCAAGTTCGACGCGACCCAGGCCAAGTCGCTGCTGGCGCAGTACGACCCCAATGGAACGCTGACCAAGAACCTCACCTACTCGTACAACGCGGGCAGCCTCAACGAGGGCGTCGCGACCTTCCTGCAGAACGAGTGGCAGACCAACCTCGGCGTCCACGTCAACCTGAACGCGGTCTCCGATGCGTCGATCTTCATCAGCAACCGGCTTTCGGGCAAGTACCAGATGGACCGTGACGGATGGCAGTTCGACTACAACCATCCTCAGGACTGGTACGACAACCTTTGGGGTGTCTATGCCACGTCGGCCGGCGCAAACACGAGCGGTTTCGACGATCCGACCTACGACAGCACCCTGAAGACGGCCGACGCCGAGCCGCTGACCCAGGCGCTGCCGCTGTACAACCAGCTCGCGCAGATCCTCCAGTCGGATGTCGTCTACATCCCGCTCTACTACTCGGTCGGCAACTTCCTGATTCAGCCCTACGTGAGCGGCGCCGGTTCGAACACGGCCTTCGACCACTACTGGAACGAGATCAAGATCCTCTCTCACTGAGAGGCTCTCACCACAACGTAATCAAAGGCGCCCGGCACTGAGCCGGGCGCCTTTCGCCTTTCCCGTCGGAGGGAGGACCAGGAGATGCCGACCCGGGGAACCCTCATCTACATCGCCCAGCGATTGCTGCTGATCGTCTTCACGCTGCTGGCGGTGTCGTTCCTGGTGTTCATCACCGTCCACAGCCTGCCGGGCAGCGCATTCGAGAGCGAACGTGTCCATGGCAAGGCACTGCAACTGGTCCTCCACCAGTACGGGCTCGACAGGCCGATCCTGGTGCAGTACTGGAGCTTCCTGACCAGCGCGATCCAGGGCAATCTCGGCGTCTCCTTTCAGATCCGCGGGCTCCCGATCACTCCGCTGGTGATGCGGGAGCTGAGTGTGAGCGCCGAGCTCGGCGGCACTGCGCTGCTGATCACGATCGGCATCGGCACGACGTTTGGCGTTCTCGCCGCGATGCGTCAGAACACCTGGGTCGACTACACGCTGACGTCAATCGCCGTCGTCGGGTACAGCGTGCCGAGCTTCGTGCTCGCCGGGCTCGGCGAGCTGATCTTCGCCTACTGGCTGCCGACGGTCACCAACGGAGCGATCCAGTATCCCGCCAACTGGACGGGCACCTACGGAACGCTCGTCGAGCTCTCGCTGCCGGCGATCATCCTGGGGTTCTACACCTCGGGCCAGGTCACCAGGATCACCCGAGCGGCGATGCTCGAGGTGCTCCAGCAGGATTACATCAGGACCGCCCGAGCCAAGGGGCTGAAGACCCGCGTCGTCACCGTCCGGCATGCCCTGCGCAATGCGCTGATCCCGGTGATCAGCATCCTGGGACCGCTGGTCATCAGCATCATCACAGGCAGCGTCATCATCGAGAATATCTTCGGTATTCCAGGGCTGGGCAAGGAGTTCGTGGAAAGCATCCTGGGAGCCGACTACAACGTCACCGTGGCAGTGTTCACCGTATACGCGCTCCTGATCGGCATCGCCAACCTCATCGTCGACCTGCTGTATACCGTCGTTGATCCAAGGATTCGATACTGATGGCCACCGTCACTACCCCAATCCTCGAGGAGTACGCGGGCGGCACGATCGCCCGAGCCCAGGTGGGACTCTGGCGAGACGGATTCCGCCGCCTGCGCCGCAACCGGCTCGCTCTCGCGGCGCTGATCTACTTGACGGTCCTGGTTCTCGTCGCGATCATCGCGATCTTCTGGACGCCGTACAACCCCGCCACCATCCTGCCGAACACGCTCACCTTCCTCGGACCCTCGGCGGGGCATCCACTGGGCACCGACGACCTGGGGCGCGACCTCCTGAGCCGGATGATGCAGGGAGCGCAGATCTCGCTCATCGTCGGTGTCGGGACCTCGGCAATCGTGCTGACAGTCGGCGTGGTGGTCGGTCTGATCGCGGGCTACTTCCGGGGCTGGATCGACAACGTGATCAGCGTCTTCATCAACATCTTCTATGGGATCCCCGGCATCCTGGTCGCGATCATCCTGTACCTCATCCTCGGACACGGTCTCGGCAATATCATGATCGCCATCTCCGCGACGGCCTGGATGGACATGGCCAGGCTGGTCCGCGGCCAGGCGTTCAGCATCCGCGAGCGTGAGTACATCGAGGCGGCTCGGGCCAGCGGCGCCCGCTCGGGCAAGATCCTCTTCGGACACATCCTGCCCAACTCGCTCGGACCGATCATCGTGCAGGCGACATTCGTCATTCCGATTGCCATCCTCACCGAGGCTTTCCTCAGCTATCTCGGGCTCGGGATCCCGAGCCCGCTCGCCTCCTGGGGATCGATCGCATCCGAGGGGTATGCTGCACTCCCCTTGGAGCCATACATGATGCTCTGGCCGGCGGTTGCGCTTTCGCTGACGCTGCTCGCATTCAATTTCCTTGGTGACGGTCTCCGAGACGCCTTCGACCCACGACAGCGTCGGTGACGGATCCGATCCTCGAGGTCCGCAACCTCAGCACCCACTTCTTCACCGACGATGGCGAGGTCAAGGCCGTTCGGGGGGTCAGCTTCAGCGTGGCTCCGGGCGAGACACTCGGGATCGTCGGCGAGTCCGGCTGCGGCAAGAGCGTCACCGCCATGTCCGTCCTGGGCCTCGTGCAGCGGCCGGGCAAGGTCGTCAGCGGCGAGATCATGTTCAAGGGGCACGATCTGCTCAAACTGACCCGGGAAGAGCTGCGCAACATCCGCGGACGCGACATCGCGATGATCTTCCAGGACCCGCTCAGCTCACTGAACCCGGTGCTCCGTGTCGGATATCAGATCGACGAGGCGATGTACGCTCACGACAAGATCGCGTCGAATGCTGTCGAGCGCCGGGGCATCGACCTGCTCAAGCAAGTGCGCGTCTCGGATGCGGAGCGGCGTATCAAGGACTTCCCCCACCAGTTCAGTGGCGGGATGCGACAGCGCGCCATGATCGCCATGGGGCTGTCGAACAAGCCCGACCTCCTGATCGCCGACGAGCCCACCACGGCGCTGGACGTCACCGTTCAGGCGCAGATCCTGGAGCTGCTCCGGGACCTCAACGAGCAGACCGGTGCCGCGATCATTCTCATCACCCACAACCTCGGCGTCGTCGCCGGCCTCTGCAAGCGCGTGCTCGTCATGTACGCGGGTGAGATCGTCGAGGAGGGTACCGTCGAGCAGATCTTCGAGTCACCGCAGCACCCGTACACGTGGTCGCTGCTGCGCTCAGTGCCCCGGATCGACGCCAACCGAGGACATCGTCTGCTCTCCATCGAGGGCCTGCCGCCGGACCTCATCGATCTGCCCCAGGGCTGCAAGTTCAACCCGCGCTGCCC
>ODAK010000376.1_pt1 | contig 51213 bp, 103 predicted proteins | sample 1539591 | NCBI WGS metagenome assembly ODAK01 (sample SAMEA3539303, study PRJEB22396) | soil metagenome | biome: tundra; feature: field; material: soil | place: USA | collected 2010-05 | depth 0.15 m
GTTGTACCAGACAAGATTGATATTTTCGTCAACTATGCCGTATCGGGGCAAATCATCGTATATTGCAATGGCGTCCAGACCTTCACATATTCCGGCGATATAACGACCAATAGCGTGACCTCACTATCATATGTTGATATTGGGCAGACAGCTTTTAACAACGGCAACGGCGTCCAATGCCGAAGCGGATATAGTGAAATAATCGTTTCGACATCTGATACTCGCAACTTAAGTTTGGTTACACAAGCACCATCGGCGGCCGGAAATACTGATACCTTCACGAGCGGATTGTTTTCAAACATCAATCAGAATTTAGCTAACTATGCATCGCCCGATAACTCAAACACAGCAAGCCAAATACAGGAATACAAAGTCGGTCAAGCTATACCAACTGGATCGTTTAGTGTTATTTCGGTCGTGCAACATGCCATGTGTACAGTTGGCTCGACCGGCCCTCAACATATACAATTCATGGTAAGAACTGGTTCGACAGATTATAACTCGGCCAGTTTGGCGCCAGGAGTTGCATGGGGAGTCCTTCAAAACAACTGGGACACTAACCCGAATACATCAGCCGCATGGGCGACAACCGATTTAGTGGCTTCAAGTGTCAACTTCAACATTGGTTACGAATCCATAACTTAAGGAGTTTAGGTTATGACACTTTACCAAAGCGGAACATTAGGTGGCGGAGTAAATCTATTCTATGGCTCTTACGCATATTATGTAAAAGTTGTTCCTAGCGTTAGCGGCACCCTTTTATCGCTAGAAATTAGTGTTGCGGCGAATGGATACGGCGGAAATATAACACTCGGGATTTATTCCGACTCTGGTTCCAATAGTCCAAGCACATTATTGGCTTCAATCACGCCGACTACATTTGCGACATCTGGTGTATTGACGGTATCGGCTGGACTGACTGGTATTGCTATTACGGCAGGCACAACTTATTGGCTGGCATTTTATAGTAATTCAGGTAGCGGCCCGGCATTTAACACCAACACAACATCGATAACTTGTGGTTATCAGACTCCGGAAAGCGGATTACCATCAACCGCAACAATGACATCAGGCAGCAATAATATCTGGATGGCAATGAATGTTTTGGTAGCATTAGCACCAATAACTCTTGTTTCACACACTCAAATATCAGGTGCCACAGGCGGAACGACTTCTGGTATAAACACGCTAGGCGCAAGTTTAATCGTTTTGAATGCGGCATTTTTATCAAGTTCAACTCCGACTCCAACTGATAGTTTGGGAAATACATGGACTCCTTTAACTTCTCAAACATATTCAGCTACGCAATACAACCAACTTTTCTATTGTTTGAATCCTAATGTTGGTGCAAGTCACACATTTTCAACAACTGGCACTACGAGTGCATTAGAAGTAGCAGCATTTAGTAATGTGTTGGGTTTTGACGTACAGAACGGAAATCAGGGGATAGCTGACCCGATTTCCACTGGTTCCGTTTCACCAACAAACAACTTTTCATTGGTTGTATCTGGCATAAATTTCGGAGTAGCAGGCTCGACATCAATCAACACTGGATTTACGATAACAGACCAGAACAATTTTTCCGCTGGTGTTAATTATGGTGGTGCATTAGCTTATTTGATTCAAACGGTAAAAGGCGCAGTCAATCCAAACTGGACATTAGGTGGTGGTGGTTCGGCTACAACGATTGCGGTTTTTACAAATGGTTCAGCGCAACAATCCGACCCTACGCCATCATTACAAAGATTGCTGATACAAAACGACAATGCCTATCAAGACCCAATCGTTGATGATGACCAAACAGCCAAGACTCTAACATCTTGGAGAAAAAACCAAGTTACCACATGGACGAAACCGAACACATCGATTGCCAAATTCATTCAATATGATGTCATTGCGCCACCGATAGCCATAAATGTTGCGAAATTTGTTCAATACGATGTTATCAGTCCTCCAGTTGCATTGAACGTTGCTAAGTTTGTTCAATATACTGTGTTGGATTCTCCTTATACTGGTAAGACCGCCTATACTCCAAGCATTAGATATAGCAATTTCTTTCAAAACAAACCATCAAAGAACAATAAACGTATCCGTGGTTTTCCATTAGGAAGACGGTTGTACAATTTTATAATCACCTGATTAATTCGAATCGTTTTGTAATCAAATGAGATTGCTCTTTTGTACAAGGACCGATACCCAATGCTGTTATGGTTGGAGAACCATCAAATAACGGCAATAAAATATGATCTTCATCGATTATCAACGAAGTGATAAGACCTAAATTTTCAGCTTCTTGTTTGGCTCTCATTATCGCAAAGGTATTTTTGGCTTTCAGAATAACCTGAGTGCCAAGAAACTTTGGGCCTTGATATAATCTAAGTAAATGAGGATTGGTTTGTTGTGCTATAAGAGCAACATTTTTTGAAGCATGTGCTGCTTGGACGCACATTTTCCAAATAGTTTCTGGAGTTAATAAATCTCCTCTCAGAATAGAATATATTCTGAGTTTATCATGTATTTCAAGTTCGTCCTACGTGAAGTCCATTTCATTTTTCTCCGTTTTCAAAAGTGACAAATTTCTCATTAACCCATATATTATGGGTGTTTCCGTTTTTATCAACAAACTCAAGTTCTGCTTCGTTATCTGTATGACTTACCAAAAGTATTGATTTGCCAACTATATCTCTAATGGCTTCTTTGTCTGTTTTTGGCAAGCCTTTTAATAAGACGAATGGTGTTGATTTTAAAATTGCCATATCATTCATCCTCAAACCATGTTGGATGGTGTCGTTTCAGAACAGCATCATAAGCATCGTCTATACCAACGCTTTCGAATTGCGTATCCCAATCCAGTGTTTCAAATGCTGGAATCATTTTTTCATAAATGCGTTCTCGTGCGGATGAATCAGGGACGTTTTCCATCAGCGTGGAAATCAAATTATCAAAGATACCGTCACTAGACCAGCCCATTGTCGCTCCAAGAGAGAAAACCTCTCCATTTGCCCTACGCCTTGATCAGAGCTTATGGGGGAGAGGTACGTTGAAGAATATTTATCAAAAAGTTTTGGTTTTGTCAAGCAACAAAAGCCGCTGTTTTTGCTTTCAAGTTTTTGCTTTCAAGTTGTCAGACAAAGGAGCCAAAACCCAAAGCGTCCATTGTTCAATAGACCACGGATGTTCTTTGTGTTTTTCTAAAAACTCTCTCACATATTTGAAATAACGTAAAGTAAAAGTGATGTTTTCGATTACCTCTTCATTTGGAATGAAAGTGCCATTATATCCTTTTGTTGAAAATTCGTCATAATCCTGACCAACAATTCTCATTTCTGGATGATCGATATTATTGCTGTATTTTTGTTCTGCTTCAACAGTGGCGATGGCCAATTCAAGAGAATCGGCTGCCACGACAATGAATACCTCATCCAATGTTCTGGGCTTTGAGCGGCGAAATGGCTCTGTCCAAACATAAAGTTTCATTTTACCAACCCTTTTTCATCAAACAACCATCATGCATTTTGCTCTCACATAAAAAGGATGCAGGCTTCTTTGTGAGCCGGATCGGTTGTTTTGTCTGGTTGCGTTAAATCCCACGGACATTCTTCACCGAATTGATTGCGATACGATGCTTCAATATTGGCAATAGCCAATTTAAGAGAATCGGCTACCACTGCAATGAATACCTCTTCACGTGAGCGGGTGACTCTCCAAGCTGTGGGTTTGTCTGGCGTACGCCGAACAAAAGCCTCGGTCCAAACATAAAGTTTCATTTTTACCAACTCCTTTCACCAATATTTAGAGACGAAATGCCATCCTACCCAGGCAATGGTGCCCCAAAACCCGAGCATGAAAATAAAAACAACAACCCAAAGCAACCCAATCATCTTGCTGTATTGTTGCATTTTACCAACCCCTTTGCATTTTGAGGCGGTCATACGCCCTGGTGATTTCACGAAAATCTGAAACGAAGGCTGGTGCCGTATCCTTGTAATCATTGGCCTTGAAGATACGCATGGTCGCCGCACGATAGGCCGCAGTCAGACCCCTCGCATCCGCTGGCATCGTATCAATGAACAATGCCGTAAGCCATGGATTACTTGTTGGCTTGGCTTTGAATTCAGGCGGCACATAGGCCCGAGCGTCATCAAGGAAGGACGGGTCGCCCGTGATGAATGCAGCCGCTGATCTGGCGAGGGCTGCCCAATCTTCAGGACTGCCCGGCTGGACCTTATTGTATTTGGTGCCGCTGTACATGGCTTGGGCACGCTCTTTGCGCCGTTGCTCAGCTACACCGGGAGGAAGACGGGATGCCATCTTAGCGTCCAATCTTCTTCTGGGGAGGATCAGACTGCTTCGAACCTGGTACAGCAGCGGTAAGGACCGGCAACATCGGGCGAAGGTGCTTACAATTCCGATGGGTAGACCATCCGGCGCACGAACAGCCCCAAACCTTATCAGAAACCCGCATGGAGGTGGGTTGACCAACCGGGGCACGAACATCCCCAAACCTTGTCAGAAACCCGCATGGAAACGGTGTATTCGTTTCCGCTGGAACCGGCCACCTTGAACCGATACATCCAACCCTTGTATTCATCGGGAGTAAATGACAGGGCTCCTGTTTGTTTGGCAATCAGGGCGAGGGCGTTGCTCATGATGTGTTCTCCGTCTATGAAGGTATAATACCATAAAATAAAAGATTGTCATTGACAAGCCCGTGAAGGTTGGTGGGTATGTGGAAACAGGCCATATCAAAGGTCGATATGGCGAATCATTTATTGTTGTTTGGGACGAAGCGCCAACAGCTTTGCCTGGATTTGGTGAATCTCATGGCAACAAAGCGTTGGTCATTTATCATGATGCGATTACACTGCTATGAGAAGCAACAAACTGGACAAAATATTGCCGCCAATGTTGGCCGAACAAAACGGCAATCTATGGATGAAATTTGAAAAAGCCGAAGTATATATTCGGGTCGGTCGGCGCAGTTTTGGTCGAAACGAAATAAATGGATTGTCGATTTATCCGTATTGTGTTCAACTCGCCAACATTATTACACCGCCGAAATATGAAAAGACTGGTATTTTTACTCGGATGGTTGCCAAGATTCAATCGATGACCGATCTTCCTTTATATTTGGAGAACACCAGAAACGATTTCGCAGAAGCATTGATTGCCAGACATGGATGGGAAATAATCAAGAAGGACACTCTTGGTCAATACGACTTGATCATGTATAAGAAGTAGTAGTAGCAACAGTAGCAGGAGCGGCTTGTTGTTGCTGTTGTCCTTGATTTTGTGCCTGTGCTGGGCCTTGTTGCTGTTGTGGCTTTGGAGCATCCATAATATCCATTAATTTATCAGATACGATAGATTTTTGTTGTGGAGGCAAACCAACAAAAGCTGTCCAAGCATTAGCCAATTGAAATTTTTCAAAAGATGTTAGTGAGCCTTCTTGACCAAGACGGAGTTTCCCCATAGCACTTGTAAAATTCATTGGATTATCAATCCCCGGCAACAGACTCATCAAACCATTAACATCCATATATCCTGTTAATTGTTGGTTTTGTTGAGTTGTCGAAACTTCAAATAACTCTTTAGTATTCAATCGCTTGCCCACTTACTCGATGAATATGTTCCGCTCGTGCCAAAGCCGCCTCGATTATCAGCACTATTATCGATTGTGGGGTCAGGCGCTGCACCTGTACCACCCAAAGGTTGTATAGGCGCCATAGCTTTTTCTTCATCTGCACCAGTGCCGTACATATCTTCATCCATTGGCTGGACGGTCCCCGCAGGATCACCCTCCTCGGTGCTATCCGAGCGTGGAGCGTTCGAATCGTTTGGGTCTTGGTAGCTTGGCATATCTTCCGACAAAGTGTCCATTGACGGAGATTTTGGATCGTCTTGTTGGCCCATACCAGTATTGTAGTCATCCTCCACTTGGCCGTAAGTTGCATTATGGTTGCCATAAGTTACTGACGAACCATCTGCGCCGTAAGATGTATCCAAGGCATCTTCCATGACTTTTTCTTTTGCTTCTCTCACAATAAAAACAACATCATTTACATCAATACCAAATGTTTTTGCTGTGCGTGTTGCGGACAATTTAACATTATGTGATTCTGATAGTTTTTTTCTAAATGTTTTTAGTATGTCTTTTTTGAAATTGGCATCTTCTGCTAATTTCACTTTATTCATAAGAGTTCGCATATCCATGTGCTTATTTCCATTAATGATATGTTATTTATGCTATTACACTATTAGGTTGACAGTCTGTCCGTTTTGAGCTACCTCTTGATAGTTCTAACTCGCTCAAGGAAGACTAATGACAATATTCCTAACTGACCCTGAGGAAACCCCAATGCCAGAACCACCCGTTGTAGTACAAGTCCAAAACGATGTTGCTTCTGTCAGAATCAATGTTGCGAGACTTATCGCAGCATCTACACCAGATGTTGTTGAAGCGGTTATTCAGTCTTTTGTAAAGACTGAAAAAGATCGTCGGGCCAAGGTATTGGTTGATGGTCTGAATAAGCATGCTGATGCTGCAACAGCGTTGGCAAAACTCAAACCAGATCATTTGGTTTTCGATAATGATGGCAATATGATTTCTCAAGGCTGGACAGCCAATCAAAAGGGCGCAAAGGATAAGGCACAAAAGGCAGTCGATAAGTTTACAACCGCTTTGAATGCCGCTATTTCCTCTGGCGAGTTCAAGCTATTGGAAGATGCTTTGGAACACGAAAAACAACATAAGCTGCTAAAAAGAAAGCCAATATTATTGCGGTATTAAGAGTCGGAACTATCCACTTTGGATAATGATCAGGGCAAGTTTCTGATGCGAAAAAACACAAAAATATCGTAGCCACGGAACAATATAATATTAAAATATCACTCGTCATTATATACTTCCCAACAATTATTTTCATAATCCCAATGTCTGGTGTCATAATATGATAAAACGAATATACCACCAAACAAACCTATTTCAAAATTCCACCCAGCATGATCTTTTTCAGTAACAGAAAACACCAATGTAAACAATGTGAAAAATTTGGGTTCTCCATAAATCTGCAATTCTAAAACTTTATGTGGAGCAACAATGTGGATTCATCAAATTTTTAACAAATCCACTTCCGCTTTTGTTTAATGGATTTCTTAGTGTTATACCAAAATTATGTCTCATTCTATTACCTGTTTAGTATTGGACTTCTTATCTCATAGCAATTTAAGACATTTTTGGCTCTGTTTCTTACTGCTTCCCGAGAAAGCCCAACAGCGGCAGCAATATCCTTCAAAAGTTTTTGTGGATCAGATTTGCACATTTCAATTATGATTGGGTCTTTGTCAGTCCAATCGGTCGGTGGAGAGAATTTCCTTACCATCGTATTTTTCTTTCAGTTTCGTCCACAAAACGAAAGCACAACCATCAGTATCTTCTATACCGATTCCAACCTGATTGGCAAGTATTTCTAGGAAATCCATTTCGATATCTAAGCCTAATCCTTGCATGGCTTCATCGATATCTTCTGGCGTAATATAATCTCTGCCCGCTGCTTTAGCGAGATTTGCAAGCATATTCATATAGGAAAATCAATTTCAATCATTAGAGAATCGTCTTTGTAGAAATTTACTATGGAGGAACGAAGAACTGTCTTTGTTCCTTTATCGATAAAAATTAAATCAAATTTTATCGTAATTTCATCATTCGGTTTCTCCTGTCCCCTCTGTAAAGTCATGGTTCTGTGCTCCTTTGGGAAAATAACATTTTTTACTTTCCAATATTCATTGGCATGGCGAGGATAAAGAATATCACCAGATAAGATGTTGTTTACATTACGAGAAATTACGGACATTTGCCGTTTTCTTTTCAGTCTTCAACAGATATTAGACGACCATAGATGGCTTTTGTCCAGCCGTTTTGATGGCCTTTGTTGTTTTTTATCATAAATCTTCCATCAGCTATCGAGTCTATAATGTGAAGATATTGATATCCATTCACTTTACATAAAACAATATCATCAACTTTTAATGTTTCAAGATCAGTCACAGGCTCAACAGTAACAAGTTGACCGCTTTCAATCTTACCAGACATGGAATTTCCATGTGGTCGAAACTTTACAGTTTCACCAGAAGCCAAACTTGCTATGTGATTTGTTGCCCATGCCATACTTGTATTTATATCAATAAGTGTTTTTAGGACGAAGGATTTTTCCACTAATAGAATCTACAGAAAATCTCGCACGGTCTTTCAAATCATTCAAATAAACCATCTTCCCGTGAGCGTCATTGCTCATCAACGCTCTGGCAGATTGAAGTCTGCGTGCGGCAGAATAACCGCCTGATGAAGCTTCAACAGTAAGACGCTTCATCATAGTGATGTGTGTAGCCAAATTCATATAATCCCTTTTCCAAAACGCACGCTTGGAAAGATAGTCTTCTTTCGTGATGAACTCTGGATTGGTGTTCGTCGTCATTGGAATATTTCCTTTCTTGTGTTGATTTTAGTATATCAGCTATCGGAAACTTGTCAAACACAAAATAGTTCTCAAATATCAAACTATGGAGTCTTTGAGACTAAAACCTCAATTCAAAAAGATAAATAGATTTGAAGATTATTTCAAACCCGTTGGATTCATAAATGAGAATTTATTCAGATTTAATTGATAAACTATGCGAAGTATGCAGCACTACATTTACTACAAGAGAATCAGAAGTAAAACGAGGAAACGGACGATTTTGTTCATCATCTTGTTCTGCTAAAAGAAATCGTGGAGGCGGGCAACCAAACAAAAAATGTTCTCATTGTGATAAAGACATATTTGTTAAACAATCAAAAATAACAAGAACCAAAACAGGATTATTTTTTTGTTCGAAGACGTGTATGGACGATCACACATGGAGAAAGCAACGTTATGGTAATGAATATCGTGAAGGATATGGATGTTGTATTGAATGTAATACGAAACTAAAAAATAAAGCTAAAAAGTTTTGTAATACGACATGCCAATCAACCAACAATCATAAAGAATATATAAAAAGATGGTTGAATGGAGAAGAAGATGGTTCTGCTGGCGAAGGCAGCATTTCAACACATATTCGTAAATGGTTGTTCGAAAAAAATGACAGCAAATGTCAGAAATGCGGATGGGCCGAAGTTCATTCCATTACAGGAAAAATACCACTGACTATAAATCATATTAGTGGTGATTGGTCAAACAACCATCCAGATAATATCGAATTAATTTGTCCAAATTGTCATTCTTTGACAATAAACTATGGTAGTTTGAATAAAGGAAAAGGAAGACCTAAAAGAAGAAAATTACAAATAATGTAGTTATATACAGAGATTTGGTGGAGTATATCGGAATCACACCGATCAGGCTGGCGCCATGCAAAAGCACCCCGAGTACTTAGCTCATACCCCAGAACCTATATTTATACAACAATCATATTCTCTTGTCAACTATTATTTCTGTGAATCCTTTGATATTGACCAGACAAAATCCTTCTCACAAAAGAAACTGATTTTTGTGTTCCAGTATGTTTTGGAGAACCAGAAAATATTACCATGTGATTTTCTCCATTGAATACAAAATGGACTTGCGGATGACCGCTTTTTTTGACTTCTAACCTATGTTCGGTTATCCCATTAGATTCCAACTCTTGCGTAATGGCATTGTAAACCGCTTTGGCACTAGAGGCGAGTTTCATTGAAGTCCTCCTTTGTCAAAAGAAGACGGTATTATTTTTCACTGTTCTCAAGTTCTTCCAGTCGATTCTTTTCAGCGATGTGATTTTTATTTTCCCAATCAGTTGTCCACCACATGGCCAAGAGAATACCAAAATTGGCCAATTGAGCATACAGATGAACACTTGTGGTGTCATCCGTTGCCATAGCAGTCATCGCAACAGAAACAAGAAGCATAATAGGAACTATTTTATAGTCGTCCTTATGAAACTGGATCACAAGCCTTGCGCCAAGTAGCAGACCAATGTTAGCAAACAACATCAAATGCCCAAGAAAAGATGGTGTTTCGATTATTGCCGATAAAATAACCGATGCAAAAAGCAACGCCAACGAACGATAGTGAGTGATAAACCGAATCATTGTTTTTCCTTTCAGTTATTGGGGATATTTACAAGGACGTTATCACTGTTTCGATGCAATTCGTCAAATTGATTTGTCACCGTGGGGAGTCTTCCTTCTCGATACCATTCACCATTCTGACACCATTCTTCCCAACCATTAAACCAAATCCGTGCAGGACCATCTTCTCTATGTAGCTTTCCATCGAGGGTCCATTGTTCGGTATAATTTTTTCCAGCAAACGGTTCATTTTTGCATGGAATTTTTTCGTATTTATGGAAACGACCATGTTCATCATAATGGGAAACAGGTTTAATTTTGTCTGACATTTTAGGATATCCTTCATGAGACGGTTGGATACTATCGAGTTTTTCCAATCTGTCAATCAAAAAAGTGTGTTGTCAACTTTCCAAAAACAATTTGATTTTATCCCATCGTTCCGCAGCATCCTTTCTTATCGAAAGCGTTGATTTATTATTGCTTATATCATTTCTCGAAAAAACATAACAAGTATCATCATAAAAATCATATAATACAAAAAAATGAGCTTCGTTCTCATAATAATTTCGAGTCTTTCCCCCACCACCATTTGATTTTTTTAAGCTGGCATAAGGCGTCCCGCCTTGCCCGTGATCCGAAGCCCATTTTACCTGAATGATGGCTATTTTAGTAGAATTTTGATTCTTTACGATCCAATCCTCTGTCGCTTTTTCAAATTCTGATTTGAATGTTGAAAACCCGTTAAGAGCAAGTCTGTATAATACAGCAGTTTCAGAAATATGAGCCTTATCTTCTCTGGTATATTGTTCTCCTTTATTATACGTTAGATAAAACTTGGATGGATATTGCAATTCTATATTATCGGGAGTTTGTGTCATATGTTCACGATTGATTCTATGTTTTTCAAGTTTTTCGTCTCTTGATAATGGTTGTGGTTTTAACCACTTAGACAATGTTCCCTTTGAAATACCAGTTATGGTTTGTATTTCCGTATATGATTTTCGCTCTTCTGCACGCAATCTCACACATTCTTCATATGCTGGATGTTTAGATTTGCCGCCCTTGTGGGCAACATAATGGCCATTAAGTTGACGCATTCTTTCAAATGATTTACCGCAATATTCGCATTCAAACATAATATTTCCTTTATAAAACCTTTGTTCACTAGCATAAAACAAAGGTTCGCTGCTATATTAAATAGATATCGGATATATAGGAAATATAGGAGTTTAGCTTAGTGGGAAAGCACAACGTTGACATCGTTGTTAGAAGTGGTTCGATTCCACTAACTCCTACGGTTGCGCCTCTCTCCAATTTTTCCATCCTTTAAATAAACCATTCTGTTTTGTCGTTTTTATAGCAGGAACAACAGATAACCACGCTTCATATGGCATATTAGAACGAATAGAATTGCATCGTAAACAAGCTACAACAACATTGGATTTTATATGACCAATTATATTATCAATTCGATCCAACGTTCTTTGTTTCCGCCACCCTCGTGGATTCTTATAAAAAATAAAATATAAATAGTGTATGTTCAAAATTGGCGATAAAGTTACAGTAAAAAAATATATGAGTATAGGTGCTTTGATGACATTAAATCAGGCTTCTATCTTTGAAAACAAGATTTATAAGATATTGAAAATAGAGTTGGTTTACAACAGCTACTATGGCGGTTCTAATCAACTGTTGAAATTTAATCATTTTAGTATTGGCTTGTCAGCAGAATACTTTGAAATAGTTAGAGCATCTGTTGGGTTTGTGATTGATTAGATATACGGATGATTTTTCGTATAAGACGCCCACCAAATACAATCAACCACCATCAATATCATAACTATTCCGTTTGTAATGAAAGCATTTAATCCAAAAACAACATTACCTATCATTGCAGTGAAAAAGAAAAACAACATAAGATATATGCCTCTTTTATAATAAACGAGAGCATCATACCATTTGTTTAGACCTATCATAATTTCAAGCATTGTGTTTTTCTTTCGTATTTGATAACATTTCCTAAATCGTAACGAGGTTCCACTGGATCATATCCAGTTCTGCTGTATTCAAAGTCAGGATCATAACCCGACCCATCCCATCGATAATAAATCGTTTCCAACCAAACTGTTGTTCCGTCCAATAAATAAGTTGGAAACCATGCGAAACATGCTCTCCATTCTTTTGAATATGGTAGTCGGCCTTTTGAAAGCGTCATTTTATTTCCTCGATGGTGATAAATAAACGCATGCAAGTTTACGTTCTGAAACGCTGTAGCACACTCCCATGGATAGAGCAAGAGGATTTACAAGAGTCTATTATAGCTGCCATGCTTTTAGAAAACCAGATAGAAGAAACCAAAATAACCGAACCTGACATAATCATTGACATTATCCATTAATCTGATTATATAGTTGTCCACTATAAGAGAGTTTCATGAAAACCTTTCATTCCAAACCACACTTTCAAACTATTATTGATCAACAAAGATTGGCTTATTATCGTTTAACAAAAGAAGGTTCAACACGTTCCGTTATAGAGCGCAACAATTTTGAACGCCAAACCAATCCAGTTCCAGCAGAGGATGTTGAATTACCAAGAGCGCCGATGGTTCGTCTAAAAGAAAATCACGATGATTATTCTTTTGGTCGTTGGATTGTTTTGGCTGAAATATCACAGACACCAGGAAAACTTATTTTGATAAACGTTGTAGACGGCACGATTGAAACAAGATTTACTGCTGATCAACTTGAATTGGTTCCACCAACCGAATTGACGTAAAGGCGAAGTGATGCGGAACATACTGCCGCATTGGTTCGAATTACCGAGCTTTGGGATAACGATAGCCGTGACGAAGTTGGAACACCAGAGGAAATAGAATTCGATGCCTTGGTAGACTCCGTATGTGAATATGAAAAGCTGCATTGGCCTATGCCTTGGGACGAAAAACCGAGTTGACATAAAAACAATATATGATATTATGTGAGGATGGAAAGCGAACCTCACGTTTTTATGAAAAATCTATCGGAGTCGTTTTTGGACATTAGATTCAATGTCAAAAACGATTTGATTGATTATTTTATAAGATGTTTTGCAACAAGAACGATGTTCAGAATTTTGGGTATTACTCCAAAAAGATTTCCATTATATACGTTAGCAGAAGATTTTTACGATTTTTCTACAAAAATTTCCTCTATACCGAGGAATCTTGGCGATTTATTGATATTACCAAATAGACCACGTTGTAAATTTCCAAATAGTGATGAATGGATACATTGGATCAGAGAAAACGTTCCAGAAGGAATGTTATTAGAAGATTTCGAAAGCTTTGTTTATTATGCAGATGTTTTCGGAGCCAGATGGTTAGAACGATATATGAAAGAAATGCGTATATTTTATGGAATACGAATTGTCTGTAATATATTGGTGGCAATAATACAACTGTTGATAATATATTGCTTGTATTCAATGGTACATACCAATGAAATGTTGTCTGCGGTATTGACAGGAGCAATGGTTGTATTATCTTTGATGGTGTGTGCGTATGTTTCGAAAGAACTAAAATGAAGCTTGCGGAGTTTAGATGTTTATCATGTAATTTTGAATGGAAGTGTCAACCACAGTCTGTTGAATGTCCAAAATGCGAACATATTTACGTTCTGTGGACAAATTTTGATTCAGATTTTGATACTAAAAACAAAACGAAAAAAGGTAAAGTGTAAAATGGAAGAGTTTTTTGTTTCTTATACAACCGAAAATGAACCACATGGTCGTTTTAGCTGTATGGCTGAAAATGATGATCATGCGGAAGAACAATGCCGAAATGCTTATCCAAGTTGCACCATCAAAGATGTAACTGCGTTGTCTGATACACCTTATGATGAAGAAATCGAAATCACAAAAAGAAAAAAATAGTTCTCATTGTATTTTTATTGTTGCACTACGATTTAGTTTGGTCTATTATATAATCTCGTTGAATGCTTCCAGCAAACATCAAAATTTGTTTTATGTAACAAACCAAGATGCATTCAGTTTAGAGTAGATTCCGCAAACCAAATGGATAATTTGCCCGAGCAATCGGACAATATTCGGTTCAAACCCGAAAAGCCTCTATCGCAAGGTAGAGGTTATTCTACTCTGTGAATATCTGGAATCGGTTCTGCACAAAAAAAGTCGATTCTGTAGATAAGGAAAAGAAGATGGTATCGTTTAAAACTGCTGCTAAAAAGACGCCAGCAATGTCTCGTACGGCGAATGGAATGGTAACGTTCCAATCGACTGGCAACGCATTACTAGATTTTTTCTCTTCGGTTGGAAGTTCGAGGGGGAAAAATATCACGCCTCAATTCAATGCGGCCTATGAAATGGACCGTGAGAAGGCGTTGAAGATTCTCTTGTGGGCAAGAGACATTCGTGGTGGGGCTGGTGAGCGTCAGGTCGTGCGTGATCTTCTTGTGAATCTTGAAGAGACACATCCAGAAGATGCTGAAATGTTGATTCCGCTTGTACCATTCTTTGGTCGTTGGGATGACCTTTTTGTATTCAAGACCAAAGAAATGCGTCAAAAGGCTTATTCAGTTGTAGCTGAAGGTCTTGACGATCCTGCAACGGCTGGTTTGGTAGCAAAATGGTGCCATCGGAAGGGCAAAATCGCTCTCGAATTGGAAGAGTTTTTGGGACTTCGCCCAACGGCTTCTGGATTCCATTACACTGATGGAAAAGCATATCCTGGCAAGGCTTATCGTCAAAAGCTTGTTGGATTGACGCATGTAGTTGAAAATTTAATGTGTAAAAAAGCATGGGATGATATTGTTTTCGATCACGTTCCATCTTTGGCTTCTGCTCGTTATCAGAAGGCGTTCAACAAGCGTTGTGCAGAGCGTTACAAGCTTTACAAGGAAGGTCTCGTAAAAGGAACGGCCAAGATCAATGCGGCTGGTGTATATCCGTATGATGTGATTAAGTCTCTTGTTCACGGTGATTCGGCTGTTGCTAAAGCGCAATGGGAAGCATTGCCAAACTTCCTTGGCGATGAACAAATCCTTGCTGTTGTTGACGTTTCTGGTTCCATGGGGTGTCCAGCAGGCGGCTACGGTTCTAAGTCTGTTGTAAGATGTATTGACGTAGCAACTTCGCTTGGTCTTTACGTCGCAGACAAAGCACGTGGCCCGTTCAAAGATTGTTTCTTGACGTTCTCTGGTCATTCAAAGATCGAGGTTCTAAAGGGCGATATCGTTGCGAAGCATGCTCAAATGTGTAAGTCGCATTGGGATATGAACACCAACGTTGAAAGCGCTTTTGACGAAATCTTGAGAGTTGGTAAAACTCACAAGGTTGCGGACGAAGACATGCCAAGAATTCTCTTGATCTTGTCTGATATGGAATTCGATCAGTGTGTATCTCGTGGCCGTGATGCCAGAGCAATGGATGTTGTAAGACATAAGTATGAGGATGCTGGTTATAAGCTTCCGCGTATCGTGTTTTGGAACATCAATGCGAGAAGCGGCAATGCACCAGTTTATTATAAAGAAGATGGAACGGCGTTGGTTTCTGGTTTTTCACCGGCAATCATGAAGTCTGTATTGAAGGTATCTGTTGATTCGTTTACACCAGAAAACGTGATGCTTGAAACCATCAACAATCCACGATACGATGTGATCGATAAGCCAAGTCGTCCAACTGCGACAGCAGTAGAAGCGAACCGGATGTTTCATGCCATTCTGGATCGAGATACGAAAGTCAATAAAGCTGAAAAACTTGTTGATGAGTTGGCTGCAATACACAATTGGAGTGCGTAACAAAAGGAGCCGAAAGGCTCCTTTTTTATCTTTGTCTGTATATTTCGTTTGGATTTTTAAAAGTGTGAACAAGGCTTAGATTTTCAGTATCAAAAATAATCCACGAAACTGGCATTATTCTAAAATTTTGTGAATTGTATTTGATGCCTTCGTATTTATTTCGATACTTTATATAAGTTATGCCTTTTTCTTTTAAGAACCCCTTCATCAGCAAGCCAGCTTGTTCATTGTCGTCTAATAAGTTGATTCTATCGTATACAGATTTATTGAGGATTTTTTGTTTAATTAAATGCTCTGCTAAATCAAGTATTGATGCTTTTTCGCCATCACCATACATGTCTGGTGTTTCTATCATTTTTCCGCTTGGTTCATATTCAAATGCAAATATTCTGTGAGAATTTTGAAAAAAATCTTCTTTGCTTTGTTGTGAACGAATACGATCTGATGCGCTTTTTAGAGTCCCAAAATGCGATCCTGGTTTGATATGTCTTGGGTCAAAATCGTGTTCCGTGCCATGATAAAGCAAGTTTATCCATAGAGACTCAAATAAATCTAAAATAATCATATTTTTGTTCCTGATTTTTCATATGAACGGATCGGTTATGACTAAGATATCGCCACGCAGCATGAAATTTTGTGGCGTGAAATCTATGTTTGACATCAAATTCATGTTTGCTGCTTTGAAAGCACCAAACAATAAATCACAGGCTTGAAACCAAGCATCGTCTGGTTTGTCTATTTTGTTCCATACCAACTCTGGATATGCAATGAAATCATTTACTCCAACTCCGATTTTGTTCTTGAACCATCTTTTTGGTGTAAATGTCGGCATCATATCCGATGTTCTATTAAGGTAATCTACGCCGTGTTTAGAGGCTGACAGCATTAAGGCGCATATTTCAGGAAAATAGTTGTTGTAAAAATCCGAAATCTCATCCAACTTTTCCATCATGACGTAACTAAATTTAGTTCCTGGCAGTTCTCTTATATTTTTATGAAATATAGGAAAATGCGGATTTGGATGATCCTTAACCAAATCAACAAAGTGTTTATATTTGCTGATGCTTATGAATATCTTCAACACGACATTTTTATTAGGATGATCCGCAACCGCCGCATCAACACCTTTACCTAAGACATTCCAGCCATGCTTTTGAAAGATATCTCTTAGAGGGTTTCCATAAAGTCCGAATTTTGGTGTCTCGGCTCCTTTTATATCTTTGGTTATTTGTAATTCCGAGAGTTTCATTCTGCTGTCGCCGCCGCAAAAGGATCGATTATTACTAATGTGTTTCCTCTAAGCATGAAATTTTTAGGATTTCCAAGATCGAGATGTCGCAAACCTATAAGTTTAGCAACATGAGAAATCATTTTACATGCTTTGAACCAAGCATCGTCTGGTTTTTGTCCTAACTCATTCCATACTCTTGGATTATAAGGATTGTCTCTGTGTTCTTCTTGCGTATCATAGATATAATCTAAAACATATGCTCCGAATTTGCCTTGAATACCTTTACCAAGAAATGATTCTGATTCTGTATCTAATACATATAGTTCTGGAATATAGTTATCGACTAAAAAATCTGGATTTGTTGCTTCGAGTTTTTCCATCAATATATAACTGAATATTGTGTTTGGTAGGTCTCTTACATATTTGAAAAATTTAGGAAAATGAGGATTTGGATTATCTTTTACAATATTGACAAACTCTTTATATAGACTGTCTTTGACAAATATTTTTCCCACCATGTTTTTCGTTGGATGCTGACCAACAGCGCCTTCCAATCCATGTCCTAACAACGGCCAGTTGTTTTTTGTGAAAATATCTTTCACTTGAGCGCCCGGTTGAAATCCTTCACCAGGAACAGGCTCCTTGGCAGCAATCAAATCTTTGGTGAGTTGTAGTTCATGTAATCTCATGGTTATTATTTATTGAGAAAATATTTTCTCTTCCCTTGGAGGCGTGCAGGGTAGTTTTTATAGTTCTTATCATCGTCTTTTATTTCCAAAGTCCAACCAAGTTCAGTTGAAAGTTTTTTTGCCAAAACGTCATAAAGTTTTCTTCTGCTTGGTTCAAACGCTTCAAATTGGAATCCGTCTGGCTTTTTAGTTCTGATAAAATGTTGTAGACATTCATTTATAGCTGCGAATACTTTCATCGCATTTCCACTACCGGTTATGCCAGATGATAAACTTCCTCCTATATTAGAAGTAAACTCTATGTCCCAAACACTTTTGCTACTTTGAATTTCTGGCATGTTATGACCGACTTTTATAAAAACCAAATGAATTTTTTCTTTATCGATTACGTCTATAATATATTCTATGTAAGTGGAATACGATTTATAATCGTCCGCTAAATCCCAATACAAACCAGATGATGATTTGAAAAGTTCTAAAAGTTTCATAAGCTTATTTATGACTTGACAATATTTTGTCTTATGATATTATTCATTGATGATAAATCTCATATCCATTGAAGAGTTTTTGGCACAAAGTCCAGAACATATGGAATATGCTTCTTATTTGGAGCACGATTTCTCTTCAACAAGAGGTCATATGCTATTTGGTTTTATCAAATGGTCGGATGAAGATGCTTGTTGTTGGGGAGGCCCTTGGCCAGGAAATCACGTTTTGGTTGAAATTGTAGACGCCACAACGTATCCTTGGCAATTGAAATCAGAAAATGACACACCATTTACCGATATTCCAACCATTGAACGACCAATAAAACTTTATCTTGCTGGAAATGACGATACATCTTATTCTTTCTTCGCTACAACTGTAGAAGAAGCAGAAAAAGTATTAGAGACTCTAATATTAGAGCCAACGATGGAAAAACTCCGCGATTTGGGCTTTGTCTTTACAAACTAAATCTTGACAAAATCAACGGTTGTGATATAATATTTCCATTATGATCCATCCAGGACTCAAACTTTTGAGCCGTGATAGTTTTCGTGAAGGAGTCTTTGCGAGAGATAATAATAAATGTGTCATATGCGGAGAGAAAGCAGATGCGGCTCACCATATCATAGAGCGCCGACTGTTTTCCGATGGTGGCTACTATTTGAATAATGGTGCAAGCGTTTGTGAAGAGCATCATCTCAAATGCGAAATGACTCAAATCTCAGTCGAAGAAGTAAGAGAATCATGCGGTATCACAAAATCGGTTGTGCCGGATCAAATTTACGATGATTCTCCAGTTGATAAATGGGGAAATGAAATTTTAGCCAGCGGTATGCGATTGCGTGGTGAACTTTTTTTCGACGAATCTGTTCAAAAGATTCTCAAAGCTGGAGGCGTATTAGACTGTTTCACCAATCGAGTAAAATTTCCTAGAACTTTTCATTTACCTTGGTCTCCTGGTATCCACGATGATGACCGAGTTATATCATCAATGGATCGTTTCGCTGGTAAAAGAGTTATTGTATCTGAGAAGCTTGACGGAGAAAATACCACAATGTATAATGATTACATTCATGCTCGCAGCATAGATGGCCGTCATCATTCATCCAGAGATTGGGTAAAGAACTTTCATGGTCAAATCGCTCATGAAATTCCACAAGATTGGCGCATCAATGTAGAAAATATGTATGCCAAGCATTCTATTTCATATGACAAACTAGAATCATATGCGTATGGATTTCATGTTTGGAATGAAAAAAATGTTTGTTTATCATGGGACGATGATAAAGTTTGGTTTGAGCTTCTTGGTATTATACCATGTCCAGTGATTTACGATGGTGTTTATGATGAGAAAATCATTCGTGGTCTTTATAATGAAAAAACAGATTGGGAAACTCGTGAAGGATACGTAATGCGAATTGCGGATGGGTTCAACTATGGAGAATTGCGTTATTGTGTTGCCAAATACGTCAGGGCACGCCATGTTCAAACTTCAAAACACTGGATGCATGGACAAGCCGTTGAACCAAACAAACTAAGAAGCGCAAGGTAAAATAACAATGCAAACGAAACGTGAACTGATTTTTAATACGTTAGAAGATTTGGTTTCCAATTTTCTTTATTATGATCGCAAAGAAGATGAAGATTTACCAAAGGGAGCTATTGAAAAAGCAATAAAAGACGGAGAAATAACTGTTGCGGAAATAGTTGTAGAATTTGAGAAACAGTTAATAACTAACATATAGATAGAATGATTACACAGAGGGTCTGAAAAATGTTTTTCTTAGATGACCAAGAGACAGAAAAACTTTCTGATGTTCTTTCCTCTATCAGAGAAGCTTTGGAAACAAAAACTCTTACTGTAGCCAAATACAAAAATATAAGAATTCGAGCAAGCCATGTCATTTCAACAATATGGCAAGAAGAAATAGGTAAAGTTTATATAAACGATGGAAAATACGAACAATTTGATTATCCATACCGTGGATTGCTCTTAGCAATTCTTGATGTTGTTCCAAGCATTGCAACATTTTCATCTTTTAGAGAAAAAATAGAAAATCTAAAAATAATACATCCTATCAAAGATCGAATGATGGAAATTTTGATTGACATGCAACAGATTGTTGATATGGCAGAGAAGTTGAATGAGATAGATCGGACGCAAAAATGACAATAAGCGCTAAGCTTGTGTACGAGCTTGGTATGAAAATGCATCATACGGTTGATAACCTTATTGAAACCGCTTTGGAAGCGTGCGACCCGCATTCCATTGAACCAGACGACCACGATAGGCTTTTTACACAAACCAAATATCATGGTGTAAGAACGGTCATTAGTGCTCGTGCTGGTTATGACCGTCAATATAATGATATTATGAAAATAGCGAAAAAGTTTGGTTTGAATCCAAAAGAACATGCTGAAAAGGTAGCAGCATTTTTGCGTGAATATTCGATGTTTGAAACAGTGGAAGTTGGCGGGAATGGGTTCATCAATATCAAACTGTCCAATAAAGCTGTTTTGAACTATGCTCATGCTTGGTGGCCTATTCGTTCTGAAACACCACGCAAGATAGTAATCGATTTTGGTGGCCCAAATATTGCCAAAGCACTACATGTTGGACATTTGCGTTCATTGGTTATTGGTGAGAGTTTGCGCCGCATTCTAATGTATCGTGGCCATGATATTGTAAGCGATATTCATTTAGGCGATTGGGGATTGCCAATGGGTATGCTCATTGGTGAATTGATCAATCGTGATCCTTCTCTTGCGGTTCCTTCCTTATATTCTTCCTATGAACAAATTGTTGATGATTTAGAAAACCGCATATCTTGTTTCAATTTAGAAGAAATATATCCAGAAGTTGTTGCTGCCTGTAAAGCCGATCCAGAGAAAATGGAAGAGGCGCAATATATCACAAGCGATCTTCAACACATAATGGAAAATAAACCAAACGATGATGTATTGGTATTGGGAGGAAACACCAAACCAATATGGGAAGCCATTTGCAATATGTCATTGAAGAAAATACTCCTTGGTATAAACCGTCTTGGAGCTACTTTTGATTTGATGAATGGAGAATCATCTGTTAGCGGGTTGATGACAGAAGTATTTGAAGTAATAGAGGAATATACTCGTGTCGATGATGGAGCAACCGTCATTGATGTTGCGTTGCCAACTGATAAAAAACCTTATCCGCCATTGATTTTCAAAAAATCGAATGATGGATATACATATGCCGCAACAGATTTGGTAACGATTTGGAATCGTGTTTATTATTCTTCGGGGAATATTCTTGGCTCCACGCCAGATCAAATCATATATGTTGTTGATAATCGTCAAGCATTACATTTTGAACAATTGTTTCGTGCATGTCGAGTAGTAGCACCACAACATTATATTGATTTAGTTCATGCTGGTTTTGGAACGGTCAATGGAAAAGACGGCAAACCATTCAAGACTCGTGATGGCGGTGTGCCAACATTGGATTGGATGTTGGATACTGTTGTTGCGAAAGCAAAAGAACGTACCGATGATCCAAAGGATGCGGAAATCATCGGTATAGGAGCAATCAAGTATGCCGATTTGATTACTCATCGTGAGAGCGGATATGTGTTTGATATAGACCGTATAATGGCGCTGGAGGGCAAGACAGGGCCTTATATACAATATGCCTGTGTGCGTATCCAACACATATTGAATAAGGTAGATACGTCTCCAAACCGTGTCCTTGGGGTTGTTGAAATCACATGTGATGCAGAACGTGAATTGCTTTTGACTTGTGCTAACTTTCCAGAGATTATTGAAATTTCGGAACGTTTGTTGACTCCCCATCATATAGCAGAATATGCTTTTACTTTGGCTCAAAAGTTTTCAACGTTCTATGCCGAATGTCCGGTCATTGATGGAGATAAAACGAATCTATCTCGTGTCGAGATTTGTTTGACAGTGCAAGGAACATTGAAAAACTGTCTGTTCCTGTTAGGGATTGATGTTCCTTCTAAAATGTGAGAGAAATAAAATGCCCAAAGACATAAGCAAACTGACCGGACAAGCCTTACAAGATGCTCTTAATGAAATATGGGATTCTATGCCAAAATCGTCGCCTTCAGAGAAAGACATTGAAACATATTCAACTATAACTCAAGGGGTAAAAACCTTATTGGAATATGTTGGGCATTACGATGCCCCATTAGAAGGGATGTCGAGTTGGAAACATTATAGAATCGAATATCGAGCAAAGACAGAAACTCCGATATTCGATATTATCGAAAATATATTTGAAGAAATATTACAATATAATGCAGTCGGCGATGGTAAGAAAACATTCTATTTTCGTGATGTAAAATATTTGTGTCCGATAAATGGAGAATTTTGTTTTTTGGTGTCGGTATGGGAATATAAGGAACAGAATGATAAGTTCTATGGACTACCATTGTTATTGTGATATTTCGCTTGGAGAATATTATGTCAAACAAAATATTTGTATGATTATAGAGTATATAAAACTAAATAATAGATGTTCGAAGATTTAGATAAGTTTAGTAGTATAGGATGGGATTTGGATGAAACGATGATAGATCATCCGAATTCTGGTCTTATACAAGAATACATCAAAAACAATCCAAAAAAGAAACATTACATTCTTACTTTCAGAACACACAATCTTGTCAATCAAATATTTCCAGATTTGGCGAAGTATCCATTTGATCTTACTCAAACAAATTTTGTTGGTGTTTTTCACATTGAAGATGAAGCATGGGCAGAAAATAATAAAATGGATTATTTGAGAAAATCCAAAATGAAATTCGGCCCTCTTACACCACCAGAAATATACTACAAAACATGGAAAGGCATGATATGCTCACAACATGGTATTCCAGTATTGGTTGATGACAGAGAGAAAGATGTAATATTAGGATGCGAGAAATATAATATTATCTATATACATCCAAACAGTCTATATGTGTAATACAGTCGATTATATACATCGCACTTTTGAATGCTAAATCAGCACTTTTGAAAAATATCTGACTTTCTTTGGTCAAAATCGTTCCACCATTTGATTGAACTATGTATATTTCGCTTGTCCAACCATCTTTTGTTTGTCTTACACGAATTTCAAACATGTTATTCTCTATAATGCCGATAAACGCTCTCGTGGTATTATTTATAAATAATGCATGCGATATCGTGAATTATTAGAAGTGTATAGTCAAGACAACTCTTACTTGGCTAAATTTCTCAAGAATGAGGAATTTGACACCTATGATCATTGGTGGGCTGTTTGTAATATTATCATGAAAAATGATCAATATCGCAGAGCAATGTCAAGACTTCTAAAGAAAAAAATCACATCTGGCAATGATATCGAAGATGAAGATGCGGGGATTTTTTATAAACTCCCAAAAGACATTCAAGCTGATGTAGCACAAGATGTAATAGAATATCTTTTACAGAACGATCCGGCTGAAGCTCCAACAACGGCCTACTTATCATTGCGAAATAAAAACAAACCAATGATCCATAGATTGACATGGTTGGTTCATTTTACCGATGAACCAACAAGCATAGCGGAAGAAGGTTTCAAAATCGGAATGAATGATCCAAACAAACTTGGATTGACAACATATACAAAAAATACCAGTTTTGATAAAAGCGACGGTGGCTATAATTTTGCTTTCATAGCTGATAGCAGAGATGCCAAAAACGCAGCACATGGAAGACACGGCGATTCAAAATATGGCAAACATGCTGTCATGTTCCAAAATTCAGGAGTTCATGCTTATCATAATGGAGATGAAGAAGACCAAATCATATTCTGGGGAGCCGATGTAAATCCAAGAAATATAATAGTATTGAAACATCTTGACGATTGGACAGTTATAGGCAAAACATTTTATTACAAAGAGACACATCCAACATTTGATAAAGAGCTATATAATGGCGATTTTGAGAAATGTGTTGCTTGGGTAATGAATAACTTCCAACAATACAGAAAAGCGTTGACGGGGTTCTGATGAGATTATATGAAATAACCACGGAAGATAAAATGACTCTCCCCATGGATACTCAAAGTCGTATGAAACGGGCCAAAGCATTGGGCTTCAATAAAAAAGCTTTTCATGCAACATCAAATATGTTCGATGCTTTTTCTGTTCACCCAGAAGGGCATTCCGGTAACGGGCTTGGAATTCATGTAGGAACATCAGATCAAGCAGAATCTATAATCAAAGCTAGTAGAGTAGAAAAAAAACATTTAGGTATTGATTTCCGAACAAATGGAAACGTTATGCCTCTTCTTATAAGAGGAAATAAATGGTTACGCCTTCCTGATTTAGGAAAAGAAAATGCATGGGATGTTCACCACATATTGACTGCTCTTTATTGGAATGTGAAGGAAACTGAGAAAGAATACCCAGATGGAATCGTTGTTAACCTAAAAGATAAGTTTAATCCAACTCTCGATGATATTCGTGATACATTAATCGAACATGGATATGACGGAATAGTTTATAAAAATGAATTTGAAGGTGATCGACAAACAGATAGTTACATCGTATTTGATCCTTCAAATATTAGATCAATTTTTGCTACATTCGATCCAAATAAGTCTAGCTCTTCGAATTTGTTAGAGACGTTCCTATATCCTATTGGCTCAAAGATGCCATCAAACATCATTGATTATCGTGATCCAAATAAGGCCGAAGAAAAGTTCATGCCTTATGATGAGAAGCAACTGGCTTGGATAAACAGCGATGAATATCAAAACAAATTTGGTAGAAACAAAGAAATACCAGTTGGGTATCAACACAAAGTTCCTGATACAAAAATAGTTCTTGGACATAACAATGAAGTCATTGTGTTCTTCTATGGCGATAATAATATTATTCCATGGAAAGAACTGATTTCTATTATAAATAAAGAAGTCGATACGAATCTACAAACCGACACTCTATTTGGTATTGAAGTCAAAGATAATGGTTATGTAATCGCTCAAAGCAGAGATACTGGACAATGGACAGGAGACAGAACAAAATATAGTTTGGATTTGAAACATACAGTTCAAGTAATGATCGATAGAGGTATTGCTAACGATAAAACATCAATATGGATTGGTACATATAAGAACCCCACTCTCGTAGGAACAGCAGGTAATATAGTCAAAACACCAGACATTCCATCTAAATTGATAGTATATCACGGAACATCTTCATATCGTTGGCATCATATTCAAAAAACTGGTTTGAAGGCATTGCCTGTTGAAGAAAGAGTATGGAACAAAGGCGCATTAGAAAAAGAGAGATCAGAACATAGAGAAGATAGCGTATACCTTACAGCAAGCATGGATCAAGCAACCTATTATGCTAAAAAGGCTGTGAATGTTGATAGAAAAAGATATGGGCCACAAAAACGTCAAGACGCAAGCAGTCTAACCAAACGATTGGAACAAGCAATACGAACAACCCAATATGATTTAGAACAAGTAATAAAAAATCCAGACGAATTGGTAAAAGATCAATTCAATTATTATCTTCCTGGTCAAAAACGTTTCCCAGCAAAACATTATGAAGAAATGATTGCTAAATGGAAAGAACAAATAGAAAAACTTGTGCCAATGAAAGACTATTATGGTGATATGAAACCAGTCATTTTAGAAATAACTCTCGGAAAATCAGATTATAAAAATCTGATGGCCGATGACGATTATCTTGCCAAAAAATATTCTGATATGAATGAAAGAAACCAACACTCCAAAGATTGGAGAGATTCTTTGAGCCATTTTGGACAGATAGCATTCAAGGGAACTATTCCTCCATCAAGAATAAAAGCCCAATAAATTTTCATATTGACTACCAGAAAAAATATGCTATTGTGAGGTTTCTATAAACAGGAAAACGAACATGGGCGATAGAGCGAACATTGTTCTAAATTATGGCGAAAATAAACCAAAAATCTATCTCTACACTCATTCGTGCGGAACCGAGTTGCCTGTCATCTTGGCTAAAGCATTGAACCGTGGAAGACACTGTTGGAACTCCAAATCCTATCTCGCTCGTGTTATTTTTTCTGAAATGATAAAAAATGAAATTTTGGAAAATGATGGATATGGTATTTCTCCACATCCGATAAACACGGATAAAAAAGATATCGAAGTTGATATGGAAAATCAAATAATCCATTTTTCGGCACGCCCATTTTCCTCGGTACTCTCTTATGATGAGTTTATCAAAAAAAATCTGAAGTCTGCCGATGAAACTTTACCCAAGGTATAATCATGCCAAACAAAATAATAGAGTTTGAGTGTCAGCGCAGAGTTGGAGTCGATAATGAAATTCTTATGAAGAATTTCGTGCCAGTTGATTTGCGTATTCAAGTTTGGGATAACAACTTTGTCTCTCTTTCGTTTGGTATTGAAAAAGAATTGGGCTGTTTTCGTCTGTGTTGGGGTTCATATATAAATTTTGTCGAATCTATTGAAGAATGGTTTTTTGATGAAGATGATACGATAACAGGTCAATCTTGCATTGATGAAAACGTATTCGTGGAATGCACAGCACATCCAGATTATAGTATCTCAATCGCATTCAGCGATGATGGCGGAGAAACATATAATACGATTTTCTGTGCTGACCGTTCCAAGTTCCTTGGTGCTGTTGATGCTGCGGCATTGGAAGTAGAAAAATTGTTGCCAGATGAAATAGTGTGTTATGATGAAAATCTTGTGGAACAACGTGTTCTTCATTAGGAAACCAAAATGACATGACCAAAGATGATAGCTTCTTCTGCGGAAATTGCGGCGAATTTTACGACAAACAACCGGGCGTCTGCGATGTGTGCGGCAGAAATCAATTCACCAAAACACCGATGGTATCGCCACCAGAAATTTGTTACGCTCCAAATACAAAAATAACCACAAGAATCATCGCTAATGGTTGTGAACCGTTCGATAGCTTGCTACAAGAGTGTGATGTTTCTGCTGAAGTTCTCCTTAATAATGCTTTGACTCTTTTAAAATGGTCAATTGGTAAAATAAAAAATAACGAAGCGATAGGTTCATTAGACAATAAATCTAATATTTTTACTGAATATGGTTCGGCTATCCTTGACAAGTTCAAAACGGAGAAACCAAATGAATTGGTGGAACGATAAAACGATCAAATTTTGGCCATTTGGCACACCTAGACAGACTTTCTTATATTCGATGGCCGTCTTGTTTGCGTTTGTTGGTTTGATTGCTTTTACACATATTGCTTTTGGCGCACAGGCTCCGCAAGCATGCGAAACACAGTTCTATAACAAACAAATGCCAGATTATGATAGCGCAATGTGGCGTGGCAATGATCCATCACAACCACCAGAACAAGTATATACGTTATGCTATACCCAAATTGGGTTACAAAATTCAGCCAGAACCAAAACTCCTTTATGGTCAGCGGAATATCTTACATCAGATAGAATCAAAGCAGCCAAACTTCTGAAACGTAAAAACACGTTCCATGCGGAACCACTTATTACTATTCAAGATAGAGCCGTATTGGCGGATTATCTCGGCAGCGGTTATGATCGTGGACATATGTCTCCTGATAAAGATCAACCAGATGCTTTGAGCATGTACGAATCATTCTCATTAGCCAATATGGTTCCACAAAATCCATGCAATAATGAAATCGTTTGGGCAGCTATCGAAGAATCTGTTAGAAACTATGTTCTCACAAACGGCGAAGTTTATGTTGTAACAGGGCCAATATTTGGTCTGTTGAATGGAACAAACACAACTGGAACAATCGGAACAAGCAAAGTTTATATTCCGGTAAAGCTATTCAAAGCCGTTTATGATCCTGCTAAAAACGCTGTTATTGTAATGGTAACAGATAATGCAAATGTTCAGACATATGATTCTGTTACGCTTGCAGAACTTGAAGGAATGACAGGTGTAAACGTATTCCCAACGATTGCATTAGCGATAGATTTGGTTCTTCCGCCATTACACAAAATGAGCGGTTCTTGTAAAAAAGGAGAATAAAAATGTCATCTACTATCATATGTCATGCTATGATAGGTGTAAAACTTCCCGTTTTCTATGCCGTATTATATTATTCTTCTTGACAGGTTTGTCTATCAGCACCATAAACTTGTAAATCATAAGACACCAAAAACTTGTAATGATAAGAGGCACAAAATGAACGCAAAATATCGTGTAGTTCTATGGGAATATGAAAGAGGTTGGGGATCGAAACCATTCACTCACAGTGATTTTGATTCAAAAGAAGAAGCGTTGGTCTATGTAAAAGAAGTCAATAGCAAAAATACCGCTCCAACCGCACCTGATTATTACATTCAAGCAGAAGACCCTATTTTGGTAGATTTGGATGCAGTTGGCACAAAAGAAAATTATTGATACGCTATGAGCAAAACACCAAAACCAAAAAAGGCGACCAGCTTATCAAAGCCGAGGATGATCAAAGCTGATGATTTGTATCCAGTCTTCTCGGTGTATTGCTGGTGGGAGCGGGTTAGGCATTGGTATTTTCAAGTTGCACACTTTCATAAGGATGATGCTCTGGCTGATCAACAGTATTTCGAATACATAACTGGTACACCATCACAGGTTGTGATAGATTTGCTTGAGCGTAAAATAAAAGATTGACATTTTTTGTTTGTTGATATATAAATAGAAGCTAAGCTCCCGAAGCATAAATGGCGATGCAGGGCACCTGTAATGCTCAGAACCGAGTTCGATCCTTGGCGGGAGCACCATTCGAAAACTAAACCAATATTAAAAATGATAAATACTTTTGGCATTCAAGTCAAAGGTATAGCAAATGAAAATTTCAAAATCAGAAGCAGGGAAATTAGGACAAATAGCAGCGTTAGAGACACAAAAACGCCAATTTGAACAACGAAAAACAGATTATTATAATAATCCAAAACTTTGTAAATGTTGTAATAATACGATTTCTTATGAAAAACGCAATAATAATATATATTGTTCTTCTTCTTGTGCTGCCATTGTTAATAATATTGTTCCTAAAAGAAAACGCAAAAACAATTTGATTTATATAAGATTCGAATCAAGAACAAAACAAAAAATATATAAAACAGAAAAAACATGTATAAACTGTTTATCGTTGTTTATGACTGAACATGAAGAACAAAAATATTGTTCTCTAAAATGTCAACAATCATATCAAAGAAAAGAACAAATAGAAAATAATACTGCTTCGGCGCTGGTTATAAAATCTTATCTTTTAGAACATCATGGCAATGTGTGTATGGACCCAGAATGTATATGGGATTTTTCTATTCGTCCAGTAAATGTTGAATTGGAGCATAAAGACGGTAATGGTGATAATAATATTTTAGAAAACTGTATACTTTTATGTCCTAACTGTCATAGTTTGACTGCCACATATAAGGGAAAAAATAAAGGAAACGGTCGCCATAATAGACGCCAACGGTATGCAGATGGAAAAAGTTATTGATATCCTCAAAAACCGTCTCAAAAATAATCCTTGACAAACTGAAATTTTGTGCTATTATGCGTTCATGGCAAAGAAACCTGTTTTTGTATTCAAAGATGGTGGTCAGCGCAACCAAAAAAAGACCTACCATGTGTGGGTTGATGGTTCTCTGATTGGTTCTGTGATACATTTTTGGGTAAGCCATTTGGAAATGGTTGGTTGGGAAGCCATTGGTCATGATGGGCATCGGGCGGTTCATACCACTCGGGACAAAGCGGCCAAGGCTCTTTTGTGGAATGGAAAAGGATATCCTTTTCCATATAGTTGAAAGGATTTATAGTTATGTCAGAACCATATGGCCAGCCGGAAGGCGTCGATTATTTGGTTGAGCGAATCAAGAAAGCGGTGGCTCGCCCATGGCTTCCTATCAAGGATGCGCCAACGGACGGCACAGAGATTGAGCTATATTGGGCACCGAGAACGAAACCGAGGATTCTCAACGGTAAGAAGATTGCCGATGAAATCGTTTTTGCTCGCATTCGTGCCATTGGTAGATGGTCTGACCAACATAGGCGTTTCGAGCATCCGTCCTCTGGAGGTTATGGCATAGTTGCCATCGATGATCCGATATTGTTCCGCTATCTTGATGCCGATCCTGTAGTATGATGTTTGTTGTGGTTTGCGATAAACATCTTATAGATGGAGTGCTCATGTGGGGGCCGATATTAACGGATATTGAACAAGATGAATTGTTCGATACCGTAACTATGTTGGAATACGAACAGGGATGGGAAGTGACTTCCTGTCCGCAGGAAATGGAATTAAGGATATGATAGGTAAATTTGTAGTATGTAAGGCAAATTCTGTCGGTAAGACAGAATATTGGAATGGCACTTCAAGCGGCGCAAACGCTTGGAGCACAAATCCAAATGGAGCGAAGCCGTTTGATACGGAAGATTCGGCAATGGTTGCGTTTTGTGATAATAAGAAATTCAACGGAAAGGTATCAAAAACCTTTGCTGATGCTTCGGCTGCTGCTTGCCGTCTTCAAGGTTCAATCGAAGTCAGTATTCAACAAATCACGGTCAACACGACAAAGAAATTCACTATATCGCCTGGTCGAAATTTTCCCTCATAAAGGACGAAACCGTATGTCTCTTCGTCATTCAATTATTGCTTCAGCCTTTGCCATGATCATTGGTATTCTTTGCGGTATTGGAATAGGAATTGAACATTTCCAAACCATCAATAATCAAGATCATGGTAAAATCTGTCCTTGAAAAGGTCTCTGTGCGCCATCGCAATCGTCGTGGCGGACGTGTTCAAGAAGGGTTTGGATTACGAATGGGAAGAATGGCAAGTTGTAAGTGGCAGGCGTGTTATCAGCCGTCATGATTCAGAAGAATTGGCGTTGAAAGCCGCTCATAAACGCTTGTTAGATTTAGAATCACGTGTCATTTAATTTCAAACTTTTCAAACACGAGTTTCGCTCTTGGAAAGAAAAAAGAGCATGGATTGAGAAGTATTCTCTTGTCCGTCGAAAACGAGTTTGGAAACTGAGCGAGCAACAAAATCATCGTTGTTGTTACTGTGGTTGCTTGACATGGATTCATGATGGCACTGGTGAATTTGATTATCCGTTTGAAATCGACAGGTTGCGAGGTATGACCAATAATCAACAGGCTACAGCAGACCATTATACTCCGCTTTCCAAGGGCGGCAAGGACACTCTGGCCAATATGATTATGGCTTGTGTCCGATGCAACAAGAACCGTTCTAATAGTCCAGCAGAGGCTTTCTGGGAGGCTGTACAGGGTGGTAGAAAAGGTATGAATGTTTTCATAAAGGAAATATATCCGAAAAAATATACGCCAGAAGAGATTGCCGAAAGACGGCACCAGAAAAATAAAAAGACTGCTTTTCTTTTAGGATTTTTGTTTATAGCATCTCCGGTTGCCAAAATGATAGGAGATGCTATAATGGATGAAATAGAGGCAAAATTAGGAGTTGGCATTGAGAGTTGATAGCCGAGATGTTTTGATTAATGCATCAATTCAACGGATTGATGCATTAATGATTGAACTGCGAGAAGAAATCAAACATCTCAAAACCCGCATGAGAGAACCGGTGACTTATGTTTCTGTTTCTACAAAATGGAATAGAACCGTGGCGGACGTGTTCAAGAATGGCCATAGGTTAACTGCGGAAGATTTGATTGAAATGCACAAAAGATTTAGCTTGGGGCATTCCAATAGACGAATTGCCACCGATATGAGCGTTGCTCTGAATACCGTTTGCAAACGCAAGATTGAATGGAAAACGAAAAATGAGCAAGCGTAAAATCGTTGTCAACAATATAATTTACGAATGGTGTTATGGCGGTCAAGGCGCTGTCATTTGGGATGCGGAACGAAAACAGCATCATGCCGACATTTGCGACTTGACTGGTTTCAAAAGTCCCGACACGTTTGAACGTGGTCAATGGAGAAAAACCATTGATGGAATGATTGTGCCATCTCAAATTGAGCGATGGATTCGCATTCATATGTTGAAAGAAGATATTGAACCATGGTCAAGATGATGTCTGACATTGAAGATCAATTTTCGATGTTCGAACCAGAAGACTTGCATCCTGATTTGGTGCCATTTTTGAATAGGAGTTCTTTTGGTAAGATTTTGCAACATCCATTAATTTATTCTGTTCCGTATACTCCTTTGACTAATAAAATGTTGAACAAGCGTTATGAGTATGTAAAGCAACGGATACAAGAAGCAATCGAATCGAAGAAATGGTCTTCGGTTGTGTTTCTACATGAGCGTCCATATCGAACACAAAAACTTTATGAATATAGCGTAGATATATTCAATTCTTCTCCTAAAACTTATTGGGAACTGCTTGCCAGTGTTTGGGTTGATACAGAAAATGTTTGGCAAAACCACGAAGTTTGGGATGATTTGTGGTCTTTTGAACATAGATTACATGTTATGGACAAAAAAGAAATAACGGCTCTGGAAAAATTACCACGCATTTTAACCGTGTATCGAGGCATCACAAACTATCGCTTTCGTAAAGGTTTGGCATGGACGTTGGATCAAAAGAAAGCTGAATGGTTTTCTAAGAGATTTGCGAATGATAAACCATGTGTTTTGGTTGGCACCATTTTAAAAGAAAAAGTATTGGCACATTTCTTAGGACGCAACGAAAAAGAAATCGTTGCGTTTTATCATGACGTAAGAGATATTAAGAGAATCTAAGTGGATCACTGTTTCTATAAACGGAGTTCTGTAAACGCCCTTTCGGACGCCCGATTGCCATTCATCTTGTTTGCATGTCGCCATGCAAATCTTTGGAGATAGTGGATCATCATCTCTATAAGCCGGATTCTGTACGGGCATCCTTTCGAATACCTGTGATTGTCATTCATCTTGTTCAGCCGTCGCCAACTGAATCTTTGCCCCCACCCCGGAATCTCCCTCACGCTGGGAAGTCGGATTCCCTATTTGGGGTTGCTCCCATCTACCCTGTCGCCCTTTGCACCCGTTTCCAGCATATAGCTGGCTGGTTTAGTTTCTGTGGCCGTGTCTCATTTGCATGGAGAGGCGTTACCTCTTAGATTGCGTTTCAGGAGTCCGGACTTTCCTCCCTCTCCTTACGGAGGCGGGCGACAATCCGAGATGATGATCCATTTAGATTTATAAGTCAAATCCATGCTAACGTCAACTATCTTTTTGGTTGTAAAATGGTTGCCAATGAAGTTATAATATAAATCATAGTCGAGAAGTATTATAACGTGTCTACAAAATTATGCAAAATCTGTGGATTAGAAAAACCCACACTCAATGATGCCCCGACTTTCCTCTCTACCATATTCTTTTATGGAACGAGCGGCAATCCGAAACAGTGATCCAAAAATTTTATAGCTGGTTTTTTATGGATTGACAAGATGTTTTTTTCAGCTATTATCACTTGAAAGGCGAAATCCATGAATAAAATATACTCATGAATTTGGATACTACATTGTTTTGTGTGACCGGTTATCACGTTTATATGACGTGTTTTGGTTTGTTCGCATTTGGCGTTTTTGTTCTCTTTACAAAATATGGCCGCAAAATGGCTGGTTTGAAACCAGCAACAAGATCTTATATGAAAAGTGAAATCCATGAATAAAATATACAAAAAATATGAGACAGAAATACAAGCGTCTCAGAAAAAACTTGTATTGATGTTGGGATGGATTTTGGATAGGTACAAACTACATCATCTTATTACGATTTCTTCGGAACCAAAAGGTATTCGAATTTATCATAATCAAGCTGATCCTGTCGTGGATATGTGGATTGAATTCGACGCTTTTGAATCAAAAGACGACCATCGCCGCAAAGACCCGTGTTGGGTTTGTGTTCAATACTCTTGCGGGTTCATGATGCAATTGGTTGATGGTTACTGCATTCTTCATGAATTTGATGAACCGCATCATGGCCCACGTGAAAATTTTTTAGAAAAAGTCATTGCACAATTCTTTATATTGCTTATAGGCAGAGAAATGCCAATTCTCAAAAAAGATGTATTATCAGCGTGACAACTATTATTCACGTAAATCAGCATGTTATCCACAAAAATAAAAAAACCGGCGAGAGAGAACCACCAATCGCTGTTCGCAAAGGAAAATACGGAAAATCCAAATATACTAATGAGTTCATTATAGATAAAATTCGTGTAATCTACAGTCCAGATAAACCATTGCCATGCGGAGCAACCGTATGGATTGAGATAGATGATTGACGAACCAGCATACAAAGAGTATGCGAAACAATCTAACTATGGAGCCAGAAACATGAAAAAAACACTTCTTGCTGTATTGTTGCTTTCCGCTTGTGCCACAACAGCCACCGCTCCTTCTGATAAAGCAGATGCTTTGATGAAAGAAGGAAATTGTGGAGAAGCTTCAAAAGCATATGACAATGCCGCTGTAAGCACAACCGATATAAAGTTGATGGCAGGTTATTATCATTTAGCGGCCTCTGCTGCAAAATGTGCGAATTGGACCAAGGAAGAAAGACGATATAATTCTTTGGCTAATGTATACGATAAAATGGCAAAATAACCATGCATTGGATTATTCAAAACCTGTAATGGCTATCGAAGCTATGAAGTCTAATGGAGACATTCAATGGCTAAAAAACCTAAACATGTTGTTGAAGAAATATCAGAGATAGACAAATGTATTCTTGTTTTACAAATGCTTGTGAAAAAAGCATTGATGGACTCGGAACAAGAAGCGGCGATTGCAGCACATTTTCGCCCGCAATATTTGAAAAAACTAGCCGATCCTGCTGAAGATGAACACGATGGTAATTTATTGTTCCATTATGTTACTCCTCATGAGCATTATTCTGAAGAATATCAATATAATGCTGACTACTTTACTAAAATCATTGATCTGCTAAACCAACTGAAACAGACAAAGGAAGTATGATGTCCAAACCACCGAAAAAAATAAGCTTGAGTGCTAAATGCAGCGATTGTTGCTCATTTGCTCTCATTGACGCAGACGGAAACGAATTGAAAGAAACCCATGATTACGTTCCGTATGGTATGGGCGTTGGCGGTGGCGATTATGTCGATTTGGAAATCAATTTTGAAACTGGTCAGATTATCAATTGGAAAAAACCATCAGATGCCATTGTAAAAGAGTTTATTGGGGAAAACGAAGATGAAGAGAGGGGCGGTGGAGAATGACAAAAACCATCAGATGATGTTGTAAAAGAGTTTATTGGCGGAAATGAAGATGAAGAATGAACACAACGAATCGAAAGTCCTAACATATAAGACCACCAGCATACCTAAATTTGCGGTAATCTCAAAATATTCCTGTAGCTCAATGGAAGAGCGCCATCCTCCTAAGATGGGTCAGTGTGGGTTCAAATCCCGCCAGGAATACCATTTGACTGTCTCTATATTTTGTCATAATATGATAGAAATAGGAGAACGTTATGTGGTGGCATGATATGCTATATTCATTCAATCTGAAACTAAGGCATATGAAACCCCGTCATTTGGTTTGTATCGCTCTTGGTGCTGCTGCATTCGGTGCGATTCTGGAATATTCATTAAGCAACCCAACACTATGAGCTATTCTATTGAATACAGGGTTTTCGAGAATTCCTATTTCGGTGCCGATGAACAATGGGTAACTCATTCCATGAAAGCGGGTTTGACTCTAAAACAAGCCGATTCTCAAATGTATGAGTTAGATGATTGTTCATTCGGTCTTCACCGCCTTCAACGAAGAATTGTTGATAGTTCTGGAAAAATCGTTGCTATTGGAAGGCACAACATGGAAAACACCAATATCTTTCGAGTTGAATCTTTTGAAAACTCCAGATGGAGCGTAGAGACAAGCAACTTGTCTCTTGACGATGCTATTGCATTTGTTAATAGCAAAGACACAACTTCGCCAAAAGTTTTGAATCAAAACACCTATGATAAAATATACTATGGCTTTCATACAACAAAAGGAATAAAATTAATATTAGATGCCATCCAACCAACAAAAGAAAAAATAAAACTCGCAGACATTCCTAAAATACACGAAGCATATACAAGATTAGAATCTCTTCATAAAGCCGTGGAAAATCTTCATGGTAACTGGATATCAAAAGCAGAAATAACTTTGATCAGCACAGCGAATCCTCGCTATCTCGCCGATCAGAAAATAGAGATAGAACATTCTGTTTTGTTACCGATATTAGAATCCGAAATCAAACAAATTGAACTTTCGTTGAAAAACTATGGAGTTTCCCTATGCTAATAATACCACCAAAACATCCAGGTCATGCTTTGATTGTTCTTCTGCAACATCGTATTCTTCAACTATTGCGTAATGAAAAAAAACAAGAAAGCAAACTACATGGCCAAACACAAACTAAAATAGAAAATCGTCTCCAACTACTCCATACCAAAGAGTTGTTGGATATGCTTGCTTGGCATCGTTTATCTTCTGAAACGTATTTAGAATACGATGAGGAAACACGCAAAACAATAGGTGATTCTACGTGGTCATCAAAAGGACGGTTAGCTATCATTGAAGAATATGCTTTACGTAAGGTTTTGGCTACTCGTCCACATGTTCCAAATAAAATAGAAGGCAAACGAAACAGACAGAAACTTGCCACACAACACCATGGTTCTAAAAAGAAGAGGAAAGCGAATTAGACTGAAATCATCCATTTCAAATCTTTTGTAGTACCAACCATTTCCATTTTATTTCTGGCGGTATTCAATGATCTTGGTTTTTCAACGATTTTGTAAATATCCATATAGTTGTCTTTATATTTTCCTCTTTTCTTGTTGTGTGGGTTGTAATCCCAGCGCCAACCACCAATCAAACGCAACTTACGAATATACCTTAGATGTTCTAACGTAAGGTCTTTGGGTATTTTATAGATAGCCCATTCTAAATCTTCTGGTTCTCCCATATCAGTATCAGTAACCCAAGTATCTTGGATAAGTTCAAAATAATGGTAATGCGTGTTTACTCTGAGCCAACCAGATAATGGATGATCATAAAATCCGCCAACATGCATAAATGTTATTTTATTCTTCAATCCCACAATTTTAGTTCTTTTGCGAGTTTTCTTGCGTGTTTTTCATCACTTAGTTTCTTAGCAGAAAATCTGTTGTCGTTTCGTGGAACTTCATGAATCACATATGGTTTCAATACCGATAAGATATGCTTTGGTCGTTCCATATCAGATAGCATTTCTACTTCTGCTACGGCAAAATATTTGTTCCCTGATGGCCAACGAGGAAAATCTATATCCCATCTATGAACATTCAACCATTCTTCGGTTTTTCTGTCTTCTTTTTTACAAAACACAGAACAGCGTCTTTTGGATAATCTTTCAGAAGTAAACTCCCAAAGATCATCAAATTCTGATTCTGATATGTCGGATTCTATTTCTACTGTTCTTCCATTTGGTAAACGTTGTTTGAACGCAAAGACATGTTCTTCTCTGCCATTTTTGAATGAACTTTTTCTTATTCTATTGTTGCTGTCGAAATATGCTTGATTTATGTCTTCCCAACCATAAACGGAACTCAATAAAGTTTCAAGTTCATCATATTTAGTCATTATGAACTTAATCTCATTCTCAATTGCCATTTTTATTTCCCAATAAATAGATTCATATTATCGCTTGTCGGCGTCTAAATGTCAAAGGAAAAATCTCATATGGATAATAACCAACCACCTGCATTCTATGATCCGAATATAAATCCACCAATAGGATCACAAACTTCAATAAACATGGTGTGTTTGTCTGTACAAGGAGAAACTGATAAAGCAGCAGCAGAAAAATATTATGGAGAAGGTGTAGCTTGTAATGCTACTGCTCTTTTTATTGGTGCAAGTCCTGGTGTTGGTGTTGGCGAATCGTATCAGCTAGTTCTTCCTATGACAGATTGGGTATTTGCAGAGACCGTCTCTAAAGGAAGCACAATCACCATCACGGTTCAACAGGTTTTTCCAATTTTACCAGGATTGCGAGGAGAGGTTACGGAATAACCGTTATATAATATTGTATTTATGGATTTGAAAACAATATTATATACGGTTATTGAAAAGTATTTGTGTTCCGAATCCTGCTTGACATATTTATATAGATGAGATATAAATGAAAACGAGATGCGGGAGTCGCCAAGTGGTTTAAGGCCGTTAGCTCATAACTAACTTATTTCGTAGGTTCGAATCCTACCTCCCGCACCAAATTTTTATTGACTCTGAAATAGTAAAGTAGTATAAATACAACATGAACAGAAGCTATTACACTTTTGAGCGAATATCAGGCCCGATACGTCCAATCGTTTGAGACGTAATTGTGGGCCTATAGTTTAACGGCAAAACAGCAGACTTATAAACTGCAAGCTCCAGATAGGAGCGTGATGAAGGTTCGAATCCTTCTGGGCCTACCATTTTTCACCCAAATCCTTTCACAATCTCAATAACGACGTTCAATTATCCTATTGACAATTCTGATAATATAGTAGATACTAAGAGACTTGCTATCCTGTGAAAGGTGTAATTATGTTTACTATAATGGTGTTCAATCACGAATTTGAACATTTATTGACAATACCAGTCGATGAAAATGAACACGGATCATATATTGATATGCTCGATGAAGAATACGTGTCAAGTTTTGACGCCAAAACTTCCGATCAACCCCGTAAGGAGTTGGAGAAAATGATAACATCTGTTGATGATACGATGCGCATTGGGTTATGCAACATATCAAAATCTCAAAAACAAGATTTGCATTTGACGGTGGCTGTTTGCTTCTTATCAAAGGGATCAGATGAATTCATACAACGTGTCAAAGATGGGTTTGATGGACAAATCAAAATTCCAGAAGATTCATCCGGCGAGATAGAAATATCATGGACCGGCAAACTTGGTTTTGACGGAACAAGCGTTACCGAGTCTGATTATAGTGCTATTGTTTGGAAAGGGGAGTTGAAACCGTTTAGTTCTGAAAAAGAATGAATTAAAAAACTGTAGCGGATGAGGACTAATGGAAGTTATTGTGGTAGAAATGTTGACATAAACGACGAAATTGATTATAAACTAGATTAGTTAGGAAAAACTATGCAAGTATCAAATATAATTATATTAGCTGGATTGATGGTTGGTTTTGGTGGATTTTCTGTATTGATGGGAACGTCGATAAGAAATTTTGATATTAGAAGTCATTTTGTTGCCACTGGAGCAAGTTTTGTCATTTTAGGAATGATAGTTATAATATTGATTGGGTTTTATAATCTTAAATTGCTGCCATGATTTGTGGCAAATGACTATTAATGCTGATTACTTTATTGAGCGCCGACGTGCTCTACGGATGTATAGAATGACATTTATGCTTTATGACAAACCTAGTGTTCTGCTGTCTGAATCAGATCAGGCGTGGTATAATTTGATAAAAACAGAATTCACGATTTATATGCGTGAAAATGAAGGCCCATATAATCTTCCAGATTTTTTCAATAATATATTGTGTATTACTCATCACAAATATAAACATCAATCTGAACAAACAACATTGTGGAACGCCAAAGATCATATCATGAGAGATTTTTGCCCCATAGAAGTTGATATTCCACGATTTCCTGTTCAGTTTTTCAATGGTAAATATTACGATATGAGAATATTTCAAATATTACAGGGAATCGATGATAACAAAGACTATGTGTTCGGAATAGAAACAACAAATAGCGGCGATTATAAGCTATATCTATCCAATATAAAAGTAGCTACCTTGTTACGAATATCTCATGGATTCAATATAACCACACACGGAGCTTGTTAGAATTTATAAATAGGTTTTCGATTTTTAGATATTGACAATCTATAAATATCTGATATGTTATAAAAACACTACGCTGGCGTAGTATAACTGGATAATGCAACAGCCTTCTAAGCTGTCCTATGGGGATTCGAATTCCTCCGCCAGCGCCATTTTCTCCTTGACATATATGAAAAAAGCGGTAGTCTCCATAAACTCTTGGAGACACGCACATGTCCTACCCTGTTGTTTTAGCTTATAGAAAAGATGAGTTTGCCAGAATAAACGCAGATGGCAATTGGAGTGTCCTTTGGGACAAAGCTGAAACTGTTTCCAAAGAAGTTCAAGAAGTTAGCCATAGTTTTGACAAAAAATATATCCAAAATCCAAACACAGATGTATATGAAAGCACACCGATGGTAAGCAACATGGCTATTGTTGCGTTAGCTCGGTCGCTTATGGAAGCCAAAAATACATTGGATACAATCTCTTGGGAAATGTCGAATGAATTGGCTGATATATGGGAAGGAAAACGATCTTTCATAATAGATATTGACGAATCTGCAAACGATATTCCGCTTATGATAAAATACAATCAAGAAATCGTTGCACAAATAAATTCAAACGGAAGTTGGGAAATTGTTTGGGATTTAGTAGATGACGCTATTTTGAACAGTCCAGCAAAATCTGCTGCTATTTTGGTTTTATTGAAGAAAGGCAAAAAATGAAAAGACTGACTCGTGTTCGGAAAGTCTGGACTACCGTCGTCTGTATGTTTCTTCTCATCAGCGCTCTTGGCGTGGCTGACAGGCGAATTAAGGTCGATCTTTGTTGTTGGGGTGGTCAGCCTTGCGCTAGGGCTCCTTGGCAGCTTTATGGCTGCGGCTAACGAAAGTTGAACATAGATGAAAAAGATTGATTTCAATCTAAAAAACCCAAATCAATCATTTTATGATTTGATTACTTGGGCGTCTTTGAAACATAAAGGAAAAATTGAAGCGCTCAATAGCTATGATCAAGTTACTCGTGGTTATCACGGAACATTTCATATATCGTTTTTATGGTATTGTCATACAATACTATCGGAACAAAAGGCAAAAAATATTTTGCCAAAAGAAATGGATCTCCAATTTTTGGCACAAGAACTTTTTGGCGGTGCCTATGGCGATTGGACCGTCAATAAAAGAATAGCTGAAGCTATTTTCGCTCATGATAAAGTATATGATGCTACTTCAAAAACAAACGAATTGGATTCTGCCAAATGGTGGAGATCACAAACATTTTTGAAAGGCAAAAATAAACTATGGGTTGGCAATGCCATCGAAGCGTCTGCCAACCATTTTGCTGATTATCCATTGATAACCGAGGATGATTATCTTCTGCAATGGTTTCTTGGTCTTGATTTGATACCATTAGCTGCACCATATGAAATATTCAGAATGAATCAACTTATGATTCGTGCTGAATATGCTCATTTGTCTGATGAAGAATGGGCAAAAGGAAGAAAAAACTTTTTGGAAAAAATATTTATTCATTGTGCTATGGGGAAAAATATCTATCAACATCCATATCTTAGAAAGCGTTTTGAAAAAGCAGCCAGAGCGAATATTGATCGTTCCATAGGGGAGCCACCAATATTGAGTTGGTTCCGTGGGCGAAATATGAAAAAGAAATATTTTTTGTTACTTTTGATGGTTTTGTTTAGTGCATATGATATAGACCAAGGCGTATTGATTTTTCAAAGACATCAATTTAATATGTATGCTAAAAAGTTTGATGCTTGTGTACAAAACGAAAACGAAGATGAAGATACTTGTGTCGAATATGGCGTCAATGCTATTTTGTGGATAGAAATGTATACGAAATATAGCGATTTTCGGGTTGGAAGATCGCATTTCGGTTTGTTTGACGAATATGAAAAAGAACTGATAAGAGACAGTATATGAAAAACACAAATCCACGGCTATCGGTATCAAACAAAGCCATTATAAAGGCTGTAGACGCCCTTATAATGGCTTTTGGATGTAAGGCCACTGGTATTGGCCCCAAGGCTGTAGGTGTGCTTGGTGATGCCCGCTCAGTAGGCATTGCGGTATGTATAAAGTTTAGCGGAGATGCTGATCCAATAGAGATATCAACATTGGTAATCAATCGTGTGAAAGGCATCACCAGAGTTTTGATGGATATATCATGATGGTTAACAGAATATATGGAAAAGAATATCCTTGCGTAAAGAAAATTTACGAAGGTGTTCTATCAAAAATAGGAACGGGAGAAAGATATAAAATATATTTTATATCAAAAGATTGGCGTATTATAGAAATGACGCCAACAAGTGTATATGATCAATTTGTTGTTTTTGAAGTTGTCAAAAAAAACGCATTTGATTGGCGACCGGTTGATTATAATGGAAGACAACAATATGGACACAAATACATTCGTATTGGATATGAGCAAGTTGAAAAAGAATTGGAATTTCCACAAGGGTATGTTGCAGCAAGAGCAGCAACATCAACTGCCGCTCTGATTTTATACCCAGAGATGCCAAACAATAAGAAAAAAGATGCCGAAAATCGTAAAAAACGAGAAGAATATGTAGAAACTCATTGGCGAGAAACTCATTTACAAATCGTCAAAAACATGCCAGCTTGGGAGGCTAGACAACGATATAACAGTTGTGATAGAAAATGGCGTATCTATGATAACGATCCGTTCTTGGATAAACTAAAAGATCAAATGATGCCACAAACAAACCTGTTTGAGGAGTTTTTAGACCAATGACAGACTATGATGTAAAACTTCATTGGCTTATCGATGTAGATATAATTGGGGAACAACATCAAAATGTTCCACAACAATTGCGTGCGCTCGGGCATAAAGTCACAACCTTGTCGGCAACAAAAGATTTGCCGGAATGGGATTTCCGAAAAAACAAAGAATTCAACAACAGCAAAGACGGTATTGTTGTTTATCCATTTCATGGTTCATTTGAAGAGTTGAAACAGGTCAAAAACAAATTGTATACGCCATCAACTTATGGTCTCGGACCAAGCATTTTGAGAAGTCATTACACTTCCTATATCCCGCATGGATGGTTTTTGAATAATGATTCTATTATGACTACTTGGGGAAACCTGTGTTCTGAAAACAGACTAGATTTATACGAACGATACGGTTGGGATGGTGAGATTTTTATTAGACCGGATAGTGGATATAAAGTATTCACTGGACAGCTTATCAATCTACATGATTTTGTAGAAAATAAAGCCAAGCTGGAAAGCATATCTGGTATTGTTCCAGAGACTATTATATGGACAAGTTCTGTGAAGAGCATTGCAGCGGAATATAGAGTGTGGATTAGCAACAGAAAAATCGTTACGCATTCTGAATATTCGTGGGATGATAAGAATATTGATATATATAACTGTCTACCTGAAACACCAACGAAAGTTTTAGAATTGGCTGCTCAAATAGCCAATCATAGATGGCAAATAGATAGAATCTACGTAGTAGATATATCTATGTATCGTGGAGAAGCTGCTATTATAGAGTTCAATAGTTTTTCCTGTTCTGGGTTATACGAATGTGATTCTGAATTGTTATTCAAAACGGTTAGCGAAGACATTGTTGCGGAATGGAAAGAATGACAGAATCATGTTGGTGGTGGGAACATAAATGGATGGAATGGATATTAGAAAAACGTCCAGACACGACGAAAAATGTCAGTAAATGGTATGAACATAGACGATGTGCCAGTTGCGGAAAATACGTTGAACGTTGGTACTGCACAGTGACCAGCGATAATTAATAAACGGAGTGGAAAGAATGACGTCAGAATCGAAAAAGTCTGTTGCTTCCGCCATGTTGCTTATTTTGTCGAAAATGTCGGATGACACTATTGATAAAAACATTACACCACGGTTGGCGAAACTCGCTGAAAATCCTGATCCGTATGAACTAAAAAAAATTATTGATGAATGCGCCTATAGTTCTCTGACAACCGATACAATGATGATGATTATGCATAGTATATGGGAAATTTTGATGAAGGAGTGCTACCCATGACAATATTTGACAGATTGGTTGGATTATTACGGAATCGTGATTTAGATTCTTTGGCATCAAGGATATTTTCGGTTAAAGAAATGCTTATAGCAATAGACCAGTCAGGCTATCAAATAGTTCCAAAAGAACCGACGATAGAAATGTTAGAAGGTGCCAGATTTTCCATGATGACGTGGCATGACATTCAGGGTTCTCAATTGACAATAAATGATGAGAAAGCTAAAATAAGATATAAAGCAATGTTAGCGAAGGCCCCAAAAGTTGGGCAAGAATAACACTTATCTTTTGCCACTTCTTTGGCAAAAATCTTTAGACAAACATTCAAAAGCGATTTGTTGTTGGTGTGGTTGTGATCTTGTGTTAGTTCCACGGCCACAACCAAAGCTAAGATATCGTTTACCAGACAATGCAGCCACAGTAGACCATATTTTACCACGCAGCAGAGGCGGCAAATCATCTATCATTTCTGCCAGAAAAAACGGCGATATGCGCAAATCTCCACTTAGAGGAGATTATGCTAATGTGAAGCTATGTTGCTATCGGTGTAATAATTTGCGAGATCAAGCTGACAATTGTATTGGCGCTTTACATTGCGCTTATGCTGTTGTTGGTAAGCATAAACAAAAAATAACCGCTTGGTTGAATAAACTTCCAAACTCAGCCAAAACAAATCAGGGAGGATTTATTGAAGAAGCATAACAATCAAATTTGTTTTTTTTACGATGCAACCATATAGTCGCATCGTCGTACATAAAATGATATAATTTTAATAATGTTTCGTTTTTATTAGAAAGCAATTGTCCGTTTTCATTTTTTGATATACAAAGACTAAGATGGATATTTATTTTATCTGCTATAAAACCATACATTTCAGAAAGAAACGAGACATTCATAAATAGTTATATGTATATTCCTCTTAATCATCCTTATTTTGCTGATACCCATCCGATAATTTTAGATGAAATGCAGTTCTCTGATTTGATGCATCATCTCGATCCTCGTGATCTTCCATATAGAGATTATGCGCCATTGATTAGATTCGTTAATTACGTTGGAACTGAAAATAATATCATGAAATTTTTTGTTCCAAGTCCTACACGAATAAATATGTGGAATACTTATATTCAATTTGATGAATGGAATGCTGAAGTAAGAGATACAGCTATTACTGCGGTAGAAGCAGCAAGATTATTATTATGGTCAGGAAATATTAAAATTTTTTGTCCATGTCCAGCATACAATTTTTATGGTATGAAGTATATTGATACTCAACTCGATATCGCCATTGTTCCAGAGACACGTTTTCCTGGAATTCGCAATCCGAATCTTAAGGGGCTTGCTTGTAAGCATCTGATTCGAACTATCAAAGTTTTGCCATTTCATTTAGGAGATATGGCAAAAGCAATCAAAGAACAAAGAAGTCATTTTGGATGATTTTATACCTCCACGATTACGGAATCATCTGGATGAAACACAAACTCGTTCAGTTCGCTATCAGCGTCTTGTGTTAATATGAACGTCTTGCAATCCGTAAGGGAGGTCGAAAACCGGCGCTCATGTGAGACAACGGTTCTAATAGTCAATGAACCAAGGTCAGCCAACGTGCTGTGTTGAATATCAATATCAACAATCTTATCTCCAACACGAAGATTTTTGGCGATACGATTTACGTACATTTGTTTTACCTTTCTGGATTTTCTGGAATATTTTCAACCGCCAGAAGTTTGTCAAGACCATGACCAAAGATTTCCTCATACACAATACCTTCGCGGCCTTGTGTATCATACCATTCGCCAGCATCCACGGTAATGCGATCTTCTGCGAAACTGACGATGAGTTCTCCATCACTTTCCGCAAATTGAATCGATACCGATTCTCCGGGTTTTAACACGACAATCATTTTTCAGTCCTTTTTCATAAGACGGCTGACAGCATAGTAACCAGCACCGAAAGCAAGAACCTTTTCAAGAAAATTCAATCTTGGTGCTGGTGCCTCATAGTAAACGATTTGCGGCTCATCAGGCACACACCATCTCTCTTGATAAGCTTGGCGTCCTTCAAGCCACCGCTTTTGCTGATAAACTTGACGAGCCCACGCCTCCTGATTTTCTGGTAGTCTCCCTTGTTCGGTTGTTAAAACCGATGGGCGGTCATCGGTTGACGATGGAGTCTTCGATGCCAGTTCTGCTGAATACCGAAGCCGCCGTCTTTGATAAGCTTGCTGCTCTTCGTTGCTTACGTACATGATGTGTCTCCTATAAAGCTATAATATCATAGATTTTCTATCTGTCAAGTTATTTTGAGCCCTCAGGATCTTCCTGTTTCCTGTAGCATCTCAACATCTGGCATCCCAATCGTAGCAACATGAGACATAATCACGTCTCCAATTGCTTCTTGGGGAGATTTACCGCATCCCCAAATCCGACGATCATCATTGACGAACGCCATGTAATCCTCAGAACGTTTTTCAACCGTGATTTTCATTTTGTTTTCCATGGATTGTTTGGATCAATATCATGATGGTAATCTGGATTCGTCAGCTTTGGTTGTTCGATTTTACCAGCCGCACGAAGTGTTGCGACGATTTCCAATGCTTTCGGGTTGTGCTTCCAATATAGTCCATAATATGTCTTGATCAGATCGTCCCAATGATCATCATCAGCAAATGTCATCGAGACAATCTTTTCAATATCGTCAATGGCAACTTTACCATTGACGATATCAGTGACACAAAAAGAAAGCGAATACCCGATCATTACATCCTCACATTGAATATCAATCGGACAAAGTGCCGGTACGTTTCACGTTGACATAAATGTATGCGTTGCCATCTACGGTACGCTTACCATATACGACGAAATAGATACTACCATCGTCGGCAACCATGGTTGCGGCGCATGGTTGCCCGACTCTGAAGTTGTATAAACGCAGAATTCTGATGGTTCCGCCATCGGGGAATCGGAGCTTCTCGATCATCTCTGGCAGTTGATCCGTGACTTCTTGATCAACGCAGTAAGACTGAACAACAGGTGGTGGTGCAGGAACATAAGACCGTCCTGGAGCGTTCTCACCGGGGATACCTGGAACGAACGGCGTCTTTTTGTTCCAGCCATTCCAATACTGCGGGTCGGTACTTCGCAGGTAATCAGATGACGTTAGACGCCTCTGAGCATCTACGCACCCAGACAACCAAGCATCGTCATAACCTCTGGCGACGGCCATATCACGGCATGGCACAGGGTTATGGCTGCGAACATTTGTCCAATAGCTGGCACCTTCCAGCCGATGACCGTCAAGGGAACCAAACCACGCTTCCCATGCGTCTCGATCTATGGAACCTTGTCGGTAACCTGTAGTTGATGTGTCTGGGCTGACGGTCGCCGCCACGCCGCCGAAAGTCATGCCGATGGATGCAACAGCAGCCAATAATAGCTTTTTCATAGAAAACTCTTCCGTTCAAGATGGCGGTCTCTGTCAGGATGACAGTTCTAGGCCATTCAATAAGAGCGCAATATACCTGTTTTTTCTTTTGTCAAGAACTAAACCGTTATTACTTCCTCAATCCTCCACTTTCAACCAAAGTTTTGTTTTATTGGATGGAATCTTCAAAGCCGAATCTTCACCAATCAATTGTCCAAAACCACGAGACGGCGATTTTCCTGTTTCAGCACGAAGTTGACCGTAGCCTTTGTAGACCCGTGTAAGGGTTTTACCAAATTGACGGTCTGACCCTGGCTCGGCAAAAACAACATTGCCACACATGCCTGTGGGCTGTTCTGAGGCATGCCAATAGGCAACCACCACGGCACCAGGAGCCACATCTTCAGCATTGACCCAAATCTCTACGGTTTCTTTTCTCATAAACGCAACATACCATGGATTTTTATTTTGTCAAGAACTTTTTCATATATTTTTCTCTTGACATTTTTCAAATTTGTGATATATTCCAATTCATAGGAGAGAACCAATGCCGGTAGCATCTTTACAGGACGTTGAAGCTTTTGTCGCCAAGCTGACCGCTTCCGTCATTGATACCGATTATTCATCTCTTGAAATTGAACCCGGCCGCAAGTATTTCCGATTGGTCATGGTTTCTGGTAAAGGAACCAGTCGTTCGGCTTATGCGTTCATTGATGCAGCAACCGGTGATATTCTGAAATCAGCCTCATGGAAGGCGCCAGCCAAGGGTGTGCGAGGCAACATTTTCAGCGATAATGCGACCAAGTGTTGCGGCCCGTACGGCACTGTTTATTTCTTGTCAGGACGGAGGACGGCATGATCAACGCTCTGGCTAGAGTGAAAGCGTTTTTAGACGCCAGAAGCCAACGCCACGACGTTCTCGGAATAGACATCATCGCCATTCAACAGGCAGATATTCCACTTCCTCTTACTGCCAATGATCTTCGTTTTATTTTACAAGAATATGCTCGCATGGAGCAAATGATATCGGATTGATTGACAAAAAATGGCCCCTTTTCCGGGGGGCCATTCGTTTTTGCTTGGTGAATTTTACTTTGGCGGTTCGGTGTGACCGGCGTCTGCGGGCCGCGCCGCCGGCACGACAGGAGCAACATGCGTGACGACCGGCTTCTTAACTGGAGCAACAACAACAGGGTGCTTCTTAACAGGCGCCGCAACCGGAGGAGCTTCAGGAACCACAACAACTGGAGCCTTTGGCTTCTCGGCGCCTTGGCCGTCGCCGCCTTGCATTCCGCCCGGCGGCGGCGTAGTAGGACTACAAGCTGCCAGCGCAAACATAGCAGCAAGACTAGCATATCCAAGAAATTTTCTCATGTGCGTATCCTCAACGGTTGATGGAGATTATGTTATATTTCAAACTAATATTTTTGTCAACCAGATTGATTGTAAAAAAAGGGGCCTTTCGGCCCCCTTTTTAGTTTGATCCGCCGTCAGTCGCTGATCCGTCGCCGCCGATTGGTGCTTGGTTTTGGCACCAAGTGCCGCCGCCTGGACATGGAATAGGAGCGCAAGCAGAAACAGCTAATGCTACTGCTAAGGCTAATGCAAATAATGTTTTCATTTTATGATCCTCTGAAAGGGTTAGTTTGCTTCTTATTTATACACAGTAATAAAAAATAATACAACCTATTATTTACACTTGCCAACCAAAATCCATTTGCTCATTAACTTTTGTTCTGACTTTCATATGCACTTTTCCTAATAAATTTCTACCATTCCAGTTGTTGGAATCGAGGATAGCCGGATCATCCCAATGCAACGCAACTCCCCAAATACCATCGTCTTTGTTGCCTTCTACGAGATATTTGTTATCGCTGGAAATCAAAACGTCTCTATATTCTTTATTTTGAATAGCACGAAAATAATTGCCACGGAACACAATATCTTCGGCCTGCGCATTCCAAGCTTCAGTTACGAAATTTTTGACTGCTCTTCCAAATTGTTTTTGTTCTCTCGGACGAGGTGCTTTCATTATTTTATCAAATGTATCTTCATCTTCAAATTGTTTTGCTTTTGCGGCCATCATATATTGTTCGGCACAATTGAATAGATGTTTATCATCACCAGTTTTGAAATTGGCATAAAATAACGCCGGATGCCATTGGGATAATGGGCCAGTCAGAAAGAATATATGAGTTTCGGTTTCGGTTATTTTGTACGCAGACATTTCCGTATTCCTTTTATCGGTTGCCAAGCAGTGTTCGTATATCTTCAAATGGTATTTCTAATATGATTATTTCTCCCATGGAAAAACCAGTATTTTCCCCTAACATTTTTTTAGTAAATGAACCGATTGCCTCATCTTCATTATATGACACACGATAACCCATTACGTTTCTCGTAGTCGTTGTCGAACCGTTCTCCACAACCATGTGTTTAGACATGGTTGCTGATAGTATCCAAAGACGCTTCATGGCGTAGTGATACTTGCGTCAGAGATACGCTGTAGCAATCCGTTCATAAGACCATATACAAAGTTCCATACAGTTTTTACTAAATCAAACAGAACAGTATCAACGATGCTGGCAGGCCAAACAATCCACCACATATAAAGTCTTGACTTATACATGGAGATTTTCATTGGCAACGAACGCTCGCCAATCTTATAGGCACAGTTTGAAAGAAAACGATCTCTTCCATCGTCGGTCAAAGAACCATCTTGATTGAAATAAGTGTAAAAAGATTGAGGCCCCCCATATTGTGTTTTCAAATCGTTCAATTGCGCATCTTTGATATCATTATATTTGTTTTTGATATTATAAACATGAAAAACCCATTTGAGAAAAATCCAAAGAGTTCCTATAATAAAATAGCCAAAAATGTAAAATGCGATATCAAATGGATTTGCGATAATCATTTGTAGTGGATGAACATTGGTCAAAAACTGAAGACCAAGAACGACAAGAATTACTGTACACCAACCCGGCTTGTCGTTTACCAAACAAACCCACAAACCAACGAAAGCAATTGCCAGAGCAGCCCATAGAAAAAGACCGTCCAACAAAACCAAACCAAAAAGCGGTAGTATCATTTTTTTATCTCCTTTATTATCTTTGACCATTACCATATTTCATATATGACTGCAAGTCAAAAATCAATTTCTCCATAATCCATGAAGAGTTGATTTCTGATTTTTATATCGGTTATTGATTGACATATAACGATATATCCTTGTGAGGTTTTTTTATATATATTTCAACATTTGGTGTTTTAGAATGATTGAGCATTGTTACCAGACCAAGAGCGAAATGATCATTGCCAGCCAAAGAATGAAAATAATGTTTTGAAATAGAAGTTTGTTCTATTTTTTTCAAATCTGCTTTTGTTAGAAATAAAGTATGGCATCGCATAATTTCGCTGTATGCTGGTATAAATTGAGTAGCGAAAACTCCTCTACCCATTTTACCAGCTTTACCCAAACGAACCATTTTTATATCCTTTGATATTATCACATAGGGATTTGCCCCTCAGAAGTCAAGTTTCGTGGTTCTGAGGGGCAAATCCTTTTATATCAAAGGCTTGGTATCAAACGATTGCGGATGTTTGACAGATTGTCATCCCGCAAGATTTTACCATC
>ODAK010000377.1_pt1 | contig 51206 bp, 50 predicted proteins | sample 1539591 | NCBI WGS metagenome assembly ODAK01 (sample SAMEA3539303, study PRJEB22396) | soil metagenome | biome: tundra; feature: field; material: soil | place: USA | collected 2010-05 | depth 0.15 m
CAATCGCGATGAGACACCGCACACGGTGACCAGCCAGGGCAAGGTCTTCGCATCGTTCTCCGGCTGCTCGAGCACCAGCTGCACGGTGCCGACGATGCCGCTTTCGTCTTCGGCCACGAGCAGCGCTCGCGCGCCCGTGGCCACGTCGGCGGCCACGCGGCCCCAGAAGGTCAGCGCCTTCGGCATCGACAGAGGCTGCATGAAGCTCACCGAGGCGCCACCTTCCACGCAATCGATCTGCAGCTCGGCCAGGGCCTGAAGCTGCAGCGCGGTCACCGTCGAAAGGCGCCGGACGACAGGGCGTGAGCGAAGGCAGACGTGGACATGCCGAGATCGATCAAGGAAGGCTTCGTTACGAATTTCCGGTCGCCGCCCCGGCCCAAAGGAGCGTAAAATACACTCTGTTACATGACAAGACCAATGTCATGGGCGGCTTGTGGAAGACAAAGCAAGGAGACGACCATGAATGAAGCCGGACAGATGCGCAAGTACCAGGAATCCAGGATCGAGGACGAGCCGATCCTCGGCTCGGTGCTGACGCTGCCGGACGGGCGGATTCAACCGCTGACTTTCTTGGAAAGGGTGCTTGTGACGCTGCGCCTGATCAGCGCGAAGTCGCTGGAAGCTCGCTATTTCAAGGCCGCGAACTCCTGAGTCTCGATCTCAGGAAATCCTAGCGAATTTCACCGGCCGAACGGCTGCCAAAGAACCCGAGGCAGCGGCGGTCCTTGCGTCTTCGGCGGGGTCGCTGGCGGCAGCGGCCGGACGGCCGCGCCAACGAAGCTCAACCGAGCGCGATTCGTGGCGCGGGACCGGACCCCTGGCGCTGCCGGCGCCGGGCCATGGCGAGGAGCCCGACCATGCCGATCCCCATGAGGGCGAAAGTCGACGGCTCGGGCACGCTCGGCACGACCGTCACGCCCTGGGTCGTCACGTCGAACGAGAAGCCCGACTGGACTTGGTTGATGTCGACGAAGAACACCTGCAGGTAGTGGTTGCCCGCGGAGATGTCGAAGGGCGTGACGCATGTGCCGGGCGACGAGGCGTGGACGCCGCCGAGGTCACAGACGTTGACGCCGTCGAGATAGGCGAACGCCATGTCGTCGGCCCCGATCGAGAAGCTGACGAGCTCGGTGCCCGGGACGTTGAGCATGCCGGTGAGCGTCGCCGCCTGGTAGCCGTGGTCTCCGCCGTCGCCGCTACCGGTGCCGTTCGGGGGAAAGAAGTTGGAGGGCACGTTGAAGGGCAGGGGAACCGTGGCGCTGCTCGTCGCCGTCACGTCCGAGGTGGCACCCGCGCCGCCGTTGTTGAGGCTCGGGCTCCAATACGTGACCTCGCCGGTCGTGGGCAGAACGTCTTTCGGCGCGACCAGCGAGAAGCAGCCCGCCGCGCAGCCGTAGGCCGGCGTGTTGAGCACGGGCAGGCCGTTCGGGCCGAGCAGGCTTTGCACTTCGTTGTTGACCGTGCCGAAGCCAAGATCATTGGCATCCTGGTCGGACGAGCCGATCGTGAAGTAGTTGATCGTGACCGTGTCGACCGCATGCGCAGCAGACATCGGCAGCAGCACCGAGACGAGCACCGTCGAGGCGGTACCGAGAAACGTTCGCATATTCATGATATGGATCCCATTCAACGCATCGACAACCAAAGGATTCTGTGCCTTCGCCCGTACGGGGTCATCCCGTGATCAGGGGGGTCGACGCAGGTAGCGCGCGCTGACCGATGTAAAGACGAACGCGATGCACACCAGCTAGGCGCCAGCTAGGCGAGCTCGACCATCATCGGCTGGTGGTCGGAGGCCTGCGATCGACCATCGACCGCGACAGCGCGCAGGCGGTCGCGCAGGTCTCGCGTCGCGCAGATGAAGTCGCAGGCGAACGCCTCCGGCCACTGCACGCGATCGTGCACGCCGGTGGTGGGCGGCTGCTCGAGCGCGGGATGCAGCTGCTTCCAGACGTCGTCGAGCGCCGGCACGCCGCCGCCGAACTCCGCGGTCAGGCACGCCTGCAGGGGATCGGTCGGCCGCTGGTTGAAATCGCCGCAGAGGACTGCCGAGATGGTCTGCGGCTGGCTGTGGAACGGGCCCTGCGATTCGTCGAGCACGCCGCCGCCGAGCGCATGGGCGCAGGCTTCGGCGTGGCGAGCGCGCAGCGCCTCGACCTGCGCCGCCCGCTGCCTGGCCGAGTAGTACTCGAGATGCGTCGTCATCACGCGCAGGAGGCCGAACGGCGCCTCGACCATGGCCTCGAGCAGCAACCTCGGCATGCTGGGAACCGCGGGATCAGCCGGCCACGGCAGCTGCAGGCGCAGCACCTGCAGCACCGGCAGGCGGCTGAGGATCATGTTGCCAAAGGTGCGGCGCATGCCATCGGGCCCGGCGTTATCGACCGCGATGCCGCGAACGGCCGTGTAGCCGGGAAGCAGCCCGGCGATGAGCGCGAACTGGTCTTCGCCGCGGCTGCCCTTCAGCGCCGGGAAGTTGCAGGCGACCTCCTGCAGGCACAGCACGTCGAAGTCGGCAAAGGCGCGGGCCTCGTCGACGATGCGCGCCGGGTCGACCCGGCCATCGCAGCCGAGGCACCACTGGATGTTCCAGGTGACGAGCTTCACTCCGCTCTCCTCAACGAATGCCGGCGCGCATGAACGACTGGACGAACTGGCGCTGGAAGAGCAGAAAGCCCACCAGCAGCGGCGCCGAGGTCATGAGCGTCGCGGCCGTGATGATCGACCAGTCGACGCCCTGGTCGCTCGACGAGAACACCTGCAGGCCGACGGTGAGCGGGCGGGTCTCGACCGAGTTGGTGACGATCAGCGGCCACAGGAAGTTGTTCCAGTGGTAGCTCACGGAAACGAGCGCATAGGCGAGGTAAACCGGCCGGGCCAGCGGCACGTACACCTTCATCAGCACCTGCAGCGCGCTCGCTCCCTCGACGCGCGCCGCGTCGTCGAGCTCGCGCGGCACGGTCTTGAAGGTCTGGCGCAGGAGGAAGATGCCGAACGCCGAGGCGAAGTACGGCAGGCCGATGGCAACGATGGTGTCGCGCAGGCCGAGCGCGTTCATGGTCCGGTAGTTCTCGACGATCAGCACGTCGGGCATCACCATCAGCTGCAGCAGGATGAGCCCGAACACGAGGTCGCGGCCTGGGAACTCGAAGCGCGCGAGCGCATACGCAGCGAGCGTGCCCAGCACCAGCTGCGCGGCCAGCACCATCGTGACCAGCAGCGTCGTGTTCAGGAAATAGCGCGCGAAGGGCGCCGCGTTCCAGGCGTTGACGAAGTTCTGCAAGGTCAGCGGCGCACCGATCTCGAAGCGTGTGGAATACGCCGACGGGTGGAACGCCGTCCATACGGCGTAGGCGAGCGGCAGGATCCAGAGCAGGCCGAGCAGCCACGCGCCTGCGGTCTCGAGGGCGCGCGATGCGGGCGCAGGGCGAAAGGCTGTGCTCGCGGTTTCCATCACTGGTAGTGCGTGCGTCGTTCGAGAAACCGGAGCTGGAAGAACGCGACGAGGCCGAGCACCGCGAGCACGACGACGGTGAGCGCGGCGGCGTAGCCGGTATCGAGGAAACTGAATCCGACCTGGTAGATGTAGTAGAGCAGCAGCGTGCTGGCGCTGTCGGGGCCGCCGCGCGTCATGACGAAGATGTGGTCGACCATGCGCACCGAATTGATCAGCGCGTTGATCAGCACGAAGAGCGTCGTCGGCATCAGCAGCGGGAACAGCACGCGCCGGAAATACTGCCACCGCGAAGCGCCTTCGAGCGCCGCCGCTTCGGCCAGCGTTGGCGGGATCTGCTGCAGCGCCGCCAGGTAGAAGATCATGAAGAAGCCCGCCTCCTTCCAGATCGCGACGACGATCAGCGCGCCGAGCACGGTGCTCTTGTCGCCGAGCCAGTTGTGGCTCGGCAGGCCGAGCACCTGCGTGATCTGCTCGAGCAGGCCGTATTGCGGCGTGTAGAAGAAGAGCCAGATATTGGCAACGGCGATCATCGGCAACACCGTCGGCGTGAAGTAGGCCAGGCGCAGGAAGCCGCGGCCGACGAGGTGGCTATTGACCCAGAGCGCCATCGCGATCGCCAGCGCGATGGACAGCGGAATGGTGCCGACGGCGTAGATCACGTTGTTCCACAGCGCCTGCCAGAACACGTCGTCCTGCACCATCGAGCGATAGTTCTCGATGCCGATGAAATGCGAGGGCCGCGCTTTCTTCGCCGTCGAGAAGAAGCTGTCCCACACCGTGGCGAGCGCCGGCCAGTGCGTGAAGGTGACAAGCAGCACCATCGCCGGCAGCAGGAGCAGCCAGGGCGTGACGCGCGTGCGAAAGCTCTCCAAGGCCGTGCTTTCGCGTGCGGAAGCTCCCGATTCAGTGCTTGTAGTCCTTCAGGATGCGCGCCGCTTCGCGCTGCGAATCCTTCATCGCTTCAGCCGGCGGCTTCGAACCGGTGAGCGCCGCCTGCAGGCCGTTGTTGAGTGCCGTCGTGACGCGCTGGTTGTCGTGCGTCGAGAGCTCGGCGACCGAGTACTGCAGCTGGTCGCGCGCCACCAGCGCCTGCGGCACTTCCTGCGCGTACTTCTTCATTTCCGGCGTGTCCCATGCGGCCGGCGTCACCGCGACGTAGCCGGTCGCGATGCTCCACTCGGCGGCGCGCTTGGGCGCCGTCGCCCACTTGATGAACTTCAACGAAGCCGCCTGCTCGGCTGGCGTCGTCTTCGCGAAGACGTAGAAATTGCCGCCGCCGGTCGGGCTGCCGAAGTGCTTCTTCGCCGGCAGCATCGCCACGCCGAACGGAAAGCTCGCGTTGGCGCGGATGTTGGTGAGGTTGCCCGTCGTCGTCCAGATCATCGCGGCCTTCTTCTCGAAGAAGTCTTTCGGCGTCGTGCCCCACTCGATCACGCCGCCGGGCATCACCTTGTACTTGGCCGAGAGATCGACCCAGTACTGCAGCGCCTCGATGACGCCGGGCTTGTCGAAATAGGTCTCGGTGCCGGCCTCGTTCATGAGGATGGCGTCGTTCGGTGTCGTCAAGCCCTGGAACAGCCAGTACGGAAAGCCCGAGGACGGGATCTTCACACCCCACTGCGTGACGTTGCCGCTCGAATCGGTCTTGGTCAGCTTCTTCGCGAACTCGACCATCTGGTCCCAGCTCGCGGGGCCCTTTTCCGGGTCGAGCCCGGCTTCCTTGAAGGCTTCCTTGTTCCAGTAGAGAACGATCGTCGAGCGCTGGAACGGGACGCCCCAGGTGTGGCCGCCGGTGCGGCTGTTCATCATGAAGCTCTTGTAGAAGCCGTCGAGCCACTTCTTGTCGTCGGCGCTCTTGGCGATGTCGTCGATCGGCACGATCGCGTCTTCGTCGATCAGCGAGAACATGTCGGTCGAGAGCAGCACCGCGAGCTGCGGCGGCTTGCCGCTCTTCGTCGCCGTAAGCACCTTGACGATGCTTTCCTGGTAGGTGCCCGAGTAGACGGGGTTGACCTTGATGTCGGGGTTCTCCTTGCTGAACTCGGCCGCCATCTGGTCGATCGTCTTGGTGACCGGGCCGCCCACGGCCACCGGGTAATAGAAATTGACCTCGGTCACCTTCTGCGCCGCGGCGGGCAGGGCCGTGGCGAGGGCAACGGTGGCGAGTGCGATCAGTAGTGCTCTTTTCATGTCGGTCTCCTCATTTCGATCAAACGGGAACGGGAACGATGTCGTCGCGGCGCCTGCCCGTGGCGGCATCGAAAGTGTGACTGTCTTCGGGCGTCCAGCCGAGGCGAACTCCGGCGCCCTCGCGCAGCTCCTGGCGCCCGGCGACGCGGGCGGCAATCGTGTCGCCGCCAGCCGCACAGGTGACGATGGTGTCGGCGCCGAGGTATTCGGCGCTCTGCACGACGGCGGGCAGGCCGCCGCTTTTGACGAAGCGCACGTGCTCCGGTCGCACGCCGAGCTTCAGGTCGGGCCGGCCGGGAACCACGACGATGTTCATCGGCGGCGTGCCGATGAAGCGCGCGGCGAACACCGAGGCCGGCCGCGCATAGAGATCGGCGGGCGGCGCGTCCTGCTCGATGTGCCCGGCGTTGAGCAGCACGACCTGGTCGGCCATGCTCATCGCCTCGGTCTGGTCGTGGGTGACGTAGACCATCGTGATGCCGAGCTTTAGCTGCAGCGTGCGGATCTCGCGCCGCATCTCCTGGCGCAGCTGCGCGTCGAGGTTCGAGAGCGGCTCGTCCATCAGGCACACCTTGGTCTCGGCGATGATCGCGCGCCCGAGCGCCACCCGCTGTTGCTGGCCACCGGAGAGCTGCGAGGGCTTGCGGTCGAGCAGCGCGCTCAAGCCCAGCAGATCGGCGACACGGGTCAGGCGCTTGTCGTAGTCGGCCGCAGGTTCCTTGCGAACCTTCACGCCGAACAGGATGTTTTCGCGCACGTTCAGGTGCGGAAAGAGCGCGTACGACTGGAAGACCATCGAGATGCGGCGCTCGGCAGGCGCGATGCCGGTGACGTCGAAGCCATCGATCAGGATGCGGCCTTCGGAAGGCGTGTCGAGGCCGGCGATCATTCGCAGCGTGGTCGACTTGCCGCAGCCGGAGGGTCCCAGGAGGACGACGAGCTTGCCGGAAGGGGTGGAGAAGCTGGCGCGGTCGACGGCTTTGGCGGGACCGTAGTGCTTGCTGACGCCTTCCAGACGCAGCGTACTCATGGCGCCGGCCGTGATTGCATCGAGATAGTTTCGACGGCACCCGAGTTGAATTGCAGCCGGGAGAACCCGAGAGCCACCACATGCATGGCGGATGCTGTCATCGTTCCTTCACCAAGCTCGCGTCCGGATACTGACGGACCGCTCGGCTACGATCGTTTGTCGTCGAGCACAGCGGGGAAACGTTGTGGCCACGCCAAGCAACGAAAAAATGGCGGTGCTCTTGCCTGCATTCACGGAAGGCCGATCGCGACGCGGCGCGGAGCGCGACGAACTGCCCCCAGCCATCCAGCGCGATCGAGCTACTCCAGCCCTGCTGGCACAGTGCCGACCCAGCTGCGCTCCATTCGCTCGTACTCGTCGAAGGTCGTCTCGGAGGCTTCGGCGACCTCGGGCCTCTCGAACTCTTGCAGAAGCTCCTCTTGTTCCGCACGCTCGTGTTCGGCACGCTCGTCGGCCGCGACGCCGATCTCACGCAGCCGTTCGATGAGCATCGCCATCAATGGCGTCGGATCCTGGTTGTCCAGCATCTCTGCCTCCACCAACGCCTTGCCCATCACCGGGCGCGGCAAGGCCTCGACGCCGGACCAGCCGCTGCGCCCGAGTGCCTCGTGTACGAAGACCAGGTTGCGCACCGTCTGAGTCGCAGGGTCGTGGACGAGCAGGCGCGTGCGCAGTTCGGCGCGCATTTGCAGCAACGGCGACTGCGGCGGGTCCGCCGCCGGCCCGCGCCGGGGGTCGATCAGTACCACATGCAACTTGTTGCGCCGCTGCTCCAGGCCGATCGAGCGACCCAGGACGTTTCTCACCCAGCCCAGAGATCCCCGCTTGTCGTTGCCACCCGGGGCCGCGCGCTGGTCTTCCATTGGCTTCGTGCGCTGCGCCTTGCGGGTCGGCGGTCTCGCGGACATGCGGCTTGCCCTCGCTCGTTCTTGGATATCGACATACCCGGATTCGGCAGACAGCGCGCCGTCTTGAGACCCCCCGCCAGTGCGGCCGCCTCGTTGCCGGCGCGGTCGTGCGATCCTTGGCAAGGTTTCAGCACATCCCACTCTCGTACCACCGGCTGTGCTCGACAAGCTCCGAAGCAGACGCGAACCGCAGAGCGGGCCCGAGCCGATAGCCGCGCCATCACTTCCGCTCAAGCCGCTTGTCGCCGAGGACGATCGATGCGACGCAGAGCGTGCCATCGGTCAGCACCATCGTCTTCACCAGGGCAGCTGTGTGCGGCAGCGCACTGTCGCGCACCCCGTATGCAGGCATCCTTCCCTCATGAGCGTTGCCCCGTGCACTTCAAATCTTGCGCGAGAGTAGGCATTCAAACGACAACGACCGGAGGATTGAAAATGCGCTACGCGATCATCGTGCTTTCGATGACTTTCGGGCTGGCCACCTCGGCCCTGGCCCAATCGAGCATCGGCATCGGGCTTCCCGGGGTGAGCATCGGAATCAATGTGCCGCTGTTCCCTGAACTCGTCCGCGTGCCGGGCTACCCGGTCTACTACGCGCCGCGACTGCAGTCGAATTTCTTCTTCTACGACGGTATGTATTGGGTCTACCAGGGCGACAACTGGTACGCGAGTTCCTGGTACAACGGACCGTGGGGCTTGGTGGCGCCGGAGGATGTACCCGTCTTCGTCCTTCGCATACCCGTTCGGTACTACCGCAGTCCTCCCGCGTACTTCCGCGGGTGGCAGGCCGATGCGTCGCCGCGCTGGGGCGAGCACTGGGGCAATGCGTGGCAGGAGCATAGAAGCGGGTGGGACCAGTGGAACCGCAGGTCCGCTCCGCCTCCGGCGCCGCTGCCCACATACCAACGGCGATATTCGGCCGATCGGTATCCGCAGGCTCAGCAGCAACAGGTGCTTCGCAGTCAGAACTACCACTACGAGCCGCGCGACGCGATGGTTCGCCAGCGCTTTCAGCAGCAGGCGCCCCAAAAGTCGCCAGCGCCACCGCCGCGCGAACCGCAAACCGCTGCGCCCGCCCAGCGCCCGAAGCCGTCGCAGCCGGGTGGCGAACCTGTTCGCAGGCCAGAACCGATCCAGGCCGCCCCTCAGCCGAAAGCACCCGCGGTTCACGATCAGAGGAAGCAGCCGCAGCCGGTAGTCCCGTCGCGTGAGCAGCAGCGCCCCGCCTCGAGCCAGACCGCCCCTCAACCAAGAGCGCCAGCGGTTCAGGATCAGAGGAAGCAACCACAACCGGCGGTCCCGTCGCGTGAGCAGCAACACCCGGCCTCTCGCCAGACCGCTCCTCAACCAAGAGCGCCAGCGGTTCAGGATCAGAGAAAGCAACCGCAACCGGTGGTCCTGTCGCGTGAGAAGCAGCGGCCAGCCCCGACGGGAGTTGCTCCTCAAGCGAGAGGACCCGCAGCTCAGGATCAGAGGAAGCAAGCACCGCTGGCGGCGCCGCGTGAGCAGCCGCTACCAGTCTCAAAGCAAAAGGAAGCTACGCCAGCCAAGAGAGCGCCTCCGCAGCAGCAGCAGCCCGTGCAAAGGCAGGGCAAGGGCCGCGAGAGCAGCGACGAACCGGGTCAGGAGCGCACTAAGTAGTGCGACCGGGGGGCGCCGGGCCAAATGACCGGCACGCGCAATCCTAAAGAGACAGCAGGCGTTGGAAGAACGAGCGATAACGCCGCAGCGCAACCCGCAAATTCTCCGTCGACGCCTGTTCTGTCTGGTCCACCTGGCCTTCAAGCTCGGCGCGCTCGTTGGAAAACGTTTCCGCCAGGCTCTTCATGACTTGGGCAACCAACTCGTCTGCTTTTCGCACCGCCTGTTTCGGGTCATCGACAAAACCGATCTGGACGGCGTCCCAGCGAGCGCGGAAGGACTTGGCCGCATCCGGCAAGAAAAGCGCGGCGAGTTGCTCGTCCTCGCCTCTCGCATGGAAGTCTTGGTTCTCGATGACGGGTTCTTTGAGCTCCGGGTCGACTTCCCGTCGCGACTTCGGTGCCTCCGCGGCGGCTGCCAAATCTGCAGTGGTGAGACTCTTTTGCGCTGCCTCGACGTTCATGATTGCGTCTCCATTTGCTTTGCTGGCATGAGGTGTGGCTTGTCTTGCCCCGCCTCCAGCAGTTCATCGAACAGGGCGCGGTAATGCACCACCGCTTTGCGAAGCTCCTCGGTGTCGGCCTCGCCTCGCTGGTCGCGCGCCGCAATGACCTGCGCCGCCCGGTAGTGGGTTACCACGGCAGGGTGATCGACCGATATGTCGGCCGCACGGCGCTCAAAATCACCCATGGGGTAGCCCCGCTTCAGCAGCAGCTCACGAACCAACTGGTCCGCCTCGACGACGACCCCCTTGGGGTTATCGACGAAGTTGCCCTGCAAGAGCTTCCAAGCCTGACTAAACCTGTCGGCTTCAGCCGGCGCCAACGGTACGATGTTGAGGTGCTCAACCCGCTTTTCGCGCGTCTTGAGTTCGGTCTCAGCCTTTGCCCGGCTGCCAAGTTCCTTGACGGCTCGACCGTATTCCGGGCCGAAGCGTTGTTCGAGCCGATGAGATTGCTTTTTCTGGTAGAGCAAGTACGCGGCCAGTGCAATCAACACGATGACCACGACGACACCGAGAATGATCCATGCCTGAGTGTTCATCGTAACCATGCGAATCTCCTAGTTTGGGTCAGCCTAACGGGGTGCTGGGGCGGGCCAGCTATGCAACTCAGTTCGTCGGCGCCGACGCGGCGGGCGGGACCACGATCACTGTGGTGCTATCGCCTGATCTGCCCGTGTCGCCCTTGTTGCCTTTGTTGCCCTCCATGCCCTGGGTACCCGTCGCACCCGTATTGCCCGTATTGCCCGTATTGCCCTCGTTGCCTTGCATGCCGGTTGCGCCTTGCGGACCTGCGGGTCCCGGCACCGCGACTGCGGGCCCCGGCACCTCGACTGCGGGTCCCGGCACCGCGACAAGCGCGGGAGAAGTCACGACCGTGGGTCTGTCACAAGCCACCAAGCTCAATGGGACGATCAGTGCGGCAATCCATATTGAACGGTTCATTGGAAATCCTTTCGTGTCGACAAGTAGCGCCTGGGATGGCTTCGAGTCGGTCGCGAGCAACCTGTCGCGAATCAGTGTGTTGCCATCGAAGCCTTGGCAACTTAGGCCCGCTCCGCACGAACCTCCGTGCGATGCAATCACGGCGTCCATGATCGCATTGCATGCATTCGGCCGTCGTACGGTCTCTTAAACGGTTGATGATCCGGTTATCAGAAGTCCTGCTCGGTGCTCGGCGTCATCGTTCCAGTTGGAACGGTAGGCCGTGCCGCTGCCCAGCCGCGTAGGACATCCTCGGCACCCGGCGTGGGCCATGCCGCCAAAGAATACTCTTGGCACCCGGACGGAGGTGCCGCGCCGTGTGCGGCAGCGCACTGTCGCGCATCCCATGTGCAGGCATCCTTCCCTCCGGCGCATTGGCGGGACTGCGGACCCGTGCGCTTCGCATTCGGCCGCTCATGCCAAGGGAGAACGATCGTGATCTACACCATTGCTCTGGTACTTCTCATTCTTTGGGTTCTTGGACTGGTGACTTCGTTCACCGCCGGGGGCTTGCTCCACATCCTGCTGGTGGTCGCGGTGATCATGGTTTTGTACCAACTGATTTCCGGACGCCGCGCAGGCTGAAGTGCCCGGCCTGCTCTAGCTAGGGCTGCGCTAGGGCGAATCGCCCGATGCCGCTCTTTCTCGTCTTCGCCGCTTGCGCCTTCGCGAGCGTTTCGCGCTGCGCCTGGCCGACCAGATGGTGCGGCCAGTGGCGACGTACTTCGCCGTGTCGCCTGCGACGGCCGCGATGCTCAACACCGCGTACGCGCTGCCTTATGCGATCGCCCAGCCCTTTCTCGGCCCGCTCGGCGACCGCCTCGGCAAGCGGCGCTGCATCCAGGTCTGCGTCGCCGGCCTGACGCTGATGCTCGCCGCCGGTGCCTTCGCGACGAGTTTTCGCCTTCGTGCTCGCGACGCGCATTTGCGCCGGCATCTTCGCGGGCGGCCTGATCCCGCTCGTCCTCGCCGGGCTCGGCGACGCCTACGCGATCATGGAGCGGCAGGTGATGATCGGCCGCATGCTCTTTGCCATCATCGCCGGGCAGATGCTCGGCTCGGTGGTCTCGGGCCTCGCCAATGTCGCTTTCGGCTGGCACAGCTCGCTCGTCATCGCCGTGGCGATCGGCGCCGCGGCTGCTCTCATCGCCTGGACCGCCATGCCGGCGACCGCCTCGCACGACGACGCGCCGGGCTCCGGATCGTTCGGCGCGCTCTACGGCCGCGTCTTCGCCAATCCGAAGGCGCCGTGGCTCTACGGCTCGGTGCTTTTCGAAGGCGCCCTCTTCTACGGCCTGTTCCCCGTCATGGGCGAGCTTGTCCTGGCGACGACGGCGCCTGGATCGCGGGTCGTCTCGATCGAGACCGGGGCTCGTCCTCGGCGCCTTCGGCCTCGGCGGCCTGCTCCATGCGGCGAGCGTGCGCCGGCTGCTGCGTCTCTTCGGCGTGCCCCGCATGTGCCTGATCGGCTCGACCGTGGCAGCCGCGTGCTACGCCGCGCTGGCGATCTCCCCGCTCTGGTGGCTCGACGCCGCGGCGATGTTCTGCGCCGGTGCTTCTTCTTCTACATGCTGCACAACTCGATGTGCACGGAGGCTGCAGCGTCGGTCTGCGTCGCCGCATGCTGGGCCCGGCGGCGCGCGCGAACCTGGTTCAGCCGCCGGCTTGCTGGGGTACCCGCTCCAGCTTCGACGTGTCGTAGCCCTGCTTGCCGACGAAGGTGATGAGCTTTTGCAGATCGCTTCGCTCATGGTCGGCGTGCGCGCCATGATCCAGACGTAGTCGCGCTTCTCGCGCGTCACCATGGTCTGGCCGTAGTCGGCGGCAAGATACGAGATCCGGTAGTCGGCCTTGAAGGGCCAGACGTACTGCTGGCCCCAGACGGCGTTGCTCGGCGCCAGGACGAAGCCCCGCGAGTGGTATTCGCGCTCCGGGCCGTCAAAGGCATGGGCGCGGAAGGTGAAGGTCGTGTCGATACCGCCGTCGGCGTCGAGCCGGTACGTCTCCTTGGCCGCGTGCGCGCCCTTCTCGACAAAGGTCGGAATGTTAGCGATCACATACCCGTCGCCCATGAATCGTGACAGGTCGACCTGCGACACGAGCCCGAGCGGTGGCCGTTCGGGCGCCTTTGCCATGCTCTGGCAGGCGCCGAGAAACGCCGCAGCGCCGCCGAGGGCCGCCGCGGCGAGCGCGACGCGTTTCATTCGTGAATTCAAGTCAGCTCCTGCTCGATGAAGTGGTCGGTGTCGAAGTGTCGCAATGCCCCGCCCCGATTCAGGCCCGCGAGGGTTTCTTCGGCGGCCCGGGAAAGAAGGCGTTGGTACGCCGGATGTAGTCGCGATATTCGGGGCGCCGCTCGCCGATGTCCTTCTCGAGCAGCGCGACGCCCGAACCCTTGAGCAGGAGCCCGGTCATGAGGAGCGGCGAGACGATGCTCCACCAGCCGCCGGCCGGCAGCGCCATGAGAAACAGGCCCCACCAGACGCAGGACTCGCCGAAATAGTTGGGGTGCCGCGTGTAGCGCCAGAGGCCACGATCCATCACCTTGCCGCGATGCGCCGGATCGGCCTTGAATGAGGCCAGTTGCTGGTCGCCGATCGCCTCGAAGGCAAAGCCGAAAAGGCCGATGGCGGCACCGATGGTATCGAACGCGATCCACGGCACCGGATGCGCCAGCGCCGCGAGGAACGGGGTGGCGATCAGCCAGGCGAGAACACCCTGCAGGACGAAGATGAGATAGACGCTCTTCAGCGCAAAGCCCGGCTCGTTGCGGGCGCGGATCGCCTGGTAGCGGCGGTCTTCGCCGTGGCCCCAGTTGCGCCACGTCACGTAAGCGGCGAGGCGGATCGCCCAGAGCCCGAGCACGACGGCCATGACCGTGAATCGCGTGTCGCCTCCGGGCGGCAGCGCCCAGGCGTAGGCGGCTGCGGGCGCGGCGACGAGCAGCGACCAGACGCGGTCGACGAGACTCACGTCGCGCTGCACGAGGCTCGCGATCCAGGTGAGGAGGGCCAGGCCGAGCGCGGCTCCGAGGCCGAGAAGAGCGGCTTGAACGAAAGCCGTTATCACGCCGACACGTCGCCGGTGCGGCGGGGCTCGAAGAGATAGTGCGAGACGCGCCAGCACTCGCCGCCTTCATAGGCGAAGAGCTCGGCGCAGGACATGAAGAAAAGCCGCCAGCGCATCCACCAGGCCGATGCGCTCCCGGTACCGTAGACCGATTCGAAAAGCGGCCGGAGCGCCGCCCGGTTCGCGTCCATGTTGGCGAGCCAGGCTTCCGAGGTCTGCGCGTAGTGGCGGCCGCTCCAGCGCCAGCGGCGGACGAGCTTCAGCTCGTCCTGGAAACGCAGGGCGAGATCGTCGCTGGGCATCATGCCGCCGCAGAAGAAATGGCGGCTCATCCAGTCGCTCGCGTCGCGGTCGACGAAAGCGTAGGGCGTCGAGCGATGCGCGAAGACGTGCATGAAGAATCGGCCGCCGGGAACGAGCCAGCCGGCGACGCGGCGAAACGCTTCCGGCCAGTTGCGCAGGTGCTCGAACATCTCGACCGAGACGATGCGATCGAAGGTCCCGTCGATCCCGAAGGTGTTGAAGTCGTCGGTGATGACGCGCACGTTCGTGAGGCCGCGCCGCGCCGCCTCGTCTTCGATGAAGGCGCGCTGCGAGCGCGAGTTCGAGAGCGCGGTGATCGTGCTCGCCGGATAGCGCTTCGCGATCCACAGCGTCAGCGATCCCCAGCCGCAGCCGAGCTCGAGAATGCGTTGGCCGTCGGCCAGCTGTGCGCGCTCGCAGGTCGTGGCCAGCGCCGCCGCCTCGGCGTCGGCCAGCGTCTTCGTCGCGTCGTTCCACTCGCAGCAGCTGTACTTGCGGTTCGGCCCGAGCACCCGCGCAAAGAATTCCGCCGGCACCTCGTAGTGCTGCTCGTTGGCCTTTTCGGTCGACAGCGCCACGGCCGAAGAAGCGAGCGACGCGACGAAATCGTCGGCAATCCGCGCCGAAGCTTCGGCGTCGCCGTCGCCGATCTCGACGAGCCGCTCCTTGAGCAGCCTGCGGATGCCGAGCCGAACGACGCGATCCGGAACCAGGCCCTGCTCGACCCAGCCGATCGCCAGGTTGCTGCCGCGTGAAATCATCGTGGTCTCTCGTTTGCCAAGGCGCAACCGGGCAGATACGCGAGCAGCGCCCGGCTGGATTCAGCCTTGATAATCGACCGGATTCTTGCCACAAAGCCCCCGTGATGCAGCGCATCGCCCCGACCCCGATCACTGCCTACACGACGACGACCGCGGCCGGCCCGGGCAACGAAGCCCTGCTCGCGGCGATGCGCGCCGGGCAAAGCGCGCTTCGCGCCAATGATTTCGGCCCGGCGCCGCTGGCGACCTGGATCGGCCGCGTCGCCGGCCTCGAATCGGCGCCCTTGCCGAAGGCGCTGGCGAGCTGGGACTGCCGCAACAACCGGCTCGCCTGGATGGGCCTCGTCGCCGACGGCTTCATCGACGCCGCCCTTGCCGCCCGCGAGCGCTACGGCGCGGCACGCGTCGCCCTCGTTCTCGGCACGTCGACGTCGAGCATCGGCGCCACCGAAGACGCCTACCGCGAGCTCGACGCCGAGGGTCGCTTTCCGGCGCACAACCGCAATCCGCTCGTGCACATGCCGCACTCGCTCGCCAGCTTCGTGCACGAGGCACTCGGCCTCGAAGGGCCGTGCGTGACAATCTCGACCGCTTGCTCGTCGAGTGCCAAGGTCTTTGCCGCCGCCGAGCGCATGCTGCGCCTCGGCCTCGTCGATGCGGCCATCGTCGGCGGTGTCGATACGCTTTGCGGCAGCGTGCTGTGGGGCTTCAACGCCTTGCAGCTCGTCTCGCCCACCGCCTGCCGGCCGTTCGATGCCGGGCGCGACGGCATCAGCATCGGCGAAGCGGCGGGCTTTGCCCTGCTCGAGCGCGCTGCCCCGGCGAATCGCGAAGCGCCGCAGCTGCTCGGTTACGGCGAGTCGAGCGACGCCCATCACATGTCGACGCCGCACCCCGAAGGCCTCGGCGCCGAGCGCGCGCTCGACGCCGCGCTGGCCCGCGCCGGCGCCGACGCGAGCGAGATCGATCACATCAACCTGCACGGCACGGCGAGCGCGAAGAACGACGAGGTCGAGGCGGCGCTCGTCGCGCGGCGCTTCCCGGCGCGAACGCACGCGAGCTCGACCAAGGGCTTCACCGGCCACACCCTCGGCGCTGCGGGCATCGTCGAAGCGGCGGCGAGCCTGCTCGCGATCGAGACCGGCTTCATGCCGGGGACCGTCAACACGCGCACGCTCGATGCCGCTTGCGGCCCGCAGATCCGTATCGAGCCGGCGTGGGGCGAGGTCCGACTCGCGCTCAGCAACTCGTTCGGCTTCGGCGGCAACAACTGCGTGCTGGTCTTCGGCCGCGGCGCGGAGCCGCGACCATGACGACGCTGCGCGTCTTCGTCGACGGCGTCGCCTTCTGGTCGCCGACGCTGCCCGGCTGGCCGATCGCGCGCGCCGCCATTCGCGGCGAAGGCGGCCTCGCCGATCCTCCGGCGAAGCGCCCGGCGCCCGAGATCCTGGCGCCGGCCGAGCGCCGACGCGCGCCCGACAGCGTCGCCCTCGCACTCGCGGTCGCGGCGGCAGCGGTGCGCGAGTCGGGCTGCGAGCCTTCGAACCTGCCCTCGGTCTTCACCTCGGCGCACGGCGATCTGGCGGTCAACGACTACATGTGCACGATCCTGGCGAGCCAGCCGGAGCTGATCTCGCCGACGCGCTTTCACAACTCGGTGCACAACGCATCGGCCGGCTACTGGACGATAGGCACCGGCTGCATGGCGGCAAGCACGGCGCTGACGGCGTTCGAGCACAGCTTCGCCGCCGGGTTTCTTGAAGCGGCGACGCAATGCCTGGCCGATGGCGGCCCGGTCCTGCTCGTCGCGTTCGACGTGCAATCGGTGGGGGCGCTGGCGACGGTGACGAAAAGCGATGGCCTGCTCGCCGCCGCCTTCGTACTGGCGCCGGAGCGCGGGCAGCGCACCCAGGCTGCTTTCGACTTGACGCTCGTCGCCGGCGCTGCAGCGGCCGTGCCGCTGCGTTCCGACGCGGCCCGAACCCTGCGCCACAACGCCATGGCTGACGTGCTGCCTTTCGTCGAAGCGCTGGCCTTCGCCTCGAGCGACCCACTCGAGCTGCAGCTGTCTCGTTCGCTCGCGCTTCGCCTCGCGCCGCGGCCCGCGGCCTGAGGCTTTCACGGCAAACGGGCATCATCGCGCAATGTCGAATCCGCATCGATTCAGCAACGCGCCACAGGCGCAGGCGCGGCACGACGTCGTCCTCGTCGGCGGCGGCCTGGCCGGGCTCACCCTGGCCCTGCAACTGAAGCAATCCTTCGCCGATCTCGACATCCTCGTTCTCGAACGCCGCAAGCATCCGGTGCCGGAAGCGGCGCACAAGGTCGGCGAGTCGACGGTCGAGATCGGTGCCAACTACTTCGCCCAGGTGCTCGGGCTGAAGCCGCATCTTGAGGCGCGCCAGCTCAAGAAATTCGGCTTTCGCTTCTTCAGCTCGGAAGGCCGGCGCGACATCGACGCCGTCACCGAGATCGGGGCCAGCCGCTACCTCGCCGTGCCGAGCTACCAGATCGACCGCGGCATCTTCGAGAACTTTCTTGCCGAAGAAGCGGCGCGGCGCGGCATCGCCTTCGTCGATGGAGCCGTCGTCGTCGACATCGAGCTGAGCCAAGGCGGCGAGCCGCATCGCGCCGTCTACCGCGCGGGAAACGAGACGCGCGAAGTGAAGGCGCGCTGGCTCGTCGACGCCTGTGGCCGCGCCGGCCTCATCAAGAAAAAGCTCGAGCTCGCCGAGCCGAACGGGCACGACGCCAACGCGGTGTGGTTCCGCATGAAGGACCGGATCACCATCGACGACTGGTCGAGCGACCCGGCCTGGCGTGGGCGCTGCGATCCGCAGGCACGGTGGCTCTCGACCAACCACCTGGTCGGCGCCGGCTACTGGGTCTGGCTCATTCCGCTGTCGTCGGGCTCGCATTCGGTCGGCATCGTCGCCGACGCGAAGCTGCATCCGCTCGAGACGATGAACACCTTCGACAAGGCGATGGAGTGGCTGCGCGAGCACCAGCCGCGCGTCTTCGACGAGCTCGACGGCAAGCGCGAGCAGCTCCTCGACTTCGCGTTCTTTCGCCACTTCTCGTACGGGTGCAAGCAGCTGTTCTCGGGCCAGCGCTGGGCGATCACCGGCGAGGCCGGGCTCTTCCTCGACCCGTTCTATTCGCCGGGCAGCGACTTCATCGCCATCGCCAACACCTATATCACCGAACTCGTCGCGCGCGACCGCGCCGGCCGGCCACTCGATGCGTACGCGAAGATCTTCGACCAGATCTTCCACTCGTTCTACGAAAGCATGCTCGCCCTCTACGCCGACCAGTACGCGATCTTCGGCGACCCCGAGGTCCTGCCGGTCAAGGTCATCTGGGACTACACCTACTACTGGGGCGTGCTCGCCCAGTTCTTTTTCCAGCGCCGCATCGCCGACCTCGCGGCGTTCTCCGACCTGCGAAACGAGCTGGCGCATTGCCAGGCGCTCAACGTCGAGGTGCAGGCGCTGCTGCGGCGCTGGTCGGCGGCGCGCCCGGCCGCGAAACGGATGAACCCGCCATCGATGCTCGACCAGGCCGAATTGCCCTGGTTCAGCGATCTCAACAAGAGCCTCAACGACACCCTCGACGACGCCGCGTTTCGCGAGCGCATCCGCCATTCGACGCGGCAGATGCGGGCGCTCGCCTCAGAGATCGCCGAGCGCGCGAATGCGCGCGACGGCGTCGGTTCGCCGGCCCTGGCCGAATTGCTGGCAGATGGTGAGCGACGATTCGAAACCCGCGCCGAGCCCACCGCGGAACCGATGCTTTTCGCCGCGGCCTGAGAGCCGATCAGGCGACGACGCGCAGCGCCGCAGGGCCGCGCCTGACGGCCCCGATCACGGTCGCCGCATCGAAGCCTTGTGCACGAAAGATGCCGATGACTTCCGCGGCCGCCGACGCATCGCAGCTCACGAGCAGGCCGCCGGAGGTCTGCGGGTCGGTGAGCAGATCGCGTGCGACGGCGGGCAGACCCGGATCGAGCTCGACCTCGGCGCCGTAGCCGCCCCAGTTCCGACCCGAAGCGCCGGTGACGAAACCATCGCGCGCCATCCCGGCCACGCCTTGCAGCAGAGGCACCTTCGACCACTCGATCTCGACGTGCAGGCCGGCGCCCCGCGCCATTTCGAGCGCGTGACCCGCGAGTCCGAAACCGGTGACGTCGGTGATGGCGTGTACGGCAGGCATGTCGGCCAGCTCGATGCCCGGCGTGTTGAGCCGCGTCGTCGTGTCGATCAGGCAGCGATAGCCGGCCGCGTCGAGCGCGTTCTTCTTCAGCGCGGCCGAGAGCACGCCGACACCGATGGGCTTGCCGAGTACGAGCACGTCGCCGGCCTTCGCATCGGCATTGCGCCGGACCTTCTTCGGATGCACGAGGCCCATGACGACGAGGCCGTAAATGGGCTCGACCGAATCGATCGTGTGGCCGCCGGCGATCGGAATGCCCGCTTCGCGGCACACCGATTCGCCACCGCGGATCACCTGCCCGATCTGCTCGATCGTGAGCTTGTCGATCGGCATCGCGACCAGCGCGAGGGCCATGATCGGCTTGCCGCCCATCGCATAGACGTCGCTGATGGCGTTGGTCGCGGCGATGCGGCCGAAGTCGAAGGGATCGTCGACGATCGGCATGAAGAAATCGGTCGTCGCGATGAGCGCCTGCTCGTCGTTGAGCTGGTAGACCGCGGCGTCGTCGGCGGTCTCGATGCCGACGAGCAATTCCTTCGGCACCATGCCGCCGACGCTCGAACGAAGGATCTGCGAAAGAACGCCCGGCGCGATCTTGCAGCCGCAGCCGCCGCCGTGCGAGAAGCTCGTGAGGCGCAGCTCGGCGCCGGGCAGCGCGCAGGCGGTCGGGGCGGTGTCGGCGGTCATGCGAGCTCGCTGAAGGTCGAAAGCGACGATTGTCTCAGCGTCGAAGCGGCACGGCTGCCAAGAGATCTGACACCAGAGCGCGAACGGCGCGGCGCTCGGCCGCCGGTCGAAAGAGCGGTTCGCGACGGGCGCATTGCGCCGCGAGATGCGAGGCAAACGCGGCGTCGCGAACGAAGCGGCGCATCAGGGCGGCGAGCGACGCCGCATCGCCCGCGGGAAAGTAGCCGTCGTAGTCGGCGCCGAGCAGGCCGCGATTGCCATCGATTCGGCTTGCCAGCACCGGCACGCGCGAGCGCACCGCTTCGATGACGACGTTGGCACCGCCCTCGATCCGGCTCGGGTGAACGAGCGCGAGCGCGCCGGCGATCGCGCGACGCGTCCTGGCGTGCGGCAGTGCGCCAAGCCATCGATAGGCCGGGCACGACGCCATCGCCGCGCGGGCCGCATCGCCGAGCGCTGCGTCGAGGGCGCCGCCGATGTGCGCAATCGTCGCTGGCCGGGCGTCTGCAGCCAACAAGCGCGCCGCGGCCCACAGCGTCTGCGGATCCTTTTCCGGACGCAGGTGACCGACCGCGACGAAATCGGCATCGCCGGGCGAGCGCTGAACGAAGAGCGCCGACGCCGACTGGACGATGACGCGCGACCGGACGCGGCTTGCCGCATCGAGCCCGTCGGCGCCGCGCTCATGAAGAACGACGATCGCGCTGGCACACTCCAACGAATGTCGAGCCCGCGCGTCGCTGTCCAGATCCCGGTAAAGATCGGTGCCGGTCAGCACGAGCGCGATCGGGCCGTCCGGCCAACGCTCGCGAAAGCGCTCGATCGAATCTGCGGATCGTCGCGCGTGCAGCGCGATCAGCACCTCGCCATCGTCGTCACCTTGCCACGCGGCGCGGATTTCGGCGGCGCACACGGGCGCCAGAAAACGCTGCCAGCGCGAGGCCGTCTGCCAGTTGCCGTTGTTGGACGCCGCCAGCGCTGGCGAGACGATGCACACGCGGGGCATCGGCGGCGGGGCGTCGGGCATCGATCGATGATGCCATGCGTGGTTCGATCGCATGCCGACATCTGACGCCCGCCGCCTCGCCGGTCGCGCCCTCGCCGACGCGTTGCGCGAGAGCCGTGCGACCACGCTCGCCCGCGTGATGGACGCGGACGACGACGCCTGGCGCGTGCCGCAGCAGCGCGGCATCAACCCGGTCGCGTGGGAGCTCGGGCATCTCGCCTGGTTCGCGGAATTCTGGATCCTGCGCGGGCCGCACACGCTTCGCGACGACGGCGTCGTCGACGCGACCGGGCCCGCATGCATCGCCGGCCCCGACGATGTCTTCGATTCCGCACGCCTGGGCCACGCCGCGCGCTGGGACACGCCGCTTCCTTCGCGCAAAGCGCTTGTCGCGACGCTCGAGGCACAGCTCGAAGCGTGCATCGACGCGATCCCGGCGGCCGGGGGCGACGATGCAGCCCACTACTTTCACCGCCTCGTGCTCTTCCACGAAGACATGCATGGCGAAGCTTTCGCATGGCTGCGCGCCGCGTTGGCCTGGCCGGCGCCCGCGGGACTCGAATCGATGCCGCCGACGCATGACGGCGAGCCCTTGCGAATCGGGGGCGGTGGCATCGAAATCGGGCGGAGCAGCAACGCCGCCGGCTTTTCGTTCGACAACGAGCAGCCGGCGGCGGCGGTGCGCCTCGCGCCGTTCGAAATCGATGCTTCGCCGGTCAGCGCCGGCCGCTTTCTCCGCTTCGTCGAGGCCGGCGGCTACGGCGATCCCGGTTTCTGGCCGGGCCCGGCCGGCGCGTGGCGCAGCGGCAGATCGAACGCGCATCCCGAGCGCTGGCGCCGCGGCAATGACGGTGCCTGGGAAGCGCGCTGGTTCGATCGCTGGACACCGCTCGAACTCGATGCGCCGGTCATCCACGTCAATGCCTGGGAGGCCGAAGCCTACTGCCGCTGGTCCCGGCGGCGCTTGCCGAGCGCCGCCGAGTGGGAATACGCAGCGCGCGATCCGCGGTCGCACTGGGGCCGCAGCGTCTGGGAGTGGACCGCCGATCCCTTCCTGCCCTACCCGGGCTTTCGCGCCGGGCCGTACCACGACTACTCGCAGCCGTGGTTCGGCGATCATCGCGAGTTGCGCGGCGGATCGTTCGCCACGCACGCGCGCCTGCATCATCCAAGCTACCGAAACTTCTTCACGCCCGAGCGCACCGACGTCTTCGCCGGGTTTCGGACCGCCGCCCTTGCATACTGAAGCCCAGGAATTCACATGTCGATCCCTCGCTCGCTCTTCGCCGCCTCGGCGCTCGTCCTCGGCCTGGCCTCGGGCCACGCCGCCTTCGCGCAATCTCCCGGCGTGCTGCGCGTGTCGGCCATTCCCGACGAGGCGCCGACCGAGCTGCAGCGCAAATTCAAGCCGCTCGGCGACTACCTGAAGAAGGCGACCGGACTCGACGTCGAATTCATTCCCGTGACCGATTACGCCGCGGTTGTCGAAGGCCTGGCCACGAACAAGCTCGATCTCGCCTGGCTCGGCGGCTTCACCTATGTGCAGGCGCGCCTGCGCACGAACGGCGGCGTCGTTCCCATCGTGCAGCGCGCCGAAGACGCGAAGTTCACGAGCCGTTTCATCGTGCCGCTGAACAGCACGGCGAAGACGCTCGCCGATCTGAAGGGCAAGACCTTCGCCTTCGGCGCGCCATCTTCGACCTCGGGCAGCCTCATGCCGCGCTACTACCTCCTGAAGGCCGGCATCGACCCCGAGCGGGACTTCAAGTCGGTGGCGTTCTCCGGTGCGCACGACGCGACGCTCGCGTTCGTGGCCGCCGGCCGCGCCGAAGCCGGCGTGCTCAACGCGTCGGTCATGGACAAGCTCGTCGAGAGCCACAACGCGAACGCGGCAAAAGTGCGCGTGCTCGCCGTGACGCCGCCCTACTTCGACTACAACTGGACGGTGCGACCGGGGCTCGATCCGGCACTGACGAAAAAGCTCACCGACGCCTTTCTCGCGCTCGACCCGAGCAAGCCGGAGATGAAGGAAATCATGGATCTCCAGCGCACCTCGAAGTTCGTCCCGACCCAGAACTCGAATTACGACGGCATCGAGGCCGCCGCGCGCTCGGCCGGGCTCATCAAGTAGGCCTCGGCCGAGGCGTCTCGGGCATGAGCTTGCAGCTCGACGCGGTAGGCCTCGTTCACGCGAACGGGCATCGAGCCCTGCGCACCGTCTCGCTCGCGCTGAACCAGGGCGAGCGCACGGCGGTGATCGGCCCTTCGGGCGCCGGCAAGACGACCCTCGTGCGCGTTCTCGGCACATCGCTACGGCCGACCGAGGGCCGCGTCGCCATCGCGGGCGTCGACCCGTGGCGCTTGTCCGCAAGCGAGCTGCGGCGCCTGCGCTCCCGCATCGGCGTCGTCCATCAGAGCCCGCCGATTCCACCACGGCTGCGCGTCGTCACGGCGGTGCTCGCCGGCCGGCTCGGCACCTGGCCGACGTGGAAGGCGCTGGCCTCGCTCGTCGTACCCGGCGACATCGCAGGCGCGCGCTCGGCGCTGGCGCCTCTCGATCTTGCCGATCGCGTCTTCGACCGTTGCGATCGCCTCTCGGGCGGCCAGCTGCAGCGCGTCGGCATCGCCCGCGTGTTGTATCAGCGGCCCGACCTCATCCTCGCCGACGAGCCGGTCTCGGCCCTCGATCCGGCGCTCGCCGACGAAGCCGTCGGCGCCCTGGTCGCCGCGAGCGAAGCGAACCGCGCGACGCTCGTCGCTTCGCTGCACGCAGTCGATCTCGCCCTGAAGTGGTTTCCGCGACTCGTCGGCATGAAGAACGGCGAGGTCGTCTTCGATCGACCGACTGCGGCCGTCACGAGTGCGATGCTGCACGAGCTCTATGCGACCGAAGGTCGCACGCTGCCGACGCAAGGCGTCGAAGAGGGCGACGACGACATGCGCGCCGGCAACGTCCTGATGCTGAAGCGGCCGGGCTGTCAGTGACGCGACCTCCGTGAGCACGGCCGCCCACCCCCTTGCCACGACCACGGTCGCGGCGCGCGACCCGGCAGCACGAGGCCGGCTGACCGCGCTCGTGCTGGGCCTCGTGGTCCTGTGGCCGCTGCTCGCGCTCGCCGAATTCCATCCGTGGGCGCTCTTCGGCAGCGACAACCTGCAGGTGATGGCGAACTTTCTCGCCGGCTTTTTGCCGCTGTCGACCGCAGCCGATTTCCTGGCCCTGCTCGGCAAGGCGACGCTCGAGACGCTGGCCATCGCGACGGCGGGCATCTCGCTCGCTTTCGTCATCGCCGCGCCGCTGGCGGTGCTCGCGACACGCTCGCTCGCGGTCGCGCGCATCGGGCCCGGCCCCGGCGGGATACGCGGCGCCGCCGCGCGGACCGTCGTGCGCGGCGTCCTCACGGCCCTGCGTTCGGTGCCCGAGGTGGTGTGGGCGCTGGTGTTCGTTCGCGCCCTCGGTCTCGGCCCCGGCGCCGGCGTGCTCGCCCTCGCGGTGACGTACGGCGGCATGCTCGGCAAGGTCTACACCGAGATCCTCGAATCGGGCGACACGCGTCCCGCACGAGCCCTGCTCGAGGCCGGCAGCGGCCGCCTCGGTGCGCTCTTCTACGCGCTCGTTCCCGGCACGGCGCAGGAGCTCGCCTCGTACACCGTCTATCGCTGGGAATGTGCGGTGCGCGCCTCGGTGGTGATGGGCTTCGTCGGCGCCGGCGGCCTGGGCCAGCTCATGGATCAGTCGATGAAGATGCTCAACGGCGGCGAGGCGAGCACGATCCTGCTCACCTTCCTGGCGCTCGTCATCCTCGCCGACGCAATCAGCGTCGTCGTCCGCAAGGTGCTGGCATGACGACGGCCGCGTGGCGCGACGAAAAGCGCAACGACACCGGCCCCTGCTTCGCATGCATGGCGCTCGCCCTCGCGTTGCTGGCTGCCGTCGTGGCGAGCTTCGCCTATCTCGCCGTCGACTATCGCCAGCTCTTCAGCGGCGAATCGATCCGCCTCATGGCCAGGTTCGTGCGCGAGTTCTTCCCGCCCGATCTGTCGCCGGCCTTTCTGGCCAAGGCGGCCTGGGGTGCCTTGCAGACCTTCGCCGTCGCCGCGGTCGGCACCCTGCTCGCGATGGTGGGCGGCGGCCTGCTGGCGCTGCCGGCCGCCGGGCGATTCGGCCTCGCGGCCCGGCTGGCCGCGCGCCTGCTTCTCAACTTCCTGCGCAGCGTCCCCGAGCTTGTCTGGGCCGCGCTGATGGTCATCGCCGCCGGCCTCGGGCCGTTCGCCGGCACGCTCGCGCTGGCCCTGCACACGACCGGGGTGCTCGGCCGGCTCTATGCCGAGAGCCTGGAGAACGTGCCGGCGGCTCCCGAGCGGGCGCTGCGCGACGCCGGGAGCGGCCGCATCGCCGCATTCGCGTATGCGACGCTACCCCTCGTCATGACACAAGGCGTCGCCTACGCGCTCTATCGGCTCGAAATGAACATCCGCATGGCGGCCGTGCTGGGCTTCGTCGGCGCCGGCGGTCTCGGCCAGTTGCTTTACTTCCACCTTTCCATCTTCCAGCAGGCCCAGGCCGCGACGCTGCTCATCGCCATGTTCCTGCTCGTCTTCGTGGTCGATTCATCGAGTGCCGCGGTGCGTGCCCGGCTGGCGCCGGCGCATGGCTAAAGCCCGCGGCGCCGGCTATTCGATGGCGAGCTTGAGATCGGCGCGCGGCGTCCATGCCGCATCGTCCGGCGCCGTCTTCGGCGCACCGAGGAAAAGGCGGCTTGTCGGCAGGTCCTGGGTCGCCAGGTAGTCGCGGACGGCGACGGCGCGACGCACCGCGAGCTGCTGCATCGCATCGTCGGCGACGGTGATGCTTGCGAGCAGCAGCGCTTGCATCTCGTCCGTCGGCAAGTCCTTGGGCAGGCCGACGATGTTCTTCGGCTTGACGATGTCGGCGCGCCGGTAGACCTCCTTCAGCAGCGCCGGATATTCCGCAGCGTCGAGCGTGACTTCGGCGCTGGGGCTGGCACCGCCGGCGATCGCCTGGCGGCGTTTCTCCGAGCGAACGATCTGCTGCAGGCGATCGCGCTTCCACGCCTCTTTTTCGCTCTCGAGCCGGCTCTCGCCGGTGACGGTGAGGCTCAGGGCCGGCCGCTCGACGAGCGCCTTGGCGACCTTGTCGAGACGCTCCTTCGCGGCCGGCCCGAGCACCGCCGTGCCGGGCGCGAACTCGACGCTCGACAGCTCGCTGCCGCTGCCGCCGAATGCCGACGCGAGAAGATTGAACGGCGCCGTCACTGCCTTGAGGACGAGGTTCGTGATCAACTTCCAGATGACGCCGCCGAGCGAGAACTGCGGGTCGTTGATCGAGCCGCCGACCGGCAGGTCGAGATCGATGACGCCGTGCCGGTCGGCGAGCAGGGCGATGGCGAGCTTGACCGGCAGGCTGGCCGTCGAGCCCTCGACCCTGTCGCCGAACGCGAGCTGATTCAGCACGATCTTGTTGCTCGCCGTGAGCTGACCGTCGGGCTTGACGAGGTAGGCGAGGTCGACGCTCATCTTGCCTCGCTCGATGCCGTAGCCCGAGTACTTGATCGCGTAGGGCGAAAGCGGCGGCAGCTCGAGATCGCGTACCTTGGCGCGAAGATCGAGCGCCAGCGGCTTGGCCAGCGGATTCACTTTGCCGGTGATCTCCAGCGAAGCCGTGCCTTCGGCACGACCGCGCAGCTCGAGATCGGCGAGCTGCGGCGGCGCGCCGGCCGATGCAGGCTGCGACGAGAAGGCGCCCAACCGGCCGTTCAGCTCGCTGAGGTCGGCGGTGTAGTTCGGCTTGACGAAGCGATCGTTGTAGTTGACGCGTCCGTTGACGACGGCGATCGGCCCGAACTCGAAGATCGCCGCCGGCCCGGACGACGCGGAAGCGACGACGGCGGCGCTCGCCGCGGCCGCGGGCGGCGAGTCGCGCGCCGGACGTCGGGCGACGTCCTGCAGGTTGAGCCGCCCGTTCTCGTCGAGCACGATGCGGGCAAAGAAATCGCTGAGCGCCGTCTCGGCAATGGCCACGCGCGGCGCCGTGCCAGGGGCCAACGTCACGTCGATGCCGCGCATCGACAGCGACTTCCAGTTGAGCAGCTGCCGCGACGACGACGCGTCGCGCAGCATCGCCAGGGCATGCCGCGGCGCGCCGCGATCGCTCGTCACGCTCGCGGCGCGAAAGTCGTCGATCGTCGCATCGCCGCGCAGGCGCAGGCTCGGGCCGGCCCTGCGGCGCTCCCACGCAACATCGCCCTTGAAGCTCGTTTGCGCCTTCTGCACGTCGATATCGAGGAAGGCGTCGAGGTAGGGATCGATGAGATGCAGCGGCAGGTCCTTGAGCAGCAGCTTCGCCTTCGCGCTGGCTGGAAGGCCATCGGCGAAGGTCTTCAATTCGCCGCGCACGTCGACGCTGCCGACGACGCCGCTGCTCACGGCCTTGCCCGTCGGGCCGGCCGGCACGGCGAGGTGCGCGGTGACCCTAAAAGGCGCCGCGCTCGAAGCATCGAGAGCCCAGCCGCGGACTTGCACAGCGAGATCGGAGACGTTGAGCGCCACGGGTTCGCCGAGCGAGCGATCGGTGAGGCCGGCGCGGCCTTGCTCGATGGCCAGATCGCCGAGCGCCAGCTTCCACCCGCCGGCGATAGCGGGCGCGGCCGCTGAAGCCGAAGCGGCGCCGGACGGCCAGCGATCGAAGTTCCAGTGGCCGGCGGCATCGCGATCGACGCGCAGTCGCGGCGCGCGCAACGCGAGCCGGCCGATCGTCGCCGAGCGAGCGGCGGTGTCGACGGGCGCAACGAGCATCTCGATCTGCTCGGCCGCGACCTCCGGCGCCTTGGCGTCGCCGAGTGCAAGCGAGGCAAGCACGACGCGCCTGGCATCGACCTTGAACTGCGGCCCGGTCGCCTCGGGCCGCCATTCGATGCCGAGATCGGCGCTCAGGTCGCCCACCAGCGCCGGCGCGAGCACGCCGCGCAAATAGGCTTGCGCCGCGGCGAGCGGCAACGCGTCGAGCTCGATCTGCACGGCGGCCCCTGCCGCGTTGCCCTGGCCCGAGAAGGCGAGCTTGCCATGCTCCCTCGCAGTACCCAGAACGCCTTCGCCTTTGAAGACGACAGGCGCATCGAGAGGCCAGCCGATCGCTTGCGCATCGAGCGAAAAATCGGTCAGGGCGAGCGCCGCCGGCGGCGCTGTCGTCGCATCGCGCCAGTCGAGCTGGCCGGCACGGATCGAGAGTGCAGCGAGTGTCGCTTTCCAGCGCGGCGCCGCAGCGTTGGCCGGCGCGCCGCTCGCACCGGGGCTCGGCGCGCTGGCAACTTTCGGTGCGATGTCCTGTGCCGCGCTCGCTGCGGTCGTCGGCAGGGGCACGCGGACGACCGGCACCGTCTCGCCCGCCGAGTCGCCCGCGGCCAGCAGGAGATTGACTCGGCCGGCGGCGTTGCGAACGGCCAGGACGTGCGGCGCGACGACGTCGATGCGGGAAAGACGCAGCACGGATTCGAGCGGCCGCAAATCGTCGATCGCCACCTTGACGCTGCCGGCCTGCAGCAACTCCTGCGACGCGGCGTCGACGACCTTGATGGCGTCGACTTCGACCGTGCCGCTGATGCGCAACGCGAGCCTGGGGCGCCGCTCGAACGCGAGCAGCAAGTCGGCGCTGACGAGCGCCGACTGGGGCCGCGCCGGCAAGCCCTGCGGCAGGTAGACGAAATAGGGCGCGATGTCGAAGCGGTCGAGGTGGAGCTTGGCTTTGCCCTCGCCGCGCTTGTACCAGGGCGTCGCCGCGGCGGCCGAATCGAAACGGCTGCCGTCGAGCTCGAACGCGAGATGCGGCTCGACCTTCACCTCGCGCTCGGACGGCAGCGTGCTGAGGAAGGGAACGCCGAGCTCGAGGTCGCGAATGCGGTGCGTCGCGTGCACCGGCGTGTCGGCGAAATCGACCGCGCCCGCGCGCACCACGATGTTGTGCACGGCGAAGCGTGCCGGCGCAGCGTCGCCCTGGTCGGCAGGCGCGGCAGCGAGGCGGCGCAACACGTCGTCGACGTCGTAGCGGCCGTCGCCGAGGCGGGTGAGGCGCAGCATCGGCGCCTCGATATCGAGGCTGTCTATCACCGGCGCGAAACGGAACAGGGAGCTGATCGACGCATCGGCATGGATGCGCTTGACCTGTACCTGCGCCGGCGCACCATCGTTCGCACCGGCGAGAGCGAGGTCGTCGATCGTCAGCTCGAGCGTCCACGGATTGAAGGCGACGTGGCCGAGCGTCAGGCGACGGCCGAGCTTTTGCGCGACGGCCTTTTCGGCCTCGCTCGCGACGATGGGCGGCACGTAGAACCACGCCGCGCTCCAGACCAGGCCGAGCACAATGAAGACGACGCATGCGCGCCGCACGCCACGCCGCGCTACGAAGCGTCGTCCAGGCGAAAGGAAGGGCTCGCTCGACTCCATGCGCCCATTTTGAGGGCGCGCCGCCCGGGCGGCTCTGGCCGCCGCGAGCGACGCCGGCCAGGGCCTGCAACGCTACGGGAGGATTCGCCGTCGGGGCGCCGCAGGCCCTAGCGCGGGCCGAAGGCGCGGTCGAGAGAGAAAGCGCCGCCGCCGCGCGCCACGAGCAGCAGCAGCGGTGCCGCCCAGGACAGATGTGTCGGCCAGGCGTCGGGATAGACGAAGACCTCGATCACCCCGGTCATACCGAGCAGCGCCAGCGCGGCACCGCGTGTCAAAAAGCCCAGCACGAGGAGAAGCGGGAACAGGTGCTCCGCGTACGCCGCGGCGTGCGCCGCGATCGCCGGATCGACGAACGGCAGGCGGTACTCGCTACGAAACAGATTGACGGCGCCGTCGGTGACGCTGAGCAGGCCGCTCACCTTCGTTCGCCCGGAATAGAAGAAGACGGCGGCGATGCCGAGCCGGCTCACGAGCAGCGCGAAATCGAGGCCGATCCAGCGTTCGAGCGCCGCCGCGGGACGGTTCCACGCTGCGTGGAAGGCGCTCATCGAGGGCTTGCGGCGATGCAGGTGAAGGCGCCGGCACTGGCGAGCGCTGGCAGCCAGGCGCCGACGTCGGCAGCGGGGTCCGCCGCGTCGGCGGCTTCGAGGGCCGCGGCAAACGACGCGCCTTGCGCCGACGCAGTCAGGAAGGCCGCGGCGGCGATGCCGATCGCGTGCCAGCGGACGGCATCCCCCGGACGCACGACGAGCGCGCCCTCGCCGATCCATGGCAGATCGTCCTCGAGCGACAGCGCTTCGCGATGGCGCCGCCAGATCGTGTAGACGGGCATCGTCGCGAACGTCGCCCATCGTGCCGCCGGATGCGGCACGATGCGCGCTTCGGCCAGGGTCTGCGGCGCAAGGGTGGCGAGCGCCGACGCTGGCAGTACCGGCGCCTCAGCGGCGAGATGCGCTTCGCTCCAGCAGCGATCGAGTTGCGCGATGCCGGGCAGATAGGCGAGCTCGCGCGCCGGCTCGAACGCCGCGAAGAACTCGGCGAAGCCTTCGCCGTAGTGGGCAAGCCGGCCGTCGCGCGGCCAGTGCGTGGCGACGAAGATCGCCGCAGCGTCGCGAAACCACGGGGCGCCGACAAGCTGGACGACGCTCGGGTAATTCGCTGCCAGCGCGTCGATGCAGGCGAGCCGCACCGTGTTGCGATAGACCGCGAAGCCCGGCTGGCGCGCCAAACGGGCAACGCTCGGGGCTGCATCGTCAGAGCAGAGCGCGGCGGCAAAGTCGCGCTGGAATGCCTGCAAGGTGTGGGCCGCGCTCATGACCTTGCTCAGGCGGCGAGCGCCGAGACCCGCGCGAGCCGAGCGCGAGCGATCTCGCGCTCGGCGTCGAGTTCGGCGAATGGCGGCAGTTCGGCGTCGCGCTCGATCAAGGTCGGCCGCGGGCCGGCGCGTTCGAGGAATCGATCGAACAGAGCCCATACGGCGGTGGCGACCGGCGCGTCGTGCGAATCGACGAGCAGGCGCTCGCCGAGCTTCGCGTCGGGCCGATGCCCGGCGAGATGAATCTCGCTGACGCGCTCGGCCGGAAAGGCGTCGAGATAGCGCTCGGCCGAAAGGCCGACGTTGCGGGCGCTGACGAAGACGTTGTTGATGTCGAGGAGCAGCGAGCAACCGGTACGCCGCGCGACTTCGTCGAGAAAATCGATCTCGGGCCAGTCGTGGCCGTCGAGCGCGAGGTAGTGCGACGGATTTTCGAGCGCGATCGGCCGGCCGATCGCGTCCTGGACGCGACCGACGTTCGCGCAAACGATGGCCAGCGCTTCGTCGCTGCGCGGAAACGGCAGCAAGTCCGGCAGATAGCTTCCACCCTGTCGCGACCAGGCGAGATGCTCGGACACCAGTGCCGGCTCGACGCGGCGAACGAGCGCCGCGAGCCCGGCCAGCGCTTCTTCGTCGATCGGCTCGGCGCCGGCGAGCGAAAGCGAAACGCCGTGCAGCGACAGCGGATGCTCGCGCCGGATCGCGTCCAGCCAGGCGAGCCGCGGACCGCCCGCGACCTGGTAGTTCTCGGCATGCACTTCGAACCAGGCGCCTTCGGCGCGACAGGCGAGTGCATCGCCGAAGTGCTCGGCCTTGAGGCCGAGCCCGGCCTTCAGATCAGCCACGCGACAACGGACAGCGCCTGCCTCAGACCTTCATCGGCGTCAGCGAGCCCCCACCCTTGGGCGTCTTGATGCTCGTGCACGTGCCCGCTGGAACGTACTTGAACTCGTTGCCTTGGTAGTCGACCTTCGAGGTGCCGGCGCACGTCGTGCCCGGGCCGGCGGCGCAATCGTTCTTGCCGGCGAGCGAGACACCGTAGCATTTTTCCATGGCGACGGGCTTGTCGGCCATCGTCTTGTTGTCGGCGGCGACGAGCTGGCTGGACAAGGCCGCGAGCGCGGCGGCGGCGAGGGCGAGCGAGCGAGCATTCATCGGTGAAACTCCTGGTGGATGGAAGCAAAGGTATGTTGCGCGGAAAATCCGCACGCACCTGCCTAAGTTCGCGTTTGAAGAGCGCCGGGTTACAGCGGCGCGCAGAAAAATTTTCGAGGGCACTGTAACCGCGGCGCGACGGGCGCCGAATATCCAAGCCGGCGGCGGCACCAAGCTTGCACGCCTGCGCTGCAGACGCCGTGCGCGTTCGAACACCCTGGACGCAGCGACCCGTCCGGCGGAGCTAGCCCACCATCTCGAGAATGCTGAACATCTCCTCGGCGACGCGCCGCATGTGGAGATCGGGGTTCGCTTCCTGCATGCCGGCGTCGTCGATACCGAGGGCCGCCGCCTTCAGCTCGGCCAGCGTCGACTCCGAGAGCAGCCGCGCGATCGTCTTCAGGATAAGGCCATGGGCGACGAGGCGGGCCTCGAGTTCACGGATACGGTCCAAGGGTTCGTCCATGGGAGGTGTCGGCAACAGGCCGCAGCTTGGTTGGCACCGAAGCGCGGTGCGAGCGCCGGCCGGCACGGCCGACCGACAGAAGATATTGCATGAACGCGCAGGACTGCGACTGCGCCGACACGCCGGCGAACGACGTCGTCGGGCAGCTCGATTCTTGCCGACGAGGATCGGGCGCCGGACGTTGTCGATCAGGCCGATCTCTTCGGATCTCGAGACCCTTCATACCCGCGACGACGGCCTGGCGCTTGCCGCGGCGTGCCCCGCCCGCGTGCCATGGAAGAGCGCTTCTTCGAACACCGAATAGGCAGAGAGGTCGGTATGCGCGAAATGAACGCGCCCTGTCGAATCGGCCAGTGCACGCAGCGCGACGCTGCTGCGCACGCCGGGCGACGGAATGCTCATCGCGTGGCCGTAGCGCATGAGATCGACCCGCTTCAGCTTTGCCGGCAGGTCGGGGTGCGGCGTGGCCAGGTCGGCGATAACGCGTGACGTCCAGGTACGCCAGTCTTCCCGCAGCAGGCGCGCCCGGTTGGCACCGAGCTCGGCATCGTCGTTGCCGCCAAGAGCCCAGTACGCGGTCAGCACCGTCGCCCCGGCAAAGGGCATGGTGCTCTGATGCATGTCGTCGACATAGCCGAGACCCGGACTGTCGTAGAGGACGTTGTCCCACGAGAGCGGCGCCCCCGGTTGACCGTCGAGCGCGGCGTCGATCTGCAGATTGGCGACGAGCCAGGGCGCGTGGCGAACGAGTCGCCCGGCTTCGACGAGCGCCGGTGGCGGCGTGTCGAGAATCCGCGCCGAGACGAAAAGCGGCGTCGCGAGAATGACTCGCGATGCGATCCAGCGCTCGCGCTGCCGCTCGGCGACGTTCCACGCTTCGATGGTCGCCGCGTCGCGACTTTCGCTCACGCGCAGCACGACCCGGCCGGGATGCAGCCTGTCGCCGAGCGGCGCCGCAAGATGCGCGGCGAGCCAGGCATTGCCTTCCGGCCAGGTCAAGAGGCCCTCGCCGCTGTCGGCCGCGAGGCTTTCGTCGCTGCCCGGCGCATGGAAGCCGTGCCGGCTCGCGAAGTAGTGGATGCCGGCCCATGCAGAAACCTGCGCCGCGCCGGCACCGTAGTCGTCGCGACAGCAATAGTCGAGGTACCAGCGCAGGGCAGGCGCGAGCAGACCGCGGCGATCGAGCCAGGCGGCGAAGGTCGTGGCGTCGAGCGCATCGAGTGCCGGCGTCCATCGCGATCGCGCCGTCGGGATCGCGAAGGCGTCGCCCCGGCCGGCTTCGGCGACCGCGGCGCCGAAGGCACGATAGTTCGCAAGCGCCGCCTTGCGCTCGGCGGCAGGAAGCGCTTCGATCGGCGGCAGGAGGCCGTCGCGCCAGCCGCCGCCGATGAACAGCCGCTCCTGCGGGCTATGGCACAACGTTCGCTCGTCGTAGTCGGCGCGGCCGTTCACCATCTTGCGCAGGCCGAGCTCCTCGAGCAGCTCGATGACCTCGATGGCCGTGTCGCCGGGAACGGGCAGGTAGTGCGCGCCGAGCGGGCAACGCATGCCGCCCATCGCGTGGCCGCGACTGTTGCCGCCGGCGGTGTCTTCGAGTTCGATGACGTGAACGTCGTCGACGCCCGCCTTGACGAGTGCCCGCGCCGCGGCCAGGCCGGCGATGCCGGCGCCGACCACGACGGCACCGGCGCGCCGGACGACGGCGACGTCGGGCAGCCCACCCGATTTCGTCGCCGGCATGCCGCTGCGCAGCAGGTGGCCTCGCTCGAACGCCGCGCCGACCCAGTCGCCGTCGTACGACACTTCCCGATGCCGCTCGCAGCCGGCGAGCGCCGCCAGCGCTGCGGCCGATCCCGCGGCCAGAACGGCGCGCCGGGTCGGCCCGCGCGAGCCGGCGATCATCGCTGCACCTTGCCCCATTCCTCGTCGAACGTTTGGACCAGTACCTGGTTCGAAAGACGATTGACCTCGGTCGGCAGGCGCGACATGTCGGGTGGAAACTGGAAGAGCGCGGGCAGGCCGGCGACGTCGACGAAGCGCAGGTTCGGCGGCAGGCTCGTCGGCATCCTGAACGGGCGCCGGCTCGCGATGATGAAGCCCCACTCGCCGAAGCTCGGCACGTGCGCGTGGTACGGCGCCGTCGTCAGGCCCGCGGCTTCGAGCGTCGTGACCACCGTCCAGAAGCTCTTTCTCGCAATGAGCGGCGAGGTCGTCTGGATCACCGCATAGCCGCTCGCCGAAAGATGACGATCGACCAGCTCGTAGAAGGTCTTGGTGTAGAGCTTGCCGATCGAGAAGTTGGTCGGATCGGGAAAGTCGACAACGATGGCATCGAACATCTCGTCGTGCTGCTCGAGCCAGCTGAAGGCGTCGGCGTTGACGATCGTGAGCCTCGGCGAAAGCAGCGAATCGTGGTTGAGGCCGCGCAAGAGCGGCTCGGTCGAGAAGAGCCGCGTCATGTGCGGGTCGAGCTCGACCAGCGTGACGCGCTCGACGCTCGGGTACTTGAGGATCTCGCGCGCCGCCATGCCGTCGCCGCCGCCGAGCACGAGGACGCGGCGCGGCGCGATGGCCGCCGAAAGCGCCGGGTGGACAAGCGCTTCGTGGTAGCGGTACTCGTCGCGCGAATGGAACTGCAGGTTGCCGTTGAGAAAGAGGCGGACGCCGGCGCGGCTGGCCGTGATGACGATGCGCTGGTACGGGCTCGAGGCGCTGTAGATCACGTGGTCGGCGTAGAAGTGGTCCTCGGCCCACGTCGTCACATGGTCGGCGTAGACGAGCGCGCCGCAAAGCGCGGCGACTGTCGCTGCGCAGGCGATCGCGTGCCGGGCCAGCCCGCGCAGCTCGCCGCGAAAGAGCCACAGCGCCCAGATCGCGACGCCGGCGTTCATGAGGCCGAAGAAGGCCCCCGTGCGGATGAGGCCGAGGTACGGCACCAGCAACAAGGGGAAGGCGATCGAGACGGCGAGCGCGCCGAGATAGTCGAAGGTGAGGACCTGCGAGACCAGCACCTTCAGCCCGCCGTGGCCGGATCGGCCGGCGTAGCGCCTGAGGATGCGCATGACGAGCGGGATCTCGAGGCCGACCAGGACGCCGACCACGAGCACTAGCGCGTAGAGCGCGAAGCGAAACGACGGTGTCGGTGCCGATTGAAGGGCGAAGAGGGCCGCCGGCGTCAACCCGCCGACGAGGCCGACGAGCAGCTCGACGCGCAGGAACTGCGCGACGAGCTGGCGTTCGAGAAAGCGCGACAGCCACGAGCCGACACCCATCGCGAACAGGTACGTGCCGATGACGGTCGAGAACTGCAGGATCGAATCGCCGAGCAGGTAGCTGGCGAGCGTGCCCGCGGCGAGCTCGTAGACGAGCCCGCAGGCGGCGACGATGAAGACCGAGGCGAGAAGCGCGACCTCGGCCGGGCGGATCGCATCCGCATGCGATTCCGCGGCGGCCGCAACCGCCAGCGGATCACTCACCCATGCACCGCCGCCGCGACGATCATGCCGATGGCGATGGCCATCGCCGCGACGACGATCGCCAGCGCCGTGTTCTTCTTGTGCACGATCTCATCCCACAGGTGGTAGGGCGTGATCTTGTCGACGATGACGAAACACAACCAGAAGATCACCACGCCGATCAGGGCATAGAGGATCGATCCGAAGACGACCTCGGGCTTCAACCATTCGATTCCCATCGCGCTTGCTCCTGTGAGGTGTGAAGAGGACCCGGCAGCGGCCTATTTGTGGCCGCCGCCGCTCGAAAAGCCGCCGAACGCACCGCCGCCGGTGCCGTAGCCGCTGCCGCTGCGCCGGCTGTTGAGGCAACTCTGGTATTCCTGCGACGCACTGCCGAAGGTGTTGCGCACCTGGCTGCAATCGCCGGGGCCGCTGCCCTGGCTGCAGCGAACGAGGAGCAGCACCAGCAGGATGATGACGGCCCAGAAGATGATCTTGGCGAGCGGCGTCGAGGCATGGAAGGCGGTCGGCAGCGCGTCGCGCTGCAAGGCGGCGCGCTGCTCGGGGGGTAGGCGGAACGCGGCGAGCACCGCGTCGGCGCTCAAGGTCTCGCCGCCCGACCAGACGATCTCCTGCGTGCCCTCGCCCGCCGTGCGCTCGCAGTTCAGGCGCCTGGCCGACGAGGCGCCAGTGCCCTGGTAGTCAGTGTTGGAGGTGCGCTGGTCTTTCGTCAGCTGCCAGTAGAACTCGCCGAGAACGTAGGTGACCTGGCCGGTGTAATCGTAGAGCTTGCGGTAGAGAACGTCCTGGTACTTGACGCTTTCGCCGAAGGCCTGCGGCGCGCCGGTGAGCGGCACCGTCCAGCTCCAGCCGTCCTGCGCGTCGACGATGAAGGCGAAGCCCTCGATGCGGTGATAGACAAGGTATTCGCGCCAGACCGATTGCTCGTCGTCCGCGCTCGTCGGCACTTCGCAGTACTCGGCGTAGCCGACCACCTGCCAGGGCAGAGCCTGCTTGCCGCCGAAGGCCATCGTGCCGATCGTGCCGAGCGGAATCTGCGGCTCAGCGCCGTTGGTCTGCTGGTAGTGCGCGAGATCGCCGCCGACGCCTTGCGACACGTCGATCACCGACTTGCACTGGTGGCAGACGATCGACTGCGTCGTCTGCAGCTTCACCTCGAGCGCCGCGCCGCAGTTCGGGCATTGCAGCGACCTGCCGGAGAGCGTCTTCTCGGCCGCCTCGGCGAGGCCCGTCATGGCGAGGTCGGAGAGCGAAACCGAATGCCCGACCGACCACGCCGGGTGCGCCGGATCGGTGTAGTCGATGGTGCCGACGTCGCCGCGGCTGCTGCGCACGTCGGCGACGACGAAGCCGTGCTCGAGATTCGGCCGCTTCGCAAGCTCGCCCTGCGCCGCGATCAGCTTTGCCGCGACGACGGAAGCGACCGACCAGCTTTCGCCGTTGACGGTGAGCGGAGCGCCCACCTGCAGCCGCTCGGGCACCGGCACCGGCGTCAGCAGCGGTGCATCGAAGGCGACGACGAAGCGTCCGTTGTCTTCGGAAAGCCAGCCCGACTTCTGCAGTTCCGGGCCGGTCTCGAAGAGCGCGTGCCACTCGTTCCAGGTGCCCTCGGCGTAGCGGTACTGAAGCCGCCCGATGAGCGTGAAGTTCGCGCCCTGGTATTTGCCGGCGGCGCCGAGCTGCAAAGGCGAATGGTCGTCGAAGACCTCGGCGCTTTCGCCGATCTTGCGCAGCTCGTCGCCGGCGCGCACGACCGTCGAATGGCAGAAGCTGCAGACGGCGAACGGCGTCGCCGCCGAGCGGAACTCGACCGGTGCGCCGCAGTTCGGGCAGGCGGCCCGATAGACGCGCTGGGGTGAAGGTTCGGTGGCCAAGTGGGGATGCGGATGTGCAAAGGCAGGGCCGACGCGACCCCGCCTCTACACCGACATCTTTCAGGCCAGCTTCTTCAGCAGCTCGGCTTTCTTCGCGTCGAACTCTTCCTGCGTCAGGATGCCCTTGGTCTTGAAATCGGCGAGACGTTCGAGTGTGGCCATCACGTCTTCGGGCTTGACGCCGGCCGCCGCCGCTGCGCCCGCTGCCGCAGCCGGCGCGCCGGGCGCCGAGCCGGCGAGCCCCTGGCCGAGCTGGTTGGCCATCACCTGGCCGAGCGCCACGCCGGCACCGAGGCCGACCGCGCTGCCGACCATGCCGTTGCCGCCGCCTGCACCGGCCGCCAGGGCCGGGATGGATTGCGCCGTCTGGTACTGCATGAACTTGGCGGTGTCGCCGACCATGCCCATGCCGATCTTCTGGTCGAGGATCTTCTGCAGCTCGTCGGGCAACGAGACGTTCTGCATCGTCACCATCTCGAGCTTCAGGCCGAGCTTTTCGAAGGCCGGTGCCGTCGCGTCCTGCAGCGCCTTCGCGAACGCAACCTGGTTGGCGGCGAGATCGAGGAACGGCGTTCCGCTCGCGCCGACCGCATCGGAGATGTTCTGCAGCATCAGGCCACGCAGCTGGCCGTCGAGATCGGTGACGGTGTAGCGCTCGCGCGTGCCCGAGATTTCGTTGTAGAAGAGACGCGGATCGGCGATGCGGTACGCATAGTTGCCAAAGGCGCGCAGGCGCACCGCGCCGAAGTCCTTGTCGCGGATCGTCACCGGCTGGCTGGTGCCCCAGCGCTGGTCGATCTGCTGGCGCGTGCTGAAGAAGTAGACGTCGCTCTTGAACGGGCTCTTGAACAGCTTGTCCCAGTTCTGCAGGTAGGTGAGGATGGGCAGCGTCGCCGTCGTCAGCGTATAGCGGCCCGGGCCGAAGACGTCGGCGATCTTGCCTTCGTTGACGAAGACGGCCATCTGCGATTCGCGTACCGTCAGGGATCCGCCGTTCTGGATCTCGCGGTCTTCCATCGGGAAACGCCAGGCGAGAACGCCGTCGCCGTCCTCCGTCCACTCGATGATGTCGATGAACTGTTTCTTGATGAAATCCATCAGCGCCATGGCAGCGGTTCTCCCACAGGTGAACCCCGTACATTCGGGTGCGGCGAATAATACCCCGCAGCCTGCAAAAACAATCCCCAGGAGGGGTGTGCGCGCATGAACGAATCGACACCGCTGAAGCTTGCCGTCGTCGGTGCCGGCCCGGTCGGTCTGGCGCTGGCCTTGCATGCCGCGAATGCGCTGCCCGAAGCCGAGATCACGCTCTTCGATGCGCGCCCCGAAGGCAAGGACGTGTCGGGCGATCCGCGCACGCTAGCGCTCTCGCTCGGCAGCGTCCAGTTGCTCGAGCGGCTCGGTGCCTGGCGTCCCGACAACGCGCAGCCGATCACCGAAGTGCACGTCTCGCAGCAGGCGCCTTCGCTCCTCGCCGCGTTCTCGGCGCGCTTCAGCGAGCCTGAGCTGACGATCCGCGCCATCGACGAAGCCGTTCCCATGCTCGGCGCCGTGCTGAGCTACGGCGCCATCGTCGCGCCATTGCAGGAAGTCTGGCTCGATGCCGAGCGGCGCGCGCCGAAGCGCCTCGTCAGCCGCTTCGGTTCCAACGTCGAGGCGCTGAAAAACGTCGCGGGCGGCGTCGAGGTCGATTCCGGAATCGCCGAACGCTTCGACCTCGCCGTCGTCGCCGAAGGCGGTGTCTTCGCGACGGCGGCAAAGCAAGTGCTGGTCGCCGGCGAGCGCTGGCCGGCACTGCGCCACGACTACGGGCAGACCGCCTGGGTCGGGACGGCGAGCTTCGCTCCTTCTGTCTCGGATGCGAGCATGAGCCGCAAGGAAGGCGTCGCCTACGAGCGCTTCACCCGCCACGGCCCGGCCGCGCTGCTGCCGCTGCAGGATGGCCGGGCCGGGCTCGTGTGGTGCGTCGCCAGCGACGACGATCCGGTGCGCGAGCTCGACCCGGCACAGCGCGTGACGGTGCTCAACACGATCTTTCATCCTTCGACGCCACGCATCGCCGAGATCTCGGCGCTCAGGAGCTTTCCGCTCGGGCTGATCGCGGAGCGAACCTTGACCGACGGCCGCACGGTGCGCATCGGCAATGCGGCGCAGACCTTGCACCCGGTCGCCGGCCAGGGGCTCAATCTCGGCATGCGCGACGCCTTCGAGCTCGTGCGATCGCTCGCGACGACGCGCGACGTCGACGCCGTGCTGCGCAAGCTCGAGTGGCAGCGTGCCCCCGATCGCTGGGCGATGATCGCGGCGACCGATTTCCTCGCCCGCAGTTTCACCTGGACGCTGCCCGGCGCCGGCGCGGCTCGCAGCCTCGGCCTTCTCGCGCTGCAGGCGCTCGGCCCGGTGAAGTCGGCGATCGCGCGGCAAATGATGTTCGGATCGCGATGACCCTCACCGACCTGCCGGCGCACGAGCTCGCGGCCGCCATCCGCAAAGGCGAAGCTTCGTGCCGCGAGGTGATGCAGGCCTTTCTGCAGCGCATCGAGGCCGTCAACCCGAAGCACAACGCCATCGTCAGCCTGCGCGACGGCGACGATCTGCTGCGCGAAGCCGAGCGCTGCGATATCGAGCTCGTTCGCGGCGGCGGCGAGCCGCGTTCCTTCCTGTTCGGCCTGCCGCAGGCGATCAAGGACGTGGTGCCAACGGCCGGCATCCGCACCACCTTCGGCTCGCCGATCCTGAAGGATTTCGTTCCCGCGGCCGATGCGCTCATGGTCCAGCGCATGAAGGCGGCCGGCTGCATCGTCATCGGCAAGACCAACACGCCGGAGTTCGGGCTCGGCTCGCACACCTTCAACGAAGTCTTCGGCGCGACGCGCAATGCCTTCGATGCGACGAAATCGGCCGGCGGCAGCAGCGGCGGCGCGGCCGTCGCGCTGGCCACCCGCATGCTGCCCGTGGCCGACGGTAGCGATTCGATGGGCAGCCTGCGCAACCCCGCGGCGTGGAACAACGTCTTCGGCTTTCGCCCGAGCCAGGGCCGCGTGCCGGCCTGGCCGGTGCAGGACACCTGGGTCACGCACTTCGGCACCGAAGGGCCGATGGCGCGCACGGTGAAGGACCTCGCGCTGCTGCTCGACGTGCAGGCCGGCTACGACCCGCGCGCGCCACTTTCGCTGGCCAGCGAGCCGTCGTTCGCGAGCCGGCTCGACGACGCGACCCTGCGCAGCGACGCGCCAGCGCGAATCGGTTGGCTCGGCAATCTCGGCGGCCATCTGGCGATGGAAGTCGGCGTCCTCGAGGTCTGCGAGGAAGGCCTCGCGCGTCTCGCCGGCATGGGCTGCAAGGTCGAGGCGCTCTCGCTCGGCTTCGCGCCCGAGCGCCTCTGGGACGCCTGGCTGACCTGGCGCTGGTGGCTCGTCAACGGTCGCATCGCGCCCTATCTGAAGAACCCGGAGAACCGGGCCCTCATCAAGCCCGAGGCGTTATGGGAGCACGACCAGGGTGCGCAGCTGAAGGCGTCGCAGGTGATGGCGGCAAGCGTCGAGCGCACGGCATTCCACCAGCACGTTCTGAAGCTCTTCGAGCATTGCGACGTGCTTGCCTTGCCGTCGGCGCAGGTCTGGCCGTTTCCCGTCGACGAGCGCTGGCCGAAAGAGATCGCCGGCCGCGCGATGGACACCTATCACCGCTGGATGGAGGTCGTCATCATCGCCACCTTCGCCGGCCTGCCCTGCATCAGCGTGCCCGTCGGCTTCAGCGCCACGGGCCTGCCGATGGGGATGCAGCTCATCGGCCCGCCGCGCAGCGATCTGGAAGTGCTGCGGCTGGCGAAGCTCTATGAAGCTGCGGCGAGCGATGTGCTTGTCACGCGGCCCGCACGCTGAACTCGCGGGCTGGCGCGACCGGACCGCGTCTAGCCCTCGTCTAGGCGAGGCGACGCAGCACGGCGAGATTGCTGGCGACTCCCTGCCGGTCTTCTTCGCGCAGGACATGCCGCGTCATGCTCTCGACGAGCCAGCCGGTTTCGGCCGCGAGTCGTTGCAGATAGGCTGCGGAGTGGGCGTAGCGCAGCGACCCCTGCAGCCGACTGTCGACGCCTTCGCTCACTTCGGTCGAAAACGCGAACAGACCGCCCGCGCGCAGGGCGCCACGCGCACCGGCGAACACGCCTGACAGATCGCCGATATAGATGAACACGTCGGCAGCAACGATCAAGTCGAAGCACGCGCCCTGCGTCGCCAGATAGGCGGTGAGCTCGCCGGCAACCAAGGTGTCGTAGACCTGCTTTCGAGCCGCCTCTTCGAGCATCTTCTTCGACACGTCGAGCCCCGTCAGCGAGCGCGCCCAGGGCTTCAGCAGAGGCCCGCACAAGCCGGTGCCGCAGCCGAGGTCGAGCACGTCGATCCTCGGCGTCGAAACAAGCGGCCGCAGTTGCGCCACGAGCAGTTCCGGCCCGCGATAGTTCAGCCGCGTGACGAGGTGGTCTTCGAACCTGCGGGCGTACTTGTCGAACAGATCGCGGACGTATCGCACCGGCGAGGCCGCCGGCATCGGCTCCGAACCCGTCGCCGCCAGGACGTAGCGGACCTTGTCGGGATCGGTGACATCTTCGAATTCCAGCGCCTTGCGATAGCTGGCGATCGCCTCGTCGTTGCGCCCCTGGGATTCGAGCACGGTCGCTTTCATGATCCAGCCGTCGGCGTAGTCGGGCTCGATTCGCAGCAGATGTTCGTAGCACGCCAGGGCTTCTTCGAGCCTTCGACGTTTCCACAGGATCAACCCGCGGCCCTTGAGCGCCCGTGCGTTGTCGGGCTGCAGCCGCAGGGCGCAGTCGTAGCTGGCCATCGCCTCGTCGCCGCGGTCCAGCAACCGCAAGGTGTTGCCCAGATTCGCATGGGCGGCGGCCATGCCGGGATCGATGCGAACGGCTCGGGCGATCAGCCGTTCAGACTGTGCCAGGTCATCGCGCTGTCCCACCAGCACCCCCAGCATGTGCAGGGCATGGAAGCTTTCGGGCATCTGCGCCAGGATCTCGCGGTACAGCGCCTCGGCCGCGCCGAGTTCGCCCTTTCCGTGCAGGCCCAGTGCCTGCCGGTACTTGGCCTGCAGCACGGCTTCGGGCACTTTCTCAGGAGTCGGCATGCGCTTCGAGGCCGGTCCAACCGGCAAAAAGCGCCGTGGCAGCCACGGGCGCGGCAGCGAACCGGCGGCTTCTTCGGTCGAGCAATGCGCAGGGTCGCGCCCGAGGTTGCACTTCGTTCATGATATTCGCCGCTTCCCTGCGAATTCTGTCGCCGATACTGCGCCCCCATGTCGGCGCAGGTCTTCGTCAAGCTCTTCGTCATCTTCGCCGTCGTAGCCGTCGGCTGGGCGGTGGGCCGGAGCGGCCGCCTCGGCAGCGGCGACCCGGCGCGGACGCTTTCGAACGCGGCCTTCTACATCTTCGTTCCGGCGCTGCTGTTCCGGACGACGGCGCGCGTCGATTTCCACACGCTCGATCCGACGACGCTGCTCGCCTTCTTCGTACCGACGCTGGCGCTCCTCGCACTGGTCTACGGCGCCGAACTCTGGCGGCGACAAGCTGATCACGGCGCCGCTGCGGCGCCGAGCGTTCGCGCCATCACCGCGTCGTTCGGCAACACGGTGCAGGTCGGCATCCCGCTCGCCGCCGCGCTGTTCGGCGAAGCGGGTCTCGCCATCCACGTCACGATCGTGAGCCTGCATTCGCTGACGCTGCTGACCGTGCTGACTGCGCTCGTCGAGCTCGATCTCGCCCGCGAGCGGCGGCGCAGCGACCCGACCCATGCGCACCTGGCGCGCCTGCTCGCGACGACGGCGAGGAACACCCTCATCCATCCGGTCGTCCTGCCGGTGCTCGCCGGGCTGACGTGGAACCTTTCCGGTGCGGCGCTGCCCCCGTTCGCCGACGAGATCCTGCAGACGCTCGGGCTGGCCGTCGTGCCGCTCTGCCTCGTGCTCATCGGCGTCTCGCTCGCGCACTACGGCATGCGTGGCGCAGTACGCAGCGCCACGGCACTGGCGCTGATCAAGCTGATCGTCCATCCGCTGGCTGTCATCGCCTTCGGCCACTGGGTCCTCGGGCTCGCGGGCCTGCCGCTGGCCATTGTCGTCATGATGGCGGCGCTGCCGGTCGGCAGCAACGCCCTCATCTTCGCGCAGCGCTACGAGACGCTGCCGGCAGAGACGAACAGCGCCGTCGTTGTCTCTACCCTCGGCTTTGTCGCAACGGCGCCGCTGTGGCTCGCCGCGCTGCACGTGCTCGGCTGAACGGGCAGCAGCGAGTGGATGTGGCCCGGCGCGGTGCTTTGGCGATACTGCGGCTGTTGCAAGCATCTGGCATGGCTTCGATATCGTCGGCCCGTTGGTGGAATCCGTTGAGCTGGTGGCGACCCGCTTCGGCCTTGGCCGAAGCGCGGGCGCCGGACAACTCGACAGCCCGATCGGCCGCGGCGGCCATGCCGCATACAACGCCGGCGGCCGCGTTGGGTCGGCCCGACCGCGTGGTCCCGTCGGCCGGGCGTGGCCTCGAGCCCGCTGCGTCGTCGAACGACCTGCCCGAGACAGATGCCATTGACCGGGAGGCATCTGAACAGCGGCGCGTCCGATTCTTCTGCTGGATGGTCGGCGTGCCCACTGCACCGAGCGCTCGCTCATCGCCTGCCGCTGCCATCCCGCGCATGCTCGAGAGGCTGGACCGGGTCATCGCCTCGGAATCGCTGCGCGCCGGCCTGTTGCCGCGAGCACCGCACGTCGTGCCGCAGCTGATGAAGACACTGCGTGACGAACGCTATTCGTCGGCCGACGTCGCCCATCGGATCTCCAAGGACGTTGTCCTCACCGCCGAAGTGGTCCGCAGTGCGACCAGCGCGTTCCAGCGCGGCGACGACGACAGCGAGATCGACCTCGCCCGGGCCGTCGCCATGATCGGCACGCAGGGGCTGCGCCGGGCGATCGCAAGCGTCGTCCTGCGGCCGATCTTCGACGCCCGCGGCAACACGCTCTCGGCACGGGCGGCAACGCAGATATGGAAGGACGCCGACAAGAAGGCGCGGCGCGGCTTTGCGCTGCCATCACCTCACAGCTGGCGCTTGATCCCCTCGACGGCTACCTCGCCCGGGGGCTGCTGCACAACTCCGGCTGGACGGCGGCGCTGCGGGCGATCGACGGCTTGCAGGACATCACGGCCAGCGCCACGGACCTGGCCCAGGCCGACGTCGTGCCGCAATTGTTTCGACGTCACGACACGCTCTTCGGCGCGCTTGTCGAGCCCTGGAAGCTGAGCCCCGCGTTGGACCTGCTCGCAGCGGGAGGTCGGCAGCCATGGCATCGACGCCGTGCAGTCACCGCTTGGCGTCGCTTTGCGCGACGCTGAACGGCTCGCTGCGCTGCACATCCTCGCGCCCGCTGGCGAGCGCCCTGCTGCCAGCGTGCCAATGTGGGCGAGCTTGCCCAAGCCGGTTCAGGACTGCTACGCAGCGCTGTCCGCGACGGCGTAGACGAAGAAGCGACGGACCTATCATCGCGCTTCGCCGCGCCGCAGCCCGGATGCCGCTGCGCCGCCAACGTCCAACGATCGGAACGCCCATGTCACTTCGCACCTTCCGGGACGTCGCCGCCGCGCTCGCCGTCGTCGCTCTTGCAAGCGCCGCCTGCGGCGCTGCCTTCGCCGCCAAGACGCTGGTCTACTGCTCCGAAGGAAGCCCCGAGGGATTCAACCCGCAATTCTTCTCGACCGGCACGACGGCCGATGCGTCGTCCGTGCCGATCTACGACCGGCTCGTCGAGTTCGAGATCGGCACGACCAATATCGTCCCCGGGCTGGCCGAAAGCTGGAGCGCCGACCCGGACGGGATGTCGTACACCTTCAAGTTGCGCAAGGGCGTCAAGTTCCACGGCAACTCGCACTTCACGCCGACGCGCGACTTCAACGCCGACGACGTGCTCTTCTCGTGGAACCGCATGGCCGACCCGAATCATCCGTACGCGAAGGTGACGCCCGGCCAGACCTACGCCTACTTCGAAGACATGGGAATGAAGGACATCGTCGACCACGTCCAGAAGGTCGACGCGATGACCGTGCGCTTCGTCCTGAAAAAGCCCGAGGCGCCCTTCATGGCCGACATGGCGATGGACTTCGCCTCCATCCTCTCGGCCGAATACGCCGACAAGATGATGGCGGCGAAGACTCCCGAGATCGTCGACCGCGAGCCGATCGGCACCGGCCCTTTCCAGTTCGTCTCCTACCAGAAGGACGCCGTCATCCGCTACAAGGCCTTCGACCAGCACTGGGCCGGCCGGCCGAAGATCGACAACCTCGTCTACGCGATCACGACCGACGCCACGGTGCGTTACGCCAAGCTGAAAACCGGGGAATGCCAGGTCATGGCGTTCCCGAAGCCGGCTGACGTGGCGTTGATGAAGAACGATTCGAACATCAACCTCATGCAGCAGCAGGGGCTCAATGTCGGCTACATCGCCTTCAACGTCGAGAAGAAGCCCTTCGATTCGAAGCTCGTGCGCCAGGCGCTCAACATGGCGACGAACAAGAAGGCGATCCTCGACAACGTGTTCCAGGGCGCCGGGCAGATCGCCAAGAACCCGATCCCGCCGACGCTCTGGTCGTACAACGACAAGGTGCAGGACTATCCGTACGACCCGGCCCGGGCCAAGGCGATGCTGGCGCAGGCCGGCTATCCGAACGGGGTCGACGTCGAGCTCTGGTACCTGCCGGTGACCCGCCCCTACAACCCCGACGGCAAGCGCATGGCCGAGCTGATCCAGGCCGACTGGGAAAAGGTCGGCGTCCACGCCAAGCTCATCACCTACGAGTGGGGCGAGTACAGGAAGCGCAGCAAGACGGGCGAGCAGCAGTCGATGATGTTCGGCTGGTCGGGCGACAACGGCGACCCCGACAACTTCTTCGTGCCGCTGCTCGGCTGCGCGGCGGTGAAGGGCGGCGGCAACGTTTCGCGCTGGTGCGACAAGAGCTTCGAGAACCTGATCCAGATGGCCAAGCTCGCGACACGACAGAACGATCGCGCCGGCTTCTATGCCGAGGCGCAGACGATCGTCCACAACGAAGCGCCGTGGATTCCGATCGCGCATTCGATCCGCTTCGATCCGGTGCGAAAGGAAGTCACGGGCTACAAGATGGACCCGACGGCGCACCACTACTTCGACAAGGTAGACATCACGGGCCAGTAGTCGAAACCGGTCACGGCTGGGCCGCGGCGTGTTCTCCTTTGTCTTCAAGCGCGTCGCCCTCGTCGTCCCGACCTTCCTCGGCATCACGCTGCTCGTCTTCACGCTGATCCGCCTCATTCCGGGCGATCCGGTCGAGGCGCTTTCGGGCGAGCGTGGCATGACCGAGGAACGCCACCAGCGTCTGCTTCACGAGTTCGGGCTCGACCGGCCGCTGCCGGTGCAGTACGGCGACTACGTGTGGAAGGCGCTGCACGGCGATCTCGGGCTCTCGGCGATCACGCACGAGCCGGTCTTCTCCGAATTCATGGCGCGCTTTCCGGCGACGATCGAGCTTTCCTTCGTCGCCATGCTGCTCGCACTGGCGATCGGTCTGCCCGCCGGCATCGTCGCGGCGGTCAAGCGCAACACCGCCTGGGACTATTCGCTGATGGGCGCCTCGCTTACCGGCTACTCGATGCCGATCTTCTGGTGGGGGCTGCTGCTCATCCTCACGTTTTCGGTCTGGCTCGGCTGGACGCCCGTGTCCGGGCGCATCGCGATCCAGTACGACATCGCGCCCGTGACCGGCTTCATGCTCGTCGATTCGCTGCTCGCCTCGGACCAGGGCGCCTTTCGCAGCGCCCTCTCGCACCTGATCCTGCCGGCGATCGCGCTCGGCACCATTCCGCTGGCGGTCATCGCGCGGATGACCCGCTCGTCGATGCTCGAAGTGCTGCGCGAGGACTACGTGCGCACGGCGCGGGCCAAAGGCGCGGGGCGCATTCGCGTCGTCGCAATCCACGCCCTGCGCAACGCACTGATCCCGGTCGTGACGACGATCGGCCTGCAGGTCGGCACGCTGCTCGCGGGCGCCATCCTGACCGAGACGATTTTTTCCTGGCCCGGCATCGGCAAGTGGCTCGTCGAAGCGATCCACCGGCGCGACTACGCGGCGGTGCAGGGCGGCATCCTGATGACGGCGACGGTCATCATCGGCGTCAATCTGGTCGTCGATCTGCTCTACGGCGTCATCAATCCAAGAATCCGCCACGCATGACGACGACTTCGAACATCGCCGCAATGGTGATCGCGCCGCCCACGCCGGCCGCCGAGCTGTGGCGCGACTTCCGGCGCAACCGCGGCGCCGTCGCCGGTCTTTCGGTCGTGGTGATGCTCGTTCTCTTCGCCGTGCTGGCCAACGTCATCGCGCCGTACAGCCCGTCCGAGCAATTCCGCGACGCGACGCTGGCGCCCCCCTCGCTCACGCCGATCGGCGGCCATGTCTTCCTGCTCGGCACCGACGAGGTCGGCCGCGACATCCTCTCGCGCCTCATCCACGGCACGCGGCTCTCGCTGTTCATCGGCCTCGTCTCGGTCGGGCTCTCGCTGGGCGGCGGCGTCCTGCTCGGTCTCGTCGCCGGCTTTCATCGCGGCCGCGCCGCCGAGTTCGCCGTGATGCGATCGATGGACGTGCTGCTGGCGCTGCCGAGCCTGCTGCTCGCCGTCGCCGTCGTCGCCGTGCTCGGTCCCGGGTTGGTCAACGCGATGTACGCGATCGCCTTCGTCATGCTGCCGCACTTCGTTCGCTTGACGCGCGGCGCCGTGCTCGGCGAGCTGGCAAAAGACTACGTCGCCGCCTCGCGCGTGGCCGGCGCGAGCACGGCACGATTGATGTTCGACACGGTGCTGCCGAACTGCGCCGCGCCGCTCATCGTCCAGGCCACCCTCGGCTTCTCGTCGGCCATCCTCGACGCCGCCGCGCTCGGCTTTCTCGGCCTCGGCGCGCAGCCGCCGACGCCCGAGTGGGGCTCGATGCTGGCGAGCGCCCTCGAGTTCATCCAGAGCGCCTGGTGGGTGGTGACGCTGCCGGGGCTGGCCATCCTCGTCACCGTGCTTGCCTTCAACCTCACCGGCGACGGCCTGCGCGACGCGCTCGATCCGAAGCTGAAGACATGAGCGCGACGCCGCTGCTCGACGTCGAGCACCTCTCGGTCGAGTTCGGCGCGCCGGGCGCGGCGCTGCACGCCGTCGACGACGTGAGTTTTTCTGTCGGTGCCGGCGAGGTCCTGGGCATCGTCGGCGAATCGGGATCGGGCAAGAGCGTGACGGCGCTTGCCGTGCTCGGCCTCGTCGATGCACCGGGCCGGGTGCGCGCCGAGCGGCTCGCCTTCGATGGACGCGACCTGCAACACATGTCCGGGCGCGAGCGGCGCTCTCTTCTCGGCGGCGACATCGCGATGATCTTCCAGGATCCGATGACGAGCCTCAATCCCTCGTTCAGCGTCGCCTTCCAGCTCATGGAAGCGATCGCGCTGCACGAAGGCGGCTCGCGCAAGGCGCGGCGCGCGCGTGCCCTCGAGCTGCTGAAAGACGTCGAGATCCCCGATGCCGAGCGTCGCCTCGACGCCTTCGCGCACCAGCTCTCCGGCGGCATGGCCCAGCGCGTCATGCTGGCGATGGCGATCGCCTGCAACCCCCGCCTGCTCATCGCCGACGAGCCGACGACCGCGCTCGACGTGACGATCCAGGCGCAGATGCTCGCCCTGCTGCTGCGATTGCAGCGCCGGCACGGCATGGCGCTCGTCCTCATCACGCACGACCTCGGCGTCGTCGCCGAGGTCGCCGAGCGGGTGCTCGTCATGTATGCAGGGCAGGTCGTCGAGACGGCCGCGGTGCCCGGCGTCTTCGAGCAGCCGCGACACCCGTACACCGAAGCGCTGCTCGCATCGCTGCCCGAACGCAACGCCGGGCGGCGGCGGCTGAAATCGCTCGCCGGCGTCGTGCCCGGCGCGTTCGACCGGCCACCGGGCTGCCTGCTTTCGCCGCGCTGCCCCTACGTCCAGGCGCGCTGCGGCAGCGAGCAGCCGGGCCTCTTCGAGCTCGGTGGGAGCCGGGCGCGCTGCTTCTTTCCGCTACCGGCGCACGCCGTGGTCGCACCCCGATGACGAATGAAGTGCAGGAGCCGGTCCTCGAAGCCGAGCGACTGACCAAGCACTATCCGGTCTCGGCCGGCTGGCTGAAACCGCACGCGACGGTTCGAGCCCTCGAAAGCGTGTCGTTCTCGCTCGCCGCCGGCCGGACGCTCGCCGTCGTCGGCGAATCGGGCTGCGGCAAGAGCACGCTGGCGCGCCAAGCGACGATGCTCGAAGCGCCAACCTCGGGCCTCTTGCGCATCGCCGGCGCCGACGTCGCGCGCGCCGACGCGAACGCACGCAAGGCCATGCGCCGCACCGTGCAGATGGTCTTTCAGAATCCGTTCGCCAGCCTCAACCCGAGGAAGAAGATCGGCCAGGCGCTCGAGGAGCCGCTCGTCATCCATACCGCGCTCAGCCAGCGCGACCGCGAGCTGCGTGCCCGGGCCATGCTGGCACGTGTGGGCCTGCGCCCCGAGCACTATCTGCGCTATCCGCACATGTTCTCGGGCGGCCAGCGGCAGCGCATCGCGATCGCGAGGGCACTGATGCTCGAGCCGAAGATCGTCGTCGCCGACGAGCCGGTCTCGGCGCTCGACGTCTCGATCCAGGCGCAGGTGCTCAATCTGCTCATGGATCTGCAGGACGAGACCGGCGTCGCCTACGTCTTCATTTCGCACAACCTCGCCGTCGTCGAGCTGATCGCCGACGATGTGCTCGTCATGTACCTCGGCCGCGTCATGGAGCAGGCACCCAGGACCGCGCTCTTCGCGGCGCCGCGCCATCCGTATACGCGAGCGCTGCTCGCGAGCACGCCCAGGGTCGGCGCGGCGCACGGCGAAGCGGCGCTTGCAGGCGCGGCGCGCACGGCGCTGTCGGGCGAGCTGCCGTCGCCGCTTGCGCCACCCTCGGGCTGCGTCTTTCGCACCCGCTGTCCGTACGCGGTCGCGCGCTGCGCGGACGTCGTGCCGCCACTCGATCCGATCGGCGACAGCCACGTCGCCGCCTGCATCCGGCTCGCCGAGATCGGCTGAGAGTGTGAGAGTTTTTCTCTGAGCCGCACAAGTTGGCACGCGACTGGGTACGAAGTGAGCATGAAGACGCAAACCGATAGCCACGAAGTGAAGGCGAACGCGGGGCTGTTTGAGGAGCTGGGCGAACCGAGCGAGTTGCAGGTCCGGCAGGCGCAAGCGCAGGCGGCGAGCAAGCGCAGCCAAGGCGCACCGCGGGTGCTTGAGCCCAACCGTAGGCAAGTCGAGCTGCGTGCCTCGGAGCTGGAGTCATGCGCGCATCTGATCGGCCAAAGCGTCGCTCGACAGCGCGGTCGACGTGAGATTCAAAAGCTTCTCGATCTCTGAGATGGCTGTCGTCGACTCCCCTGCGTGGCACATCAGCGCGATCTGCGCTCGAACCACTTGGCGGTGCTCAGCGGTGCCTCGGCGCGTCAACAATTCAAGCGACTTGCGATCTTTTCGCGGCAGTTTGATCGCCTGCGCTTGTCGTCCTCGACTCATGCGCCGAAGCTTACCTCAAGCCACGCATTAATGAAAGCTATTTACAGGATGTCGTACTAGACCACATCCACGAATTC